>Ga0208034_1001668_pt1 | contig 12929 bp, 7 predicted proteins | sample June2015DPH_8_10_FD_184699 | JGI IMG/M metagenome (GOLD analysis project Ga0208034, IMG submission 184699) | Peatland microbial communities from SPRUCE experiment site at the Marcell Experimental Forest, Minnesota, USA - June2015DPH_8_100... | ecosystem: Environmental > Terrestrial > Soil >...
CCAAGCCGAAGAGCTGCTCGCCCTCATAGGCCGCGAAGCACTGCTCGATGTAGTGATAACCGTTGCCGGTGGCTGTGAAGTTGCGGGGACCAGGCCACCAGAAGTGGATCGGCTGCTCACAGACCAGCTTTTCACCGGTGTCGGCCCTAAGGAAGCAGATACTGCCGGCGGCGTCCACCTGAGCGGTCAGCGCGCCGACGGTGATCCGTGCACCCTCCCCGTCGATCTCGACCGTCGCCCCGGCGTGCGGTCGTTCGCTTAGGGCCCCGTGGCCTTCGATCAGATCGTCGAGGCCGGCTCGCACTCGCAAGGCGTCAGGACCCCACGGCTCGATGCGGAGCACATCGTGACCTGAGCGCCAGGTGAGGGCTCCGGCGTCGTCGGTGAAATGCCCAGTGCTGATCTCGTCTTGAGGTTGCGGGAAGAGAGAGGGCACGGAAGTCCTTTCCGGTAAGCGGCGTCTTTACGGTCGTAGCTGACGACCGTGCGCGACGACAATAACTGGGCCACGCCTCCGTTTCCGAAGGCGTGGCCCGAATGACTCAAACGGTCAGGAACTAGCCTTCGCCGTACTGTTCCAACGCGTACTGCACTTGAACCTCAGCGGAGTTGGCGGCTGCCTTCGGCGACTGCTTGCCAAGGATGACCGCTTGGATCGCGGTGCCCAGGTCTGTGTCAATCGCCGGATAGGCGAGGCCTACCTCAGATGTGCGGGACTGCGCGTGCTCGATCTCGTAGGCGAATATCCGGTCCGACGGATCGTTGGCGATGAGCTTGGCCGATACGGACTTCTGGCTGGCTATCTCACCGTTCTGCGAGGCCCAGCTGTAGGTGCTGGCCGGAGAGGTGAGGAAACGCAAGAGCTTGAGCCCCAGCGCCTCTTGGGCAGGCGTCGTCTTCGGGATGACCCAGACCTCTCCCCCGAGCGGCCCGACCGGCGACATTCCCGCCTTCGGCACCGGGATCGAGGTAACTCCCCAGCTCAGTCCCTTGGTCGAGTTGAAGTCCGCAAACTCCCACGGCCCGATCACGATCATCGCGGCCTTCTGGTCCTCGAATTGCTGGGCGATGTCGTTCTGCTGGTAGTCCACCACAGAAGCGGGCATGCTGCCGTCCTTGGCGAGCTCAGAGTAGAGCGTGAGCGCCGCGATGCCGCCGGCGTCGTTGACATGCTCGAGGTCCCCGCCGGCCGTCCAGAAGAAGGGAAGGAACTGCCAGGTCGCGTTGCCACCCGAGTTGTAGCCGGCGACCTCGAGGCCGTATACGCCGGTCGCCTTGTTGGTGAGAGCCTTGGCCGTGGTGACAAGTTGCGCCCATGTCGTCGGAGGTGTCACACCCGCCGCCTTGAGCAGCTTCTTGTTGTAGAACAGGCCGAGGGAGTTGTTGCCGAAGCCGATCCCGAACTGCGTCCCGTGGAAACTCCCCGCCGCTATGGCTCCTTCGGTCAGCCCACTTGTCTTGACACCGAGCTGGTTGAGCGGTACCAGGTCACCGGCAGCAGCCAGTCCACCCACCCAGGGGTTGTCCATCATCAGCAAGTCCGGGAGCTGGCCCGCTGCAGCCTCCACGAGTTCCTGGGATTCCATGGTGGCATCTGCCACGACGTCACGCTTCACGGTGTAGCCCGGGTTCTGCGCCTGGAATTGCTTGATGAAAGCCACCATCTCGCTGTTGTCGCCGGCGGTGTAGTAGTCCTGCTCGGTGATTACGCCACCCGTGGCCGCCTTCGGTGTGCTCGAGACGGACCTAACGGACGGTGTCGACGCGAAAGCTGTCGAGCACAGTCCGGCAACCATCAGCATCGCGGCGAGCACCCCAAGCACCGGAGTGACACCGCCACGGCGACGTTTGGCGGTTGATCCCTCTCTTCGCTGAACTGTCATCATTCTTATCGCTCCTCCCTTCTCAGTACTGCAATTGCACCCTCATGGGACTTGCCGACACACACACTCCTTTTTCCGAGATCTGCGCCTTCGTTACTGCTGTCCGAACTGCTCTTCCTTACCTGGTCATGTCAACCTAACTTTGCCGGCACCAGTGAGGGCTGGGTGGGCGTATTGAATATCTCGCCCAGTACTACGCACGCTGCGCCACGGGCCCATCTGGCATCGTCGAGGGGCTCCGGCGCAAAGATGATCTCCGCGTTCAGCTCGGGAAATACGGTCGACTCGATGGCCTCCTTCATAGGGTCGAAGCGCCAGTGCCCCGCCTGGACACCTTCCCCACTTATGATCACCAAGCGGGGATTGATAACGGTCATGAGCATTGCCAGGCCACGGCCGAGGTAGTGACCCGCTCGCGACAGAACTTGGCGGCTCAGTTCGTCACCGTGTTCTGCCGCAGCCGCCACTTCGGCGATCGTGAGTTCGGACAGGTGTCCCGCAAGACCAAGAGAGGTTTGTGCCCCTTCTTCAACTGCAGCGTGTATGTCGCGCAGGATTGCCCTGTCGGAAGCCCAGGCCTCGACGCAGCCGGTTTTGCCGCAGGAGCACAGTGGTCCCTTATCGCTGAGCTGGACATGCCCGAACTCACCCGCCGCGCCGTCCGCGCCGCGGTAGAGCTGGCCATTGAGCACGACGCCGGAGCCAATCCCGGCTCCGACGGCCACAGCAATGAAGGTGTCGATGCCGGCGCCCCGTCCGAACCATTGTTCGGCAGCAGCCAGCGTGTTGGCGTCGTTCTCAAGGACGACCGGATACCCGAGTCTTCTTGAGATGGGGCGCGCCAAGGGCACGTTTTTCCAGTTGAATGTCGGCGACGAGCGGCACACTCCGTCGGTCGCGTCGACTGGTCCGTTGATACCTATGCCCACGCCGATTATGCGGCTCACGTCAACTCCGGAAGAGGAGAGCGCGGTCTCGACCGCAGCGCAGATCGCGTCGACGATGAACTCCGGTTCTCGGTGCGGGCTAGGCCTTGTTCCTTGGTCGGGGTCGGCTGCGGCTGGCCCCACGAGCTCCGTCACCTGGGCGTAGGTCACTGTGGCGCTCAAGTCCGTTATGACAAGGGATATGGCGTGGCCCATCAGCTTGAGGCCGATGACGTAGTTGGCCTTGTCATTGAGTCGGACCAAGAAGGGGGGTCGACCGCCGCTCGAGACACCTTGCCCGAGATCCTCGACCAACCCTCGGCTCGTGAGGTCGGCGACAATTGAAGAGACAGTCGGTCCGCTCAGTCCGGTAGCCCTCGACAGGTCCGCTCGCGACATCACCGGGCAGGTGCGCAGCACGTTGACGACCAAGTTGCGGTTGATGTCGGCCATCAGTTGCCAGTTGCCCCGACGAGGACGAGGTCGATTCTGACTTCCTTGGGAAGGATTCATAAGAAAGTCACCCTCAAAACAACTAATGGGGGAACTGCGAACGGAAAAAGAGTAACGAGGGGCGTCTGGCGTGTCAAGCGGCAGAAAACGGGCGATCGACGAAGCTTGCGGTGCCCGCCAAAGCCGCTCGGTCCCAAGGATTGCCTGCAGATTGTTCCACCTCGCGGCGGGGAGAGTGTCGTGACGGTGTGGGACTTTGCGGCATCGGAAGATGGTGCCGACAAAGCGCAGTTAGCGGAGACCACAGCAGTGGCGAGGTGGGCAATCGCTAACGTGGCCGACGCGGGACAATCGACGGACCCAGCGAGACGATAGAAGGGCGTGGTCGAGGGCGCTTCGGTCCCACGAAGAAGGACGAGGCTATGGAAGAGGCGAGACAGTTCACGATCGGGGCCGAGGCCAGCTGTAGTGACGGGATCTGCGGCGAGGTGAGCCGCGTAGTCGTTGATCCTGTCGCCCGGGCGGTTACGCATCTCGTAGTCGAGCCCAGGCACCGGAAGGGGCCCGGCCGTCTCGTCCCACTCGACCTCGTCGAGGTCACAGACGGCGAAATCCACATTCGTTGCACTCAGGCCGAGTTCGCAACGCTCGACCCCGCCGAAGAAACTGAGTTTCTCGCCGGGGACAACGGCTACGGCCGGTACGGCACCGGAGAGGTGCTCTTCCGGCCCTACTACGGCCTGGGAAGCTTCCGTGGCCTAGGGATGGGATCACAGCCCATCACCTATGACGCCGTTCCTCTAGGGGAGGTGGCCGTGCGGCGAGGAGAGCACGTCCGTGCGACCGACGGAGATATCGGAAGGGTCCAGGGGCTGGTCATCGACGGCCAGACCCACGAGGTCACTCACGTACTCCTGCAAGAGGGGCACTTCTGGGGTCAGAAGGAAGTGGCCATCCCAATCAGCGCGGTGGCGGACGTCGAAAACGGCATCAGGCTCAAGATTTCGAAGCTGGATGTGCAAGACCTGCCGGCCGTCGATATCGATCACCCGATCCTGTAGGCGCGCACGGAGGAGGCGTTCGTCAAGGGTCACGACACCGTTCGGATCTCTCACGCGGCGGCAAGGACTCATGCCGGTCTTCGCTCTTGAGCGAGGAGTGCTAGTGGCTACCGATGGCCCGAGCTGCGGCACGAACGTCGTCGGAAAGAGCTCGCAATCTGTCGCTCGTTACCGCAACAGGGACAGCCGGTGACATCAGAAGAAGTGCTCTCTCGGGGATATCACAGAGTTGGTCCTCAAAGCGCGATCGAAGCTCCGCAAGTAGTGGCGCTCGCCGCGTTCTCTTGCCGCCAGTCATCACCGGTTCGAGGATCGGCACGCCGTCGCGGGGAGGCGCCTCGTCGCGACACGCAATCGTGTCATGCATGCCCGGGCTTCGGAAAACCTGTTTTGGGCCGGGAAGCGTTGATTTGCCTGCCGACAGCTTCATGACCGGTCGACCTGCATACTCGACGAGCTTGTATGCCGTGTCGATGTAGGGTGCGTCCTCGGAGACACCCAGCCGCGTCCCGATGCCAACAGCATCGATAGGGACGTTCTCGGCAACAAAGCGGGCGAGATCATGCTCGTCGAGCCCGCCGGACACGAAGATCCGAACACTGCCGAGTCCGGCGTCGTCAAGGCGCTGTCTGGTTTGACGGGCTAGATCGACAACGTCACCGCTGTCGAGGCGGACTCCGGCATGATCCTCGAGCCCGAGCGTCCGGATTGCCGCGATGGCGTGAGTGACTCCGGCCATCGTGTCATAGGTGTCAACCAGGAAGATCGCCTGATCAGGGAAGTCGGAGGCGAAAGTGACAAACGCCTCGAACTCGTCCTCAAAGGACTCCACGTAGGAATGTGCCATCGTGCCCGAGGGCCGGAGCGCGAAGCGGCGAGCAGCCGCGACATTGCTTGTGCCGACGAATCCGCACATCGCAGAGAGCCGCGCCACCGCCATGCCAGCCTCGACGCCGTGAGTTCGGCGGATGCTGAAGTCCATGAGGTCGATACGGCCTGCGGCGGCGATTCGACAGCGTGCTGCCTTGGTGGCGAGGGTTGTCTGGAAGGTGCACTGGTTGAGCAGGTAGGTCTCGACAAGCTGTGCCTCGGCTATCGGCGCCGTGATCTCGAGGAGTGGCTCGTTGGCGAAGATAATGCTCCCCTCCGGTACCGCCCACGCGTCTCCCGTGAAACGAAGGGCGCGAAAGCGGCGCAGCGTATCCTCGCCAAAGCCGATGCTCGCGAGATACTCGAGATCGGCCTCGTCGAAGGAGAACTCTTCGAGGAAAGACAGGCAGTCCTCCAGTCCTGCGGCGACGAGAAAACCTCTGTCCTCTGGAAGTCTTCTGCAGAACAGACTGAAGGTTGCAGTCCCGGTCATGTCGTGGCGCAGGTAGCTCGCCGCCATGTTGAGCTCGTAGAAGTCCGTGACAAGCGCTTTGCTCATGCAGTCCCCATCCTGAACGCATTCAGCTCACACCACCAGAATGGTGTTTGTCGAGCGGCCAATCAGTCGGCCCCCTCGAGGTTGTCTACCTGACGAGTAGGTCGTAGCGCCTGCTTGACTTGTCGTGGTAAGCGGGAACGACTCGCACAGCCGTCGAGGCGGCCGTGGCGTTCCACTAGTGACATTCTTTGTTCGACGCGCGAATCTGGTCTGTTGGAACCGATTCTTATGACACGGAGGACGAGGATGAGACTTCCCGGATCGGCTCGACTTCGGGCGGCGCGGTACCAGCGCCGTACGATCGGGCGCTCCTGACATGCAGGCGGCGGGCGTTCTCCCTGCGGCGTTCCTCGGTCATGGCACGCCTATGAATGCGGTGGACCGCAACCGGTACACGGAGGCGTGGCGCGAGTTTGGTGCCGACGTTCCTCGGCCCCGGGCGATCCTCGTGGTGTCCGCGCACTGGTACATCCATGCGTCTGCCGTGACAGCGATGACACGTCCGAAGACGATCCACGACTTCTATGGCTTCCCGGACGAGCTGTTCGCTGTGGAGTACCCAGCACCCGGCGACCCAGATCTTGCGGCGGAGATCGCGGACCTTGTGCACCCTAGGTGGATCGGGATGGATACGGACAGCTGGGGCCTTGACCATGGCACCTGGTCGGTGCTGGTGCACGCCTTCCCGGCGGCGGACATCCCCGTTGTGCAGCTGTCGATAAATGCTACGAAGCCGTTCGAGTACCACTTCGAACTCGGCGCCGCGCTCGCGCCATTGCGGCAGCGCGGTGTGTTGATCATCGGCAGCGGGAACGTCGTGCACAACCTGAGACGCATCGACCGGAACCTGCCCGACGCAGGGTTCGACTGGACCCGCGGGTTCGACGACGATGCCGCCGAGGTCATGACGAGCGCGCCAGCAGAGCTTGTAGCGCTGCAGGGCCACGACGACTTCTCGATGGCGGTGCCCACCCCGGATCACTTCATCCCGCTGCTGTACCTGGCTGGCCTGGCGTCTGCGGCGAACGAGACGGCACACGTCCTCGTCGACGGCTACGCGATGGGTTCGCTCTCGATGACCTCGTACACGCTCGGCTGTCACGAGCTCGTGCCCAACGGGCGAGGCGGGTCACCGCTGCTCCCGCACGTTCCGCCCGACGAGACAAACATCTGACCGCGCCGTCGAGGGCTCTCACGGCTGCGTCTGGGGCTCGAGCAAGGGACAGGAGAACATAACCGCCGGCCTGGCTCCCGGAAGGATCGTGCGCGTGGCCATAGCCGGCTTCTGCATGGTCCATTCACGCATTCAACTCACGTACTCGCCCGCCTTATGGGCTTACGCGCAACTGGTTCCAGGCCGGCGGGATACTCGCGAGATGTGCGACACGAAGGCGCACGTCATGAGTGGCTATGTCGAAGGAGGACCGATGGTGGCATAGCTCAGGCAAGTACCTACACGCCTGTCCCCGCCCCGACATGCGCCGCCGGTAACGGTGGGGTGTGAAGCTCGGGGTTCAAGCCCAAGGACCGCCGTTCCATCTGGTGGTCACAGGCGAGGGGAAGGCCGGACGGGTGAACACTTGTGAACCCTCGGTGATGCCTCGTTAGAGTAAGCCCCGGCGATGGGCTGTAGTACTGGGGTATAGGGACCGGCCGTTGAAAGGCGGCGTGCGGTGGTTGGTGAATCCCGCCAACCGTGTGGGTACCGCAGTCCTCGGGGTACAGAGGGCACCCAACCCGGCCGCATCTCATATGTGCGCAACGTGGCAACCCCGTTGGGGTCCGGTCAGAGGTTCAAGGACCGGTAAGCCGACCGTGAGGAAGGCCCAGCTCCCCAGCGGGCAAAGGATGACCATGAAGCCAACGCCGGCAGCCGAAAGGCAGCGGGAAACCGGGACATGTGTGGCTGGCCCCTCCGCCAGCCGTCCCGCATAACTGGCCGGACACGGGCTCTGCCCGACCCGAAAGGGTGCTGACGTGGTCAGGTGGGCCTGTGGAGAAGAGATGACCAAGTCCCTGGAACTGACGGGCAAGTTGGACACCCCGGCATCGCCGGTGGTGAACGGACCTGAAGGCGACGTTCTCGATTGGCTGTCGGTCGATTGGCAAACAGTAGAGGACGACGTACGGCGGCTGCGTCAGCGCATCTTCACGGCGTCACGGAATGGGGACCTTGCAAAGGTCCGCAATCTGCAAAAGCTGATGCTCCGGTCGCAGGCCAACGCTCTCATGAGCGTGCGGCGGGTGACCGAGGTAAACACCGGCCGCAAGACGGCCGGCATCGACGAGCTGGTGGTGGTGACCGCACCCGGCAAGGCCTTGTTGGCCAGCCGAGTGCAGCACCACGCCGACTCCTGGGTGCCCAAGCCCGTCAAGCGGGTGTACATCCCGAAGTCCAACGGGAAACAGCGCCCGCTCGGGATACCTGTGATCTTTGACCGGGCTCTCCAAGCCCAGGTGGTCAACGCTCTCGAGCCCGAGTGGGAGGCGCGCTTCGAGCCGAAGTCGTATGGCTTTCGGCCCGGGCGTGGCTGCCACGACGCCATCGAGTCCATCTTCAAAACCCTGAGCGGCAAGTCTGTTCGGCGGTGCTGGATACTCGATGCGGACCTGGCGGCGGCTTTCGACCGGATCGACCATTCGCACCTGCTGGCCGCCCTCGGCAGCTTCCCCGCCAAGGGACTTGTCGAGCGGTGGCTAAAAGCAGGTGTGGTCGAACACGGTCGGCTCGCCCCGACCGAGGAGGGGACTCCCCAAGGTGGGGTGGTCTCCCCTTTGCTGTTGAACGTGGCGCTTCATGGGATGGAGGAGGCCGCCGGGGTGCGATACCAAAACACCGGCCCACGGGCTGGTGCGACGGTGAGGAAGTGCCCCGTCGTGGTTCGATACGCGGATGACCTCGTGGCGATGTGCACCAGTGCCGAGCAGGCCAAAGAGGTCAAGGCTCGTCTGAGCACGTGGCTGGCACCGAGGGGTCTGGCGTTCAACGAGGAAAAGACGAGAGTCGTCCACCTCGATGAGGGCTTCGACTTCCTCGGGTTCAATGTCCGCCGCTACAAGGAAAAGCTGCTTATCAAGCCATCAAAGGCGGCCGTGCGACGGCTCCGGGCAAGGCTCGCCGCCGAGATGAGGACCCTGCGAGGGGCCAACGTTCCGGCGGTGCTCAAACGGCTGAACCCGATCATTCGGGGCTGGTCGGCCTACTACCGGACGGTTGTGTCCAGCCAGATGTTCGCAAGGCTGGACAACTATATGTGGGTACTCACCTACAAGTGGGCCAAGTACACCCACGAGAACAAGTCGAGGCGTTGGGTCGTTGCCCGGTACTTCGGCCAGTTCAACAAGTCCAAGCGCAACCGGTGGGTCTTCGGCGACCGCAGTAGCGGCGCCTACCTGCTCAAGTTCTCCTGGACCAAGATCGTCCGGCACCAGATGGTCCCAGGGACGGCGTCACCTGACGATCCGGCCCTGGCCGAGTACTGGGCCAGGCGGCGACGGCGAGCCACACCACCACTCGATGGCATCAGCCTGGCGCTCTTGAGAGCACAGGCTGGTCGCTGTCCCGTGTGTGGAGGGCTATTGCTGCTTGCCGATCATGAGCCAAGCAATCTTCCTGAATGGGAGGAGTGGCTCACGGTGACCCACAAAGCGGTCCGCAAGAAAGCGATCACCGCCGAGCGGGAACCTGGTATGCCAGGAGATCGCGTCGCACTTCACCTCGTGCACGCACACTGTCGACAACGGCGCCTCGCCGCTCTCAGTGTGCCCGGCACTTTTGCTCGTCCGTGACCCTGTGGGCTTGCTTGAGCCCGGTGCGGTGAAAGCCGCACGCCGGGTTCTTAGGGGGCCCCGGCGCAGCAATGCGCCGGGGCTACCCGACGCGAGTCCAGCAGTGAGAGGGCCAGACAGCTATTCGATCTCGGTCCAGAACATAACGTCTGCCTGGGCTAAATCGCTACCACAGACTGGTCCAAAACGCTAAGCTCCTAGCATGCAGAGGATCCCGTATACGCCACGTCTGGTCGACGGGCCGCTTGCGGATCTGTTTGCTCAGTTGCCGGCTCTGTTGATAGTCGGCCCCCGCGCCACAGGCAAGACAACTAGCGCACGGCGACTCGCCGCCGCAGTGGTCAGGTTGGACGTGCCCGCCGAGTCCGCGGCGTTCCGCTTTGATGCCGATGCGGCGCTTCGGACTATGCCAAGACCGGTGCTCCTCGACGAGTGGCAGGAGGTGCCCGAGCTGATGGGCGCGGTGCGACGCGCTGTCGACGAGGACTCCACTGCGGGGCAGTTCCTCCTCACCGGAAGCGCCCGAGCACGACGCGAAAGTGACGCGTGGTCGGGGATCGGCCGAGTGGTCAATCTGAGGATGTACGGACTGACGATGCGCGAGACCGTCGGACACAGTGTTGGTCCGGACTTCCTCGAACGGCTGGCGGCGGCTGATCTGGCGGCTTTCCCCGCGCCCGGGAACCCACCGGACCTGGTTGGATATATCGACTTAGCGCTCAGGGGCGGGTTTCCCGAGCCTGTCCTACGTCTCGTCGGCTCCGCGAGACAAGCATGGCTCGACACGTATGTAGATCAGCTGGTGACCCGCGACGCCGAGAGTTTGGGAAGCACTCGGGACCCAGTATTGCTTCGCCGTTACTTCGAAGCTTTGTGCCTCAACACCGCCGGCCTCGTCGAGGACAAGACGATCTACGACGCCGCTTCTATCAGCAGAATGACCGCGGTCGCGTACGAGCGTCTCCTCTCGGACCTGTTCGTGTTCGAGGCGCTTCCGGCCTGGAGCGACCGGCGACTCTCACGCCTGGTGAAAGGCTCGAAGCGCTACATAGTCGACAGCTCGCTGCTGGCGGCCGCGCTTCGAGTCGACAAGCGGGCCGTTCTGCGTGACGGCGATCTGCTGGGCCGGATGATCGACACCTTCGTGGTCTCGCAGCTGCGACCAGAAGCTGAGCTCAGCCCGCTGCGTCCTCGCCTCTACCACTTGCGGGAGAAGGACGGACGGCACGAGATCGACCTTCTTGCTGAGCTAGCCGGCGGCGACTTGTTGGCATTCGAGATCAAGGCCACGGCAACTCCAGACATCGGCGATGCCCGCCATCTGGCATGGCTGCAGGATCGGCTCGGCCAACGATTCCTTGCAGGCGCAGTCCTCCACACCGGACCTCGTCCGTTCAGCCTGGGCGAAAGGATCTTCGCTTTGCCCATCTGCTCGCTCTGGCAATGAGGCCAAACGCGCGCGTCCAGGTTGGCGGTCCACCCCGCCCCAGCGCCCGTCGGGGACAGGGCTTCCACCATTGGCATGCTGACTGCCATATCAATCGGGCAGAGCTGCGAGAATCTCCCGGGTTCGCTCTGGGATGTCGCGCTTCAACTCGATCGTGGCTGCCATCATTCACTCCTGGTACTCATTCAGCGGCCAGTGAATAACAGCCCATAGTGGATGAAAAATTGCCTCTGGAGTTTGCGTCCCGCGGTCGATACTCGATCTGGCACCTTGGACGGCTTCGCCGCCTTACGACGACCCCACCATTGAGCGCCTATTCGGCCGCGATGCAGATCACCGCCGCGGGCCGAGCGAAGAACGGGCATCCTCCAATGGCCGGCCCGGAAAGGCTCAGAGCGACCAAGTCAGCGCCAGGCGCACCGAACACCGAGACCCCGAAGAACAGGTGCTTGCTCCAGCAGTCGCCTGTGGTCCGTTCGAGCACGGCACCGGCGAGGCTGTGTTCTCCACCTCAGACCACAAGCAAGAGATGCTCCGGTGGAGACGTCTCGCGCAGCAGCTCGCTCGATGGAAGGCGCATCTTTTCGCCGCGCTAACCGGCGAGGCGACGAAGAAACTCGATGGCGGCGTCGAACGACTCCGAACAGCTACCAAAAAAGCCCACGTCGTCAGCCACATCGGTGATCTCCTGCAAAAACGTCTCGTGGGCACCTTGGGACGGGTCCTCGATCGTCGACTCGACGTAGAGAACGGCAAATCGCGCCTGACGCTGATCCGCCTTCTTGCGGAGGACCCGGCCCATCCGCTGGATCATCTGGCGTCGGGAGCGGCTGGCGCCGACGATGACCGCAAGGTCCGCCTCGGGGACGTCGACGCCCTCGTCCAGCACGCGCGGCGCCACGATCACTTGCAGATCACCGTCGGCAAAACGCCGCAGCACCTCTCGGCGGTTCCCAGTTGCGAGCCTTGAGTGGACTGACTCAGCCCGCAAGCCTCGTTCGGCTAGCGCCGAAGCGGCAATCTCGGCCGTCTCGATCGAACCGGTGAAAACGATGGAGCGGTCTGCGGAGGCGATCGCCGGGGCGAGATCCGCCAGGGCTCGTGTCTTCGCGGGGGTCCCAGCCAGCAAGCGTCGTCGCTCCAGCAGCAACCCCAGGTAAGCCCGCGCCTCGCTGGCGCCACCGGTGTCGCTGTCAGTGCCCGACGCGAGCAGGTTCAGCGCCCGGATGAACTGGCTGAAAGAGTCTGTCGGCAGATGATAACGCTTCATCAGCCGAGCGTGTCGGAGTCCTATCTGCAAAGTGAGATCCTCGTAGACAGCCCGCTCATCCCCAGGCAAGGCGACACCAACCAGAGCAACTGTGAAACGAGCCGTGACACCATCGTCCACCGCGCGTCGGTAGCCCATCCGAAAGCACGTCCCGCCGAAGAAAGGATCGAGCCAATCGACATGTCCGTCGTCGTCGCGGGCGTAGGTGGCGCTCAGGCCCAGACGGCGCTCGAAGCGCTCGTCGAGAGCGAGTCGGTTCATGGCGCTGGCGTACCGGTGGCATTCGTCGGCTACGAGCAGCCCTCCGCGACGGGTCATCCGGACGTCGTTGTCCCTCAGGCTGTTCACGACTCCGATGACGATGTCATGGGTCGCGAAGCTTCCGGTTTCGCTGTCGCCCAGGCAACCGATTGAGTAGCCAGGTGGGAGCGCAGGTCTCATATGACGGTGCCACTGGTGCATCAGCTCGATGGTGGGGACGATGACGAGCACCTGCCCTCGCCGGCTCAACTCGTCTGCTGCTGCCGCTACGCCGAGCATCGTCTTGCCAGACCCGGTCACCGCCTCGACCACGCCGCGATACTGGGCTGCCGCCCAACTCGCGAGAGCATCGCTCTGCCACGCGTACAGCCGGCACCGATCGAATGCCGCGACACGGCTCTTCGCGACCT
>Ga0208034_1001669_pt1 | contig 12924 bp, 15 predicted proteins | sample June2015DPH_8_10_FD_184699 | JGI IMG/M metagenome (GOLD analysis project Ga0208034, IMG submission 184699) | Peatland microbial communities from SPRUCE experiment site at the Marcell Experimental Forest, Minnesota, USA - June2015DPH_8_100... | ecosystem: Environmental > Terrestrial > Soil >...
TTCGCGTTGACATGAACAGCGTAACGCCCGATGTGATTAGTGGCGAAGGTGATGGGATCTGTCGTGACGACGAGATAGCGATCGCCTGCGTCGATGACGGCCGCGTCCTCGCCAATCTGAGGTCCAATGAGCAGGCGCGGATCATGCTTTGGCAGATGCCTCAGCAACGATCGCAAATGCTCAAGCGGAAGTTTGCCGACTGGAAGAACGTTCTTCGGTTGGCCGCGTCTCATGCGCTCACGCTCGTATCCTCCCCGCAAGCCGAACGCCCTTCGACAACGTCACCTCCGAACCTCCCGCTCGCCGTCTGGACCGGCAGCGTCTTGAGCTGCTCTTCCGGGGAGGCCGGGGAGGGAAGGGCGCAGACTGAGGAGAACATCGTTCAATCTCACATGCGCCCGACGCAGAGCGGGAAACGCATGTCCCAGGGACTGCACGGTGTGCGGCAAGCATTAGCTGCCACTCATCCACGGTAAGAGCCGTATGCGTAAACGCGCTTGTACGGATCTGTGCGGAGGGCGATCAGCGATGGTCGTCCCTACCGCGACAGCTATTTTCTTGTTAATGGGCACATCTGGTCAATGGAAGGTACCTTCAGACTAGCCAGCAGCCCCGAATACCGCCTCTGCGGACGGTCGTTGCGGACCGCGATGCCCAGCGCCTTCTTCTGCCCGATCAGGACAAGCAACCGCTTGCCCCGGGTGATCCCCGTGTAGATCAGGTTGCGCTGGAGAAGCATGTAGTGCTGCGTGGCGAGCGGGATCACCACCGCCGGGCGGTCTGCCTTGCGTATCACGGAGATTGTGCTGGTAAGGTCGGGGCGTGGCGGCTTTCCTTTTCAAGCAGACTGTGACCAGCATCACTTTCGTCACAGCGACACACGGCATAGCATTGATCGCATGGTGCATCACCGTCGTGTGCGGGACGGTCTGGTTCCAACGGAATTTAGTGCAGGCCGTAAAGGAGCATTCTTATGAAACTAACGCTGGCAACGCGAACGAAGGATGGAATTTTCGTGGTGGATTGCAATGGCCGGGTTGTTTTTGGCGAGGAGTCTTCGCTGTTGCGGGATACCGTGAAGAAGGCCCTATCGGAGAACAATCGCATCGTGCTCAATCTGGGCGAGGTGAATTACATCGATTCCGGCGGTCTGGGCACACTCGTGGCGCTGCGCACAAGCGCGCAAAAAGCGGGTGGCACGATCAAATTGACGAGCTTGACCAAGCGCGTGAGCGATTTGCTGCAGATCACCAAGCTGCTCACGGTCTTCGACGTATACAACTCAGAGGCGGAAGCCGTCGAATCCTTCCGCAAGGCGGCTTAGCCCGGCCCTCCGCGCTCAGCCATTCCCCTGCGGTCACGGAAGGCAGCGATACTATGACCGTTGTTTCATCCCGCTGCCCGCGTGCTTTCACTCGCAGGACGCAGAAGCCGCTCTCCTCGCTGTGAAAGGTGACCCGCTCGATGACGCCGGAGATTTCTTCGATCAGGGGTCTGCGTTCTGGGATTGCGGCGTTCATCTGTGGGGATTCATTTTCCCATGGACGGCTCTGGGTGCGTGACCCATCAGAAGGGTCGATGTTGTGGGGATTTCGTTTTACGCGAAGGTTCTTATGACGCCTCCAAATGTTCTCGGCGACAGTTTACGATACCACCACGGGGTTGCTGGCGGTCTCCGGTCAGGGGGATTTTCCAGAAGGTGAACGCTCCCGCGCATCTCTTTTTAAAGGAGGGGCAAGATGTTTGAAGGTCTTCTGAAGAAGGTGCAGCAATATCGCGGCCCGCTGAGTTCGGCAGAGATAGCACACGGCATGAATGCAGCTAGGGAGAATGCCGTGCGGCTGGCCAAAGATGCGCGGCTCCTGTTTGAGAACGAGAGGTACGCGAGTGCGCTCGCATTGGCTGTCCTTTCCATCGAAGAGGCAGGCAAAGAGCCCGTGCTCCGTGGACTGGCGGTAGCATCTGATGACAAACAACTTCAAGAGCGATGGCGAGACTACAGGTCGCACACCCGCAAGAACGCTCTTTGGCCCCTACCTTACCTTTTTCAGCAAGGTGCAAGTCTGCCCGAGGACTTCCTTCCGATGTTCGAGCCGAAGGCGAAGCATCCGCAGATGCTCGATATGGTTAAACAGATCAGCCTCTACACCGACACGTTTCAAAAAGGGCAATGGTCACTCCCTGAGCAGAAAATCCCGAAGAAATTGGCAGAAGGTATTGTGAAAGTCGCGGAGATTTTCAGCAGCACTCGCCAGATTACAACTGAAGAGATTGATCTGTGGATTCAGTATATGAAACCTGCTTGGAACTCTGCGGATACGGTGAGAGACAAGGCTCAGATGGAATGGGACAAGGAGATGAGAAGACGAGGATTGATTAAGGAGGGAACCGCTCTTTCGGTTGAGACGTTTTTCACACAAGGGTATAAGAAGCCGCGCTGACGTGACAGTTGCTTTGAAAGAGTCACTTTGATTCGAACTCAGACTGGTGAGCACGAGCCACGAGACAAGGAGCCGGAGTTGCGGCTGACACTCGCAGCGTTCATACTCCGACCATGACACTCAAAAATGCTGCGCTGCTGGCACTGGTCGGAACGATTCTGATGACGGTTCTTCTGGTGTGGAATTTCGTCTTTACCTTCCTGAATGTCCTGCGGGACTTGGTTCCTGCGGTCACGCTGTTCTCGTCGTTCATCTATGCGTTTGGTTCCTTCAGCGTGATGGTGTTCTTTTTCGCGTTCCATAGAGCGCAGAAGGCGTGATTGGCGAGGACGGCTCTGGGTGCGTGACCATTGACAAGTCGATGCTAGGGGGATTCGTTTTACGCGACGGTGCTTATCACACCTCCAAATATTCCCGGCGACGGTTTACGATAGCACCCTCGATTGGCTGGCGGATCACATGCGAACATCCTGCCCCTGATCTTGCAACCTTCCCAGCAATCCCAGAACGTGTCGAAACCTTCATTTTGACCATGATCAATCGAAGGAACGCCTTTACCGTGTTGACACTGATGTTCATGCGGTTGGCGATCTCTTTGCTGGTGAGACCTTGCAGAAGAAACTCCACTGTTTCGCATTCTCGCTGAGTCAGACCAAACTGTGCAGAGATTTCTGTAAGCGCCGAATGGCTGCTCGCTGTATCCCGCTCCAGCAACACAGCGAAAGCAGGTTGTGGGGAATCGTTTCCGTTACAGGCGACTTCAAGGCTCTTGCAGATGTAACGGCGCTTACCTGACATGAATTCTTTCACGAAAGCCGTTCCGCCCTGACGGTTATGGTCTAGGAGGGTGGTGCGTACCCGATCCGCAAGAAAGACCTTGGGTTGCTTGATCCGATTCGCCCCGCTGGGGAAGCAGAGGATTTGAAGGGCGGGATCGTTCGATGCAATCAGATTCAATCCAGCATCTAGCAGCAAAAAGCCGTTGGTGCTCGGAGCCATCATGGCGTTCTCCTGTGACCGGAACCCTCTCGGTCGAAACTGCGATCACGTAGATATGTCTAGATTGAATTCCAGCTTTAGGGGGAGGGAGTGGCGTTCGACAGTCACCTTACTAATGGTCGGAACCACTCGCAGACAGTATGTGGCGCTGAACGCGCCTTGTCAATAACACTCGCGGGTCTGCGATTGCAGGATTCACAGTGAATTCATTTTCACATGGACGGTCTCCCTTGGGTGACCCATCAGGGAGCCGATTTCCGACCATTTGGCTGCCGGGCGGGGTTCGCTCGGCTCTAGCATTTCAGAGGTCATTGAAGCCTTTTTGGGCCAGTCTGGCTGGCAGTCTGGGCGTGGTCGCGGCTCTCAGTTCAGGCCATCTTTTAGGGTGCGCCAAGAAAAGCGCATCCGTCTCCGTTGGCTTCAAGCAACCTTCTTCTGCTGCTGCGCCAACGAAATAGTCGTACCTGCCACAACGTCGCGGGGCTTGGAATCGAAGACCCCCACGACCTCGCCATGCTCCCCATTGTTGAGCGAATGCGGCTGCGTCCGCCAGTTCAATTCCTCCAGCCGCTTTCGCATCTCCTCTCCGTACTTTTCACGAGCATTGCAAAGTTCACAGTCCGGATGCTGGATTTTCAGGAGGGACAACACGTAGCACTTCCAACGTAGCTGGTTCACGACCCACCTCGCAGGACTCGGGTCATTCGCCTCAGGGGGTGCTGCGTCTCAGCATGCGGGAACTGCTCTTCGGAGAGGTGGGACACATTATGCCACACAATGAGGGTGTGGTTTCAATAAAATTGGGTTAAATGTCGATGCGCGGAGATCGCGGAGCACGTTAGTTACCTTGTCGCTCACCCTCTCCTCAAGCATGCTCGGAAAGATGCGGGAAATCGAAGAGCTCGCGGGCTTGGACTCGCCGGACAGCACTCCGGAGTCGATTTGCGCCTGTGTGGCCAAAATCTTCCACGTAAGAGAAACGGAAGTCGGACTGCTGGAGCTTGGCGGAAGGCTGTTGAACTTCCTATATCCGGCTGAGTTGAAAGCTGCGGGGGCGATTCCTCTTTCCAGTTCGGCGGTGGCGGCTCGCACAGCGCGGACCAAGCAGGCGGCGCTTTTCAATGACTTCACGCAAGTAAAACATTCCAGCATTTTTGAACTGGTCAAACTAGGTGACACCGGACTAGATGAGGTAATTCAGAAGCTCATGTCTGTGCCCGTTCTTGCCAAGAACGGAGAAGTAATTGGCGTGATTCAAGTCTCCAGCAAGGCTCCACGCCCGGCCGCGGCGGGGCCGGACTTCACTCCCGACGATCTACGAAAACTGGAATCGGTTGCTCGCTTCGTGGGAAGACTGATGGCCAAGGGCAAAGGCATTGCCCAAGCAAGCTCACTCTAAAATGGGCTTGCGAATTGTTATCGCAACATCACCATTTCACTAACAACCTCGACAGCGGCAACGCATGGAGTTGAGCAATTGACTTCAAACATGAAAGCCTGCCGCATAGCCGCAGCAGGCTCCGCTCGCTCTACGCCTACTTCTTCGCCGCCCTCACCTTCGCCCACCTTGCCCGCTGTGCGGCTGCGATCCTCTTCTTGCCTGCTGCTGATATTGTGCGCTTGGGTTTCGGTGCGTGACCTTTCGCCTTTGCCCATCGCGCTTTCTGCGCGAGGCTCATCCGCTTGCGAGCCGACGCCGACACAGTGTGCCTCGGTTTCCCGTAGGAACTCCCACCGTGCAACTTGCCAAGAACTGAAAGAGCCGCGTCGACATGACGAAGCTCATTCACCAGATTCGTTCTCACCGCCCGCAACTCCGAAAGTGGGGCGTGATCAAGCAGAGGGTCAGCGCCACGGATCTGGTCACAAACGAGTTGATCGACGAGATCAACAAGTTCGACCCGAGCAAGATCGCTTCCGAGGCAAAGGCCTATAAGCCGCGCTAAAGAAACTTCATGCTGGGGGCCAATACTCAGTGAAGTCTCCGGATGCGATCACGGGGATTTCAACATCGTAGGAAATTCCAGCAGATCAGAACGCACGCGAGCGACAGCAATGCCGCGTGGATGTCAGGCCGCTTTTCATACCTCACGCGAAGACGACGGAACTGGTTCAGCCAAGCGAAGGTGCGTTCGACGACCCAGCGCCATCGTCCCAACCCGCTGCCATGTTCCGTATTGCGCATAGCGAGCAAAGGCAAGATGTGGCGAGTACGCAGAGCTTGACGGATTTTCTCTGCGTCGTAGGCCCGATCACCCAGTACGCAATTAGGGCGGCAACGTGGTCGGCCACGAAGTCCTTGAAGCGGTGGAATGGCGTCGAGCAGTGGTTAAGCTTGTGTTGAGTCGTGACAGTTGGCTCCGGTCAGTTGGATCGCCAATGGAATGCCGTGCCCATCGCAAATCAAATGGCGCTTGCTGCCACGTTTAGCTCGATCGGTCGGATTCGGCCCTGTTTGCAGCCCCCAAGAACCGCTCGCACAGAACAACTGTCCACCACAGCATGCGACCAATCAATCTGGCCATAACGAGACAACCAGTTCAGCATAACGAAGTGCATCAAGTCCCAAACCCCGGCCTGCTGCCAATCGCGCAACCTTCGCCAGCAACTCATCCCCGAACCGCAGTTCATCTCCTGTGGCAGCACCCGCCACGGAATCCCGCTTCGCAGAACGAACAAGACGCCCTGGAGACAAGCGCGATCTGACAGGCGTGGTCTTCCACCTTGAGGTTTGGGCTTCGGGGTTGGGAGAAGCGGTTCGATCAGATTCCACAAGGTGTCGGGCAGGAGAGGCGTGGCCATAAAAATTCCGTTCCACTAACAACGATGTTCTTAGACAGCCTAACAAAACCCACTCCTTGCCAGTCGCGGAGCTCGGAAAGCTGTTCCCGTCAGTGCTAGGATGCTCAATCCATGGGCACTCCTCTGCTTCCCGATGCTTTGTGGAATCTGATTCAGCCGCTGCTGCCGCCCTCACCGCGTAGACCCAACGGAGGCAGACCTCGCCTGCCAGACCGTGCTTGCCTCACCGGAATTCTCTTCGTCCTCCGCAGCGGAATACCGTGGGAGATGTTGCCACAGGAACTGGGCTGCGGTTCGGGCATGACCTGCTGGCGGCGGTTGCGCGACTGGCAAGAGGCGGGCATCTGGCAACTGATCCACTTCTCTTTGCTGGACTGGCTGGCGCGCTACGGGGAGATTGATTGGTCGCGCGCCGTCGGGGACGCCCACGGCATCGTCCTGACTGCGTATTGGGCGACCGTGGTTATGACGCTGAGTCAATCCGGCAAGGTCTGCGTGACAGACGCATCATCCCTTTTCTTGCGAAGCGCAACACCGAACATGGCAGTGGACTGGGCCGATGGCGATGGGTCGTGGAAAGGACTTTCGCCTGGTTGAATCAGTTCCGGCGGCTGCGCGTTCGCTATGAAAAGCGAGCGGACATTCACGAGGCATTCCTGTCCCTGGGGTGCGCTCTGATCTGTTGGCGCTTCCTGGGGGTCGATTGGGTGGCGGGTTGAAGGTTGAAGTTAGCTTTGCCCGCAATGCATTGACTTGCCTCAGTTTGGCCCTCTAATATGGTCGTTCACGGAGCGGCCTCTTCCCTTGATCGGCCAGACCATCTCGCGCTACCGTATCGTCGAAAAGCTGGGCGGCGGCATGGGCGTCGTGTACAAAGCTGAGCTATCGATTCGCGAGGCATCTCCCCAGCGCCATTGGATGCTCAGCGCAAAACGAGTCGATGATGCTTGAAATCTATGACTACGGAATCGAACTCTTTTAGAACATCCTCGCCAAGTATTCCATCTATTCTCCGCTTCATACTGTTCGAGATTTCTTGAAAATCACTCATCACCAAGACCCTCCGATCCTGCCACGTGATCGTCCCGACCTCCACTGTCGCCTTAGCCCATCCCGCACTGCCGACGTAGCCCGAACCCTTGGTCGGAGCATCTGCGTGCTCTAAGGCGAGAGGACGAAGTTGCAGGAGTTCCGAGCTAAGGATGGTGTGACTACAGCCAGTATCCACGACCAGCGTGGCCGGTTTCCCGTTCACTTGCGCTCTGATCAAGATCGACCCGAAATTTCGGTTCACTTCAAAGGGGATTCCCTTTTGGGGATCGCCTTCCGCTGGAAGACCTTGCGCCCAGCCGACTGCCGTCGCTGCCAACCAAGTCAGCAGAAAGAAAAACCCATGCTTCATGTTCCACCTCCTCCACAGGCGTGGTGGACATGAATTACTAACGTCCCACATCGCAATGTTCTTGTAGCCATCTCCGACCCTTATTGCTTGGGTTTCACCTGGGTGCGGTGCTCTTTCGAGATCTCTCCCCTGCCAACCAGCTGCAGGAACGACTTGAGACACACGATGTGCGTATTTCCGGCGCAATCAGTCCAGGTCGGGGCCTGCAGCCAATCCCGCAGATCAATGAGCGTGTTTTCGCAGCGGTCCTACGGGGTCCACAGGAAGCCGTGATTCACGCTCCTCTTGTCAATGTAGTATCCCGTGACGGCGCCCGCTGGGTTGATGGTCGCAGGACGGGTGCCCGCGGTAATACTACCTCCGGCCGCGTGCGGAGCATCGAAGGTGGTGAATTTTCCGTCAGGTGCGCGCACAAACCCGTGATTGGTGTTACCAGCGTCAGTGTACTGTCCTGTGATTGCCCCTTCGGGGTTGATGTTAAAGACGAAGGTACCCTGATTGTTGCCTGTGCCCGCCTTCGGATCGTCGAACGTTGTCAAGGTGCCGTCAGCGAAAAGCAAGCCGTGACCCACATTGCTCGCGTCCCCAAAGTACCCCGCGACCGCCCCGGCTGGGGTGAGGCCCGAAAGGATCGTGTAAGCGGCACCAGGGCCGTCGATAGTTGTGAAAGTGCTGCCGTCAGGAGAGCGCAGGTAGCCGTGATACACATAGTCGCTATCAATGTACCATCCGATAATCGCTCCTTCGCGGTTGATACCTTGTTCAGTAGATGTGACTAGGGTGCCCTGGTAGGTGCCTGTGCCGGCGCCTGGGGCATCGAACGTGGTGATGGCGCCGTCGCGAGCGCGCACGAAGCCGTGACATACGTTGTTAGCATCGAGGTAGTATCCTGCGATCAACCCCTCCGGGCCGATGTTTTCAGCGATGGTGCCCTGGCCAGCCTCTGTACCCGCGCCCGGGGAGTCGATCGTCGTGAAGGTGCCGTCGGGGGCGCGCAAGAAACCGTGATAGAGGTAGTTCTCGTCCTGGTACTGTCCCATGATCTCGCCCTGCGAATTGATGCTCAGAGGAACGGTGCCCTGCGAAGAACCTTTGAGCGTGCCCGACCCGGGAGGATCGAACGACGTGATAGTGCCGTCGGGAGTGCGCAGGAAGCCGTGGAACACATTGTTCCCGGTAATGTAGTATCCCGTGATCGCGCCCGCAGGATTGTTGCCTTGGGGAACAGTGCCTTGGCCAGAGCCGCTGCCCGCGTGCGGAGCGTTGAACTCGGTGATGGTGGGCTGCTGAGTGGAGCTGGCCTGTTGTTCTTGCTCCTGCGCGGACAACCGAATTGAAATCGTCAGCGCAGCAAACAAGGTCATTGCGGTAATGCAGCCTAAAATCTTGGACTTCATATTCTTTTCCTCCTCGAGTTGAATGCTTCTTCCTCAGAGGTTGCCCTCAAGCCGTGGACTTTGCCTTGGTCCGTTGCGGAACGCAATGCACCAGCGCTCACTTGGCGCTCAACTGGCACTCAACTGGCACTCATCCGGCTAACTGACTGAAACGAAGGATATTAATCCGAGGCTTCCCGGGATCTCACCAAACTCCGCTCCCCGAGCGAACTCTGCGGAAGCCGCTCCATCTGCCGCCCGGTCTACTTAGTGGTAAACTTCCGCAGCAGGCTGGTCGCCGATGAACGCCGCCCTCCCAAGCCGTGTACGGGTCGGGGCCTTCGAGTTCGATCTGAAGGCGGGCGAGCTCCGTAGCGGAGATCGGAAAGTTCGTCTTCAGGAGCAACCCTTCCAGATCCTGCTGATGTTGGTGGAGCGTTCGGGCGGTTTGGTCACGCGTGAAGAGATCCAGAAGAAGCTTTGGCCAAACGATACGGTGGTGGAGTTCGACCACAGCATTCACACAGCAATCAACAAGCTGCGCCAAGCATTCGGGGATTCGGCCGAGGATCCGAAATACATCGAAACCGTGGCGCGGCGCGGCTATCGATTGATGGTGCTGGTGGAGCGAGCGGACGCGACCCCGGCCGGCCCACCCCTCGATGTGGTTGCGCCGCCGATGGAACCGTCCGCCTCAAGTCTAAGTGGCAAAAGAGTCTCTCACTACCGCGTGCTGGAGGTACTGGGTGGCGGAGGGATGGGCGTGGTGTACAAGGCGGAAGACCTGAAGCTGGGGCGCCGCGTGGCCTTGAAGTTCCTGCCGGAGGAGATAGCCAGCGACGCGAAAGCTCTGGAGCGCTTTGAGCGCGAAGCCCGCGCCTCCTCCGCGCTCGACCATCCCAACATCTGCACCATTCACGAATTTGGCGAGCACGATGGCCGGCCCTTCATCGTGATGGCATTGTCGGAAGGGCAGACCCTCCGGGACCGCATCGCTGCGACAGCAGGCCCGTTTAGGATGCCGGAATTGTTGAAGCTGGCGATTCAGATCGCGGACGGTCTGGCCGCCGCTCACGAAAAAGGCATCATCCACCGCGACATCAAGCCGGCAAATATCTTCATCACGAATCGGGACGAAGTCAGGATTCTGGACTTCGGCTTGGCGAAGCTGACCGAGGCAGGCGACCACGAGCGCTCCGGCCATGAAGACACGCAGACCGCGTCGGTCCATGATCTGAGCCTCTCGCTTACTGGTGTGGCCATGGGCACGGTGCCCTACATGTCGCCGGAGCAGGTTCGGGGCGAGAAACTGGATGCCCGCACCGACCTCTTTTCTTTTGGCCTGGTGATCTATGAGATGGCGACGGGGAAGCGGGCCTTCCGCGAGGACAAGGCGGCTGATCTACACGAAGCCATTCTGAATCGTGCGCCCGTCCCGGCTCGGGACTTGAATCCTGTGCTTCCGCCCAGGCTTGAAGAGATCATCAATAAGGCGCTGGAAAAAGACCGCGACCTGCGCTATCAGAGTGCGGCGGAAATGCGAGCCGACCTGCAACGGCTGAAGCGGGACACAGAATCCAGCCCGCACGTCTTCCCGTCCCCGTTTGTTGAAGCTCCATCTTTGCGAAAGCCCAGGCGCTACACTCGGAAACTGCTCTATGGGATTGTGATGCTGTCGGTTCTTCTTGCACTTGGCTTGGGGTGGGTCTGGTTCAAGAGTGAGCGCTTCGCTACCCGCCGGATCTTGAGCGAGCGGCAATTGACACGCAACACGCCGGAGAACCGCGCTCTCGGCAGTCAGATCTCGCCCGATGGTAAATACCTCCTTTATGCAGACACAAAAGGCCTCCACTTGATCGTAGTCGATACTGGGGAGATCCATGACATCCCACTTCCCGAGGAACTACAAACCCAGCTTTGGGATGTCACCTGGTTCCCGGATGGAGAGAAGGTACTGCTCACGGCTCAGAGTAAGACAGAAGGCTCTGTGATCTGGGTGACATCTGTTTTCGGTGGCGGTCCGCGTAAGTTACGAACCCGTGGCGGGTTTGCGGTGGTTTCGCCCCAAGGCTCCTCGATTGCTTTTATCAGCGGCCAGGGCCGCGAGATTTGGGTCATGGGAGCCAATGGAGAGAATCCGAGAAAGATCTTCGCCAGCGAAAGCGAGCCGTTCGCGACCCTGGCGTGGTCCCCAACGGGCCAGCGGCTCGCTTACATCAAGTCACCATCAGTGGGCAGCGAGTTCGGGGGTAGCATTGAGACCGTAGCTCTGGATGGAGGAGCGCCCAGTTCCGTGATTTCCGATCCTCTGCTCCACAGCGTAAAAAATGTAGCGGCCCTGCTGTGGATTCGTGATGGCCGCCTGATCTTTACATTGAGGGAGGGGCTCGGGAGCTCGGACGCAAATCTCTGGGAGACTATAGCTGACCCGCGGACAGGAAAGGCCTCCGGGAAGCCAGAAAGAATAACGAATTGGTATGGTTTCGCTCCCTGGTCACCGAGCGTTGACAAGGATGGCAGCCGTCTGGTCGTGACCAAGGGCCGCGTTCGGGATGATGTGTACGTCGGTGAGCTCAAAGAGAACGGTACCCGCCTGGATTCTACAACGCGTCTCACGTTGAGCGATAGCAAGGACTTTCCCGATGCCTGGGCGCGCGATAGCACGGCCATCCTTTTTGAATCAGATCGCGCGGGGAAGTTCCAGATCTTCAGGCAACAACGGGAACACGACACGGCCCAAGCCTTGATCCAGGGACCGGATGATGAACGAAGTGCGACGTTGAGTCCAGATGGTGCCTGGATTCTTTACTGGACAACCGCACATGGCGAGTTGCCACCGACGTCCATGCGACTGATGCGATCGCCCACTTCGGGTGGATCTCCAGAGCAGGTTCTGGAAGTGCCCATTGAGGCGACGCCCGGTTTCGACTGTCCTTCTCATCCCGGTAGTTCCTGCATCTTCAGCCGCCCGGAACCAGATCATCTGGTTTTCTACGCGCTGGATCCGCTCCAAGGCTTGAGTAAGGAAGTGGCCAGAACCCAGGGGCCGACGGGCCGCTCAGAATGGAGCATTTCACCGGACGGGACACGTATTGCAGTTGAAATCGCAAACGGCCTTCGCATTATCGACTTGCGGAAGGGAACGGAGCGCAACCTTCCATTTCCGTGGCGACTCTGGTCCCTAAGCTGGGCGCCGGATGGCAGGGCTTTGTTTGCGGCAGCGCAGTCCACGGAGTATCTCATTGTTCGCATCGAGTTGGACGGTAAGACTCGCGTGCTCCTCGATCGAGGGAGAAATCAGTGGCTTGGTTTTGCCTCGCCGTCGCCTGACGGTCGTTACCTGGCGTTTAGTCAGCAGAGTTTCGATTCCAACGTCTGGCTGCTGGAAAACTTCTGATTCCCGCACCCAGTGTCCCGCCGAGTCTCACACTGGCGATCAGCAATCCTGACACCATGGAAAGACGAAGCATCTCGACCCTGAGGCCCCCCCAGCGGTTTTGTTAGAGGCTCTAAGTCGCAACATCCCTTTTTCCGCAGCCTGCTAGGGTGAAGCTGATGACGAAGATCCAGCTAGGGTATTGATCAGATTCTGTCCGTTCGGACTTCCCCATCCGGTTACAAGATCATAGCCAACGACGGCGCTGTACGATTCCCCATCGCCATTGTTGTTATTTCCGCTGGTGATGTCGTGGAAGACATCGTTGTAGCTGGCACCCTTACCAATCGAGTAGATGGTTGGGTTAATGAACCCCAAAGTTGAGTTCCCGTTGGCCACCACTTGTTGATTGACGAGCGCAAGAAAGCCGGCCCATCGCGGCGCGGCGAAGCTGGTGCCGCCATAGTCTCCTGTACAGGATCCTTGGTCGCAGAGATAATTGTCAGTATTTGCTTCCGCAGCCACGTC
>Ga0208034_1001670_pt1 | contig 12920 bp, 11 predicted proteins | sample June2015DPH_8_10_FD_184699 | JGI IMG/M metagenome (GOLD analysis project Ga0208034, IMG submission 184699) | Peatland microbial communities from SPRUCE experiment site at the Marcell Experimental Forest, Minnesota, USA - June2015DPH_8_100... | ecosystem: Environmental > Terrestrial > Soil >...
GCAGTAAAGCCAGACAACGCCCCGGGTGCCGGCGGTCAGCGGCTGGGAGGGTGAAACCAGAACGCAAGTGACCTCTTGCGCCAGAGCGGATGCTGGATTGGTCAGGACCAGGACTGACAAAAGCAACCCTGGTCTGGTGCTCCTCCAAGCAACGAATGATTTTGCCAGTCTTGAAAGACATTTCACGGCAGGACGATTCAACAATTGAAGAGAAATCTTGTCAAGTCGGTATCCACGCGAAAACTTTTTAACGCAAAGACGCGAAGGCGCAGAGAATTTAACCACGGATAAACACTGATGAACACGGATGCGGTGACATCCTTAGCTTTTCCAACAAGTCGGGATTGACAGGCCCGGTCCGGCGTGGCTGATTTCCCGGTGTTAACGGCAAACATGCAACCTTGACCTGCCATGAAAAAGAGTGAACGGCCGAACGCGAAAATCGAAATCACCAAGGATGGTCCTTATCTCGTCACTGGCGGCTTGCCGCTCAGCGAGCAATGGATTGTCACCAATGCCGAGGGCGATTCCCTCGATTACCGGGAAGGGAAGAAGCATCCGTCGCCGCAGCAATATGCGCTTTGCCGTTGCGGTCAGTCCGGCAACAGGCCGTTCTGCGATGGCAGCCACCAGAAGGCCAGGTTTGACGGGACCGAAACCGCCAGTCGTGAACCTTACCTGGAGCAGGCCGAGACCATTGAAGGTCCGACCATGAACCTTACTGACGCGGAAAGCCTTTGCGCCTTTGCCCGCTTCTGCGACCCGAAAGGGAGGATTTGGAACCTGGTTAAACAAACCGACAATCCCGAAGCCCGGCGACTGACCGAGTATGAGGCCGCGCATTGTCCAGCCGGCCGGTTGGTGGTGTGGGATAAGAAGACTGGCAAAGCCATCGAACCGAAATTTGAACCGTCGCTCGGGTTGATCGAGGACACGGACAAGAAAGTCAGCGGCCCGATCTGGGTCAAAGGAGGCATCCCGGTGATTTCCGCCGATGGCGAGGCCTATGAAGTTCGGAATCGGGTGACCCTGTGTCGCTGCGGCCTGTCGAACAACAAACCCTTCTGCGACGGCTCACACGCGGCCTGAATCCCGGCATGGAAACGAATCCGCTTTGCATGCACCTGCTCGAAGGGATTTTAAACCCGGCGACCGGATCAAGGTCACGTCCAAAGGTGATGAACTGGTGTTTGAGAAGAAATGAACCGCAGAGGTGCGGAGACGCAGTAGTAGCCGGCCAATCTCCTTGATCGCCTAAGTACCTATGCCGGCGAGTTTTGCCGCCTTAAAGCTGATCGAACGCAGATTCATCAGGGCTCCCCTCAATTCTCCGCTGCATTTGATTCTTACAGTATATTTCCCGGTTTCCAATTTGATTTGCCCAATCTGCATGACATCAAACTTTTCCCAACCGCCCGTCGAAGTTGATTTCCCTGTCCAAGAGTAACTTGGATCGCATTCCCACAACGGAGGCATTGTCCATTTGGTCTACGATGCGAACTTTCTTTGAACATCGTTCTACCCAAGGGAAGAAGTTCGTAAAACGCGTATGGCTGATAACCGCTGATATACGCTGATGAACGCTGATGCAAGGCGTTTGACACGAATTGCACGAATTGCTTACGGCATCGGCGTGCAGAGCTCGACGAGGTGGCCGGAATTGTCGCGGAGGTAGGCCACGGTCTGGCCCCATGGCTTGGTCGCCGGTTCGCTCACGGCGGTCGCTCCGGCGTTCACCGCGCGTTTGAATAATGCCGGGACGTCGGGCGTGGTCAGGGCGATCTCCACCCCCAGCGGCGCCGTGTCCGGCGCGGCGGCCACTATTTCCTGTTTCAAATGTTCCTTGGCCAGCGCCAGGCTGACGAAGGCCAGCCGGGTCGCGCCGGTCTCCAGTTCGCCGTAAGCCTTGCCGTTGTCGTCGTGGAAAAAGCGCCGGGCCAGGCCAAACGCCTTTTCGTAAAAGGCGAGGCTCGCGGCGACATCGTTCACATACAAAAGCACGTAACCGAGTGAGGGAGGATTCATAATGGCTGATGTTGATAGTTTGATTTTTCAATGCAATCCTATAACGGCGGGCAGGACAAAAGCTGTCCAACCAAAAAAAACGGCGCGATACGGAAATCGCGCCCCACCTTTAATCAGCATGAATTAGCGGTTTCATTCTCCGTGTCTCCACATCTTTGCGTCTCTGCGTTTAGTGAATCCGTGTTCATCGGTGTTCATCCGTGGTTATTCCATCGCTACCGAACGCCGGGCCGCTTTCTTTTCCGCATGATGCGATTTATCGGCGGGCATCCGCTCCCTGGTGCGGCAGAGCGTTTGCGTTTCCGGCGCCGACGTGCAGAGTTCGCGCCAGCCAGCCAAATATTCATTTTAAGATTGACAGTTTTTTTTTATTTCCGGATAACGTGATTATGACGCGCATAGCCCTCAACAATTTTAAACCGACCGCGAGCCTGATAATACTGATGAGTTTCCTTGGGGCGTTTTCTCTGTGTTGTGCCGATCAGGTCATTACCGTTTCGGGCAAGACGTTCACGTTGATTGATAGCGACAAGCTGACAAGCAAAAGGGCCGTGAAAAGAGCCAAAACCAACGCTGATTCGGCCATCGCTGCGGTTGCGGCTTCCGCCAGAAAAGCCGAAGACGATGGCAAAGCACTTAAGACAAAACTCGACAGCTATACCGAATCAGTCGAAGCATACAGAAAAAAACTTGCCGCTAATACTGACGAAATAAAAGCGTACATGGATGAAGTTAACCGTCATAACGAAGACGTGGCCCAGTACACGCAGCAATTGACTGAGCATAACAAGCGTGTTGAGGCGTTCAATGCGTTGAAGCCGGAAAATCGTGATGAAGCAACCGTCGAAGCCTTGAGTGCGGAAGTGGGAAAATTGAGTAATTGGGTTGCAAAATTGAGCAACGAAAAAAACGCTCTCGACGCAAAAACGAACGACTTTTTGAAACAGAGCATCGAATTTCGTCATCAGGGAAAACCCCTCTTTGAAGAAGCCAAACCGCTTGGCGCGGACGTAAAAACGAATCTGGCTGCGATGGCCGAAGCCTATCAGCAGTTACAGTCGTGCTATAATTATGTTCAACAAATCAATGCTCTCCTGAAGAAATATCATGTCAATCCTGCGCCGCAAGATGACGCCCGGATTGACGACTATGCAAAATCACTCGACCGGATGAAAGCGTTAAGAACCCTTGTCGAGAGCAATGCCATAATTTTAAACCTGCAATTCTGACGGCCGCATAAAACATGAACCGCGGATCGCGTAGGTTCAAAATTTTCGTTTTTTAAATTACGAACGGCACGAGGACTTTCGCCTGCTTTTGATAAACCGGATATTCGGTGGGGAAATGCTGCAACAGGAGCGATTCCTCCTGCATGAGCTTGATCCAAAATCCTACGCCCACCAGCACCACGCCAAGCCAGCAGCACAGACGAGCCACCGCAAAGGCCGATCCAATGCACATCAGCAGAATGCCGGTGTAGATGCCAGTAATGAGTCCGTCAGCCTTGGTTTTTCTTCGCGCTTTTCATTGCCGCTGCCGCGGGCTTTAATTCCGGCGTGGCGAACTTGCACATCCAACCGGTTAATCTCTCGACGCCATTTCGCTGAAAAGGACCCGGAATGGTTGATGGTTGAAATTTGAGGAAAAAGCTCGCGGGGACGCTTGCTCATTCGTTGACGAGCTTCTTGAGTTCGTCGGCCACGTTTTGCTTTCCCTCCTTTTCCCAATAGGCATCCAGGACGGGCGCGAGCGTTTCAAACAGCGGCTGGCCTTTGGGGGCCGCGTGCACACGGCGGGCGCAGTCGCGGATCAAATCAGCCCGGCCGGCCGAGGCCGGCATCAATGCCACCACGGCATCCAGCTCCGGCTCATTCAGATCGCCCAGCGTGGCAGCAAGCCGGGCGGCAAACTGGCCGGTAACATAGTGCTCATCCAGGAACAACCGGCAATCGCTTCGGAACGCCTCGTCGGAAAGCCGCTGCAACCCCCGGGCAGCCGTCGCCTTGGCCAGCGGCGGTTTCATGTCGTTCAGCAGCCGGGCGGTGACCAGACAGCCGACGGGACCGAGATCGTCAGAGCGGCAGATTTCGGTAATGCTACATGAGTGTGGAGTCAAATGGTTTTTGTTGGCACGGGATTTGTTTTCGACTCGGCGCATAGCAGTTCTTCAACCGTCCAAGCATGGTCAGTCAATCCGGCTGCTTGCGCTGGCGTCTGGCCGTGCGTGCTGTGCTTGTGAACGAAATTGTAATGCGCCACGAACAACGCCGTCGAGTGTAGCAGATATTCAAACTTTTTGGAATAGCCAAGTGTCAGGCGCGTGAACCGGCGATTAAACAAGCGCACGGTCAGGTTTGCGCGTTCAATGTAACTGGTGCTGATTAGTTTCGGGTCAGGATTGCCGTGCCGCACCCAAGGCGTTGCCCCAATGCACTGCGATGCCGAATAACGGCGTTCGCCATGCTCGCCGTCGGGTGGATTGGCATATTGTTTTATCAGTTGCGCGAAATCGGTTTGCTTGCGGAGCGTCCGGCGCACGCATTCCCGATACGGCCTGAAACCGTCCGTTGTGAGTTGAAAATGGCCGGGCACTCTGCCCTTCAAATCGTCCATCAGTCGTTGGGCGTTCCAAATGTCGCGCTTGCCGATGATGTAGGAAATGACCAGCTTGCTTTTGGCGTCCAAGGCCAGAAACAAGTATTGGTCGCCCTTGTAATAATCGTGCTCGGTGTTGTTCCGTTCCTTGCAGCCCACATAACAGAACAACTCGTCAACCTGCACGGCTTCCGGCGTGACGTTTCGGATGGTGGCGTCCAAGAACCGGGAGCAATTGCCGCCAGCACGGGCAAGGACGTTTAGAACGGTTTGCTGGTGCAGGCCGGTCAGTCTGGAAACGGCACGGATGCCGCAACCTTCGCAGAGCAGGCGCACGACCTGCACGGCTTGACTGAATTCCACTCGCAAGTTTTCCAGCGGTTGTTTGTCAGAGAATGACGTGCCGCATTTCGGGCACAAATAACGTTGGACGGTGAAACTTTTGTTTCGATAAAAGCCCCGTCGTTTGGCTTCGCCATTGCAGCATCTACAGTTCACTTGACCTTTCTCGGCCAAGTCTTACAGTGTCTTTGAATCGTCTAGATTCCACTGAAGGCTTCGGCCTTTGGTTGCGCCCTGTCAGTGCTTTAACCCCACTGGCAGGGCTTGTTTTTTATTGTTGACTTACTGATACCAAAAATGTATATTGCTGTCAAGAACTTTTTGATACCAATAATTATGAACAAAACAATGGGCAGACCACCATTGCCGAAAGGCGAAGCAAAAGCGGTTCAATTAGGCGTCCGCTTCAACCCAAAAGACGGCCAGAAAATCGAGAAGGCGGCAACCGCTTCCGGCCAGACTAATGCGGACTTTGTAAGGAACGCGGCCATTGCGGAAACAAAGAAGCCTCCGGTTTGGGTGAAAACCAAATGGACAATGGAAGAACTGGATGAAAAAACCGTTGAGTTCAGGCTGGTCTTTCCTCATTGGCGAGACGAGGGAACCGGCCAGTTCTTAGTGCGTAAAAATCCAGATGGAGAACTTGCGATTGATGTTTGCGTTATAGCTAGTGCCACCCCTTACAAAATGGTCGAAATCCGTTATCATCTTTTGCAACCGGCGGCGGACAAAATCGAAAAACACCCTAACCCAAAAGCGGCACAGTTTCGTCTGTTAATGTGACGCGGAGCCGCGTGCCCTTCAATTTTTTGAAATCGTTTGGCGTTCGCATTTCGCCAGTAACGTGATTAACAAAACATTGGCGTTTCCCGTCTTTGCTTTTGGCGAGATGAAACACGGATTCCGTTACTAAAACCGCCGGAGAATCATTTGACTTTGTTGGTATCATTATGTTAATCATTGCCGCCGATGAGAACTCTCCAAGAACACATTGACGACCTTGACCGGATGGTTGACAGCGGCACCGCCATACCGAAAATACGAAACCAGATTGCCTTCATTGGGCGCGAGGTAGCCGCGCTTCAAGCAGATTATGCGAGTCTGGCAGAGGCGCATACGAAACTTCAGGACGAACATCCGAAGGCGATAGCGGCACTCAAGGAAGCACATCACCAAGAGATAGCGAAAATTACAGCCAGCAATGCGAAGCCGAAAGATGAACTCGCCCAGAAAACGCGGGAAATTCTGGTTTATTTTTTCAATCATGCGGATGGCGTTTCGGATGGAGAAATCGCCCGGATTTTTCAAATGCAATTGAGTATGGCGGCGTATCATACGGACATCCTTTTAAAAAAGAGATTTATTGACCAAATCGTTGCTGGGTATGAGGCGGCGAGTGCGATGTATTGCCTTACAGATGCAGGCCGAAAATACGTCGTTGATAATGGTTTAGCCGGTTGAATCAGTTTTTAGGTGGCTCGCCAGCACCATGCAGACATAGCATCACCCAGATTTCCGTCAGGTCCGACTGCAGAAAGTCTGGCTGGCCGCGAAGCAGAAAGGCGGAGTCCCGCGAGATTGTCCAGGGCCAGGAACGAGGCGGAAAAATCAGGTCGCCGCCCTCCAAAACAAACTGGACTACCATCGTCAGCTCGGCGCCGAGGGTTCCACCTATGACCGGCCGCTGTTCTTCGGGAATCTCAAATTCCCCGCCCGGGTCGTCCGATTTCGCCTGCTCATCCTTGAAAAAGCTTTCCCACGGTGCCAGAAAGTCTTCCGCGCCCAGCCGGCGCAGCAGGGCCGGGAGCTGCGCACAGGTGTGGGCGGGAAGCCGGGCCCGCAGAAAGGCATCCACGCCCGGAAATTGCACCACTTCGTTGCCGAAAAAGGCGACGGCTGAGCCCAACGGCGAGTTCGTGCGATAGACATTGGTAAAGCCGGCGCCATCACGTTCGACCCCGGCCAGGGCCGGCGCAAATGCGTCGGGCTGGAAATGCAAGCTCAGGTGGGGGCGATGCGCCTCCGGCTGGTTGAGCGTCAACTCGTTGATCCGGCCGGTCCGGGTATTCAGTTTGAGGACGGTTTCGGCGTTGCTGATGATGAGTTGATCGCCGTCGAAGCGGCGGGTGAAGTGCTTGCCGGGCGCCAGGCGCAGGAATGCCGCCGGGGCCAGGCTCAAGCTCAAGGCGTAGGGCGGCGCGTTCGTCGCATCGCCAAGGCTTTGCATCCCGGCGCCGACTTCAAAGTGCCCGCAATGTCCGTCCGCGTCCGGCGGGCTGGTTTCCACGGTAATGTAGCTTTTGAACTGTTCGGCCGAAAGGTGCGTCACATATTTCTGTTGCCGTTCGGATACGTAAAGCGCGATCTGGCGGGGGGACATGATGAGCGCCCGGCGGAGCCGGTTTGTGCCTCCGATCCTCGTGTTTTCCCGCACGAGCAAACCCTGGTGCGGCGCGAGAATGCATTGCACCGAGGACGCATCGTCGGAATAGCCGGAGGCGGAAAGAATGGCGTCCTCCCCGCTGTCATCCAGTTTCGCGAGCCAGTCACGGGTCTTGAGCATCGCCTGCTCCGCCGGCTCGAATTTATCGTTCAACGGCGGGCTCTCGTCGTTTTCGACGACGACAACGGTGAGGTTCACGCGGCCGGAGGCGTCCGGCGGGCCGGCCTGGACCGAGTTCGTCAGGAACCGGGCGGAATGATACAGCCGGTCGTTGATGGCCGCCGCCCGGTCGCTGGTGAAGGCCATTCCCGGTTTCAGGCCGAGCCAGGCCAACAACGCTTTGCGACTGTTCTTCCGATTCCCCACCACCTTGATGCGGTCGATGGTGGCGGGCGGGCCTTCATCGAGAATTTTCACCTGCAACGTGGCGGTCCGGGCCGCGGGGTTCGTCGCGACGTTGAGGGTGAAGCGGGACAGGAAGAAACCGTGTTTGGCCAGCGTGTTCGTGACCTTGCCGGACAGGTAGCGCAGGCTGATGTCATCAAAATGGGCCGGCTGGCCGGCGACCCAGATTTTCGTACTGTTGGTTTCCGCCGCTTCGGTCCGGTTCGCCGGAGCGCTGTCCAGAAATTGAAACGACTGCGACATCACTTCGGTGAGGGCGTTGGTCACCGTCAACGCTTCCACGATGGGCGTCGTCGGCATCTTCCGTGCGCCAATAACTTCGACCGGACCGCATTGATAGCGGATGCCTTCCTGAATCCGGACGACAACCCGGTCCGCCTTGTCATCGTAGCGCGCCGTGATCCGGGCATCGGGAAATCCGCAGTGGATATAGCCCAGACGCAACTGGCGCTCGATCTCGTCCAAAAAGATCTCGCGCGGGACGATGGGATGCGACCGTATGGGAAAATCGTAGGTGGAGTTCAAAGCCAGCCAGAGGTTGCCGCCGGAGAACGAGTTGGTCCCTTCGAAAGTGAACCGGTCGAATTCCCGCAGTTGTCCGACGCGCGGCGGGTCGTTGGTTTCGACCTCGCGGGCTGGGTTACACATCGCGCCCAGCGCCAGCGCAATCAGAAGACAGGCCGTCGCAGCAATCTTCATGTGGATTTGACACTTGATTTGCGCACAATTTGAAAACCCCGTCAATCCACTCTTTTTGGCCATCGAAAAACAATTCTTTCCGCTGCGCAAAGCTGTGACGATGCCGAGGCAAACTGTTTTGTTTGGCAGTTTTCACCGCTGACGGACTGACAGTGGTGGAAGAAATCTTTTTCCGCGCTTTTCATTGCCGCTGCTGCGCGCTTTAATCCCGGCATGGCGAACTTGCATATCCAACCGGTTCAATCTCTCGACGCGCCGGAACTGGCGTTGTATCTGACCCGGCAGCGCGGATGGTGTTCGCCCGCCTCCTGACTGGGGATCGGGTTCAGGCAAATTCAGGCCGGGTGACCGGCTCAAAACCAGCTTGGGGAGTGGAAAACAGGTTTTTGGACGAAACAGCTATTCCTTTACATCCGGCAATTTGCCTTCCTGGTAGCTGGCCAGGAATTTCTTTAAAAAAGCTTTTTGTTCATCCGGGGCAATGTCCACCGCCTTTTGTTCGGTGGCGATGGCTTCCGTTTTCTTGCCGTTCATGAACTGGACCCGGGCGAGCGTGTCCAAAATGGCCGGCTCCTTGCCCTTGGTGGCCTCGTTTGCCCGCACGGCCATTTTTTCTGCGAGTGCCAGGTCGCGCTTCTCCAGTCCGGGCTGTGCGACGATGGTCCAGGCGAGGGAATTTTGCAGCATCGCGTTCTTCGGGTGCGCGTCACTCAGGGATTCGGCCAGTTTGTAGGCATCGGTGTAATTCTTCCGGCCCAGCAGAATGGAGAACCGGACGGTATCGAGGCTGTCTCCCATGTCAGGTTCCGATTTTTTCATCTCGGCGATCGTGGTTTCGGCGGTATCCCAATCCTTGTTTTTGAGGGCTTTGGTGAGTTTGATGCGCAATTCCGTGTCCTGCTTTTGGGCCTGATATTGGCGTTCGTACTCTGCGGCATACTTGGTGATGTCAAAACGGCCGGCCAGAATGTCTGCCAACGTCTTTTCGTCCAACCCCATCGGGTGACCGATCCAGGCGATGCGGCCCTGTTGATTGACGATGAAGGCGGTGGGAATGCCGTTTTGATCGGCAGCGTCCATCCAGGTCACCGCCATGGCGCCTTTGGCTTCGCTGCTTTTGTCGTCGAGGGCGACGCGGTAGGTCATCTGGTCGCCCATTTTTTTCACGAACGGCGCAACCCCGTCTTCATTTTGTTCCCACACATCCTGTCCGATGGCAATGAGTCCCCGGTCCTTGAATTTTTGCCATAATTCGTTGAGATGCGGGATGGAGGCGCGGCAGGGGCCGCACCAGGTGGCCCAGAACTCGACGATGTAAACGTGGTTGGTGTCGAATGCCTTCACCGGGTCGCCCTGCACCCATTTGGCGACCTGGAGTTTTGGCGCCGGGTCGCCGACCGTCAATTTCGCCTCCGCCGTGCGTGCGGCGACCGCAAGAGCGACGCCGGTCAGCAGAGTCAAGGTTCGCAGCAATAAAGAATTTTTCATATCAATTCCTGGGTTCGAGTTTGAAGTTGGGCGCATCATTTGTTGGCAAGACCAGTCTTGGGCTGGAAAGCATTTTGTCCAGTTGAATCTGCATTGATACTTTCAACAGGAACTCCGAAGTTGAATTTCTGCGTTAGCGGAGTGCGGCCGTCCCGGCCGCAGCAAAGCGGGATGGGCAGGCAGTCAGGAAATGTTCCGTGGCTTGAATGAAGCCAGTTGCTGCGCCCGAGGACGGGCGCACTCCGGCATGGCCTCGTCCGCCCCGCTCCCTTTTCTATTTCGGAGTTCGGATTCAACAGGAACTTCTTTTTCCGTGCGGGCCGGGGAATTAGTTTTTGAGAAGAAAAAATAAGGGTTGTTGCTGCTTGGGCTGCACCAGACACAAAGATTGCCAAATCGTTGAAACTTTCGCACTTTACCGCTGTTTAAGTTCGGAAACACATTTATTCCGTCCTTTAAGATGAAGATTTTTTCCAGTTTGCGAATGTTTGCACTGCTGGCGCTCGGGCTGATGATTGCCGTCAGCCGGCTGGAGGCGCAGGGCGTTGGGCTCCTGCTTGGGGCTTCGGCCAGTTCGATTGGGGTCAGTAACACCCTGACTTACACCATCATCGTGACCAACCTGACCGGTGCGTCACAAACGTTTACGGTGACCAACACGCTGACCGGGACATCGCTACAGTTCGGCACTCCCTTGGCCACCCAGGGATCGAACGTAATCAGTGGCAGCAACGTCGTCTTTGCTCTTGGCGCCATTGCCACCAACGGCACTGCGCTGATGACTGTGCCGGTCGTGCCGACTTCGACCGGATTCATCACCAATACAGTCTTGGTTGCCACCAACGGCGTGTTTGCCGTCGGGGAGTACATTTTCGTCCAAGTCACCAACACCGCACTAGGGGCGGACGTGGCGGTGGCGATGACGGTTCCGGCTTCGGCGGTCTTCACCAACGATTGGATGGTTTATGGTGTCAGCGTCACCAACATGGGGCCGGGCACCGTGTCCGGTGTCTTTTTGACCAACACGCTGCCCACCGGTGTGGGATTCAAAAGCGTCTCGCCGGCCAGCCCGGCTCCCAGCATTGTGGGCAGCAACGTCATTTTCAACCTGGGGACGTTGACGAACGGCGCTTTCAGAAATTTTCTGTTGACGGTCCAGCCCACCAACGCGGGGGTCCTGCCTTTCGTGTCGGTGGTCAGCACGAACAATAGTGTGTTTGACCCCAATCCGGCCAATAATTTGGCCAGCAACAATATCACGGTTTTGAGCTACTTTCCCGGCCAGTTGACGGCGGTCACCAATTCCGCGCAGGTTTACAATTCACAAAACGGGTTGGTTGAACAATCCATCCTGGTGTCGAATGTGGGGACCAATCCGGTTGCTGCCGTGCGGGTGGTCGTGACGGGCCTGACCAATCAACTGTTTAACGCCGTCGGCACGAACAACGGCAGTCCTTTCGTGGTTTATGCCGCCACGCTTGACACCAACCAAATTGTGAATTTGCTGCTGCAATTTTTCGCGATGAATTATTTTCAGCTAAGCAATTCGCAGTTGCACGCGTTCGCCGTGTCGGTGCCCAATTTGACTCCGCCCGCGGCGGCGGCGGTGAGCACGAACGTCAACATCACCCGCATCATCAAGCTGACCAACGGCAGCCCGCTGATCATCGGCAGCATGCTGATTGAATTTCCGACCCTTACCAACCGGACTTACACGGTGGTTTACACTTCCAATCTGCTTTCCACCACCTACGTCACGAACTACGTCACGGACACGAATAATCCCGGAGTCACCAATATAGTAATTTCGCCTCAAAGTGTTTTTTGCACGAATTGGTTAATGGCGGTTCCTTCCATCGTCGCGCCGGCGAACCGGACGCAATGGATTGATTACGGCCCGCCCACAACGGTGAGCGCGCCGCCGAACAGCAGCAATCGCTTTTATCGCGTGTTCCTGAACCCTTGATGACCATGCCGACATTTTCACCCAGCCATATCCGAAAAGTCCGTACCCGGGATCTTTTGGGGCGGTACCTGTTGTGTTGTTTCGCGGGTTTGGCGCTGGCGGCCTCGGCCCAATCGCAGGCACCCGGCCAAAATCCGGATACCAACGGTCCCGTCGCCATACCTCCCGAGGCCCAAGCCCAACCACAACCGCAACCCGGCGTTCAACCGCAGCCGTCCCCGGATCTCTGGGACCGCTGGGGGATTCAAAAGGTTTCCAAGGATGACGACTGGACGCGCCATTTCCGCATCGGGGCCATGGTCGGACTGAATATCAGCGCGAACTTCAGTACCAAGGGCACATTCAATATCAGCAAACCCGCCGGAGTTTATGACGACGGCTATGTCCGAACGGACAACACGGGAAATGCGTTCGGTCAAACCGGTTATTGGGGCTACAACAGCCCATCCCAGTTGTCCAGTTCGTCGCTGACCATGCAGAACACGACATCATACACCACCAGCGGCAGTTCGGAGAGCAGTGGTTCGGCTTTTGCGGGATTCGACATGGCCTACGGCGGGAATATATGGGATTGGGGAAAAGCGCGGATCGGGTGGGACTTGGGATTCGGCCTGCTGCCCATCAGCATCACCGACAACAGTTCCATGTCGGCATCGGTCAACCAGACAACTTATACTTTTAACACGGGCGGCATTGTGGTGCCGGGTGCGCCATACTATGGCGGCTTCAACCGGCAAGGTGAACCAACCATTTCCACTAATTCGACCAGCAGCAGTAGCAGTTCTCCGGAAACTATTACCGGTTCGCGCACGCTGGACGTGATGCTCTACACCGTGCGGCTGGGGCCGTCGGTATATTGGGATTTAAATGAAGATTTCGGCTTATCAGCCGGTGCCGGCCCCGCCGTCGGTATCGTGTCGGGAAGTTTGAAATATAATGAGATAATCCCCACCAGCA
>Ga0208034_1001676_pt1 | contig 12866 bp, 10 predicted proteins | sample June2015DPH_8_10_FD_184699 | JGI IMG/M metagenome (GOLD analysis project Ga0208034, IMG submission 184699) | Peatland microbial communities from SPRUCE experiment site at the Marcell Experimental Forest, Minnesota, USA - June2015DPH_8_100... | ecosystem: Environmental > Terrestrial > Soil >...
AGACGCCTGGCCCGGAGAATGGACCCGGCATAGAGAGCCCGCCGCATCCGGGCCCCCAGGCCGTAGAGCGCGGCCAGCCCCCCGGCCACCACCCCCAGGGAACACCTGGGCGCCGGGGCCTGGTCCCCCTCCTTCAGGCAATCAAAGAGCTTGTACCAATATAAGTTCATAATTATATGGTTCTCGAACTGGCACTTATAAAGATAAATTCTCTAATTTTTCTCAATAATATCTTAAATATATTTAATAACTTTATTATAAAATGAAGTTAAATCTATTTTCTTTCCCCCTTGACCATAGTTGACTATATGATTTTCTGATGATACTGAAACAACACGGATTTCTGGGTGACGTCTATCTGGATACGTATCAGGATCAGAGTAAATTTTAGCTATTAAATTTATAGGAATAAGATAATAATTATTAATTCCCCCGCATATCCAAACCTCATAATCCGCCCTAAGAGTGTTAGGATTAATGTTGAATTTATAATGTGAAATCCTCTTTCTGTCGGTAGAGCAAAACCTCAGATGAATTATTTTACCTGAAATAGAATAATTTGTAGGTCCTCGTGCAGTCACCCATCCCTGGCCATCAGCTATTCTGTCTAAAACAGCCTCTTTTATTTGATTCCTTGATGGCATAATTATCCTCCTAAAACGGAAAGGTATCATTGAGCCGAACCGTCTTAGGCCAATGGCGCGTCGGCGGGCTTCTCTTTCTTCTCCTCTTGGGCGAACTGCATTTCGTAGGAGCGCCGCCCTGATGGATATTAACTTTGATTATTTGGAAGATGGGTTAAAAGAATAACAAGACAGAACCCGGATATAATCCCGCCTGATGAATAAGCGCACAGCATATATTACCCGGAGCGAAAAATTGATTAATTTTAATCTCCCTTAAATTCCCTTTCCCTCAAGGGAGAGGGTTAGGCTGAGTGTGCAAAGTCAACCTAATTCACCTTTCCACCAACAGAAAATTTGGTTTCACCTCCGATGATCACGCTGTTTTGGTCTTTCTCATACAGCGATGTGTCATCATGCCTGGTCTCCGCCAACCCACATGCTGATACTGAGGCGGCCATAATCAAAAATAACAGTCCGAAAATTAATTTTCTGGTCATTATCTTAACCTCCAAAACTTTGATCTGACCGCAACTCAAAGTATTTGGCAATAACTGAGATAATGCGGCTCACCTTGACCGCCGCAGTCCCCAAAAGGTTTTTGGGCTTCTTTGCCCAGAAAAATCCCCTAAAACATATTTAATATTAATAAGTTTCTTCATCACTTCGCTGAGCCGTGCCGCGTAGGGTGGGCACTGCCCACCAATAGGGCCGGCTCCTTATCCTCCTCCCGGGCGAACTGCATTTCGTAGAGGCGGCGGTAGAGGCCGCCGGCGGCCAGGAGGTTGGCGTGCCTGCCGCTCTCCACCACCCGGCCCTCTTCCAGGACCACGATGCGCTGGGCATTCCTGACCGTGGACAGGCGGTGGGCGATGACCAGGGTGGTGCGCCCCGCCATCAGCCGGTCCAGGGCCTGCTGCACCTCCCGTTCGGATTCGGAGTCCAGCGACGAGGTGGCCTCGTCCAGGATAAGGATGGGCGGGTCTTTGAGGAGGGCCCGGGCGATGGCCAGGCGCTGGCGTTCGCCCCCGGAGAGGCGCACCCCTTGCTCGCCGATGACCGTATCCAGGCCCTGGGGCAGGGACGCCACAAAATCATAGGCGTGGGCGGATTTCAGGGCCGCCAGGATTTCTTCTGTGGGGGCCGCAAGCGAGCCGTAGGCCACATTGTATCGCACCGTGTCGTTGAACAAAATGGTCTGCTGGGTGACCACCCCGATCTGGGCCCGCAGGGACGAAAGGGTCACTTCCCGGAGGTCCCGGCCGTCGATCAGGATGGCTCCCCCGGTTACCTCGTAGAAACGGGGCAGGAGGTTCAGCAGGGTGGATTTACCGGCCCCGGAGGGACCCACCAGGGCCACGATTTCGCCCCGGCCCACCGTGAGGTCGATGTCGTGCAAGACCTGGCGGTCCTGGTCATAGGCGAAGCTGACCCCCCGAAAGACGATTTCCCGTTGCAGGGCAGGCAGGGCCGCGGCCCCCGGGCGGTCCTGGATCTCCGGCGCCCGGTCCATCAGGCCGAAGACCCGCGTGGCTGCGGCCAGACCCTCCTGGACAATGTTCTGCACCGCGCTCAGGCTCTTGATGGGCTGGTAGAGCATGAGCAGGGCCGCCAGGAAGGAGAAGAAGGTGCCCGGGGTGGAGGTCCCCCGGATGACCGCGTAACCGCCGTAAAAGATGATGCCCGCCATCCCGAGGGAGCCCAGGAACTCCATGGTGGGGGGGGAGAGCTCCCGGACCGCGTTGAGGCGCATGCGGGTGCGGAAATAGTCCCAGTTGGCCCCCCAAAAGCGCCGCTCCTCGTAGTCCTCCCGGGCGAAGGCCTTGACGATCCTCTGTCCCGCCAGGCTCTCCTGGAGCACCGTGTAGAGGCGGGCGTTGGCTACCTGGGTGTCATGGGAGACGAGGCGGGTGCGTTTCCCCAGCCAGAGGATGAGCGCGACCGCCAGGGGAAAGACCACCATGGCCAGCAGGGCCAGGCGCCACTCCCGGTAGAAGATCACCGCGCTCAGCCCCAGCACGGTGAAGGAGTCTTTGAAGAAACTGGTCACCACCCGGGTCATGGCGTCCTGTAGCAGGTTGACGTCGTAGGTGAGGCGGCTCATCAGGGTGCCGGTGGCCTCGCCGTCGAAGAAGGACAGGGGCTGGCGCATCAAGGAGGCAAAGAGCTGGTCCCGCAGGGTGGTGACGGTGGCGTTGCCGATGTAGCTCATCTGGTAGTTGTGGGTGTAGGACAGGAAACCCTTGAGGGCGTAAAGCAGGACGATCAGGGGCGGCAGCAGGTAGAGCATCTGTTCTTTGCGCCCGAAGAAGACGTCGTCCAGGACCGGTTTCACCAGATAGGCCAAAGCCGCGGTGAGTCCCGAGACCCCCAGCATGGCCAGGATCGCCGCGGTCATCCGGAACTTGTGGGGCTTCAGATAAGCTAAGAGGCGCACATATAAGCGCAGGTCGTCTTTGTACATGGGCGGACGGATCACCAACCCTTTTATTTCTCAAGATATTAACGGGAGCATTATGCGGTCCCTTATTTATCCCCGCTCCCCCACTGGGGGGAAGTTGTAGAGTGGGCACTGCCCACCAGGTTAACTATCCCCCGACGGGGGAGAGGATTAGGGTGAGGGGGAATTAATCTCTTTCCCGCTCCCATTAATATTTTGCAAATATATCCTATAACTGGGGATTTTTCCAGCAAAAACCCGGAAGGGGAGGGGCATGGTATGAGCGGCGCAGTAGGGGCGACCCGCTGGGTCGCCCGCCTGGCGGGTGGAGAGGAAGTATTTTACTTGAAACTCGAAACTGGGCGACCCAGCGGGTCGCCCCTACGTTAGCTCAGCGGTTCGCCCCTTCCTTAGCCAACTGCCATCCCGGTTGACAGGGGCGCCCGGGTTTGGGATAACTAGCTTAACAAGCCAACGGCTCAGGATTTGCTTTCATGCTACTGGTCTTTTTTGCCTTGCTGGCGTCCCTGTGGCTCTGGCCCGGGGGACTGGGGGCCGGCCCGGTGGCGGCTCCTCCCCCGGCGCCGCCCGGCGAAACGCTGCGCTTTCCCTACTTCCGGGTGCCGGAGGGCGTCTATCTCTGCGGTGAGCCCGTGCCTCTGGATGATCCCGCAGTCAGAGAGGACCTGGACCGGGAATTGACCATCGACATCTGGAGCCGGGCCCAGACCACCATGTGGATCAAACGGGCCCACCGCTACCTGCCGGAGGTGGAAGAGAAGCTCCGGTCCCGGCGGCTGCCCCTGGACCTGAAGTACGTGGTCATCATCGAAAGCGATCTGCGCCCCAGGGCCAGGTCCCCCGTCGGCGCCGCGGGCCCCTGGCAGTTCATGGCCCCCACCGCCCAGCGCTTTCAATTGACGTCCAACCAAGCCGTGGACGAACGCCTGGATTTTGGCGCGGCCACCGACGCGGCGCTCTCCTATTTGCAGCGCCTTTACCAGCTCTTCCGCGACTGGCCCCTGGCCCTGGCGGCCTATAACTGCGGGGAAGCCCGGGTGCAGAAAGAGATGGCCATCCAGGGGGTGAACTCCTTTTACCGCCTGAGCCTGCCGGAGGAGACGGAACGCTACGTCCACCGCCTGCTGGCGGCCAAGATCGTCCTGGAGGACCCGGCCCGCTACGGTTACGAGATCCCCGCGGACCAGCTCTACCCGCCCCTGGCCTATGACCAGGTCAGCATCACCCTGGCGAAGGCTCTTACGGTGCGGCGCCTGGCAGAGGCCTGCGGCAGTTATTACAAGGCCTTCAAGACCCTGAACCCCTGGATCAAGGGGGCGGAGCTGCCGCCCGGGGTCTACCGCCTCAATCTCCCCCAGGGTTCGGCGAGCCGCTTCCAGGAGGTCTGGCGCCGGGGATTGATTAGCAGCGAGCCGGGAGCGGTGCGCAGTGAGCCGCAGGGCGGGCCTCCGGGGCCGACTCTCCCCAGGTAGGGTTGCGTCCCAGATATAGCTGTCAATAGGTATTGTAGGGGCGCACCCGCGTGTGCGCCCTCAAACGGGGCGGACAAATGGGTCCGCCCCTACCGGTAATGCTAAATAATTTTGTAAGAACATCTGGGACGCAACACTGGGCCGGGTCTAGGGCGGCGGCCACAGGCCGCCCTAGGGAATAGCTTTCAGCGGTCAGCTTTCAGCCATCAGCTAAGGCAAAGGCAAAAACAAAGGCAAGGGGAAAAGCTAAGAGAAAACGTCTCACCAACCAGGTTTAGGCTTTTAGCTGATCGCCGAAAGCTGAAGGCTGATAGCTAAAGGCGACCCCGCGGGTCGCCCCTACAGGGGAGAGGATGGCCCAGGCAGTAAAAGAAAAGGCTTCCTTGCTGATCACCGGGGCCTGGGTGCTGACCCAGAATGAGGCCCGGGAGGTCGTGGCTCCTGGGGCGGTGGCCATCCGGGGCGCAGAGATCGCGGCGGTGGGGCCGATGGCGGCGCTCTCGGCCCGCTTCGCCCCGGAGCGGGTGCTCGATTATCCCCAGGGACTGATCATCCCGGGCTTGATCAACGCCCACACCCACGCGGCCATGTCCCTGTTCCGGGGCCTGGCGGACGACCTGCCCCTGGAGACCTGGCTCAACTCTTACATCTTCCCGGCGGAATCTCTTCTTACCGGCGAGTTCGTCTATTGGGGCGCCAGGCTGGCCATCGCCGAGATGCTGCTCTCCGGCACCACCACCTTCTGCGACATGTACCTGTTCGCCGATGCGGTGGCCCGGGCCGCGGCGGAAACCGGCATCCGGGCGGTGGTGGGGGAGGTGCTCTACGACTTTCCCTCCCCCAACTACGGGCCGGCGGCCGCGGGCCTGGCCTTCAGCGAGGAGCTGTGCCGCACCTGGCGGGATCACCCCCGGGTGAGCGTGGCCATCCAGCCCCATGCGGTCTATACCTGCTCCCCGGAGTTGCTGCAGCAATGCGGCCAACTGGCTGCGGGCTATGATCGCCGCTTGATTATCCACCTGGCTGAGACTGACCGGGAGGTTAAGGACTGCCAGGCGCGGTACGGCGCCACCCCGGTGGCCCACCTGCACCGCCTGGGTTTGCTTAGCCAGCGGTTGCTGGCCGACCACGCGGTGGTCTTGACCGAGGCGGATCAGGAACTGCTGGCCGACGCCGGCGCCGGGGTGGCCCATTGCCCGGAGAGCAACACGAAGCTGGCCTCGGGCCTCGCCCCGGTGGTGGACCTCTTAAGGCGCGGGGTGCCCGTGGGCCTGGGGACCGACGGCTGCGCCTCCAACAACAACCTGGATCTGATCCAGGAGATGGACAGCGCCGCCAAGTTCCAGAAGCTGCGCTACCTGGACCCCACCGTGCTGCCGGCCGCCGCCGCCCTGGATCTGGCCACCCGGGGCAGCGCCCGGGTCCTGGGTCTGAAAGGCCGGGTGGGGGCCCTCAGCCCCGGGATGATGGCGGACCTGGTAGTCCTGGACCTGGATCAGCCCCACCTGACGCCGCTGTACGACCCCTATTCCCATCTGGTCTATGCCGCGGGCGGGGGCGATGTCCAGACCGTGGTGGTCCACGGCCAGGTGGTGGTTCAGGACCGCCGGCTCCTCACCTTCGACCTTAAGGAGACCCTGGCCCGGACGCGGGAACTGGCTCGGGCCCTGGGGGCCGGACCGGCGCGCTAAAGGCAGTTTTCTGTTGTCTGTCTCTGCTAAAGGCCCTTGACTTTGATTTTGCCTTTGACTTTACAGAAAACAGAAAACAGAAAACAGAAATCAGGTCTAATATGGGGCGGGAGCGGCCGGTTAGCCGTCGGCGGCCTCAACTGCGGGCCACCAGAAAGACGCCCAGGCAGATGATCAGGATGCCGGCCATGCGGGTGGTGGTCAGCGCTTCTCCGATGAGCACCCAGGCCAGGATGGCGGTGAAGACGTAGCCCAGGCTGATGAGGGGGTAAGCGTAACTCACCTCCGCCTTGGCCAGGACCACCAGCCAGACCAGGAAGCCCAGACCGTAGCAAGCCATGCCGAGGAGGATGAAGGGGTTGAAGGCCGCCCGGACAAACACCGGCGGCAGGGCGGTCAGAGACAGGGCAAAGTTGCCCAGCTTGGACATGCCAAATTTCAAAGAGAGCTGCCCTAAGACATTGAGCCCCACGTCCAGCAGGATCAAGGCCAGCACCAGTGTGTTAACCATCAGGCGTTTCCTTGGGGAAAGGTTTGATATATTGTTAGATTAAAAATATATTCTCGGAAAAGTAAGACCACGATGCAAGGAAATAATGCAGCCGCCATCGTCCCCGGCCGGCTCATCCGGCGTCTGGATCCCCGGACCAAGCTGGCTCTGCTGCTGATGAGCTTTGTCGTGGTGCTGCTGCCCCAGAGGCCGGCGGTGGTGGCCCTGGGTGCGGCCGCGGTGTTGCTGCACCTGACCCTGGCCCGGGCCTGGCCGGCCCTCAAACCGGTGCGCTGGCTGCTGGCGCCCCTGGCCCTGTTCAGTCTGGGGGTCTGGTCTTTTTTGGCCCAGGGCCCCAGCCACCTGTTCTGGCGGGTCAGCCGGGAATCCCTGGCCTTCGGCGCCGCCAATTTTCTCAAACTGGCGAGCATGATGGTGGCCGGCCTAACCCTCCTGGCCACCACCCCGGTGGAGGAGCTGTTTGCGGGTCTGGCCAGGCTGCGGCTGCCATATCCCATGGCCTTTGCCTTTGCCCTGGCCCTGCGCTGGGTCCCGGAGATCTTCGCCACCGTCAACCGGGTGAAGGAGGCCCAGGAAGCCCGGGGCCTGGTCTGGGAGCAGGGCAGTCTCCTGGAGCGGTTGCGGCGCCACCTGCCCTTGCTGGTGCCTATCTTTCTCCTGACCCTGCGCCGCAGCCAGACCATGGCCTGGGCCCTGGAGGCCCGGGGCTTCCAGATGAGCCCCCGCCGCACCTTTCTCCTGGAGATCCGCCTGCAGTCCCGGGACTATTTGGCCCTCAGCGCGGCCGCCGGCTGCCTGACCCTCTTCCTGCTCCTGCACCTGTGGGGCTGGGACCGGATCGAGGGGCTGAGATTGTGAGTTTTTGGTGAGTTGAGCCGCGAGCGGTGAGCAGTCATTTCATGGCCTCTTATTCTCTGGTCGGGCCGTGGAAATACCAATGTGCAATCTTTGGTGGTGATGCTGGTGGGCAGTGCCCACCCCCCATGGGCGGACACGTGGGTCCGCCCCTACCGTCTTTGCCTTTCACGGAAAACGGCAAAATCAAGGATCTGCTGCCGCACGGGCTCGGTAGGGGCCTCCCGAACATATCCATATTTAATGGCTAAAATTAACGGATTCCTGAAAAACTCTCTCCTGGTGCTCCTGGGGCTGTTCTTCTCCTTGATCCTCCTGGAATTCGCCCTGCGGATTTCTCCGCCCTTTGAGATGCGGTTCAAGCCGGATCGGATCGTCCTGCCGGTGAATAAAAGATATCTTATTGACAACACTGAGAAGTTCCCCACCAAACTGCCCAAGACCACGGTACACACCAAAAATTCCCTGGGCTTTCGGGGGGCGCCGCCGCCTGCCAACTTTGCCGATTACCTCACCATCCTCACCATCGGCGGCAGCACCACCGAGTGCTTTTATCTCTCCGACGGCAAGACCTGGACCGATCTCCTGGGCCAGCAGTTGGCCCGGGATTTCCCCAAGCTCTGGATCAACAATGCCGGGCTGGACGGCGCCACCACTTATCGCCACCTCATCTTGATGGAAGATTACGTGGTGCACTTAAAGCCCAAGCTGGTCCTGTTTCTGGTGGGGATCAACGACGTGGGGGTGGGAGACCTCAATTACCGGCCCCGAGCCGGCCTCGGCGGCTGGATAAGATCCCTGACCAATAAAAGCGAGGTCTATTCCCTGGGATTGAACCTCTATCGCTATTTGATGGCCCAAGGGAGGGGCCTGCCGCATCGGGAAGTGGACCTGAAAAAGCAGGGGACCGTTGAGGTGCCAGTAGAAATCCAACAGCAGACGCTGCGGAAATATCGGCAGGAGTTCCTGCCATATTACCGGGCCCGGCTGGAGAAGCTCATCCGGGTTAGCCGAGTTAATGGCATCGAGCCGGTCTTCATCACCCAGCCCACCCTCTACGGCCCGGGGATCGACCCGGCCACCGGGGCGGACCTGGGGAAGATCAGGCTGGAGGAGAACCTCAACGGCGCGCTGATGTTCGCGGTGGTGGAACTCTACAACGACACCTTGCGGCGAGTGGGGGCCGCAGAACAGGTCCCGGTCATCGACCTGGCCCGGCAGATGCCGCGCTCGTCGGTCTATTATTACGACTTCCTGCACTACACCGAGTCCGGGGCCCGGAAGGTGGCGGAGATCATCTACCTGGATCTAAAGCCATTTTTGACCGAACGATTTAAATAAAAAGAATCTCACGCCGAGCGCCAAGGATAAGAGTTCAAAGTTCAAAGTTCAAGGTTCAAAGTTCAAGGTTCAACCAGTTTTTCCCTTGCTGACAGCTTCCTCACTTCGGATTGGCCGCCAGGATGGCCTGGTCCACGCTGCCCTCATACTGGGTGAAATTTTCCCGAAACCGTCCCGCCAGCTCCAGGGCCACCTTCTCGTAGGAACCACGGTCGGCCCAGACCTTCTCGGGGAAGAGGATGTCATCCGGCACCCCCGGGCATTTGGTGGGCACTGTCAGGCCGAAGAAGGGCTCATGGTAGGTCTTCACCTGGTCCAGTTCCCCGGACATGGCGGCCCGCAACAGGGCCCGGGAGTGGGCGATTTCGATGCGATGGCCTACCCCGAAGGGGCCCCGGGTCCAGCCGGTGTTTACCAGCCAGCAGGTGGGCTGGTGCCGGGTCACCATCTCCCGGAACAGATGGGCATAGACCGCGGGTGGCATGGGCAGGAAGGGCGCTCCGAAGCAGGTGCTGAAGGTCGCCTGGGGTTCCTTGCCCAGGTCCCGCTCCGTGCCCGCCACCTTGGCGGTGTAGCCGGAGAGAAAATGGTAGGTGGCCTGCTCCGGGGTCAGGCGGGCGATGGGAGGCAGCACCCCGAAGGCGTCACAGGCCAGCATGAAGATGTGCTGCGGATGGACCCCCACCCCGGTCCGGACGATGTTGCGCAGATGGGTGATGGGATAGGCGGCCCGGGTGTTCTCCGTCAGGCTGGCGTCGTCCAGGTCCAGGCGGCGGCTGGCCAGGTCGATGCCGACGTTTTCCAGAATAGTCCCGAATTTTCGGGTGCACTCGTAGATCTCCGGCTCGGCCGTGGGGCTCAGGCGGATCGCCTTGGCGTAGCAGCCCCCCTCGAAATTGAAGATGCCGTCATGGCCCCAGCCGTGTTCGTCGTCGCCGATGAGCTTTCGCTCCGGGTCTGCGGACAGACTGGTCTTGCCGGTGCCCGAGAGGCCGAAGAACAGGGCGGTGTCCCCGTGTTTGCCCTGGTTGGCGGAACAATGCATGGACAGCACTTCCTTCTGGGGCAGGTAGTAATTGAGGATGGTAAACACCGATTTCTTGATCTCACCGGCATAGGAAGTGCCGCCGATCAAGATCAGCTTCTGGGCGAAGTTGACCAGAATGAAGGCCTCGGAATTGGTGCCGTCCAGCTCCGGGACCGCATGGAAGCCCGGAGCGGCAATAATGGTGAAATCCGGGCCGAGATGCTGATGTTCCCGGTGATCCCCCGGGGCCAGGAACATGTTGCGGGCAAACAGGTTTTGCCAGGCGGTGGCGGTGATCAGGCGGATGTTCATCTGGTAGTTCAGATCGGCGCCGGCATGGCGGTCCTGGACAAAGATCTCCCTGCCCTGGAGGTAGGCTAACAGCCGGTAATGGATGAGATCGAATTTTTCCGGAGTGAATGCCTGGTTTTCCCCGCCCCAATGGATCTTGGGGGCGCTGCTGGGCTCCTGGACGATGAACTTATCCTTGGGAGAGCGCCCGGTATAGGCCCCGGTGCGCACCACCACCGGCCCCAGGTGGGCGATGTGGCCCTCCTGATGGGAAACGATCTTCTCATACAAGGCCGAAGTGGGCAGGTTCCAGTGAACCGCGGCAACGTTTCTGATGCCCTGATGCGTCAGATCTTTCTTCATTTAACGCCCCCTGCTTTAATACGCCAATCCTGAAATTTTCTGAGTATACCTCAGATTATTTAATCAGCCTATCACGAAAAATCAACTTAGGTTTTTATTACTCAGGGCGAAAAAATTGATTATCTACGGAGGTTTTATTTAATCCCCTCTCACCCGATGGGGGAGAGGGTTAGGGTGAGGGGGAATTTAATCTCCTTTCCGCTCCATTAATAATTTCAGTTTTTTCAGTAAGGCTCCTCTCTTTCCAGATTCTTAGGAATTTCTCCTTAAATTTGTGATGGACCGCTAAATCAGGATAACCCAGTCCGGATTTAATCAAATAAGTATTAATGAATATCTTATTTTTTAGATAGATATAAGCCGGTATAATATTACCACTGCTTTGAGCAGCGGTCTTAATTATAATCGATTTTCCCAGCAGCCGGTCGTTTAAATAATTGACGGTTTCCTCTTCTTTATCAATAGTTATCCCCAGAAACTTAATAACCTTGCCGTTATTTAATTTAATTTTATTTCCACTGATGATTTGCACTACTTTAACCAGATGATCTTTTTCAGGTTCCTTGGGCCGGGGGATAGGCTCAGCCTCCTGGATCGCGGGAACATAATCGATTTCCGGCAATTCCCCCAGGTTGTTGCTTCTCCTAATAATTTGCACTTCCGGGGTAAAGATAGGTAATTTATCCTTAATACCCAGCTTTTCCTCCAGGATTTCCAGAAAATTTTCATTAATCTCATAACCTAGAGCGTTTCGCCCCAATTCCAGGGCCGCCTTAACAGTGGTGCCGCTGCCCAGAAAGGGGTCGAGCACCGTGTCGCCCTGAAAAGAGAACATTCGGATGAGACGCCGGGGCAGCTCCCCGGGGAACATGGCCTCGTGGCCCAGTTGCCGGGCGCCGCCGAAATGCCAATGCCCGGAAAAATACTCCTTCCATTCCTCCTTGGTCAACTTGGAGGCTTCTTTCACCTCTTTCGAGACCTTCCTGCCTCCCCCCGGTTTTTTGAAGATGAGGATGAATTCATAGTCGATCTCCACCAGGCCGTTTTTGGGGTACGGATAGGAGCCCATGACGTTGGCCCCGCCGCTGGTATTCAGGGTGGTCTTTTTTTGCCAGATGATGGAGCCCAGGTAATCGAAGCCGATGCGCTCGCATTGAGCGATGAACTCGGCGTGCAGCGGGATGACCTTATACCTGCCATAAACCGCGGCGCGGGCGAATTGATCGCCGACGTTGAGGCACAAGCGGCTGCCGGGCCGGAGGACCCGGAAGCATTCGCTCCAGGTATGAAACAGGTCGGTGAGGTATTGATGCAGGCCCTGTCCGTAGCCAATCTGTCCGCTTACCCCGTAATCTTTAATATGCCAGTAAGGCGGGGAAGTGACCACGAGATCAATGGTCGCCGTTTCGATCTCCGGCATGGCCCGGCTGTCGCCGATAATGATTTTGGCCCGGTTATCCATAAAAAGAGTTTGGTAGGGCGGGCGTCTCGCCCGCCGCTCCAGCCTGTGATCGGGTCGCCCGTTGGGGGGGGGCCCTACGAAAGCCCTTAGCTCCCTACTGAAGTCATCTTTTAACCGAAAACCGTATCACTTGGACAGCCATTTCAGGCCCTGGCGCAGCAACTCCTCCAGGGTGGCGGCCCCCTGGCCCCGGGCCGCCTCCAGGGCCTTCTCCGCCAGGTTCTTGGGGTAGCCCAGGTTGAGCAGGGCGCTCAGGGCGTCTTGTATGGGGCCCTGGCCGGGAGCCGCCGCCAGCCTGGGGGCCCCGGCGGCGAGCTGCTTGTCCTTGAGTTCCAGAACGATGCGCTCGGCGGATTTCTTGCCGATGCCGGGAATGCCGGCCAGGCGGCGGATATCCCGCTGGGCCAGGGCCTGGCAGAACTCCCCCGGGCTGATGCCGCTCAGGATGTTCAGGGCCATGCGGGCTCCGATGCGGGGGATGCCCAGCAATTGGAGAAACAGCTCCTTTTCCTCCGGGGTCCCAAAGCCATAGAGATTCAGGGCGTCTTCCTGCAAGCGGGTGTGGATCAAGAGCGAGATGCGGGCCGGAGGCTCCGGCAGGGCGTAAAAGGTGGACAGGGGGATGTGGACCCGGTAGCCCACTCCGCCCACCCTGATAACTACCTGGCCCGGGCCTTTGCTGATGATTTCCCCTTCCAGTAAACCGATCATGCGGTCCTCCCCGGCCAGCGCTGGTGGAAGAAGTGGCAGAGCCCCACCGCCAGGGCGT
>Ga0208034_1001685_pt1 | contig 12810 bp, 17 predicted proteins | sample June2015DPH_8_10_FD_184699 | JGI IMG/M metagenome (GOLD analysis project Ga0208034, IMG submission 184699) | Peatland microbial communities from SPRUCE experiment site at the Marcell Experimental Forest, Minnesota, USA - June2015DPH_8_100... | ecosystem: Environmental > Terrestrial > Soil >...
AAGTGGAAACCGGTTTTCCGAAAAGATCATGCTCCACTAAGATATTAGAGCGCCAATCGATTCAACTCTGAAGCGATTGCGCTCTGGCTGGGCGAGGAGGGTGACCATGATCAATGCGGCCTTCGCCGTCGTCATCACCGGCTTCTGTTTGATCGCGCCTGCTTTGGCCGACGACGCCATGCCCGAAAATGACGGCGGCCGTTACACCTTCAGCAAGGTGGCGGAAGGATTCGTGCGGCTCGACACCCAGACCGGCGAGGTTTCGCTCTGCAGCCGGCGGACCGTCGGCTGGGCCTGTCAGGCGATGCCCGAGGATCGCGCCGTGCTGGAGAGCGAGATCGCGCGGCTGCGCCGTGAAAATGCGGCGCTGAAGAAGGATATCCTCGCGCGCGGCCTGCCGTTGCCGGCCGGCACGCTGCCGGAGCCGCCGGTCGTCCGCGACGGCGATCACGCGCTGCCGCCGCGCGTCCATTCCGATCTCGACCGCATGATGGCCTTGGTCGACCGCATGTGGCATCGGCTGGTCGAGGCGATCGCGCGAGCGCAAAAGCAAGTGCTGAACAAGAGCTGAGCAGGGCGGCGTGGCTTTCGGTTTATCCCCCATCCATACCGCGCGCGCGGAGACCGTCGCGACCGCGACGCTCACGGTCGAGACCTCCGGCGAAGGTTTCGTCGAGATCACGCGCGACGTGGCGCGCTTCCTCGCCGCCATCAAGGCGCGCGACGGCGCCGTGCTGGTTTATCTCAAGCACACCTCGGCGTCGCTCGTGATCCAGGAGAATGCCGATCCTGACGTGCGCATCGATCTGGTCACCGCGCTGGAGCGCATTGCGCCGGCCTATGCCGGCTGGGTGCATCAGGTCGAGGGACCGGACGATATGCCGGCCCACATCAAATCGATGCTCAACGGCGTCTCGCTGCATGTGCCGGTCGTCGGCGGCGCCCTGGCGCTCGGGACCTGGCAGGGCATCTATGTCGCCGAGCATCGCCGGCGCGCGCACCGCCGCGAGGTGGTTCTGCAGTTTCTCGGGTCGTGTGAACAGCATAATGACGAATCCGAATGATCGCTGCGGATACCGCACGAAGGCCTACGCTGCCCCCTGTGGACCGCGCCCGGCGATCGGCAGTAACATGAGCTGCGAGGCTGCGTTTCACATGCGTTGGCCCGCGCGCGATCGACCTGGGTCATACCGTTGAGCGAGTCTCAGTCCTATCGTCTCGTGATCGCCGACGATCACCCGCTGTTCCGCGGCGCATTGCGCGAGGCGGTCACCGGCTTGTTCGGCCGCGCCGAGGTCGCGGAAGCCGGCACGTTCGAAGAGGTCAGCGAGCTTCTGGAACGCGACGGCGGCGACATCGACCTGATCCTGCTCGATCTGCGCATGCCCGGGGTGCGCGGTTTTTCCGGCCTGATGTATCTGCGCGCCCAATATCCGAGCCTGCCGATCGTGGTGGTCTCGGCCAGCGACGATCCCGCCGTGATCCGCCGCTGCATCGATTTCGGCGCCTCCGGGTTCATTCCGAAAACGCTCGGCATCGAGGCGCTGCGCCAGGCGATCGCGCGCGTGCTGCAAGGCGAGGTGTGGACGCCGCCCGACGTCGACCTCACGCGCCAATCCGACGGCGAAATCACCGCCATGATCGCGCGGCTGTCGACGCTGACGCCGCAACAGGTCCGGGTCCTGATGATGCTGTCGGCGGGACTGCTTAACAAGCAGATCGCCTATGAGCTCGGCGTCTCGGAAGCGACCGTGAAGGCGCACGTCTCCGCCATCCTGCAGAAGCTCGGAGTCGAGAGCCGCACCCAGGCCGTCATCGCCGCCGGCAAGATCGAAGCCGGCCAATGGCCGCAGCTGCGGGCGCGGGAGCAATAATCCTGCAAGAGACGTTCGTCGCTCTCGATCTACGGCAAAAGCTTTGGGTTGCGCCAGCCCTGAACGCCGTCGACGGTGACGACTGGCACCATGCCAAGTCGCAAGAGCGCTGGGCGCTCAATCTCGAGCTGCCAACCCGCTTGCAGAAGCGTCTCGCACAACCGTCCCTCGATCTGCCGAGAGTGCGTGCCTATCACCATATATGCGACTTTCTCAGCTAGAGCACTTTCATAATTGGCGGCGATAGCCTTGGTTTGTGAGGTAGTTTTCGCACTCTTGCGGACTAACCTTGGTGAGGGCTTCGGCGATTGCTGCGATGAGGGCTTCGATGGTTCTGGCGGCGGCCTTTCGCAGCAGGGCTTTGAGTTTAGCGAAGAACTGTTCGATGGGATTGAAATCTGGGCTGTACGAGGGCAGGTAGCGCAGCTCGGCGCCGGCGGCTTCGATGGCTTCGCGGATGCCGGCGACTTTGTGGCTGGGGAGATTGTCCATCACGACGATATCGCTCTCGCGCAGGATCGGGACCACGAACTGCTCGACATAGGCGCGAAAGCTCGGCCCATCCATTGGTCCGTCGAACACACAAGGCGCGGCGATCTCCCCGACACGCAGCGCGGCGACGAATGTCGTGGTCTTCCAGTGTCCCCACGGCACGCTGGACACCAGGCGTTGACCGCGCGGGCAGCGGCCATAGCGGCGCGCCATGTCGGTCGCTGCGCCGGTCTCGTCGATGAAAACCAGGCGTTCCGGGTTCAGCTCGCCCTGGCTCGCACGCCACTCATCACGCGCTTGGGCCACATCTGAGCGATCCTGCTCGGCAGCTCGCTCCGACTTTTTTTGAGCGGGAGTTTGAGAAACTTGAGCCTGTTCCACAGGCACCCGATGCTGACGTTGACCTTGCGCTCGGCGAGTAGCCAAGCCTGCAATTCGGCGAGCGTGATGTCGGGTTCGGCCGCAACGCGTGCACGAAGGGCATCATCGTGCGGCGCCAGCTTCGGTTTGGGACCGCCGCCGGATCGGCGCGCGGTCACTTCGCCGGTCTTCCGCCGCCGGATCAAAGCCTTGTAAATATAGGAGACGCTGACCTGAAACAGTGGCGCAGCCACATAAGCGCCAGTCCCCGTATCAACTGCCGCAATCACACGCTCACGCAAGTCCTGAGAATATGGCTTGCCCATCACAGCCTCCGTGTCGATTCGACACGAAGGTTGAATCACAAATCCAGCCCGGCGAGAAACCCGCCGATTCCGTCAAACCTGAAAATGCTCTAGCAAAGGTAAAGGCCATATGGAAGCCTATTTTTTCTCGGCGCGGCACGCATGCGCTGGTTCGCAAGCGGTGGTGATCCTGAACGATGCGAGAGACAAGCTGTCATTAAAAAAGCCCCGGACGATGTCGGGGCTTTAAGTTTGATGTAGTCGAGATCGCTGTAATATTGCTTTGTTAGGCAGCCTTGACCTCGATCTTCTTCGCGGGCTTTTGGGCCTCAAGCTTCTTGGGAAGCGTTAGCGTGAGTACGCCTTTCTTGAAGCTCGCTTCGATTTTGTCCGCGTCAACACCTTCAGGCATCTCGAAACGGCGCTCAAACGAGCCAAAGTTGCGCTCACGCATATAATAATCCTTCTTCTTCTCCTCTTTTTCTTCCTGCTTCTCGCCCTTGATGATCAGGTTGCCATTGGCGACCTTCACTTCGATGTTCTTCTCATCCATCCCGGGCAATTCGGCCGTGAGCTCGTAGGCCTTCTCGCTTTCGGCGATGTCGACAGCCGGGGTGGCTTCCCACGTTACTTCACCCCCCCAAATCGGCTCGACATCGAATATTGAACGGCGGGTGGGGAGCTGCCAAAAGCCTCGGCCAAAGTCGTCGAACAGACGATCCAGTTCCCGCCGGAGGCTCAAGAAAGGTGCCCACGCTTGCGTCGTGGACGGAACGTTGGCAGCCCTTTCCTGGATTTTTACAGGGATTCTGGTTACATTTTCAGCCATGACAAATTCCTCCATACTGAAGACACCTGTGGATCAGCTGTGATCAATCGCGCGGAACAACAATTGCCCTTGGCCAAAAAAATATTTCGGTTTTTTTTGATCCGGATCAAAAGCGCGCTCCGGAGGCACTCCTACCGCGCGCGAGGTGATCGAATGATCTGTGCAATATGCTGCACTGCATGAGTCAGCTCATGGCCTAGGCTGTGTGAAAAAGTGCGCGCGAGAGAAAGACGCAGAATTGTTTTCTCTATTGTCTTCTCCCGACAGTGTCGCCGGCTTTTTTGTTTGTCAAATTGATGAAGTCGAGACGAAATTTCTATCCGCAAATTCAATTTCGGAGTTTTCACACGGCCTGGGCCCCAAGCGCCACTTGCTGCGGTGCCGCGATTTCGTCGCTATCAGATGAATAGCGGACTCGACCCGGACATCGTGAATCGGGCGCTCATGACCCGTCGCGACACTTTGCTACGAGACTTCGGTGCAGTGCAGCATGGGTAGCGTGCTGCATCCCGACTTATAAATGCTCGATCAGCTATTGTGTTGACGCCGAGCGCCTTGGCAGTCTTGAGATTAATGATCAGGTTGACCCTGGTAGCACCTATCACGCTCCAACGTTACCCAGGTTCTGCAATCGTGTCCTGGTAGGCGACCTGCTCCATCATCCCGCTCGCAAGAGCGGCGCGATAGATCGCCTCCGCAAAACGGCGGTCATCTATCACCTCATCGGGCCGCTTGCGGAGTAATTGCGGCGTATCGGCAACCGCATTCTCTATCAGTTCGATGTCAAGCGGCACCAGGACGCCAGCCGTCATGGCGAACCTCTCGGGAGTATAGATCCGAGTGGCCAACGCTGCCCCGTCCGGGAGCGAACTCTCAAGACCCTCATCGACCAGCCAAACCTCGCCGCCGCGGAACAAGTCCTTGACGATCAATCCAGCGATAGGATGCCGGCGCACAATACTGATGATCGAGAAGCGCGCGCGCTGCATGGCCTCGAGCACGAGTAACTCGTCAGACTCCGGCGCCAGCCGTGCCGCTCTGGCATAGCGGTCAATCGCCCGGGAGCGGTCCTTCGGTGCGGTGTGGATCACAAGGTCGAAAGCCAAATTCAAGTCGTCAATGCTGTCGAGGACCAGCGTTTTGCCCTGAGCCAGGCCTATGCGCCGAGCCTGGGATATGATCGCATCCTTGGCCAGGAAATCCAGCGCGGCGGAATGATGCCGCTTGCTGATTTCTCGCAAATGGCGGTAGCGGGTAAGCACCTCGGCGCGACTCAACAAGGCCTCCGGCCTCGCGACGGCCATGATTTTCCGAAGGACAGCGGCGGCGGCACCCATGTGACCTCCATGTTTGACGATGGCGCGCCTACTTGGACAACGCCGCGGCGCGAAAGTTACAGTCCGTTTTTATTCCGGTACGCTGATTCGGGAAATTGGCGAAAACTAGGCCAAGCCCAGCTGGGGGTAGCTGGTCTTTATCGAGAATTGCGCTGGCGGCAAGATCAGGGTCGCCAGCACTGCGCGGATCATCACTGCGCGATTGGCATCGACCTTCGGGTTGCGGCGCTTCCAGTTGGGGGGCGCCGGCGAACTCGGCGCGATGGAGGAGCGCGATGAGCGCCATGGTGATGATCAGCCCGACGAGCGCGACCGACGGGTCTACGCCGAGATCGACTGGTCGCTGCTGCTGATGTTCGCTGGTCTGTTCATCATCGTCGCTGGCGCGGAGCGCACGCTTCTCACTCCTGACCTCTTCGCGGCCGTCGGCAGGCTCCGCTTGGACAAAATTCCCGTGCTCAGCGGAACCATGGCGGTGCTGTCTAACTTGGTCAGCAATGTACCCGCTGAGCTGCTGATCAAACCGTTTGTCGCTCCGTTAAAGGACCACGACACGGCGTGGCTGGTGATCGCGATGGCTTCGACCCTTGCCGGTAACTTCACCGTGTTGGGCTCGATCGCCAATCTGATCGTCGTGCAGAGGGCCGCCGTTTCCGGCGCGGTGATCGGCTTCTGGGACTATTTCAGAGTCGGCGCGCCACTGACCATCATCACCCTAGCGATCGGGACGCTGTGGTTGTGGCTGTGAAATCGAAAACCAAACGCAAGGGTTTCTCCCCGCTTTCACTCGACGCAGTCAATTTCATACCTCACTCGCGGTGCAGAATTTCCTGTAGGGTGGGTGGGTGCTATCTTAATTCCGGGCTTTCTGTCTTAACGAGAGGATTCGGTAATGTCCTAATTTGAGGTTTAGTCGCCAATGCTGCTCAGGCGCTCTTTCGGTGGCTGGCACATGACCGTGCTGCCATCGTGATTGCGCTTACTCTCGCCTTTCAAGCCAGCAACACGCCATTTGAGCAGGTCCTCCACTATCCATGCGTGGACAATCGACCTTTGTCGCACAGGTAGGCAATGTTTGATGGCATCAAAAAGTTGCAGAGCACTCTGGTGATAGCCGCGCCGGTAAGACATTTCGGGATCATGCATTTCGTCTGCCATTATTGACTCCTACTGTGACGTTCGCTCCACCAATTCCTCCAGCGACCATAGCCGATCTGTCACGTTCGCTGCCATAGCTGGCGTAACCCGCAAGGTCTTGTGCAGCCGAACAAGATTGTAATGGGCAAAGTGCAGGGCAACCGCCGCCTGTAAGTTATCAAACTTCTTGCTGAAAGCATTGGTTAGCCGGGTAAACCGGCGCATGCTCATCCGCATCGTCAAATTCTGACGCTCAACGTGGCTGGTCGAAATATGGGCTTGGTCAGGGCTTCCCGCAATCACTGTGCGCTCCGCGCCTGTCACGCGCGGAGGGCCATAACGGCCCGGCCCGATCGGCTCAGCATCGTAAAATTTAACAATCTGCCCGTAGTCCACATCCGCACCGAATGCCCGCTCAACGGCGTCCACGTAGGAACTGAGCGAGTCGGATGAAATCTGGACGCGGTTGCTCAGCCGCTCCGAAAGATCGGTCATGAAGGCCACGGCGTTGTCACGGGTGCGCTTTCCGACGAGGTAAGCCGGAACCAACTTGGTTTGCGGGTCGATTGTCAATCGGCGCCCAATCGGGGCTCTGACGCAAATCTGATGATATGTGACCGTGCTGTGGATTGTATTCACGGAGTCAATTCAAGGACATAGCATCCAACAGCGAAGCGATTACCGCCACCCAAGTACTGCGTACCCGGGAACTGCGCGCCTCATCTGAAGATCGAGAGTCATTTCAACGAGATCCCCTTCCGGCGCGAACGGCAGTCGCTTGGCACCATCATCAAATGTGAGTCAGAGCCCTTTTTGGGCACTGGGGGCGAGCGTTCGATGGCAGGGGTTGCGGGCGTGTAATACGTCATGTGCGACTCCACTGAAACAGGCGGGAGCGCTACCGAACTCTCAGTCGCCGACGCCTGGCACGGGGCCGCTGTCGGTGATGAAGCATATGTAGGGCTCGGAATTAGGGCAACCGTCAATGCGATAGGAATGCGAGCAGTGAGCGAAGGTTCTGGCCAATCAGGCAGTATGGCCGTCGAAGTCGCCCATCTTTGAAGGAAGCGTTTTAAAAACGTCGGAGCTGTTGATGGCCCTGAGGTTGAGGACAGCGTACACCCCCGGAGCCTTATTCTGAGCATGCAGTCCATTGACCGCTGTAGCTCCGATGACCGTGCCTGCGAGCAGTGCCAGCAGTCCCAGTACGATAGGTTGATTCATGGCGTTTTCCTTTGAGTTGTTTGTGAATCTTACTAGTCCACATGCAACTAAGGTCGCGCACGCTGCCGATCTACGCTGCGTCGCCTAGTCAGTACTGCTTTGGTTGCCCCAGCCATAGTCGGGGCGACAGGGGGCTGGGGCTTCCATCTTCGGGACGGCCGAGCAACAAGACACTCGCGCTACGCACCATCCCAGCTACGATCTGTTTGCGCTACGAGTTAGGCCGCAGCCGCGAAGCGGATGCTGGGTGAGCCCACCACGCCGCTCTTTTCCATCACCGTCTTCATTTCAGGTGAGCCCAACCAGGTGCGGGCCTTCGCTACGTCGGCGACGTCCTGGAGGATCAGCACATCATTGGGGTCGTCGGAGCTGCGGAACACTTTGCTTTTCGTGATGCCGGCAGACACGCGCTTCTTCTCGTTCCCATTATAACTCGTCTGCCATGCGTTGAAGTCCTTGACCTTAAAGTGAAGAGTCAGGTTTTCGCTATTCATCGGTATTCTCCTTTGTGAAAATCTCTTAAGTACGTACGCAACCGAGGTCGCGCACGTTCCCGCTGCGCGGATGCCCGCGGCATCCGCAATGCAAGCCAATATCAACTTTTAGATTAGAATTGTGCCAGCCGATGGCATTAGCGCTGCCAGTGGGTGAACGGAGACATCGGTAGGTCGCCGTTTTGTGGACAGCTCTCGGGCAAGCCTCTACCTGCCAGTATTTAGGTAATCTATAGTACCCAGACCAAAGAACAAGGAAGCGTCGAGAATTTAATTTGCGGTGGTGATGGGGGTTGGCCCTCTCGCTTAAAACAAGATTGGCGCTCTATTCGGCCACTATTGAGGCCGTTATCTGTAGGCTGCCGAAATTTTCCGGCCAACATGAGAAATCAAAATGAAAGACGCACACAATAAGGCGGCGGAACATCACGAATCTGCGGCAAAGTCCCATCGTGCCGCTGCCGACTCTCACAGCAAGAATGACCATGCCAAGGGTAAGGAGCACGCTAGCAAAGCCCAGCAGCACGCGCAAAACGCAAACGAGTATTCCAAGACGGCGAATACCAAAAGCGCCCAACAGAAGTAAAGACTTCCATTGGGAAGCTGACAATCGCGTCGGCTTCCCGGTGGGCTGATTGCATACAATTCATTTCAATTCCCGCGGCACCGGAAGCCTGGTCGCTGTCGATACCTTCTTCGTCGGCACGCTCAAAGGCGTCGGCAAAATCTATCTGCAGACCGCGATCGATTGCCACTCGCGCTACGCCTGGGCCAGGCTCTATCCCAGCAAGCTGCCGGTCACCGCCGTCCGCCTGATGAACAACGACGTCATCCCCACCTTCGAACAGCACAGCGCCAAGATCGACACCGTGCTGTCCGACAACGGCCGCGAGTTCTGTGGTCGGCCAGACCAGCATCCTTACGAGCTGTTCCTGCAGCTCGAGGAGATCGAGCACCGCACCACCCGCGTCAAGCGCCCGCAGTCCAACGGCATCGTCGAGCGCCTTCATCGCACGCTGCTCGACGACCACTTCCGTGTCGAAGGACGCCGAACCTGGTTCGAGACCATCGACGAGATGCAGGCCGTTCTCGACGCCTACATGGACAGCTACAACGGCGCATCACAACACCCATCTGTCTATGTGATTGAAGAGAAGAGACTTTGCTGATCGGGATGCGATCCCGTGGGGTATTTTGGGTTCTGCCGCGCGCGCTCGGTAATAGCGCGTGCTGGTGACGACGAGAGAACGGCACGGCTGAAGATCCAGGGCCCATCCGGCAGGGGATGAATCGACTCGATCTCACCGGCTTCCGCTGCCAGCCTGAGCGTTCTGGGTGCGACATGGAGAAGCTGCGCGGCCTTGCTGAGGTTCAGCCACGGTTCGATTCCATCATCGGCGGGCTTGTAGACCGGAATGCGGTGATGCGAGCGCAGCGAGGTGACGCGCTCACGCGTCCACCGATTGCCGTAGCCTGTCACCAATCCGTTCTTGTTCAGGATGCCGGCGATGAGATCGTCATTGGCAATCAGCACCAGTTGTCGAACTGCGGCAATCACATCGGCTGAGGTGCTGCTGCGCTGCCCACGCCGTCGTCGCGGCAAGCGTATCTCGCTGTGAACGCCGCCGATCCAATGAACGACCAGAACGATCTCGGCCGCCTCTTGATCGATATCGGCGATTACCTCATGGATAACGGTGCGGACGATACGCTTCTTCAGCCGCGCATCAGTCGAGGGGGCGGTCCAGACAGTCTTGAGGTCCACAGCGAGCGTGGCGAGTGATGCCGGATCGACGACCGGTGCGACCTTGGCGGCGTCATGGGCGGCGATCTTGCCTTCGATCTCCGCCATGCGCGCGAGCGCCTTGTTCCAGCGCGCCTCCAATTCGCCGGCCACCAGCCGATTGGCCGGGTCGGCGGCGTCGTATTGCCGGAAGGCGCGATCGGTGGCATAGCGCGCCGCTTCGAGATCGCGCTTGAGTGCTTCGCGTATTTGATCCCGCTGCTGGTTGACTTCTTTCTCGGCGGCGACGGCCGCCGCAATAGCGCCTGGGCCGACCACGGTGAGAAGGGCTTCCTCAATGGCGTCATCCACCCGCAGACCGCCAAAGGCGATACAGCGCGGCTCGCCATTGTCCATCCAGCCGCGGCTGCAGCTGTAGCGCGGGATGTGATGCTTCACGCCCGAGTAGCGAAGCGTCAGCTTGCGCCCGCAGCGGCGGCAGCGGAGCAGGCCCGCCAGCAAAGCGTCGCCGTGTTTGGGCGCGCCGTGATGGCGGCTGGTGGGTATGTTGCTGCTCACCATCTTGCGGATCGTCTCAGCCTTCTCCCAGCTGACATAGCCTTCATGGGCGTTGGGCATCAGCGCCAGCCAGTCGCTGCGCGCCTTGCGGCGAATCTTCACGCTAACGCCCGCGGCCTCATAGCCCGCGGCGACGGTCGTCTTACCATAGGCATAGGCGCCGCCGTAGATGGGGTTCTCGATCATTCGGTGGATGGTGGCGTAGTTTGGACGCCGCCAAGCCGTCTCGCCATCCTTGCCCTTCACCGGCAGATCGAGATCATGCTCGTGGAACCAGAGCAGAGCCTGCCGGGCGCTGCCGAGCTCCAGGACTTTATCGAAGACCAAAACGATGGCCTCCTGCACGCGGCGGTCCGGGTCCTTCTCGTAATGATCGCCGGCCTTCACGAAGCCCACCGGCGCGCTGACGATGAGTTCGCCGCGACGCGCCTTCTCATAGCGGGCCGCGAGCGAACGCTGCCGCAACAGATCAAGTTCGTACTCGTTGAGGCTGCCCTTGAGACCGAGCAAAAGCCGATCATTGCCGTGCCGGGGCGCGTAGATCGCCTCCTGATCGATCAGCACAGTGTCGACCACGCGGCACATCTCGATCAGTTGCTGCCAATCCCGGCTGTTGCGAGCGAAACGCGAGACCTCGCGCGCCGCAACGGCGCCAACCTTGCCGAGACACACCTGCGCTACCATCCGCTCAAAGCCGGCGCGCTGAACCCCGCCCGCTGCGGAACGGCCAAGGTCGTCATCGATCACTTCGATCTCGGACCAGCCGAGTGCCATCAGGCGATCGCGCATGGCATATTGCAGCGCGCTGCTCTCGCGATTGTGCAAAACCTGATGCGCCGACGACTGCCGCACGTAAAGGAGCGCCTTTCGCTCCAAATGGTGAGGCCGGACCTTGTCAGAGATCATGACCGCCTCCGTCGTCTCGCCAATCCGGTTTTTGTCGGCATGATCCAAGATCAATCGTGTCATCAAGTCGGTCAGCGCTGCTTGTGTCTGCGTCGGCAGCCCAGACCACGCCGGCATGCCGCCGGTCGCCGTCCGTGGTTCTCCTCCGAACAGGTCGATTTGTTGCGCGCGGCGTCGCGCAGGCGTCTGCTTGGTCCGGCGTGGCATTGACCTCTCCCCGATTCTGGTCGCGAGAGAGTCTTGAAGCGCCCGAAAGCGGGGCATTCAATGATGCAAAGCGGTCGTTCAGCAAATGCCGCAAAAGCGACGCAAGCGCCGTGAGCGCCACCAGGTCGGTACAAGCATCGGCCGCCACACGTACCCTGGCGCAAGCCGACCGGTCGAACATCCAGGCTGGAATCTCGAGCCAACGGTCGGCATCGGAACCGCTCAGATTACAGCGGAAAACGATGCCGTCCGCCCTCTCGATCGCCTCGTGGACGCAGACCCGAAGAGCAAACCACGGATGCCATGGGTACAGCAGTTCTTGAAACTCGGTTCCGTGGGTGTTCTCAAGCCTTGTTGTACAATCAACGCCGTCCGCACCAGGGCCGCGGAATGAATGGCCGCACACCCGCAGCCGCCTTCGCCGAAGGTCTGCCCAAACCGCAACAGCAAAAGGAGAACAACCGCCCCGAAAAGAAACCAACCAAACAAGCCGCCTGACGCCGCCTGCGCCGTATCGAGCGCCTTGGCGGGCCAGCTCAAGTCGCGAGAGACGAGTGCAATCTCGGCCTCGGCAACGATGCACCTCGCACGGGCCACCGCCTCTTTAGGGCCAAAGGCCCGCGCCGCCCTTCGCAACAGAACCTTCGCCCGAACGAGGTCGCCGATCTGGGCCATCGCGATGCCTCGAAGTGCCAGAGCCGGCGCGTCTTTGCGCAAAGCGACCCGCTTCAAGGCGCCGAGGGGGTCGCCCGCTGCGAGTGCGCGCGCTGCGGCAGCGATCAACGAGTCCATCGGAATCTCGCCAAACTTGTAACTCCGGTCGTCTGCATGTCCGGCATTAGATTTGTCTCATGATCAACATTCGCGAAGGAGAAACGGATATGCCTGATATTCTGCATAAGGTCGGGATCAAATCGTCGTCGCTGGGCGATGTCTATGAGGCATTGGCCACCGTAGAAGGCCTTTCTCGCTGGTGGACGAGCGACACGCGGGGGGAAAGCAAAGTCGGCGGCGTGCTCCAATTCCGCTTTGGTGATGGCGGTTTCGACATGAAGGTACTCGAACTGCAGCCCGGCAAGCGGGTTCTGTGGCAGGTGGTCGACGGGCCCGACGAATGGCTCGGCACGCTTTACGGCGCGCGGCTAGCACCGAAGGCGGCATCGTCGAGCACATCCATATATTCTTTGACCGCCCGGCCGGTCGCTTCCGGCGGCAGCCCCTTCTCACCCTCGATCCCCTTCTGCCGATTGGCATCCGCCTTGATCAGACTGGCATCGATCGCAAAGGCTTCGCCGCCAACCAGACCCTCTCCAATGCAGCGCTGCAGGACCGTCTCAAAGACG
>Ga0208034_1001689_pt1 | contig 12788 bp, 11 predicted proteins | sample June2015DPH_8_10_FD_184699 | JGI IMG/M metagenome (GOLD analysis project Ga0208034, IMG submission 184699) | Peatland microbial communities from SPRUCE experiment site at the Marcell Experimental Forest, Minnesota, USA - June2015DPH_8_100... | ecosystem: Environmental > Terrestrial > Soil >...
CGATGTCCGACACCTGCGCGACCTGGTCAATGCCCATGAAGGCGTCCACCTCGGGCAGGAGCTTCGGCAATTCGTCGCGGAACCGTTGCGGCAGGCAGCCGGAAACAATCAGGCTCTGGCCGCGATTTTGGGCGGCGCGGACCTCGGCGGATTCGAGAATGGTGTCCACGCTCTCCTCCTGCGCGGCGTCAATGAACGAGCAGGTGTTGACGATGACGGCGTCGACCGACGCGGGGTCGTTGGTGATTTCCACGCCGTCCCGGAGCAGCGCACCGAGCATGATTTCGGCGTCCACCAGATTTTTGGCGCAGCCGAGCGAAATCAAACCCACCCGCAACGGGCGTTGGCGGTTGTTTGCTTTGGTCACAGGCTGGACAACTTACGCGATGCTTCTTCAGGGATGCAACAGTGCAGATGAACCTCGCGTCATACTTGCCAACCGGCATTGCCTTCACGTCGAACGACGGGGAGAACAGCGCCGCAACTGTGAACGCCCAGCCCTTGCTCCGTCAGGATGAAACTTCGCCCCGAAAATGCCGGTTCACGATGACCATCGGAGTTCGGAGCAAAAACCCGCGAACGAGACCGCGTGCGTAACGGACGGCGCCAGATCAGCCGTTCAGGGTGCCGGCAGGATTTCGATCCCGTTGATCTCGGGATTCTCCTCCTTGGGAGTAAAAGAAATGTCCAGCTTGCCGTCGGTGACTTCCACGTTGACGGTTTCGATGTAGGCGCGTTGCGCACCGCCGGCCTTGACCCAGATATCAAAATCCTTGAACTCCTGGCCTTCGACATTGAACGAAAACACCCGTCCGCCCGGCCCGCTGATTCCGTCAAAGGTTTCGGCAAAATGAAGCTTCACCAGATATTTGCCATTGGGAACCGGGTACGAAAACGACGTCATGCTGTATCGTTCGGTTCGATAGAACGCCGGGTCTTTCGTATTGGCGATTTGCAGGTCGTCGGGACGGTCCGCGGTTTCTCCGTCGGTAAAACCCTGATCGGGAAGCCAGACGTTGCCGTCGGAATCCGTGAACGCGGTAAACAGGCCGGCCTTGATGCGAACGGGCGGCAGCACCGGTGCAGGAGCAGCTTTCGCCGGCGCCATGGCCGGCGGCGGGGGCGTGGCCGGCACCGACGCTTCAGGCGGCGGCAGGGACACTGACGGCGTGGGGGTATCCTTCGGCAGGGGGGCTTCCGGAAGTGGAGTAATGACCGTGGTTGCCTTTGGATTGGAATGCGACGCTGAATGGCAACCGGTGAACAAACCAATGGCCAGCACCGCGACGAAACAGCCGGGCAAGCAGCGTATCAAACGTTTTGCATCTTGCATAAATTTCCTTTGGCCTTTGCGGTTCTCGCTTTGGTCGAGTCGGGAAAAAGATACTGTGAGCCTCGGCGCATCGGCAAGCAATAATACGGAATTGCGTTCGATGTGCTACTAATTGATTGACCCTCCTCCTCTCCCGCCCTGCGGGCACCCTCTCCCCCGCTGCCAGCGGGGGAGAGGGCCGGGGCGAGGGGGCGCTTCGTCAGATTGTTTAAATGCCCGCCTCGGCTTTTATGGCAGTTTGATTGCACATTGGTATAAGCCATGGATTTTCCGACAAAGTCCTGATTTGTGCGCGGGGTGGACAGTCCGCATTGCGGGATCGTCACACCATTGGCGGCAAGTTCATTGAGAGCGGCCCGGGGTATTGGTCTGACTGGTATCACGAAAGGGAGAGCCTGCCTGATAAAGTCCAATTTGGACCTGAAGCGCATTAACCAAATCAGGATTGGACTGGTCGAGGGCCAACTGTTGAGCCCGCTGGGCGGTCGCAATCGCTTCGGAAAATCGTCCCGCTTCGGCATAAGCCGCCGCCAGCGTGCCGATAAATATTGGATCCGGGCTGCCGGAAAGCCGGGCCGCTTGTTCGGCCAACTTGACTGCTTTGGCCCCGTTTCGGACTGATGCCTCCGGACAGGTTGCCAGTATCCATGCCAGGTTTTTGCAAGTAATTGCATTTTGGGGCTGTATTTCCAAAGACGTTTGGTAGTGCGCAATCGCCTCGCGCACCTCTCCCCTGAGGAAGAGAGCATAGCCGAGGTTGCTTTGAAATTCTGCGTTCAGGGGCTCGAGTTGCACGGCTTTCTGATAATAAGCAATCGCCTCGTTCATCTGTCCCTTTTGAAGAAAAGCCGCGCCCAGGTTGTGGTTGGCCTCGGCAAAGTCGGGGTGGATTTTTAAAACCTCCTGGAAATGAACGATCGCCTCGTCCACCTGTGCCTTCTGAAAAAAAACCATGCCGAGGCCCTCGTGGGCCCTGGCATAGTCGGGCTGGATTTCCACCGCCTTTTGGAAATGAACCATCGCCTCATCCACCTGCCCTTTCCGGAGCAGAACGGTGCCAAGGTTGTTGTGAAACTCGGCGCTGACCGGCCGAATTTCCAGGGCCTTTTGGTAATGAGTAATCGCCTCGTCCAGTTTCCCCTTTCCCAGCAGGGCGTTACCGAAGTTGTTGTGAAAATCGGCGTTGTCGGGCTGGAGGGCCAGGGCCTGTTGGAAATGGACCAGGGCCTCGTCCACCTGTCCTTTTTTGAGCAGGCCGTTGCCGAGATAGTCATGGGTTGCTCCATCGTCCGGCTGGATGGCCAGGGCCTGTTGGAAATGGACAATCGCCTCATCCACCTGCCCTTTTTTGAGCAAAGCCTTGCCGAGATTGTCGTGGGTATCGGCATCGCCGGGCTGGATGGCCAGGGCCTTTTGATATTGCTCGATGGCCTCGTCCACGCGTCCGTTACGTAAAAAAACGTTGCCGAGATTGTTAAGAGCCAGGGCATAGCGAGGCTGAATGACCAGGGCTTTTTGATATTGTCCGATGGCCTCGTCCATGCGCCCGTTTCGAAAAAAAACGTTGCCGAGATTATTGTGAGCCAGGAAGGAATTGGGATTCCGGGCAACGGTCGTCCCCCAAAGTGTTTCCAGGCTGGCATACATCCCGCACTGCCGCCACGTCAGCACCCCGAGTGTCAGCAGCAGTACCCCGCAGAGCCCCGGTTTCAGGAATGGTTTTTCCCTGCACCACTTGCCCAAGGCCGTGGCGATTCCACCCGCCGCCAGCACGATGGGACCGATGCCGGCCAAATACTGGAAATGATCAGCCACGAGCGAAAAGCGGAACGGATAAACATTGAAAAACCCCAAAGCCGGAAACAACGTCCCGCCAAAGAAGAGCAGCCCCGCCAAAGGCCCGCGCCACCGCCGCCGCTGCCAACACAACGCTCCCAACAACAGCAACGCCGCCCCCGGATACAGGTATTGCCACCACACTCCCTGGCTGACCTGCCAGCGGGGATAGACAAAGACCAGATTTACCGGCCAGAAAAGTTTGCCCAGATAAAACCAGGTGACACGCCCGGCGATGAGAAACCGTTCGACAATGGAAAAATTAAACTCCGAACCTTCCGCCCCAATGTACTTCCGCTCCACCCACGCCGTAAACAATCCGGCCCCAATCCCCGCGACGAAGAATGGAATCAGCGGCAGCACGTCCTGCTTCCAGGATATCTTCCCGCGTTGCCACCAGAAAACCACCAGCAACGCCGCGGGCAGGGTCGCAATGACGGTTTTCGACATCAAACCCAGCACGAACAATCCCAAAGCCAGCGCATAATTCCCTCCGCTTCGGTTTCGATCAAATCCCAGATAGGCCAGCGCTGAACCCAGATAGAATGCTCCCGACAGCGTGTTCTTGAGCTCCGAAATCCACGACACCGATTCCACTTGAACCGGATGCAGCGCAAAGATGGCCGCCGCCAGCCAGGCCCCGGGTATTTTCAATTGCCGCAGTATCTTGACCAGCAACAACGCCGAAAAAGCGTGCAGCAGGATGTTGATTAAATGGTAACCCACCGTTGAATCGCCCCAGAGCCGGTGCTCCACCCAAAAAACACTGTGCACCAATGGATAGTACTGCTGGGTGGCCCCAAGTTGCATCCAGATACGTGCCAGACCATTCAGCGAACGAAGTGCCGGCTTGGTCACGTGTGCGTCATCGTCCCAGATGAACCCGGCATGCCACACCGGCTGGTAGGCGAAGACGACGGCGGCCACCAGCAGCAGGCCCAGAAACCAGCTCCGATTTCGCGAAGATTGCAGGAATTTCGCGATTTCGTTTGTCCCTTGATGTGAGAGAGCTGCCGACACCTTCTCCGGCGGCTCCGAACCCGGCCCGGACAAATCTTTTACCTGCTCCTCATCGCTCATGCGCAGTTTCTCGGAAGAAAAACCATCTCACGGCAGGTTCGTTTGATTGGCGATCTTTTTTGCTGCTTCATGTAAAAGCCAATCCTAACTTCGGTTTTCCAAGGCTTCAAGCGTTAAGCAAATTCAGTCTCCTCACTCGTATTTTAAAACCTTAATTCATGCAAAACAAACCAGACAGATTAAAAAAACCACCGAAGCCAGACACTGCCACGCGACCCATCAGCCCCAGCGCGGACTCTCTCAGCGTCTTTTTCCCGTGCTACAACGAGCCGGACAACATCCGCCGCGTCTATGAATCCGCCGCGAAAGTGCTCGGGCACACCGGTGTGGATTACGAAGTCATTTTGGTGGATGACGGCAGCCCCGACCAGGCGCCCCACATCATCGATGCCATCGCCGATGCGGATCCGCGGGTAACAGTGGTCCACCATCCGACCAATCTCGGCTACGGTGCCGCCATTCAATCCGGCATCCGCGCCGCCACCAAAACGCTAGTCTTCTTCACCGATGGCGACGGCCAGTTCGACCTGAACGAACTTCCGCCGCTCCTGCCCTTGATGAAGGAGTATGACATCGTCAGTTGCTTCCGCCTCAATCGTCGGGACGGCCTGCTCCGGCAGTTCAATGCCCGGTGCTGGACCAGTCTGGTCTGCCTCCTTTTCCGCATGAAGTTCAAAGACATCAACTGCGCCTTCAAATTCTACCGCCGCCGGATTTTTGATGACATGGAGCTGCGGAGCAACGGCGCGCTGATCAATGCCGAGTTTGTTGCCGATGGCGATTTCGCTCGTCAAGCAGTCAAGCCTTTTGCCGTGTCATTTCAATGTCGAGGTTGACTTTGGAAAGGCAAGGTATTGGTCAGACTCGTGTCACGGAACGGGGAACCGGCCTGGTAACATTTGATTTGCGTCTGCAGGGCGTTGAGTACTGCGGTGTTGGTCTGGATGGAAGCCAACTGCAGAGCTTGCTGGGCAGTCGCAACCGCTTCGGGAAATCGCCCGGCCTCGGCGTAAGCCGCCGCTAGTATGGTGATAATCGCCGGATCCTTGCCGCCGGAAAGCTGCTCCGCTTGTTGGGCCAGCCCGATTGCCCGGGTGCCGTTCCGGACTGACGCGTCCGGACTGGTCGCCAACATCCATGCCAGATTATTCAGCACTTGGATGTTCTGGGGCTGGAGTTCCAAGACTTTTTGGAAATGAACCATCGCCTCTGCCACTTGCCCTTTTTGAAGGAAAACTGTGCCAAGATTGGCATGCGCATCGGCTAAATCAGGTTGGATTTCCAGAACTTTTGCAAAATGAGCAATAGCGCTATCCAACTGCCCCTTTTGGAAGAGCGCCAGGCCGAGGTTGTAGTGAGCCTCGACTAAGCCAGGCTGGATATCCAGAGCTCTTCGGAACCGGGCGATTGCTTCATCGATCTGCCCCTTTTTGAGGAAAACCGCGCCAAGGTTGTCGTGAACTACGGCGAGGTTGGGTTGAATCTCCAAGGCTTTCTGGAAATGAGCGATCGCCTCGTCCAGTTGACCGTTTTGGAGGAGGGCATTGCCGAGATTATTATGGACGCGCGCATTGTCAGGCTGGATTTCCAAGGCTTTCTGGAAATGAGCGATCGCCTCGTCCAGTTGACCCTTCCGCCGAAGAAGGATACCAAGGTTGTCATGGGCCATGAAACAACCGGGGTTCCGGGCAAGGGTCGTCCGCCAGAGAGTGTCAGGATCGGCATACATTCCGCCTTGACACCACGTCAGCACCCCGAGCGTCAGCAACAGCACCCCGCAGAGCGTCGGCTTCAGGAATGGTTTTTCTTTCCCCAAAATTCCCAGCGCCATGGTGATTCCTCCCGCTGCCAGCGCGATGGGACCGATGCTCGCAACATATTGGTAGTGGTCCGCCACGAACGAATAATAGAAAGTGTAAAGCATGATGAAGCCCAGCAATGGACTCAACGTCGCCACGTAAAACAGCGCTGCCACCTCGACGCCGCGTCCGGTAAACCGTCTGGCAAAATAAATCGCCGCGCCCAATCCAGATCCGGCAACCAGCCACCCGTAAGCCAGCGGATCGGCGGCGTTTATCGTCCAGCGCGGATAGCTGAACGTCAGGTTCCCCGGCCAGACCAGCTTGCCCAGGTAAAACCAGACCGCGTGACTGGCGATGAGCAGGCGTTCCACTGGTCCATATGAAAAAAGTGTCCCTTGGGTGCCTTGATGGTATCGCTCCCACCATACGGCCACCAGCCCTATGCCCACGCCCACCACCAGAAAGGGAATCATCTGTGCCAGCCGGACTTGATTGACCGGCTTTCCTTTCAGCCACAAAACCAAAAGCAGGGCCGCGGGCAGTGTACAGGCGGTGGTCTTGCTGAAGAGTGCCAGCCCGAAAAAAAACAGGGACAGGAAATACAACCGCCACCACGGTTTTGGCCGGTCTTCGACAAATTCAACCCAGGCCAGCAGGGCCAGCAAAAAGAAAAATAAAGACAGCACGTTTTTCCGTTCGGTGATCCAGGCTACGGATTCCACTTGAACCGGATGAAGGGCAAAAATTGCCGCCGCCAGCCACGCCCCCGGCACACCCAGCCGTTTCAACAACCGCCACACCAGCAGCGCGTTGGCCGCATGCAGCAAAATGTTGATCCAATGATAACCCGTCGGATTCAGCCCCCAAAGTGCGTGCTCCAGCCGAAACGTCGTGTAGGTCAGCGGAAAATATTGCGATGGTGAATCTAGCGAAAACCATATCCGTTTCAACCCGTCCGGTGCGGTGAGCAACGGGTTGTCGGTGATATAAACATCATCATCCCAGATGAACCCGGCGTGCCAGACCGGTTGGTAGGCAAAGATGACGGCGGCGACCAGCAATAATGCCTTCAGCCAGCCCCGCTCCCACAAATCACGCAGCCATTCCAAACCCCCATCCTGTGTTTGCGGCGAAGATGTCATTGATTGCTTGGGAAACTGGCCAATTTTGGGCCGCGCGGCAACTGCGAACGCTCATCCCCTGCTCTACCGGAACGTAACCTTGTCGCCAAGGTTGCCGAAGATGCGCCGGCAGGATCTGCCCGGGTGCAGCCAGTGCGAAAGCGTTGCGGGCTTTGTCAACTTGCCTTCGGCAACGGTGCGGACCCGGACATGGCCACCGCTTGAAAGCCGTCCTTGACGCACGGTCACGCAATAATAAGCTCGCCGGAAATGAACCCACTGAAGCAGCGGCTTTCCCCGGACCACGCAGTGTCAAAAAGGAAATTCCTGTCCTTATGCCTGCTCGCCCTTTGCAGCGCCTCTGCCTTGATGGCCCAAACACCAATAAAATCGGATGTTTATACCTGGAAGGATTCCCCGGTGGAAAAAACCAAGACCGGCTTAAAGCGTTCCATCGTCAACGGAACGGCCACCGATTTCCAGTCCATGGATATTTCTGCCACGACCCTGAAAAAGAAAATTACCGAAGATGAGGGTCCCACTACCAACTTTGAAGAAATGATCATCGTCAAGGATGGCCGCCTGAAAATCACCATTAATGGAGAATCCAAAACGGTGGGTCGGGGTAGCGTCGCCATCATCATGCCCGGCGACCAGCACAGCTTTGCCAACGCCGCCGATGGCGAAACCACGTATTATGTTTTCCGTTACAAATCAAAAAACCCGGTTGATCTGGAACGCGGCAGGAAATCGGGTGGCTCCTTTGTCATGGATTGGAACGACGTCCAGTTCAAGTCCCGCGATGATGGCAAGGGCGGCACGCGCAGTTTTTTCACCAGGGCGACGGTGATGGGCAGGCGCCTTGAATTGCATTCCACTCTGTTGGAACCCAGTCAGAGCAGCCACACTCCGCATCACCACCGCGCCGAGGAACTGGTCGTCATCCTCCATGCCGATACGGAAATGTATCTTGGCCCTGAAGCAAAAGGCGGCAGAATCAAAAAGGCCACCGACGGTGACATCATTTACCTCGTATCGAACGAATATCACGCGCTCAACAACATCGGCGACGAGCCAGCGTTGTATATTGCCTTTCAGTTCGAATAGGGCCGCGCCCGCGCAGCCATGGGGCTCCGGCTGGCCGGTGATTTTAACTCGGAGTTCGTGATAATCTCAAATCTGTCAAGGTCGCTTCGCCGGGTAATCAGCCAGTTATGCGACCGGCTCCACAAGAATCATCCATGACACGCCGAAACGGTCGGCGACCATGCCGAAGCGCGCCGAAAAGAATGTCCTGGCCAGCGGCATTTGCACCTGCCCACCATCGGCCAGGGTAGCAAACAATCGGTCCGCCTCGGCTTCGGTGGGCACCCCGATCGATAGCGAGAAGCCCTGGAAGGCCGGCTTTCCCGTGCAACGTCCGTCGGATGCCATTATTTCAGAGTCGCCGATGCGGATGTTCGCATGCATCACTTTGTTCTCGGAACCGGGCGGATGCATGCCGGGCTGGGGAGGCTCAGGGCTGTCCTTGAACCGCATCAGCATGTCCACCTCCGCGCCAAGCGCGCGGCGGTAGAACTCAAGCGCTTCCTCGCAGCGACCTTCGAAGAATAGGTAAGGTTGAACAATGAAGTTGCTTTTTGTCGTGGTCATGGTTTTTGCTCCTTTCAGTTAATCTCGGTTTGGCTCACTTGTTCCCCTGGCAAAGGTTGTCGGAATATCCCGCGGCAACACTGGCGCGTCAAGGAACAGCTCGTAACTATTTCAACGCGGCGTCCATCTTCGGCAAATGCTCTGCCAGCCGCTCTAGTGTCTGTTTGCCGCCTTCGATGGCGCCAAATTCCTTGATCACGAAGTCGCGGTCCGCCGCCGACGGGAAGACCATGCGAATGGTCACCATTGTTTTGCCGGCTTCCACCGCATCAAAAGTCCATGTCGCCACAAAATGCGCGCCGGGGCCGCCCTCCCGTCCGCCGCCATGTGAATAAACGATGCGCTCAGGCTTCACGACCTCTTTGAAAACGCTTTTGTTCGGGAAATTGGCACCGTCGGGACCATGCATAACGTGCTTCCAGACACCGCCGGGACGCACGTCCATTTCTTCAATCGTGTCCGTGAAACCGCGCGGCCCCCACCAGTGGATCACGTGCCGGGGATCAGTCATTGCCTGCCACACAAGCTCGCGCGGCGCATCAAGAACGCGTGAGATGACGATTTCCCGGTTCGAAGTGTCGCCGCCTTTCTCGACGAACTCCTTCAAGGACGAACCAATGAGCGAGGTCCAGCCCCCCATGAAATTCGACCGGGCAAACGCGGGAATCCTGGGGAAGGTTTCCAAACCTTCATGCGTCAGCTTCACCCGGGTCTTGCCGCCTTCGGCAAACAATTCAAACGTGACCAGCGAATCGCCGGCATATCCTTCGTATCGCCAGGTGTAGGCGAGTTTTTTGTTTGGAATCACATCGGTCACCCGGCAGTGGTGGACGTAATTGAAGCCCTCGTGTTCCACGGCGAACTGGAACTCAAAACCGGCTTCCGCCTTGAATTCTTTCAAGTCAAAATACCACTGCTTCATGTCTTCCCTGGTGCTGATGGCCTTCCAGACCAGTCTAACCGGCGCGCTGAAAGTCCGCTCGATGACGAACGGCCCGCCGGTTTGCGTCACGAGTTCCGCGAGCCGTTCCAGGCTCTGTGTCATGCCCGCCTCGAATCCGCCGATGTATTTGTTCGCCTCGGCAGTGGTCATCGTGACCCGCGACCGGAGTGTGAGTTTGGTTTTGCCGCTTCGCTCGACAAACGTGACGTCGTGCAAAAATTCAAACAACAGTTCTCCGTTTTCATCCAGTGCGCCGCACGAAAAAACCAGCCGTTCCGGCGCGACGATTTCGCGGAACTCGCCGCCCATCGGATGTTCCGCACCGTTGGGCGCGCGCATGACGTCATAGATTTTTCCACCCGGCCTCACGTCCCATTCGCAAATCGGATTGGTGAAACCCTTTGGGCCCCACCATTGCGCCAGATGTTTCGGATCCGTCCAGGCCTGGAAAACCAGTTCGCGCGGCGCGTCAAACACGCGCGTGATGACGAATTCCCGTCCGGTGTAATCTTCCGTGGCTTTGGTTTTTGCGGCCATGATTTTATTTTCCGAGGAATTTCCCAAGCGAATCAAGACAACGAGTCCAACCCTCCTCGTGACGGTCGCGGCTTTCGACGGACGCAAATTTTTCATGCGTCAAAATCAATTCCGTCTGCTTGCCGCGCGCTTTGAATTCCAGCGTGACGAGCATTTCGGGCGGTTCAACTTCGCCGTATTCATCGCCGCTGCCGTCCTTTTCAAATTGCCATGTGAAAACCAGACGCTCCGGCGGTTTCACTTCACGATAAACGCCCACGCTCGTGAAAAATTCGCCGTCGGCGCGCCGCATCTGAATGCGATATTTGCCGCCGACGCGCGCGTCCGCCTTCAGCGATTGCAACGACGATCCGCCGCACGCCGCCGCACCGAACCACTGCTTGAATTGGTTCGCGTCCGTCCACGCCTTGAAAACCAGTTCGCGCGGCGCGTCGAAAACGCGGGTGAGTTGAAGTTTGATGTTGTTTTCTTTGATGGTTGCTGTTGTGCTCATTTTTTCTCCTTGGTTTGTAGTTGTTTCAAATACTCGTCCAAACGGTCAAAACTTTCTTCCCAAAATTTCCGGTATTCCTCGATCCACGCCTGCACCTGCTGCATTGGCTTGGCCTCCAATTTCAACGAATGCACCCGGCCTTTTCGTCGCCGGCGGATCAACCCGGCGTTTTCCAGCACCCGCAGATGCTTTGAGACCGCCGGCAGCGACATGGAATACGGCCGCGCCAGATCGGTGACGCAATGGTCTCCGTGGGCGAGGTGTTCCAGGATGCGCCGGCGCGTCGGGTCGGCCAGCGCCGCAAACGTGCGATTCAACAACCGCGGTGAACATTTAACCATATGGTTAACTATTAACGCAACCTATCGGGGGATGCAAGTGAAATTTTACAAAAATTGTAAAGGCTGTTCTTCGAGGAAATCGGCGCTCAGTTCGCAGCAACAGCAGGACGTCCCGCGCGTGATGGAGATTGCGAAAAAGTTCGGTCTGGAAATTTTGTCGCCGCCAGGGGCGTAATTAAATTTGAATCTTTGGCTTGGAGAAGGCGCCGGTCTGAGCCATAAAACCTTCTACGTTCCGCTCACAAAACATTTTTGCCAGTTCATCTTGCGATAAATTTTTAAGTTGCTCATGGTCTGGTGCATTTTTCATTAGTTTGAGCAACCTTTCTTTCGGAGTGTTTCGGTAACAATTATAGAACCAATCGAAAAGCTGAAGGGGATCGTTAATTCCTTGAGTATGCTTTTTACAACACCAAAAAACGTATCAGGATGCCGTTTGTAGGCAGCAAATTCTTCATCGCTCAATGGTTGTTCACCCATGATCAGACGTCCGTCTGGCAATTTGAAAAATCCGCAAACAGATTTTTTACTTTCCATTACTGCTGCATCAACGAGCTCTGCCATTACTTCGCCGTCCCTTGCTGCCCATCGCCATTTCGCTGGTGGCGTGGTCGAGCACATCGGTTGGGGGAGCGCACGCGCCTCGCGTGCATCGGTCAGCGCCCCCGCTGACCGAATCGGGCACGCCACCAAGATGGTTTCGACGAGGGCGTCGAAACCGACACGCGAGGGCGCGTGTGCTCCCCATTTCATTTACTGTAGAGCGCATCAATTTTCTTTCGCACCGCTTCGTCCATTTTTATCAACTGAGGCCACGGACGTTTGAATCCCTCTCCCGGCAATTTCTTCGTGGCATCTATTCCAAGTTTTGAACCAATCGCAATCTCAGATGTTGCATGATCCAACACATCCGCGGGCCCTTTTGTGAAAATTGAATCCCGCTGCGGGTCGGTGTTGGCGCAGAGGCGGAACAGCACTTCGCTCGTGTTATGCACGTCCACGTCGTCGTCCACCACCACGATGTATTTGGTGAACATCATCTGGCCCATGCCCCACAGGCCGTGCATGATTTTGTAAGCCTGCATCGGATAGGTCTTCTTAATGCTGACGAAAACGAGGTTGTGAAAGACGCCTTCCGCCGGCAGCGCGATGTCCACGATCTCGGGAAAATTCATTTTGAAGACGGGCAGGAACAATTTCACGCTCGCGCCGCCAAGGTAAAAGTCCTCCATCGGCGGCATGCCGACAATCGTCGCCGGATACACCGCGTCCTTGCGATGCGTGATGGCGGTGACGTGAAAGACGGGATACGGCTCGGGCAGTGTGTAATAGCCGGTGTGGTCGCCGAACGGGCCTTCGTCGCGCAACGGTTCCTTCGGGTCAACGTAGCCTTCGATGACGAAATCGGCATTGGCCGGGACTTCAAGGTCGTTGGTCTCGCATTTAACGAGTTCGACGGATTTTTTGCGGAGATAACCGGCGAGCAGGAATTCGTCGAGGCCGTCGGGCAGCGGCGCGGTGGCGGCGAAGGTGAACACGGGATCGCCGCCGAGGAATATGGCGACGGGCATGCGCGTGCCGGTTTCGTAGTAACGGCGGCCGTGTCGTGCGCCGACTTTCTGAAGCTGCCAGTGCATGCCGGTGGTGCG
>Ga0208034_1001692_pt1 | contig 12771 bp, 16 predicted proteins | sample June2015DPH_8_10_FD_184699 | JGI IMG/M metagenome (GOLD analysis project Ga0208034, IMG submission 184699) | Peatland microbial communities from SPRUCE experiment site at the Marcell Experimental Forest, Minnesota, USA - June2015DPH_8_100... | ecosystem: Environmental > Terrestrial > Soil >...
TGTCTTATCTGTTTCGTTGATGCTCCCAGACTTCAAGTCTGGGATTCTCACTCTACACACAGATTACTTCCTGCGTGTTAGCGAATGATGGCTCCATCCGAGCCAAGATGTTTGTTGCACCCACCCAATCTGCATTCGCCTCGAAACCACAATCGAGACAACGAAAATCTGCTTGAGTTGGTCGGTTCTTCTTATCTTTGTATCCGCACGCAGGGCACGTTTGACTCGTGTACTTTGGGTTTACCGCAACGACTCGTCTGGCAGCACTCGCAGCCTTCCAGATAAGCATTCGCAGCCACGTCCCCCACGATGCATCTAAAACTTGTTTCGCACAGTTTCCCTGTGCCATTCCTGAAATGTTGAGATTCTCGACCACTATGGTTCCGTACTTCCTAACCAAAGCAGTCGTCTGTTTGTGCAGAAAATCTGAGCGTTTGTTGGCGACATGCTCGTGCAGTTTCTTGAGCAACACGACGGCTTTCTTCCGTCTGTTGGAACCTTTCTTTCTGCGTGCAACACGACGCTGTGCCCTTCGCAGTTCCGCCTGAGCGTTCTCGTAGAATCGAGGATTCGGAATCGAGTCTGAGCCGTCGCTGAAAGTCGCATACTGAACAACGCCGACATCAATTCCCACTTTCTTGTCTGAATGAGGCAGAGGCTGAATAGGGACATCAATGACGAAGAACGCAAACCAACCTGAGACAGTCTTCTTGATGCTGCATGTCTTTATGACAGCGTTCTCAGGAATCTCTCGGCTCAGCCTGACCTTGACATTCCCTATCTTGCTCAACTGAAGATAGCGACCCGAGAGTTTAAAGCCTGTGCCTTTGTAGGCAAACGAGTTGTATCTCGTCTTCGATTTGAAACGAGGGAATCCTGCCCCACGAAAGAAGTTGTCGAACGTATACTGCAAACGTTTGATGACGTTCTGAAGCACATCGCAATGTACTTCCTTAAACTGCGGGAACTCTTTCTTGAGCGCAGTTAACTGCTTATCCTGCTCAAAACGATGGATGCGTTGGTACTGGCGTTGTTCAAGACAGAGATTGTGTAGTTCTCGACAAACATCTAGCGTCCGCTCAAGGAGAGAACGCTGGTGCTTATTTGGGTCGAGTTTGTACTTGTATGTCTTTAGCATCTTAGTTCCCTCCTTTCTATTTAGTTCGCTTCCTCCCACACTAGAAGTGTGGGCTTCCGCTCATACAAAACTGGTGACGCGCTGCTGGCCGCGTATCTTATCCACAGCAGTGTAGAGTCTCCCGAGCGGATAGCCCTACGTATTTTCTTCTGCGGGAGATCTAGTCGTCGCCCCTGCACGATGCAGTGAAATTTCTGGGCCGATTCTCACGGCCCTTCCTGATTACTGTCAGGTCTATGGCTTAGCTTTGCTGCTTGTCCCCATCCTTACGACACTGGACTGGACTTACTACCAAGGTAACTCCCTTGCGCTCTCCTACGTTACCTGGAGTTTGCACTAGTAGTGTGACTAAATCGGCAGGTCCACCATTGCCTCCAGCTGCTACTGGAGTAATGCTTTGAACCAGACAACGTACGCTTACGTAGTCGCCTACGACAAATGACGAGCCTTTTATGTCTCGCTCTTCAAGTACTCCTGTTGTGCTTCCCATGTTGTCTCCTTACTGAGGAATCCTGTTGTATGTGAAGCGACCAACGATGGTATCAGTTAAGACACCCACAGGAATCAACTGCGAAGCCTGCAACTCAGTTGCGTTGTCAGCAGGGCCGTCGAAAATCTGGATGGTATCGTAGGTGAAGTTGTAAATGTAGTAGTAGTTTCCCAGAGATGCGGAAGTGCTTCCAACTACATCTTCAGAGTGAACTTCTGCCCACAGAGGGTTAGACGTGTTGACCGTGAGGTCATTGATGAAAGCTGCGATACCCGCAGGGATTCCACCTGTGTTGTAATACCCCGTTCCAAATGCGAGTTGCAGATAGACGGTAATGGTGCGACTGTCGATGGTAGGACCGTTGCCCAATAGTGCGATTGAAACTGGTGCTAGATTTGCCACTGTGTTGCTCTTTTCCCCGGACTAAGCCGGATACCTCTTGGTTTGTTACTTCTTAGGTTCTCCATAGTTACTGAATAACCTATGAAACTCTTTTATCTTCTCTTCGACTGGAACGCGGGGCGGTTGCTGCTGGCCTGATTCTATGAAAACACACCACGCGAATCCATTACGTACAGACATATTTTGTTGCTGTACTCTACTCATACGCAGGGGTCTATGAGAAGTAGCTTTCTGATCTACAAGTCCCCCCATATACAAATGATACCGCTGCTCATCAAACAAATGAAAGCCATGTTGGTACAAATTCTTTGCTACCCAGTACTCATCATCGTTGCTATTGGCATCGGGTAGCGTGGCCTCGGCAATATACTTCATGCAATCCCTATGCATCCAATAAGCAAATCCCATGGGAACCCAAAACGGGTCTTTTGGGGTGGGCTTGCGATTTGCTCGACCACTGTACGGATGTTTGCTGTACTCAGATGCCAGTAGAGTGTTAGGCTGGATTACCGTATCGTCATCGAGCTTGAGCACATAATCATAGCAACCTTGCTTGTATGCGTACTCGGCTATACACTGGACCTTACTAGGGAGTGCATGATAACCATCATCACAATCCAAGGTAACCGTATCGGAAGGCATGGCACCTTCACCGCGTCCGACAAAGAACCTAACGTCAGCTTTGTCAGAAGGTACTTGCGGAAGCCACGTAGAGCGTATAGCGTCAGCCCAAGTATTTTGCCGAGTCCTTGCATTGACTACTGCAATTAAAGATTTCATACTGAGTCCATCCACTTTTTGTGTTCGTCGTACATGAACTTGGCGGTATATGGAACCTCCAGTGCATTGCTTGCGTACGACAGGTGACTTGTGACAATGGTGTTGCTCTTTGCAGGGCTTCCCGCCCATTGCTTAAAGTCTTCTGAGTGCGTAGCAGGTATTCCTGCCCTGTACATTGCATCCCCTAGCCAACAATCGTCGTTAGGGTAGCTAGTGTGATTCTTTGCGACGGCTTCCATTACTCTGCGACTGACCAAGTACCCTGCGCCGCCTTGGCAGTACGCTTTACCACCGGGATAGCAATACACGTTGCCAAAGTAATCGTGGCGGTCAAAACCACACGTCAGCATGCGCTCAGGTCGGGCATACGTGTCGGGATAACAAGAGAAGACGTAATCATAGCCTCTCTCGTAGGCCCATTGCAGTTTGAACTTCAACCTATCAGTCATTGAGCCTTCAACGGCAATGCTGTCCGGTTTGTAGGCAGGTAGTTCACCTGCAAATGGTCTGACTGGCCTGTCTACATGCTCCACAAAAAACCTATAATCCATCCCAAGGTTTGATGCTTCTGGAAGCCAAGTGTCTCTCATGGACTTGTGATTGTCTTCGTACTGCGATAGGCTTGAGATTGCAATAAGAATTTTCATTTTATCTTCTCAGCTGCTACCAACGCCTGCGCCACGACTTGATCCATATTGAAGTATCGGTAGGTTGCAAGTCGTCCTACAAAAGTCACGTCCTTGCGCTGCTCTGCCATCTGCTTGTACTTTTGATACACGATTGCTGAGGCTGGTGAGGGTATGGGGTAGTAAGGCTCTCCCACGCTCTCTGGGTACTCACGAACAACCGTGGTGTTCTTACAAACCTGCCCAGTTGCATGCTTGATTTCGACAGCACGAGTGAACTTTTCGCTGTTCGGATAGTTAATGGCCGTTACAGGTTGATGAAATTCTTCCGCGTAGTAAGTGTGCTCAAACCGGAGAGACCTGTAAGGTAGCGCCCCGTACACACAATCAAAGAACTCATCCACTGGTCCTGTGTAGATTGTATGGTCATGCTTGACCTTTACATTTCTATAATCTACACCAAGCAGCGTTGTAATGTTAGGATGATTGAACATTCTATGGAACATCTCAGTGTACCCGTTCAGTGGCATACACTGGTACGTGTCATTGAAGTAATCAATGTTACGACTAGTACGGATAGGTATGCGAAGGCAAACTGATGCGTCTAGTTCACGAGGTGACCGCCCCCATTGCTTAGTGGTATACCCTTCATAGAACTTTTCGTACAACTCTTTGCCAACCTGAGAGAGCATTGCCTCTTCTGAATTCTTTGGGTGTGCAATACAGACTCTGTGCTCTTGCAGATAGGCTTCCATCTCTTCAGTAGAACTAGAATGATGGACCATCTGTTCAAACGTACAGAGGTTGATCGGGAAACTGTACAGTATGCCATCGGTGAAACTGAGAGCGGTGTTCCTGAACTCTCTCCATTCTGTAAAGTGGGTGAGATAGTCTAGGACGCCCTTCGAATTCGTGTGAAAAAGGTGCGGACCATACTTGTGAGTCAAAACTCCAGCAGCATCATAGTAATCATATGCGTTGCCACCAATGTGTTCTCTCTTGTCTACAACTGTGCAGAGATTGCCAGCAGACGCTAAGCGTTCTGCCATGACTGCCCCAGCAAATCCAGCGCCTACTACCAGTACTTTACGCATAGCGTCTTTCCACGGCTTCTTTCCAACCTTTATCTCTGTCGTACTGGTGAACTATGCAGAATGGTTCAGACTTTCCACGAGGGTAAAACAATCCGTCTCTGAACTCTGGCACGGGATCGTGCTTCCAACGGTGCACTATATACCAGTTCACCGTAGCACAGAAGCCTTCATCCCAGCTAGGAGTCTTGGCGATTTCTTTGAATGGGCTTACCCTCAAGAGATAGTTCAAAATGCCTTGATCAAATGGAGGAGTCATACCTCCCTCGTAATCAGGTTTATTCGGGGATGTGCTGAGTACATCGTACATCGTACATAGGAGATCACGCATAGCAAGTGCCTCACCCGCTAGGGTTCCAGCGCAGCAAATATCATGCTTCCTCGCCATTACGTATGTTGCCGCGTCAGGAGAGGCTTGCTTCAACCACCAATCGTTGTAGTATTCTTCCTCGACACGCATGCCCTCAGTACACCCTATCAACTTGTAGTGGCTGTTTTCCAGCCACATTGAAGGATTGGTCTGCACCACTAAATCTCTCCAGTCTGCATGAACGATGTAACGAAACTCCCCAGCACGTTCTTTCAAGAAATCATTGATAGGCCAAAGGCGCTCTCCACAAAAACTGCCCACTGGGCGGTTTGGGAATCTAGAGTAATCTACCAACTCGAAACCCTCTGATGTGAGTTTGTCCCTGAGTTCCTGTGTAATGCCATGGACAAGGAATATTTTCTTCCCTTTGAATCCCGACTGCTTCACGGAATTTGCAAACGTAGACACGTCCGACCATTTATATGCCCCTTTAAGTACGGCTAGGATCAAGTCGCAAGTTTCGTTCATGTGTTTTTCCTGAGTCCAAGTATTCTTGGTGCTTGCTGTACATCTGCTCTGGTTTATAGCCTGCTACCATGCCGTTTGAGTAGGACAGGTGAGATGCTACAACAGTGTTGCCGTGCCGTGGTCCGTCTTCCGAACCGCCTGAAATCTTGAAGTCACCGTTGTGTGTGACGGGAATACCTACTCTGTGCAATGCTTGTCCTGCCCAAGCATCGTCCCCTCCATCAGCATACGGGAACAGAGAGCCGTCTCTATGCGTCAAAGGTCGAGTGTAGTCTATGATGAACTTCATTGCGAATCTGCTCAGTGAATACCCTGCCCCACCTTGGCAATAGCTGCCGAGAGTCTCATGGGTGTAGTTTGCACCTACATAGTCAGGACCAATGCACATGAGTAGGCGCTTTGGGCACACGTACGTATCGGGAAAGCAGCAAAATACAAAGTCATACTCTCTGTCGTATGCCCACTTGACTTTCAATTGCAACTTTTTTTGTACTCCCCCAAGAGAGTCGTCACAATCAAATACAACCACATCATCTTTAGGCACCGCTCCACTTCCTAGGAAGAACTTGTAGTCCATCCCTAGGGCGGTAGCTTCGGGTAACCATGTGTCTCTCATGGGCTGATTTAACCCAGCGTCCTCATGTGCCTTACAGGATGTTATGGCTATTAGTATTTTCATTTCCACACATCCCAAAAGTTAGAAGGATATCTTGCTCCTTTGTCTTCGGTAGTTGATGTGGAAAGTATCAAAGCCAAAGCATCTTCTGTAAGAGATTGCCAAGCGTTTGCATACCCTTCTGGAACGTAAAGAACCGTTGGTTGCTCCGCTGTCAGGACATATCTGTACACCTTAGCAAGCGGGTCAGGGTTAGCTGTATCTTCAATTTTTACTGCGGCAACTACTGCGGAGCCACGTGCCATAGTAATGTACTTAGCTTCATGCACATGATGATGCCACCCTCTAATCTGCCCCACTTTGTGGTTTTGCACAGCGTAGAAGCGCTGTATTCCTTCCTTCGTGAAGTTTAAGTCGTCTACACACTCAAGACTTCCTCGGTCATCGTATATCCTCTTGCCTGTTATGAGTCGTGGTATCATTTTATTCCTTTCAAATAATCGCTGAGTTCTTCTTTCCACGGTTTGAATACGTTCAGTTCTAGGGGTATCCGTGCGCTCTCCATCGCTAAGTACTTGGGTCTTATCAACCCGTCAAATCCACCTTTTACTGCTTCGAGTCTTACCTTGGTATTCGTCAATTTGAATATCTCTTCTGCCCATTCATGCCATGTGCAGTTTCCTAGCGATACTGCATGGAAAATACCTTGAAGTTCCGTACGACTTAGCACAACCATTTGCTGAGCAAGACTTTTGGTGTAGGTAGCGGTTATACGCTCATCGTCTTTAGCTTGAACCACTCCGTTTTCACGGGCTAACTTCAGCATCAACTGAGCAAAGTTTAGTCCTCCTTTTTTACAACGGGTAGGGCTATCACCGTATAATGCCGACGTTCTTAACACCTGTACCTTTGCCCCTGAGCACAGAGCAAAGTACTCTCCTGCCAATTTTGTACTGCCATATGCGGCAATCGGTCCCGGCGCATCAACCTCCGTATATGGGGTTGCCTTTCTACCGTCGAACACTTGGTCAGTGCTCATTTGTATGAACAATGCATTGTGCAGTCGAGCCGATTCCGCTAGGTTCTTTGGGCCTATGGCATTCACCATATATGCGATGTCTGGGTGGTCGTCGCTTTGTCTAGTTCCTACGCAGGTGGCATTCACCAACACGTCAAAAGACTCACTTAGACTAGTCTGAACACTTTTTACATCAGAGATTTCAATATCGCAGTGTGTAAGAGGTGTAACCACGTCTCCGGCAAGTTTGAATGCAGATACAAGTTCGGTCCCTACGTGACCGTTTGACCCAATGATCACCACTCTCATAGCAAGCTCCTAAAAACTTGAATGTTGTAGTAGTTGCAGTTGTCCCAATCTTTGATTTCTTCTAAGTGGCTTGTCAACTCTTTCAGTATGTCTACTACGGTGTGTCGTGGGTTATAACTAAGCACCTCACTGGCTTTTCTACCAGACACTTTATAGTTACGAATGTCGTGTATATGTTTTACATCAACACGTACATGTGTTCCTACGTGATTTCGAACTGAATCTGCCACTTCTCCAACTGTGTAGTTTCCTGAGGCAACATTGAAAGTTCCTGACAGGTTGTAGTTGGCTTCTATGGCTCGTATGTAAGCAGTGACTGCATCATCGACGCTGAGTATGGGTCTCCAAATGGAAGGATTATTGACTGTTATCACGCCTTCTCGCATAGCAGTTTTGAACATTGTGTTAACAATGAGATCAAATCTCATACGAGGGCTATAACCTGAAATTGTGCCTTTTCGCAAAGATATCACTGAGAAGTTCTCGGTGACAAGACTAAGCAGTGCGTGCTCACCATGGGCTTTAGAGATGCCATATGGGTATTCCGCACTAAGGGTAGAATTTTCATCAGTCAATTCATCAACTCTGTTCCCATACACAGAACAAGAACATGCATAAACGAATCTTTTCACTCCAGCTTTTCGTGCGGTGTACGCTAAGTACAAAGGCGCAGCGGTATTGGATGTGAAGTTCAATGCTGGCGAGAAGTCAGCCATTGGATCATTTGAAAGACCCGTAAGGCATACGATTTGCTCATATTGACGTAGGTCATCTATAGTAAGTTGAAGTATGTCCTTCTTGACTACTTTTACATCACTTCCTAAATGATTTCCAAACCATAGTAAGTCTACAACATCTACTTGGTATCCACGTTTAAGCAGTTCTGGCACCAATCTTGAACCGACGTAGCCTGCGCCTCCTGCCACTAGCACTTTCATCTGAGTCTCCTTCGTCTTGGTGTAGTTATAACAGGGCGCGAAATGACAAGCGGCTCTGAAACTACAGGTATTGGGACAGGTATTGGTTCTCTGAGCACATCTGGAACCTCTGACCAATGTCGCTCTACTACGGCTTTGAAATTGCCCAACCATCCGCTCGCATCCCTGTCGTATTGATGCAGAATGCAGTATGGCTCTGTGCTGCCGCTGGGGTACGCTAGGCCCGTTTCCATGTCCAAGCGTGGGTCAGGACGCGTACGTGGCCCACGTGTGTGTAGCATATACCAGTTGGCTTGCAGAGCAAATGCATCATCTGCCCGAACAATTCGGTACACTTCTTTGAAAGGGGAAGTCCTAATGAGATAATTAAGCAGGGCTTGGTCTCGGATAGCGCCGAAATCAGGAAGAGTATAGGAAGTGTCATGGATAGCCTTCATCAATGCCAACATTTCTTTTGCTTCACCTGCTATGGTTCCACTGCACAGTTGTTCTTCATTGATTAACCATGCGTAGTCCTCAGAGCTTACCACTCTCTTCACAAAGTCAGCATTTATCGGCTCGTCATATAACATGACGCCCTCGCTACACCCTAACAGTTTTTGAGGTGCTAGATGCTTCTCAAGCCACAAAGATGGGTCTGATTGAAACACTAAGTCTCGAACATCACACCATACAGCGTAGCGAACAGAGCCAACCCTTGGTGCTAACCATTCTATGGCTGGTAAAAACCTCTCGCACATAGATGACATCGCGTTTGGTTTCCACTCATAGTCAACTACAGTGAATCCAAGAAGTCTTAGGTTTTTTCTAGCCATGTCATTGACGTTGCGCACACACATTAGCTTGGTGCCTTTGAAACCTGACCTGTACAGTGACCGTGCGTAGCAACCTACTGCTTCCCAACTGTAGTTCTCTACGACGCCGATTATTACATCGTTAGTCGAGTCCATCTGAGTCCTTCCTATACTATAGTTATATGATGTCTTCTCCACGCTGCATCGCTTATTTTTTCTAGTGCCTCTTTGGTGTGTTTGTGCCCTAGTCCGTGTTTATTTCCAAGAAGATGAGGTTTAGGCTTTCTTGCATGGTTGCTTCTTCCTATTTTAAATGCATCGGAGAAGCCTCTTTCTTTGCTGGATTTTGCTATTGCTTCTTTGCTTTCATCCGAGTGCTTAATGCCTTTGCGCGAAGGTGGTTTAATTCCTTTTAGTTTTAACGTGTTGCTTATCCTAGCACGCACATCTACAGACGGAGACAAAGGACTATCACCACCATCAGTACGGTTTCTTAGGCACCCTGTTCCTATATCCTTACGCCCATAGAAGTCTATTAGGTACATCTCCATAGCAAGAGCAATTTCCTCATCAGGCCACTCTTGTACGACAATGCGTTCTTTAGGAGGAGGGTTGGTTATGTGTCTTCCTTTTACGAACGCCCTGTATCCGCATCCTTTACCTGCATAATAAGGCGTTCCATCTTCCCTTAACCATAAGTATGTGTAATACTTCATTTTCTGAGTTCCTTTAAATCCTCTTCTACCATCATAATGAGAAGTTCATCCCACTTTACCTTTGGTTCCCACCCAAGTTCCTTTTTAGCTTTGGTAGCATCTCCTTGTAGAAGTTCTACTTCTGTAGGTCTAAAATAACGCTCGTCAATACCTACATACTTAGTCCAGTCTAATCCTACATGAGTGAAAACTACATCAAGCATCTCTTTTACTGAGTGCGTTTCGCCAGTGGCTATGACGTAATCTGAGGCAATAGACTGTTGAAGCATGAGCCACATGGCTTCTACGTATTCCTTTGCAAAGCCAATGTCACGTCTTGCCGAAAGGTTTCCAAGTAGTAACTTGTCCTGAAGACCCATCTTTATCCGGGCTGCTGCCTTGGTAATTTTGTGCGTAACAAAGGTCTCTCCGCGTCGTGGACTTTCGTGATTGAATAGAATGCCATTGCTGGCATGCAGTCCTTGCTCTCTGGCATTTATTGTGTACCAGTAGCCGAACAGTTTGGCTATACCGTATGGAGAGCGCGGATAGAACGGTGTAGTCTCTCGCTGAGGGACTTCTAGTACCTTTCCAAATAGTTCGCTGGAACTGGCTTGATAAAACCTTGTTCTAGAGCCTTTCAGAGCTTCAAGTATACGAAGCGTCCCCAGAGCATCAATATCAGCAGAATACTCTGGAATATCAAAACTCAAACGAACATGTGACTGTGCAGCCAGATTATAACATTCATCAGGTTGAGAAATGTCTACAATCTTTTCGATTGACGTAGCATCGGCAAGGTCTCCATGATGTACCTTTAGCCTGTCGAAAATATGATCAATTCGTCCAGTGTTGAAAGAACTGGAACGCCTAACAATGCCATGCACTTCATAGCCCTTGTCTAACAATAACTCTGCAAGGTACGATCCATCTTGGCCTGTTATTCCTGAAATTAGAGCCTTCATTTGCTCTCCTGAGTCGTTATCTGCTTAGTGGCCTACGTATCGGTCGATGCGGCCTAACAACCGTAGGTATTACAGGCGCTGAAGTTACCAATCCGCCTTTTCTTTTTAGTTCCAAACCTTTCTCAATTTCAACCTCGGCGCGATGCCAGATGTGTATGTATCTCATAGCTCGCTCGAAATTGTCCTGCACGGCAGCATAATGCTCTGCGTAGTATGTCGGTGTTAGGTTCTCTAGCATGTGAAGCATCTCGTCATACGTCTTGAAATGTAGGATGCCATCCATGTTGAAAAAGTCACCGAGGTTAGGGCAGCCCCAATAAAGAGGTATCGTCTTCGCCACCAAAGCGTCAATTATCTTGTCATCAAACCAGTTTTCCTGAGATGCATTCTGCGGAGTGATGAAGTATTGGTACTCGTCCAACAAGGCACGTTTGCTTGGGATGTATGGAGGAGAACGATGCTTGAATACAGGCATACCATTGATGCAAGATGGCAGTTTCTCATAAATCTCTTGCCGCAAACGATGCCCAGTTGTGCTCACTTTGCTGCTGGTAATGAAGGACACTTGAAACTTCTTCAGACTAATGTCGCACTCCATAGGATTAGCATGTGGATCAGCCAATGGCAGAGGTTTTATCGGCCACGTTTCCCACGGTCTGAAGTTAGGGTCCATCCAAGTGCAATTTCCTTGAGGGAAAAGCACTGCATTCGGACAGGCCGCTAAGATTCTTTTATCCCAAGCCAAGATAAGGTCATAAAACTTGTGGTTTACAATGATTCTCTCTGCCACATCTAGGACTTCGGCAGGCTCGATTTGATGCAGGACTTTGAAGTACGATGTGTCAGTGAGGTTGATGCCATCATCAACTGTAAATGAAACCGTTTCATCCCACTCTCTAAACCATTTTTCAAATCCTGATATGTCCCCCGTTGATGAGGAACCAAACGTCTTCATTTTTGGCATAGTTACCTACAAAGCGGTCTGTTCTTCTTAGATATCAACGGCACTCTAAGAGGACGACGCACTGCAATTAGAAGCTCTTCCAATCTGTGTTCCACAGTGTGCTTGGCTATTACCTCTTTGTACCCACGTTCTGCTATCTTCTCATCTATATTGTCCAGTAGATCGAGAGGATTTCCTTCGTAATATAGCAGATGTTCTCCATGTTTGAATAGTCCATCTGGATACTTGAGAGCTGGGGCAAGAAGTATAGTCTTTGTCGCTAAAATCTCAAACACTCTTCCTGTGTTGAAGTTTGCCATGGTCGGAAGGTGCAGAACAACCCTTGACTCGGCTGCTATTTCTGCATACTCATTCGCATACCATGATTCCTCGTATCGCATTCGTGTGCGAATCTCTGGGTACTTTTCCAGAAACGCTTTACGCTTTGGGTAAAGAGAACCCATGTAAACTAGCCCTGTTCCTTTATTGTCAGGGTTGTTTAAAGGCCGAAAGATGTTCACATCTACGCAACACGGTAAGAATCTGAGTCCATACTTCTGATCTTGTATGGCAGTGGTGAATAGATGTGGAGTGAATCTTTTCAAGTCTCCCACTGGAAGTGTGCCATTTATTGCGATGGGATTTGTACCATAATCTTCCCGCTCTACATCCTCATGCAACCACCCGGCCTTCGTTGCAGGTAGGCTATCCCATTCAGGATATGCAGCCCGTAATTTCCTCCACAAGTACTCTGGTCCTGAAACGAAAATAAGATCGTACCCTGTTAGCGAGGGGAAGGTAGACTCTTGGGTACAGTCATGAACTTCGTGTCCCATGCGTCTAAATCCATCACGTATACCACAGGTTGTTGACCACGCAGCGTCTATCGTGGGGTAGAACAGTGCGATTTTCATCTTGCTCCTAGTTGCTTGAACGTATTATGCCAAGCACTGAGTCCTTCTAGGTACTTGTCTTTGACTGGGTGTGACCACTTCTGCTTCAAACCATCTATGACTGCCGCCAAGCCATCTAGATATCCTGTGCTGGGCACCGCTATGCTTCGCAACACATCACAGAACTCATCCGTGGCTTGAATCCATGGCAGTTCCTGTTCCAAGTCCTTGTACA
>Ga0208034_1001698_pt1 | contig 12748 bp, 11 predicted proteins | sample June2015DPH_8_10_FD_184699 | JGI IMG/M metagenome (GOLD analysis project Ga0208034, IMG submission 184699) | Peatland microbial communities from SPRUCE experiment site at the Marcell Experimental Forest, Minnesota, USA - June2015DPH_8_100... | ecosystem: Environmental > Terrestrial > Soil >...
ACCGCCCTCGGCGACGCGGCGAGCATCGGCGACAGCTGGGCGTTCTCATACCTGCGCCGGGCACTCGACGGCGCTCGTCTCGCCCGAGAGACCCCGTGGTCAGCCCTCGGGAGGCTGGGCCAAGAGCTCGAGATCGGTGAGCTGTCCGAGCTGGCCGCGTCGGTCAGCCTGGCCGGCACCGAAGGCGCGAAGGTCCGGGCGTCACTCGCGGCCAAGGCCGCCTCGTTGCGTACCCACGAGCTGGCCGAGGCCGAGACCGCCGACCAGGCCGCCACAGAGCGGATGAGTCTCCCCATCGTCATGTTGTTCGCCGGGTTTCTGTTCTTCATCGGCTTCCCGGCCGTCGAACGCGTCCTTACCGGGCTCTGACCACCAAGAGAAAGAAAGAAGGCGACCTGCTGTGTTTCCTGAACTGACCATCCTCAGCCACCTGTTCCAAATCCTGCACACCCGATGGGAACTGCTCCGAGCCGACCCCGAGGCCGGCTATTCGACCGAGACGGTCGTCATCACCGCTTTGTTGGTAGCACTCGCCATCGGAGCGGTCGCGGTCATCGCCTCCAAGGTGCTGACCACCGCGAACAACATCAACACCGGGAACTGACCGACGCGATGGCGCTGCGTGTAGGGAGGCAGAAAAGATGGCGCAGCGGCAGCCTATTTGGCGCCTGAGTGGCGCTCAGGCCGTCTATGTGGCGCATCCGGAGGTCAAATCCCATGGATGTAACTCTCCGGGCGCTACCGTTGGGACGTGGCCGTGGAGTTCGGCTCCTCGTAACCGCTATGAGTCGCTTCGCTGCTCGGGTGAGGTTCCGGGACAGCGGTGGGGACGTCATTCGCTCCGAGCTGGGTTCGGTGTCCGCGGGAGCGCTGGCGGCGGGTCGCCCGTGGCGGACGTTTCGTTGGCACCACGGCCAGGCGCACTTTTCGGGCTGGTACTGGGCGGCCACGACGGGTCGCCACGTAGTCTACGAGAGCCGCCTGGAGCTGGCCCGGTTGCTGCTGGCCGACTTCGACCCGTCCGTGGCGGCCATCGCCGCGCAGCCCTTCTACCTGACCGCGTGCGTGAACGGGAGGGAACGGAACCATGTCCCAGATTTTCTGCTCCTCGGTGGTGATGGCGTGGTGAGCGTGGTGAACGTGAAGCCTTCGGCTCGCCTCGCCGATCCGAAGGTGGCCGAGGCGCTCCGATGGGCCGGTGCCGTCTTCGCCGAGCGGGGCTGGCGTCACGAGATCTGGACCGGTGCGTCGCCGGTGCGGTTGTCGAACGTGCGGTTCCTGGCCGCCTATCGCGACCCGGCTCGCCTCGACCCGGCGGTCGTCTCGGCAGTGGCCGAGCAAGTGGCGGGGCCGGTGCGGCTCTGCGAGATCGAGCAGGCGTGGCCCGAGCGGAGCGGCGAGGCGCGAGCGGCCGTGTTGCACCTGGTCTGGCGCGGCGTAGTGCGGGCCGATCTCTCGGTGCTGCTGTCGGCCGAGACGATGCTGGAGCGGGTGGCGTGAACGCGTGGACGGTGACGGTCGAGGTGGGGGCGCGCCTCGCCCACGACGGTGAGCTGTGGACCGTCGTCGCCATGGAGGCCGGATGCGTCGTGCTCGCCGGTCCCCGGGGGGGGCGCAAGCGGGTGGTCACCGCCACGCTGCTCGCCGATGCGACCACCCGGGTGCTGGGGGCGCGCGAGGTCGTTCCTGCACCGATGGGCTCAGTCCTCGATGACCTGAGCGACGCGGAACACAGGCAACTTTCCGAGCGTCTCGACCACGCCCGCGAGGTGTTGACCGGGTATCGCTCCGGCAGTGCGGATCTCGCCGGCCCGGGGGAACCCCGGCCCGAGTACGACCCGTCGCTCCCACAGAAGGGTCGCTACCGGGCGAAGGCCGCGGAGCTCGGCGTTGGGTCACGCACGGTCGAGCGGTGGGTGGCAGCGGTGCGCGAGGTGGGACCGATCGGCCTTCTCGACGGGCGGGGCGCACGTCCGGCCGATCCGTTCGCCGGGGTGGACGAGCGTTGGCTAGCGATGTGCCGCACGGTGCTGGATGAGCACACCGACGCGTCGCGCCCGACCAAGCAACTGTTGCTCGAACGCGTCGCCGCCCGCCTCGACGCCGAGTTCGGCCCCGGCGTGGTGAGCGCGCCGGGGTCGAAGAAGGCGCTGGCGGTGCTCGCCGAGCTGACCCGGGGCACGAACGCCTTCGTCGGCGCGACCAAGCAGAAGCGGTCGATCGCGGGACGCCCGCACGGCGCCTATGGCAGGTTGCGGGCGACCCGGCCGGGCGAGTACCTGTTGTTGGACACGACCCCGCTCGACGTGTTCGCCATGGAGCCGCTCACCCTTCGTTGGGTGCGCCTGGAGCTCACGATCGCCATGGACCTGTTCTCACGGGCCATCTGCGGGCTTCGGCTCTCGGCGATGTCGACCAAGGCGGTGGACGCCGCGGTGGTGCTGTTCGAGACGCTAACCCCGGCCTCGACGCGCACCACTGGGACCGGGCTCTTGCCCTACGGCGGGGTGCCCGAGGTGGTGGTGGTCGACGCTGAGGCGGCCGAGTTCGCGAACGCCGCGGACCCGAGCCGGGACCACAAGGCCGATGGCTTGCCCGGCGTGGCGGCCGAGACGCTGGTGGTCGACCACGGCAAGATCTACCTCTCCGAGCACCTGCTGGGCGTGTGCGAACGCCTCGGCATCTCGATCCAGCCGGCCCGCCCGCTCACCCCGACGGACAAGGCGGCCTGCGAGCGGTTCTTCCGCACCCTGGGCGAGGGGCTGCTCGTGGCTCTCCCCGGTTACAAGGGCCCTGACGTCTACAGCCGGGGCGCCGATCCGGAGGCCTGCGCCTACTTCTTCGTCGACGAGCTGGAGCAGATCATCCGGGAGTGGACGGCGCAGATCTACCACCGCCGGCCCCATGACGGCCTGGTCGAGCCGGGCGCGCCCGGCGTTGCGCTGTCGCCGGCCGAGATGTTCGAGGCCGGCCTTGCTCGGGCGGGACGGCTGCGCATCCCGGCCCATCCCGGGCTCGTGTTCGACTTCTTGCCGACGGCGTGGCGGACGATCCAGCACTACGGCGTCGAGGTCCATGGGCTGCGCTACAACGGCCCGGCCCTCAACCCCTACCGGAACCGGACCAGTCCGCACACCGGCGTGCATGCCGGGCGTTGGCCGGTGCGCTACGACCCCGACGACATCTCCAGGCTCTACTTCTGCGACCCGGCCGACGACGCCTGGCACACCCTTGCCTGGGAGCACGCGGCGGACATCGACGTGCCGTTCTCGGCTGAAACGCTCGCCTACGCCAAACGCCTGGCGCTGGCGGCGGGCCGCCATGTCGACGAGCGCCGGGCGCTCGCGGAGCTACTGGAGCGTTTCGGTGCCGGCCTCGTGCGCAACCCCGTCGAGCGGCGCCTGGCACTGCGGGCCTCCGAGCAGCGCGAGGCCCGCCTCGCCGCCGGAGCCGCAGATGTGGCCGAGGTCGTGACGCTGCCCACCGTCGCCGCGATCACCGAGCAGTTCGGGGCTACCGGCGACGACGACAGCCCAGACGACCTCGCCGACGACGACGTGAGCGACGAGGAGTTCTACGCCGACGCGTTGGGGGTGATCCGGTGAGCGCCGAGGCCGCCTCGGTGCTCGCGGATCTCGACGAGCGGGACTGGAACCCGTCCACCAAGACGGGCTGGTTCGCCATGGCCGAGACCCCGGCGCGCAGGCGGCCGCGGTCCCACACGGCCGAGGAGCTCGCGGCCATGACGCCCCGAGAACGCCTCGCCTACGACCACGCCCGCGCCCTCTGGCACGCCAACATCGGCCCGATCCGCACGCCCGGGGTCGGCGCCTTGTTCGAGGCGCTCGAGGAGATCGTCGGCGCCAACCGCCAGGACGGCGACAAGGTGAAGCCGACCGCCGTGCTCGACGCCCTCCCCGGCCTCGGCAAGACGACCGCGGCGCTGGCCTTCGGCCAAGCGTTCCACCGCGCCCAGATCGAGTGCTACGGGCCACACGTCGACGTCGGTGGTGGCCGCTGGCAGCGCATCCCGGTCGTCTATGTGGGCCTCACCTCGAACACGACGATGCGGAGCCTGAACGCCATGCTCTGCCGCTTTTACGGCCTGCCGGGCGCGGAGCGGGGCACCGCCGACTGGCTGGCGCAGCGGGCCGCCGAGTGCGTCGCCAACTGCAAGACCCGCCTCGTCATCGTCGACGACGTCCACTTCTTGGACGTGAACCGACGCGACGGCCGGGAGGTGGCGAACCACTTCAAGTGGCTCGCCAACACCTTCTCGGTCACGTTCTTGTTCGTCGGGGTGGGACTGCGCGCCCGAGGGCTGCTCGACGAGGGACTGTCCGGGGCCGACGCCGCGTTCTCCCAGACGGCGCGGCGCTGGAGCGTGTGGAGCCTCGATCCCTTCGAGGTCGCCACCAAGGCCGGACAGGCCACCTGGCGCCAGCTCCTGCTCGGCATCGAACGCGAGCTGGTGCTCGCCGGGGCGCACCGGGGCATGGTGGCACGCGAGCTGTCGGACTACCTCTTCGCCCGCTCCAGCGGGCACTTCGCCTCGCTCATGTCGCTCATCAGCCGCGGCTGCTACCGGGCGGTCAAGACCGGGACCGAGGCGCTCACCGCCGAACTGCTTGACACCGTGCGCATCGACCAAGCCGCCGAGGCGGCCAGGGAGCACCTCCACGCCGCGCTCGCCGCCGGGCTGCTCTCGGCGGGTGCCAAGCCGCTTCGACGCGAGGGGGCGGCATGACAGTCCGGCTGCCGTTCACCTTGACCCCGCACGAGGGCCAGGACTTCGTCGCCTGGCTCCACGCGTATGCGGTCCGCCTCGACGTCACGCCCGCTGTGCTGGCCGGCGCCATTGGCCTGGCGGACCACGCCGGCGAGCCCCGAACGCACCGACGCGGTGGCCACCTGGCCGAACGCCACGTCGGAACGATCGCTGCGGCGACCGGCCTTAGCGTTGCCGCCATCGGGGCGATGCTCTCCTTCGTCCCACCGGGGACCGGGACTGATCAAGTGCCGGGCACCTCGGCCCGCAAGGGCGACCCGACCGCTGTCCAACGGCTCCGCGATGCCACCACGCTTCCCCCCGGGGCGCGCCTCGAACACGCCACCACCCTGCATCGTCGGCGTCGAGGCACCACCGGTGCCGACCCGGCGGTCGAGCGCGCCGGGCGGCTGCCTGACCAGCTCTGGCCGGCATGGGCGATCCGCCTGGCCGACGACGACGCCTTCGATCCCGCCACGTTCCGCTCCTCGATGCTCGCCGCCCTGCTCCTGCCGCACAGCGAGCGCACCTTGGGTGAGATCGCCGGTCTCGTCGGCGACCGGGTGCAGCGCGCCACGGTCGCCTTCCATCTCCGCAAGCTCCTCCGGGTCACGGGGAGCGCCGTTGCCCTGCAGATCCTGACCGAGCTGGCCTTCGCCGTCGACACCCACGACCTGCCCATCGACTACGCCCGACGACGCCGCCTCGTGACCGGGGCCGAGCTGATCGACCGGCACACTTGGGCTCGTTTCGCCAAGAAGGCCGACGCCCGGATCGGCGGCCCGCGCCGCGTCCGCTTCGCCCGCTGCTATCTCTACGAGCTGCTCACCGGCAACAACCTCCACCTCGCCCCCTCGCCCTACCGGATGGAGAGCGGCTTCGAGCGGATCGACTACCACGACTTCGTCGCCAGCCTGCCGCACAGGCTCGTCGACGTCCTCCACCACCACGCCGAGAGACTGCTCGCCGGCGCCGGCATCACCGGCGAACCATTGCAATGGCAGCCGCCGACCAACTGGGTCACCATCACCGACTGGCCGGGTGCTGAGCCCGACCTCACCGACCCGGAACCAATCCACCAGGCCCTGCGGAGCTGGCGGGCACCACAAGCTCAAGTGGCCGCGTCGCTCGGCATCTCGACCGAGCACCTGCGCTACGTCGTCCGCCAGCACCCGAGGCCCCGACCCGCCTACCCGACCCGTCGAGTGCTGGTTGCACCAGCGTCGGCCCATGGGTCCAGGCGACTTCCTGGGCCGAATGCCATCTCGCTCGACCCGGTCTGGCTGCACCGCGAATACGTCACTTGGCGGCGCAGCCTGCCCGACATCGCCGCCGAGCTCGGCTGCCGCGTCGCCAACCTCAAGAAGTTCGCCCACGAGCACGACATCCCGGTGCGACGGCGCTCCGGTCCCGAGGGGTTCGCCCACCTCGACGCCCCTGGTGTCCACCCCTCGCAGGTCCCCGAGCCACTGCGATCCGCGCTCGTCGGACGAGACGCCCGTTTGCGCCTCTCCCGCTTCGTCGTCCTCGCCGAACATCCCAGCCTGACCCAGGCAGCACGGGCACTCGGGGCGCACCAGTGCACGCTCACCAACCAGCTCCAGCAACTGGAACGCGCCTGCGGCGGATTGCTGCTCCATCGCCACCCACACCCCCGACCTGTCGGCCCGCTCACGCCCCTCGGCGAACAACTACACCGCCAGGCACTCGACCACCTTCAAGCGACGTCCACATGAAACGAACTGACCATGCCGAAAGAAAGCGCCAACTTCGATGTCTCACGGCACCAAGAACACCGGCCAACCCGCAGAGGTCAGCCGCGCATTTCCCACGATTCCGGCGCCAACAAGGCTGCCAAAGCGCCACGTTCACGGCCTCCCTACACTGCGGAGGCTGCGCACGCCAGCGCGCCCGCGACGACGTCTGTCGTGCCGCGCCCTCAAAGGTGACGAGCGCGGCTCGGTCTCGGCCGAGCTGGTACTCGCCACGCCGCTGTTGCTGGTCTTGATCATGGGCGTCGTCCAGTTCGCCCTCTGGCAGCACGCCGAGCACGTCGCCGACGCCGTCGCCCAACAGGGCCTCGCCGTCGGCCGTCTCCAAGGCGAGACTGCAGCTGCCGGCCAAGCCGAAGCCCAGAGCGTCCTCGACCAGCTCGGCACCGGCGTGCTCGTGGGTCCCGACATCACCGCCACTCGCACCGCCACGACCACCACCGTCGTAGTCACCGGTCACGCAGAGAGCGTCGTCGGCTTGTTCTCACTGCCGGTCAAGGCCGTCGCCTCCGGCCCGACTGAGGATTACGCCGCCAACCTCCCGGAGTTCAGCAATTCTGAAGCCCCGAATGGCGGGAACATAGCTGCGGGAGGCGGCTAATGAGGCCGCTGCGACCCTTGGGTTCCCGAACTTCGGCCTGTCAACAGGTGGAGGAAGGCAGTGAACTACTCGGACCGGATGCGACGTGTCGTCCGAGGATCTTCGATGCTGGCGGGATCGACGCCGACGGAGTAGCGAGACGCGGCATCGATGCCGATCCCGAAGAGATCGCACAGACGACGAAGGTCGCCTTCGGTGGCCAACGCCTCGTCGAGGATGCGGTCCTCTCGGATGAGCTGTGCGGGCATGCCCAGCTTGAGGCTGAGCCAACGGCTGCCGACCGGGTCCGTGCGACACGCGGTGAGGTGGTTGACAAAGAAGTGGGGATTGGCCGTGGACGGCCACTTCGCGTTGCGGTAGTCGAGGTAGCTGGAAAGGCGCACCCGCACCGGGTCGGCGAGCACGATGCGACGAGTCGACACGTAGAGGTGTCCGCTGGATGCGTCGGTCAGCTTGAGCCCTCGGAGCTCACCAGCACGCAGACCATGAAAGGCCACCAAGGCGGTGAGGGCAGCCCGAGCGGGATCACCCGAATCGAGACTTGCTCGCAGGACCTGGACATCGAGGGGAAGCGGCTGGCGCCGCTCGTGGCGCCCGGTCGGGATGGCGGCGGTCGGGTTGACAAAGACGAGTCCCCGCGCCTTGAGGACGCTGAAGAGCGTTCGCAGTGCCTTGGCGGCAAGCACCCGTTCGTTACCTCCGGGCGGCAGCGCCAAGAGGACATCCTCTTTGGAGATCTCGCGCAAGGAGTGGTGTCCGTCTGCCGACCAAGCGCGGACGGCAGGCAGCATCCAACGAGTGTGCAACCGAGTCGTGGACTCGGTCCGCGGACGACACCGTGGCGTGCGAGCGCTGCCGTTGCGTTGGACGTCGAACCACACGCCCAGTTCTTTGGCGATGGACGGAGGAAGGTCTGCGGTCTCGCGTTCGAACCAAGACACGATTGCGGGCACACGATCGTCATCGAGCATGTCGGCCTCGGCCAGCACCATCAACACGAGAGCGACCCCTCCGCCCAGCCCCAGACTTGGCAGTCGCAGCACCGTGCTGGCTCGGACCCGATTGCGCGGAGCCACCTCGAGCCCCAGTGCCACTCGCAGTCCGAGGCGGACGCGCTTGGTTTGGGTGGCGCTCCAACCGTGACCTGCGGCCAAGTCCCGTGCCCGCTCGTCAAGCAAAGCGGTGAGCGCCCGGGGTGGCTCGGGCATGCCATGTCGGTCCATCCAGGTTCGCGGTGGGTCGAACAGTTCGAGCTGTCGCGGCACGGACCGCCGGGCCCGAGGTCGCACGGGATGACTTGGGACGTGGTCGGGCGATGTGGCGGATCGGCGGGTGCGACGGACCATGTTGGCGAAGAAGAGCTGTTGGCCGTTGCGGTTCGCCCCGACTACGTCCAACGGTCGATATGGGCGCTCGCGCTTGGTCGCCTCCCGGGCGTCAGAGGCGATCCGCCAGCAGAGGCGGCAGAACCCTCCCCGCCCGAGGTGACGCTCGGCGCCGCAGACTCCACACTTTCCGAGGATCGGATAGGACTCTCGCCATCCCAGGCACGCCTTGCAGAGCCACTTCTCGGTTCTCATCACGCCCCAGGCGAAGCAGTCCCGGCACGAGCACGGCTGGGTGGCTGCGAACCAGTTGCACCGACCGCATCGCCCGGTGGGCCGATAGCCCTCGGTCGCTCCGCAGTGTCGGCAAGGGAAGGGGACGGGCCGATCTCGTCCCCGCGCTCGGCAATCACCGCAGTATGTGTCGCTGCCGACGGTGACCGGCCTGGTGCCGCAACCGCGGCAACTGTGGACCTCGGTCACGCTGGAGGCAACGAGCGACGACGTCCAAGCGTCGGCTTACGCGGCGAGTTGCCGGTTGCCTTCGCCACCTTCTTCGGTTTGCGTTCAGTGACCTTCTCGGGCTCGGGGATCAGCAGATCCGAAGGACTGCAACCGAGCACCGAACAGATGACGTCGAGGTCGTCGAGACGCACACTGGTCGGATTGCCGGTCCACAGTGCCGACATCTTCCCGGTGCTGATCACCAGCCCGGAGTCGGCCAGCCGCCGACGCATCTCGGTCGACTTCCAGATGCCGGCCTCGGCCGCCTTCATCCGCAGATTCCAGCGCATGGGATCACCTCTCCGTTTCTTCGAAGCGAGCGGCAACCCGGTCGTTGGCCGTTGCCCAGGCGTGCTCGATGTGGTCTTCGTGGACGTGGATGTAGCGGGTCGTGGTGGACAACCACTCGTGACCAAGAAGCTCTTGGATGGCCTTGAGATCGACGCCACGGGCATACATCGAAGAGGCGCAGAAGTGGCGCAGTCCGTGTGGCGTCAGTCGGCCGCTCCAGGCGGGCAGCCAGCATCTGATGGCTTGTGCCAGAGCGGTGCGCAGCGCGTCGTCTTGGACCCGGTTGCAACGCCCGCTGAGACTGTCCTTGCGTTCGCTCGGAAGCAGCGGAGCGTCGGGGTCGTCCCAGTCGTCACCGAACTGGTGACGAACGTCCTCCATCCACCACTCCAACAAAGTGTCGATGGAGTTGATCGCCGGCACCAGCCTCGTCTTTGGGCCACGTCCTCGGCTGCCCTTGCCGAAACGGATGTGCAGCTTGCCGTGCTCACCGAAGTCGGGGCGCCAGTCCCGGATGTCGAGCATGACCGTCTCGTTCATGCGCAGCCCGCCCCGGCGCCACAGCGATGCCGCCATGTAGTCGCGAGCAGCGGGCAAGAACTTGCGGGCGTCGGCCAGCGATGCCCGCCACGCCGAGAAGAGCTGTTCAATCTCCTCATCGCTCGGAGGCACCCGAACACCGAGGGTCGGGACCTTGGCCGGGCGGTTGAACTCGTCGATCGGTTGGACCAGCACGCAGCCGGTCAAGGCGTGCACGTCGCCCTGGTAGCGAGCGATCAGGAACTCGTAGAGACGAGCGACAGACGCCGCCTTGGCTTGCACGGTGCTCGCCGATCGGCCGCCCTTGCGGACCGAGATCAAGAACCGGTCGGCGTCTTCGGGCTCGGCCGTCCAGATGGGCCGATCAAGGAACCGCCGGAACTCGAAGATCACCGACCGTTCGCCGGCCACGTACCTGTCGGTCAGCCCGGAGCCGGCCAGGGCGAGCGCGTACTGATCAACGAGCTCCTGCTCGAAGTCCTCGGCGTCTTCTTCGGAGCGCAGCTTCCTCGGCAGCCCGAGGGTGCGGACCACCGCAAGGCTCACTGGTCCGCCAGTTCACTGAGACCGCGCATAGGTCATATATATCATGAGACGGTCGAGATTCCTGACATTCTCTCTGAAATCTTCCGCAAGAGCTTCAGGTGCCATCGACCTGGAAGAAGGCTTCACCAGGAGAGAACATGCCTCTGGGAACTCCAGGGTTTAGCGGTTCCGGCTCAGGCGCCATGACCTTTCCCGCCCGTCTCAAGCGGGACGAGACCGGAGGCGTCGCCGCCGAGCTGGTGCTGCTGACCCCGCTCCTCATCCTGATCCTGCTCTTCGTCGTCGCCCTCGGACGCCTGGCCGGGGCGCGTATCGACGTCGACGGCGCCGCTGCTCAAGCAGCCCGGGCCGCGTCCATCGCCCGCGACCCCGCCACCGCGACCGCCATGGCACAACAGACCGCGACCGCTGCGCTCGGATCCGACAACGTCACCTGCGCCCAGCTCAGCGTCAGCACCGACACCGCCCAGTTCCAGCCCGGCGGCTTCGTAGCCGTCACCGTCACCTGCACCGTGAGCCTCTCCGACCTCACCGGGCTGCGCCTTCCGGCTTCGGAGTCCATCTCGAGCCGTTTCGTCGAGGTTGTCGACACCTACCGGAGCGCCACATGACTGCCACCCTCCGGCGGCTCCGTGCCAGGGTGGGCGAAGAGGAAGGCATGGTCACCGCCTTCGTCGTCGTCTTCAGCCTGGCGCTGTTGCTCATGGCAGGCCTCGTCCTCGACGGCGGGCTCACGCTCGCCGCCAAGGTTCAGGCCATCGACGAGGCGCAAGCCGCCGCACGTGCCGGAGCGCAGGCCATCGACATCCCCACCTACCGGGCCACCGGCCAGATCACCCTCGACCCCGCCCAAGCCACCACTGACGCCGAGGACTACCTCGCCGCGGCCGGGCACAGCGGCACCGTCACCGTGAACGGCAACCAGGTCACCGTCACCGTCTCGATCACCCAACCCATGCAGATATTGAGCATCGGCGGCATCGATCACCTCACTGTCACCGGGACGGGCACGGCCACCGCCGAACAGAACGGCGGGCCGTGATGCGCCGTGTCGGGCACATCGTAAAGGGCCTCTGTGCTCTCGGTCTCCTCGCCGCCCTCGCCGCCGGCATCCCCTGGGCACTCTGGCACTTCATCGGTTGGCCCCTCCCGCACCATGTCCCTTCACTGGCCCAGCTCGGCCACGCCCTCGATCAGCGAGGCATTCCCGACCAGGCCCTCATCGACGCCCTCGCCGCCGCCGTCTGGGTCACCTGGGCCGTGCTCGTCGCCTCCATCGCCGTTGAGGTCCCCGCCGCCCTCGCCGGGCGCCGCGCCCCCCGGCTCCCGCTCGCCGGGATCTTCCAACCGGTCACCGGACGGCTCGTCGCCGCTGTCATCGTCGCCGCCCTCTCCCTCGCACCTCGCCCGACCCACGCGACTGCACTTGGATCGCTCGGCGGCGGCCTGTCGACGGCCGGCGGGCGCCAACCAGTCGCCACGCTGGTCCTCACCGGTGCCACCCAGCCGCTCTTGGCCACGTCCAAACCGGCCGCAGCAACCCTCAGCGCGCCCGGCGTCGCGACAGCTTCCACCAACTCGTCGCGCACATATGTCGTCCGGCGCGGCGACACGCTCTGGGGCATCGCCGAGCGGCACCTCGGCGACCCCTTGCGCTGGTCGGAGATCTACGAGCTCAACGAGGGCCGGCCTCAGCCCGACGGGCGCGCCCTCACCGACCCTCACTGGATCGACCCCGGCTGGACCCTCGTCATGCCCGAAGGGCCAACGCCGACACGACCAAGCTCAGCGCCGACCCGGCTCCCGGTCACGACCACGCCGACGAGACCGACTACCTCACCCGCCCCACCGGCCGTCACGCCAACAACTGCGCAGAGCCCATCGACCGCGCCCCGACCCGTGACGTCCGTACCGGGAGCGCACGCACCGGTCCCGACGAGCCGCGCGGTCCACCAGGCCGACACGACCGGGGCGCCGGTCCGGTTGCCGTCGGGCTCGGTCGTCGCCGGCTCGTTCGCGGCGGGCGTCCTCTCGGCCGTCGCCCTCGGGCGCCTGCGCCGGCGCCACGCCTACCGCTACCGGCCGCCCGAGCCCGGCCGGGACCTCACGCCCGAGCCGTTACGGCCGACCCTGTGCCACCTCGCCCACCCCTTTGGTGTTGACGTCGACCACGAGGCCACGAGTGACCCCGGAGCGTTTCGGATCGCCCCGTTCGACGACACCGAGCGCCGCTTGGACCCCGGACACCTCGAGGTCGGTACCCGCAACGGTGCGACCGTCACCGTCGAGACCACGGACCTGTCGGGCGTCGCCGTCTGCGGACAGGGGACCGACGACATCGCCCGGGCGCTTGTTGCCGGCCTCCTGGTTCGGGCCGGTCCCGGCGCCGCCGAGGTTCTCC
>Ga0208034_1001701_pt1 | contig 12731 bp, 11 predicted proteins | sample June2015DPH_8_10_FD_184699 | JGI IMG/M metagenome (GOLD analysis project Ga0208034, IMG submission 184699) | Peatland microbial communities from SPRUCE experiment site at the Marcell Experimental Forest, Minnesota, USA - June2015DPH_8_100... | ecosystem: Environmental > Terrestrial > Soil >...
GCGGCCCTTGGGTATGCTACCGCTGCCACTACCAATCCGATCACCAGGGAGGCCAGGGAGATCAATTCCCGGATGAACCCTTTCATGATGGCCGCAGCCACTGACGCCACTAAGATGGCGGCAAAAGTCCAATCGAGCCAGTTCCATGCACCCATGATCTTTAGCGCGAGCCGCGCCCCATCCTGTTTCAATCAGGATTCTGTCCAGTCAGAAGACTGTACGCTTGCCGGTACTTCTCACTAGTTTTCCCCACCACCTCAGGTGGAAGGGGGGGTGGGGGAGGTTGTTTGTTCCAGTGAAGTGATTCGAGGTAATCTCGAACGAACTGCTTGTCGAACGAAGCCTGGGGTTTGCCAGGCTGGTAGCCCTGCTGGGGCCAGAAGCGAGACGAGTCCGGGGTCAGGATTTCGTCGATGAGGATAATGTCACTTCCGTTCCGGCCCCATTCAAACTTGGTGTCGGCGATGATGATGCCCCGTCCTGCCGCGTAATCGCTGGCCTTAGAATAGAGATCCAGGCTATAGTCGCGCAGTTTTTGGGCGGTCTCTCTCCCCACTCTCGAAATGCTCTCCTCCCAGGTGATATTTTCATCGTGGCCCGTTGAGGCTTTTGTCGCCGGGGTGAAGATCGGCTGGTCGAATTTGGACCCCTCGCTCAGTCCCGCAGGCAGTTCGATGCCGCAAACTCTTCCTGTGACGCGGTACTCATTAAGTCCTGATCCCGCCAAGTATCCCCGGACAACACACTCGATGGGAAAGGGTTCGGCCTTCCGTGCCAGCATCGACCGGCCTTCCAATTGATCGGCAAACGGCTGAAGCTCGGAGGGGTAATCCTCCAGCTTGGAGCTCAGAAAGTGGTTGGGGAAGGACTTCCCGAACATCTCGAACCAGAAGCAGGAGAGCTGCGTCAAAACCCAGCCCTTGCCCGGGATGCCTTCACCCATGACCACATCGAAAGCCGACAGACGGTCTGTAGCGACGATCACAAGCTGCCCCGGCCCGGCCTCATATACATCTCGGACTTTGCCGCGGGAGAAAAGCCTAACTCCGGGCAATCTGGTTTCCGTAAGCACAGATTGTCGAGTTGCTTGCATGACGGTGGCTCAGAGCATCCGCCATTCTAAAACATCAGCAGGAGTTGTCAACGAAAAAAGAGGCCCGATCAGTTTTAATTGGGCCTACTAGATGATACGTAGGGATTGCAAAAACCCACCAGATGAAGAGGGCAGGAGTCAGGAATCAGCGGTCAGAACTCAGGAGCCAGAAGTGCGTCCATGTCATTCTGAGCGAAGCGAAGAATCTCGGCAGTCGTTCTCGCCTCCAACCAAACTGCCAGGATTCTTCGCTGCGCCGAAGGTCACGTCGTTCCCGCGAAAGCGGGAATCCGCCGGAGGTCGGTCCCCGCATACGCGAGGGCGACGTTCGCGCTTCCGTGGGTTTCTGATCCCCAAGGACCGCAGAGCTTGGCTCTGGGCGAGCAAGCGGACGTTAGGCCATCTGAGGATTCGGTGCTAGACTTGCTAACTTCCGGATTGTCGACATAACCGGCCAATTTCTGCCCATTCTCAGGCGGTGCGGAGTTTGCGCGTTTCGGCGGCGATTTTGGTGAGGCGGTTGGAAAGGCGATCAAGGCAACTGCGTGCAGCGCCTATGGGCAGCGACCGCCGGAACATCTCCAGGGCATGTTGAGCGGCCTGCAAGGAATCGATAACTCCTTCCAGACCAGTTCGAGTGAGGGCAAGAGACGTTTTCGGCTGGGGAACCAGATGGCGAGGCTTTGATCGAGCCTGTAGGAATTCCCGCTGGAGGTCGTTCAATGCCACTTCGACATAGAGTATCGTCATCTCCGGAGAGGTGTGGCCGAGTAGTTTCATCAGAACAGGAAAGCTCACACCCGCGCGCAGCATCCCTGTGGCATAGGTGTGGCGAAATTGGTGTGGGACGATGCGTGTGGAGAGACCCAAGGCATGACAGACCTGATGTAGATAATCACGGAGTTGACGAACGAGGGCTTCCTTGGAGCTCGCACGGGCTAGGAGCCGGCCGTCGGGAGGCAGCGGATCGAGGGAGCGAAAGAATCGCAGGCGTTGGATGAGCTCAACTACCAACCGATCCACCGGCACCATACGTTCCGTTTTGAGTTTGCCGAGCGGCACGTGAACGGCCCATTGATCGGGACCGGTCGAGCGGAGGCAATCGTAGGACAAGTCGACGCACTCCCCGATGCGCATACCGGTGTGGCGGATCAGCAGGAAGGCATTTCCACCCAGATCGTTGCGGTTAAGGAACTCCTGCTGAAGGAGCTGATCTTGCTCGGCCGTTAGTGGGCGTGGGAGTCTTTGCGGCAGGTGCGGGATGTCCTCGCGACGAATCAGGTGTGCGAGTTGAGGAATCTGGTGCGTCCATGCCAGTTCGGTGAAGGTGGCGCGCAGGGCAATCAGCAAGTTGATGTAGGACTCGGTCACGAGGGGCGGCGCTTGCGAGCGCAGGCGGGACATCCAGCCGAGGAGGTGAGGCTCACGGCGCAGTTGCTCGAGGGAGTTCACCTCGGCGTGAGCGGCGCCGAGATGGCTCAGGAAGTTGCGGACCGTCCCGCGGTAGTGACGAGCCGTGTCGAGACTGAGCGCTGCGCAGAGGGAATCAACCGCGCGGTCGAAGACCGAAGCCAAAGGATGAGAGAGTGACGGGCGGCGGGCGCGGCTCATGAGGAGATCCTCGGGAGGGGACGAAGCTGCTGGGCCACGGCGCGCGCATACTGCCGGTAGACGTCTTGCGGAGTGACCTGCACGTAACGCAGGGTAGTCTCGATGTCGGCGTGACCCATCAACTGCATGAGGGCGGGCAGGCTGATCCCGGCGCGCACCATGTCGGAGGCAAAGGTGTGACGGAAGCGGTGCGGGTTGGCAAGCTGGACGCCGGTGCGCTGGCGGTGGTAGCGGAACAAAGAACGTAATCCTGCCAGAGTCATGCGAGTCCCGCGGGCAGGCCCTTTGAGCGAGACGAAGAGCGCGGCGGGGCCGGGATGGGGCCGCTCCAGCCGCCGATAGTGATCGAGGAGTTGCACGGTTTCAGGGGCCAGGGGCAGGAAGCGCAGTTTGTTGCCTTTGCCACGCACGCGCAACTGCGCTTCGGAAAGCAACAAGTCGTCCTCATTCAGACCCAACACCTCGGCGGAGCGCAGCCCTTGCAGGAGCATCAAGCTCACGATGGCCAAGTCCCGCGCCGTGCGGAAGCTGGACCAAAAACGTGCCACTTCCTCCACGGACAGCGGGACGAGGTTACGTTTGGGCACTCTGACTCGCAACCGACTCATCGCCACGCGCGGCCGACCCAGGCCCAGCGGCCTTCGGTGCAAAAAAGCATGATGGAAGCCGCGGGCCACTTGGCAGGGGGCGTCGGGGAACTCGTTGCGAAGGGCGCGATCGGCGACGGCGACGCGGTCATTGATGGTGGAACTGGAAGGCGGAGGTTGTTGGCTGGACTGGAACTTCACATAATCCAAGAGCGTCGACTCGGTCAGGTCCCCTTCGACCACGTCGCCGGTATGATGAAGACTCTCCCACCAGCGAACAAAGTGCAGGAGGTTGTAAGCCCAGGTGCGCAGGGTCGTGTCCGCCACGCGACGGACGTACTCGCGGTCGAGGTAGCGATCGACCCAGCCGACCTCCCGGCCGGTGGCCTGCTCGACGATACGAATCGGACTTTGGGCTGGGTTGAGAGTCGGCGGGCGGATCACGTGGAACTTCATAAGGGAGCGGCCTCCAAGAGAGAGTGGAACTGTCGCGCGTCACCACCCTGCACGAAGAAGGAGTTAGGATCGTGACCAGGGGGCAGGAGAACGCGACGAGTGGTGATGCCTTGCGCGTGCAGACGATGGGCTAACCCCTGTGCGGCCTGCTGGCCGCTGCCGTTGGCGTCGACATCGAAGCTGAGATAAACGGTGCGCGGGCGGTCGCACAGTTGTTGAAACTGGTCAGCGGTGAGATGGGTGCCCAACGAACAGGTGGCGTGGCGGAAACCTGCCTGCCACAACACCGCGAGATCAAACATCCCTTCGACGAGGATCACGCTGGGGAACTGGCGAACCGATTCCCAGGCGACCAAGTCGCCCTTGGAGCCGGGGAGGAATCGATGGGCGAAGGCGGTGCCGAGGCTGCGGCCGTACAAGTTCACGATGCGGCCGTCTTGGCAGCAGGGGAAGACGACGCGTTGATAGAAGGTGTCGTGGCCTTGGGGGTTGACGAGGCCGGTGTGCCGCAGCAGATCGAGAGAGCAACCTTGGGCGAGGAGGTGACGCCGCAAGCTCCCGCCAGGGGCATAACCGATCTGCAGCTCACGGATCAGGGCGAGGTCGCGCACTCCGCGTTGTTCCAGATACCGCCTTGCCTCCGGGTAGCAATCGAGTTGCTGTTGATAGAAAGCCGAGGCCTGCCGCAACACCGCGGCGGGGTCCGCTCCAGCGCTTTGCTGTTCGAGATAAGTGAGGCTTTGGCGGAAGGACAGGTGCTGGGATAATTCCACAAAACGAATCAGATCGCCGCCCTGGCCGCAGCCATGGCAGTAGAAGAGATTCTTGCGGGCGTTGACATAGAAGGAAGGCCGAGTCTCCGGGTGCAAGGGACAGAGTCCCACGAACTCGGGACCCTGACCCGCGGGCCGGCCAGTCCAATTCTGCTGTCGCAAGTAATCGAGCAGCGGAAGTCGTTGTTTGAGTTGTTCAAGATCCTCGCCCATCGCGCTGTTTTGCCTCTGGAGACGAGCCTAAGAGAAAGGGGACAGCGTTCCCAGGCAAGGATGGTGGGGGAGCAGGAAATTTCTCAGAGACGCAGAGGCCAGAGGACCTGCAGAAGTGGAGTCAGCACCGATAACGGCCCAGCCTGGGGATCGGCTTGAGCACCACGCCCCAGCCAACGGGCCAGGCGGGCGAGCGTTTGGCGCCGAAAGGAAGTTGCCGGTTGGAAGCGGTCCAGGCCGCCTGACCAGCGGCGGAGAGTGGAGGGATCGGGCACCCGATCGGGGTCATTCAGGGTGGGCGTCGCCTCTTCCCACGAGCAGTGCTCCATAAAGTGTCGGCGGAGCGCCTGAGCGCGAGCCAGCAAGCTGTAATGGGTGTAGGGAAGCGAGAGCAGGGGAAGCAGGGTGAAGGTTTTCCCGCAACCAGGGCAAAGGCCGCGTCGGATGCCAATCCAGTCGTGATGTTCATCGTGCGCCTGCTTGCGCCGACGACCGTGGCCGATGATCGAATCCCGTTCGCAAACCGGGCATCGCCGCAACATGACCTTGTCGCAGTCTCCAGCCCAGTCGGTTTCGAGCTTGTGCGGCGGAGCAGAAAGTGGGATAAAAAGAATCGCGGTTCATAGGGGCTCTGCCCCGGCGTTGACCCGCCAAGATCTGAGCCGGAAGCGGGGCCCCTCCTCCTGAAGAGAAAATTCCCAACTGGAGAAGAATAACGCTTCTCAGCTACAGCGCTTAGAGGTGTGATCCAGAAGATTGGCCGGTTAATTCTGACCACTCGCCCAGAATTTCCGGATCGGCCCCATACGGATGCGAGTTGCCTGTTGGGAATCGTCACGATAAGATGTGACGTGGGCAGAGAATTCGCAGCCGAACGCGAGATACAGAATAGTGGCGATCCGCTGACAATCAGGCTAACGATGAGGGCCGACTCCAAATCGCTGACGACCTTCTTCCGCAACCAGGGCGTCTACTTGTTTATCGCTTTCGTGATTAGCGCCATTTTCTGGGCCATGGGCGAGCCCATACATCCTTTCACCGTCATCTTGTACTCGCTGTGCATCGGCAATTTCCTTTCGCCTCCCATGCAATGGCTGCACGCGCTGTACGAAAGGCCGGCTCCTTATGACTGGCTGATCTTCCTGGTCTTGCTGTGCCTCCTGATGCTGCCCGTTTACGCGCTGACGAGCGTAATTGTCTGGTGGTTCGCTCCGTCTGGTCCGCAATCGCTTGGAGACCGGATCGCCACCGGCTGGAAGATGCCATTCCTGATCACTGTCGTCTACGGCGTCATGAATTTTCTCTACAGCAAGACCAGGGCGCGCCTGGAGCGCCGCAATGTCGAGCTGCAGAGCATGGTCCAGGCGGGTACCGCTCGGCTGGAAGTCCATGACGAGGAATTGCAGCGCGCGCGGGAGATCCAGGAGTCGCTGCTCCCCAAAGTAATTCCCCAGTTGCCGGGGTTCGAGGTGGCCAGCGCCTGGCAGCCCGCGCGCGCGGTCGGCAGAGATTACTTTGATGTGTTAAAGCTGGGGGGAAACCGGCTGGCCATCTGCATCGCCGACGTTTCCGGCAAAGGCGTTCCCGCCGCTCTGCTCATGGCCAACGTGCAGGCGAGCCTGCGCGCATCCGTTCGCGACCTGGATAGCCCTGCGCGCGTATGCAGCATCATCAACGGCATGTTCTGCGAAAGCATCGCGGCCGATAAATTCGTAACCTTCTTCTGCGGCGTTTTGGACGCCGGCACCCACACCTTTCGCTACTGCAATGCCGGCCATCCGTATCCCATTCTGGTTTCCTGCGGCGCCGTGCGCACGCTGGACCAGGGCGGCGCGGTGCTGGGCGTTTTCCCCGCGTGGACGTATCAGGACTCGAGCGTGGACCTCAGGTCCGGCGACAGGCTGCTTCTATTTACCGACGGCATTACCGAAGCCGAGGCGCCGGATGGCGAAGAATTCGGCATGGAAAAAGTCGCCGCATTCGCCAAAGCACATGCGGCGAATTCCGCCGCGAAGATTAATCAGCAACTGCTGGCGCAGGTTACGGAGTTCTGCGGCGCGCAATTTCAGGATGACGCTACCCTGCTCGTGCTGGCAGTGAAGTAGCCGCCGATTGCGGGTGGATTACGGACCACTCGGAAACTATGCTGAGTGGGTACTTCGCCGGATTTGGAATGATGAACGCCCTTCCCTGAAACTGGACGTGACGACGGCCTGGTAATGGGAAAGCTGCAACCTGATCTCTCCCCAGTTACGGCGCACTCTGCCAGAATAAGGCGCGGCAAGCGCGCGCGGCGTCCAGTACTTGAAGGCCTCGTTCTACGCTTTGGCCTTTTTCGTTGGTGGTTGAGGGGAGCCATGCCAAACGCGATCGCTCGGTAGATCGCGGCTGGCGCAGACCTTCAGGTCTGCGCGGCGAAGGCGCAAAGCATCGTGGGCTATATGAACCTGTCAGCGAATCTTGTCTCAATCTGAGCACGGGAGCGCAGCCCGTCAATTGGCGGACTGCGCGGGGCACGGGGCGCGGCGGATTATTTCAGCTTTGCGTATTCCGCCTTGGCTTCCTTCAGGATGGGGATGTCCGGGTCGGCGTCCTTCCAGAGGGCGAAGAAGTCTTGGTAGGCTATACGGCTCTTAGGCTTATCGCCCGGAAGCGCGCAGGCGCGTGCCAAGCCGAGTTGTGCCAGGGACATTAGAGGAGATTCGGGATACGCATTCCGGAGGGCCAAGACCTTCTGAAACTCTTGCGCGGCCTCGTCTCCGTTCCGTGCGCGCAAGTAGGCGTTCCCTCGAGTGTACCGGATGGCGAAGTACGTGCCGCCGTCGTAAGGTATGGCCGCCTGAAGCAACTCGATGGCTTTGGCGGGGTTCCCACGGTTTATTTCGTTGATGGCCTTGACCTCCGGCACGAAGACGGACTGGACCCAGACACCCTTGGGGCGACGCTTTGCCATCTCGGCGATGAGGGTTTCTGCCTTATTGGCTTCTCCGGCGAGCGCCAATGTTCGGGCTGCTGAATCCACCACACCGCGGGAGATCGCCAAAGCCGCGGTAGCGCCTTTCGCGGCCTCAGTCCGATATCCGAAATCCGCCTCGATGCCTGCCTCGTCCGCGATTGCCCCGGCCGCGCTCTCTTTCAAATTGAGACGCTGGGCCATCTGGCGCTCCCGCATGAACAACTCGCGTGCCTTCTTGAGTTGCCCTCGGGACGCCGCCAGACCGGCGTCGCGGCTGACGAGGTCAAGTTCGCCCTCGGCGTTTCCCTTGATGGAGGCGTCCTCGCGCTCCTGGGCAGCTATGTCCCCCTGGGCGATGGCGATCGAAGACAGGTCGAGGTGAATGAAGTGCCCGCCAACCTTCCGTTGTAGAGCGCTGTCTAAGATGGCTTTCGCTTCCTCCAGGCGGTTTAAGCACATGTAAGCGTGTGCGGCATTAAGGTAGCCGATTGCGTTATCGGGGGCCAAAGGCACCGCTTCCAGGCTATTCTCCAGTTCCTTGTCGTACTGGCCCAGACCCGAATACAAGGCAGCCAGATTGGTGTATGGGATCGGGTCCCGAGGATAAGTCTGCTTGTATAGTTCCCAGGTTCGAGTCTGTTCTTCGAGCTGGCCAGTGCTGCCGTAGTAGTGCGCGGTGATGTAGAGCCTCTCCCGCTCACTTGCCCGGTCTCTCAGCTCGAAAGCCTTCTTCAGGTTTTCTTCTGAGAGCTCCTCGTCCTGAGCTCCCTGATCCACTCCTAGCCGGGCGTAAGCCAGGGCGAAATTGGGATCGAGTTCGATGGCGCGCTGGTAGAAGGGAACGGCAGCGAGGAACTCGCCCAAGGAGTGCCGTGCCTCGCCCAGGCTGAAGGCCTTCAGCGCTTCCAGTGAGGGCGTGGTGGCCTTCGAGATCGGCACCTGATAGCGTTCCAGGGACTTCGCGGATTCGCCCAGTCCTCTACGGATACGGTCCGCGACCACGTCCAATGCGCCTAGCACTTCTTCTTTGGCGCCGACCTGCGTCTTGGCGCTGACGAGTTCCTTGCCGGAGTTGCAGTCCGTCGCCCCCAGCATCAACAGGTATGCGCGGCCCACGCTCGTGATGCTGCCCGTGAGGAACACCTGCCGGTTGCTGCGCACGCACAATTCCATGGCCACATTGGCAGCAACGGCCACATCCCCTTTTCGACTCATGAGCTGGAGCGTACTCACGGCCTCCCCCTCACTCATCACGTCGAGGAAGGGAGATTGCGCCAAATCAATCTCCAGCGCGCGTTTGAGGGTGCGATCAAAGGCAGGGTCTCCTGTAGCGTTGATAAAGTCGGCCACAACAATCTTTTGAAATTCGGCGGGAGGCGCGGGCCGCAACCATTTCCACACTGTCCAAGTCGCCAGAGCGGCTAGTCCGACTGCAACCAGGGTATATGGCCAGGCTCGGGTTGAGGCGCGCGCCGTCTTCTCCGCGAGGGGCAACGGCGATGACTCCTCGATGACAACGTGGGTGCGCTCCCGCACTCCGTGAACGAGCGTGTCCCCGAGTCGCGTTTCCGGGACCAATTCTGCGGGAGCTTCCTTCCGCACCAATGCCGTGAACTGATATCCGCGGCCGGGAACGGTCACGATGTCGTTCGCCCTGTCTCCCAGCGCCTTCCGCAGCCAGGAGATGTGCTGGGCCAAGTTGCCCTCTTCCACAAAGGAATCAGGCCAGACTGCCTTGAGCAATTCGTCCTTGGTCACCACCTGCCCGGAGTGGCTCACCAGGTAGGTAAGAACCTCAAAGGCTTTCGGCGAGACTGAAACAGGTTTGCCGTGGCGCGCAAATGTCCGCTTGGGAGGGTCGAGCACAAACTCATCGAACCGATACACGTCCTTGACGGGTAAGGACATCGCAGGCCTTCATATTTTTTCAGAAAAATTAATCCTCACCTTCAAGACACCTAATATCCCCATGTGCTTTAGTGGCCCGCGAGCGAGGAAGGAGTAAAGCACATGATCCAGAAAATCGGGGGCCTGTACACACGAGTCATGGCCCGCATTATACCAGCAAGGGAAGTGAATAAAAAGGAAGACCACCCCAAGACCATAGTGCATCGGCGCGTCGAGGTTACGGTGGAACGGGAGTCGGTTTCTTTTAGGATGCCGGGCCAGCCCGCCAATGACGCGGGTGGCACGGTCGGCGACGCCCCTGCCGAGGCCCCGCGCCCACCTCGCTCGCTGAGGCCGTGAAGTTGTCGCGTTACTCAAAAGAAGGTATCCCGATGTCCGCGGGTGTCTTGAAGTGGATTTCCATATCGGCATTATTCTTGGCGGGCGGCGGCCTAACGAACGGCACCGTCATCAATCCACTGACCACCCTGCCGCCGGGATCGAACACCTCTGCCATCAGCGCGGCCCATAACGTCGGCAACACGAGTTCGACGTCGGTGACTTTCACCATGGCGCAATCAGCAGGACCGCCACGTCGCATTTGCTGAGCCAGTTGAATGCCGCGTTGCGGGAACGAAACGCCGGCAAGTGCGGCCCCGCCAGCAACAGTTACGAGCAGTTCATCACCCTCGTTCGACTCATGCTCCAGGTGAGGGCAATTCCGGCGGCCGACGCTTCCATTTTGATTAAAGACGCTCAGTACTTGATCAGTCACTGTCCGTAATGGACCGGTAAGCGGAAAAAACATTCGAGGAGAAAAAAGACGAGAAAAACATTTCAAGAGGAGGTCGGCCAATCATGAAGAAGCAACTTGCTTTTACACAATTCTACGCTGCACTCGGCAGGAAGGGAGCGCTGGCCCTTTGCCTGGCCCTGTGCATGCTGGGACTGGGCCTTTCCGTGAATGCTGAGCACGGCAAGGCGGGAATAACCACTTTCGACGTTGGAGGTGCGGGCACAGGGGCCGGCCAGGGCACCCAACCCCTCGCCATCAACCCGGCGGGCGCGATCACGGGGTTATTCTGTGACCCCAGCACGTGTCATGGTTTCGTGCGCGCCCCTGACGGCGACATCACTCCGTTTGATGTCCAGGGCGCGACGGGCACCGCGGCCGAGAGCATCAACCCCGCAGGGACGATCACGGGAGAGTTCTGGGACTCGAGCGGCGTCTATCACGGCTACCTGCGCGCTCCTGATGGCAACATCACCCCGTTCGATGCCCCGGGGGCGGGCACGGTCCCCGCCTCCTTTCAGGGCACCTACGCGACCAGCATCAACCCCAGCGGGTGGATCTCGGGATACATCGTAGACGACAGTGGCGTGTATCACGGCTTCCTGCGCGCTCCGGACGGCACGTTTACCGGATTCAACGCTCGCCACGCGGGCACAAGCCCCGGTCAAGGCACGTGGCCCGCCGGGATCTCGGGCATCAACCCGGCGCGGGTGATCGCGGGAAGCTACATGGATACGTACGGCGTCTATCACGGCCTCGTGCGCACTCGCAATGGCTTCATCCTCCCGGTAGATGCTTGGGGCGCGGGCAGGGGCTCCGGCCAGGGGACCCAAACCAGTAGTATCAACCCGGCGGGGGCGATCACGGGGCAGTTCATTGACTCGAGAGGCGTATATCACGGTTTCCTGCGCGCTCCTTATGGATTCATCATCAGGTTCGATTACCCGGGCGCGGGCAAAGCCCCCGGCCAGGGCACCTTCGGTTCAAGCATCAACCCAGCATGGGAGATCGCGGGAGAGTACATTGACGCGGAGGGCGTGAATCGCGGCTTGGTGCGCGCTCCCAACGGCAGATTCACACCTTTCGACTGCCCAGCCAAAGACGCAGGCGCGGGAAGTGGTCAAGGGACCGTCCCTGAAAGCAACAACCCAGCAGGGGCGATTACGGGATACTGCATAGATACAAACGGGGCCTTCCACGGGTTCCTTTGGACCCCGTAAGCAGGTAGATACAAGCGCAGAGGTGGGCGCAGTTTGCCCTCCTCTGCGGCTTTTCACCTGGCCGTCATTATTGTGGATCATTCGTACGCCATCAAACCTGTGCGTATCGATCGGCGACTGGTCCCACGTGCGCAATGGTCATCGGCCGGTGTCATATCCCGAGGAAGAACCGCAGAGGAGTCCGTCGGCTGACGGACACCTCTGCGCTACCCCACTTTCTCCGGGAACGCAATGCTAGTTCGGGTCGGCGGCGCGCAGACGCTTCGCCAGCGCCTGTAGGGGCTTCCATGCGATGGCGCCGTTGCCTTCGACCAGCGGGCGGAACTCCCAGAACGTGAGCCCATAGCAAAACAGGTCGGTGGCAGCGGTCACCGTGGCCGAGCGAGGTCCGCCGTCGATCAGGGCGATTTCGCCGAAGTAGTCGCCCGGGCCGAGGGTGGCGAGGTGGACGCCTTTGCGCGAGACCGTGGCCTCCCCGGAGTCAATGAGGAAGAAGGCGGCGCCTCCGGAGCCCTCCACGATGACGGTCTCGCCCTTGGCGAAGTGGCGCTCCTTGAGCAGGCGGGCAATTTGCTCGGCCTGCCTGCGGTCCATATCGGCGAAGAGCCCGACGCGCCGGAGGGCGGCCACGGGGTCGTGCGGGGGCAGGCCGGGCGGTGGCGCCTCGCTGCGCGCCTTCCCGGTGGTGATGGCGCGGCACTGGAGGAGATAGAGCGTGCCATCTTGGTACGCCCATTCGACGTCGCGCCGCGGCTGGCGCAGACCTTCAGGTCTGCGCGCCGAAGGCGCAGAGCACGATGGGCTATGTGAACCTGTCAGCGAATCTGGTCTCAATCTGAGCACGGAAGCGCAGCCCGTCAATTGACGGACTGCGCGGGGCACGGGACACGGGAATAATCAGGAGGGCCTTGTAGCGGCGGGTCCCGCCCTGCGGGACCCGCCCTTCCAGACCCGTAGTGGGAAATGCGGGCTAATACAGCACGCTGAAGCGCAGAGCTGCGCTCTGCGCCAGCCAGCGACACAAGATGGAATGGTGCGTGGCGAGCCAGAAGGGGTTATGACCTCACCGGACGCAAAGCCGACTTGAACGAAGCCGCTAGCGCGGCGGACGCTTCGCGTGATACTATTTGGCAGGGCAACTG
>Ga0208034_1001711_pt1 | contig 12679 bp, 14 predicted proteins | sample June2015DPH_8_10_FD_184699 | JGI IMG/M metagenome (GOLD analysis project Ga0208034, IMG submission 184699) | Peatland microbial communities from SPRUCE experiment site at the Marcell Experimental Forest, Minnesota, USA - June2015DPH_8_100... | ecosystem: Environmental > Terrestrial > Soil >...
GGTCACACGCTCGATGCGGTTGCCGGCATCGTCGAAGAGGATGTCCCACTCCTGTTCGAAAACGCCCTCGACTTCGTTGTCCGGTCCTAATTCCTGCACCTTGTTGATTTGGTGGTAGGTGTAATTGTTGCGCGCTTCCTTAAAGAGCTTTTCCTTGGCCGCGAATTCCTGGATGATATGTTGGACTTGGTCCGGGCTAGGATCAGCCAGACTGTTGTCAGGCGCCGCCTTGGCAGAGGTGCCGGGAGCATCCGTCTTTTGCATAAGGCTGTTCAACGTCTCCGCGATTTTCCCATTCACGTCCGCAGGTTTGGAGTTGGGAGCAGGTGTATTGGCGGATGGCGTTTGCTGGGAAGGGGCAGGAGCAGGCGCGGATGCGACAGGACTCGCCGCGGAAATCTCACTTGCAGCCGTTGGCGCAGGTGAGGTAGCACTCCGGGCCATCACCGGAGAAGCCGTTGCGGAGGTGGTTGTGGGGGCGGGCTTGGCGGCGATTTGCTGGTTACCCTCAGGGCCTCCTGCCGGACGATCCAACAGCCTCTGGATCCTTTCCTCGAAGCGGTCGAGGTCGGCCGGGGCCCCTGTAAATCTGCGGTAAATGCGGCCGTCCCGCCCGATCAGCACGGTGGTTGGCAGACCTGATATTCCTCCATAAAGCTCTCGTGTATCAGCGTCGCCCATGGCGACGGGATAGTTCACATTGACACGCTGGCAGTAACTTCGTACTGCCTCCTTCTGATCTCTTACGGCAATGCCGACAACTCGCAACCCTTCCCCGTAATATTGGCCTTGCAATCCAACCAGCGCTGGAACCAATTTCCGGCAGTACGGGCACCAAGAAGCCCAAAAACTAAGTATCACCACTTTGCCCCTGTAATCAGCGAGGTCAATCTTTTGTCCCGAGAGCGCCACCAGTCGGAATCGCGCCGCATAGGGATGATCGTTATCAGCCGACTTGCTCTCGAGATCAGCCGGCTTGCTCTCGAGGCTGCTCAACGTCTCCGCGACTTTCCGATCCACATCGGCAGGCTCGGAGGTGGGAATGGGTGTATACGCGGATGGCGTCTGCTGGGAAGCCGCAGAGGCGGTTGCGGACGCAGCAGGAGCGGCAGGAGCAGCAGCAGGAGCAGCAGGACTTGATGGAGCCTCATTGGCTTTCGAGCCTGCTTTGGTAAGAGCCTCGATCAAATCATCGCCGGCTCCGGCGTCATGAAATTTCTTTGCCAGATCAGGGTTCATCTTGAAACTGATACCCCGGTGTTCAACGAGCGTGACGATCTTTTGGGTCGGGGACCCTGCCAGCAGAAGCAAGGTTATGTCATCTGCACTCAAGGGTTGATCGGCTGCCGCGGCCAGCAGGGCGAATAACCCTGCAACGACTACCGCCAGTATCCCCAGAGCTAACTTCTTGGTCATAGGTTGATAATCCTTCCTCAACGAACCCCGCCCACTCATAGGGCTACCGCAACAACCTCTTAATCATATAGAGCATATCTTACGCCCAAAAGTTGTCTTGCTGACCTGACACGGAAGGGCTTGCACAGATGGGCGCGACCTTAATCAGGACTGCGCTACGCCTTCCACGGGGTAAGCAACCCGGGCCGCGCACTGTCCGGTGCCCCGATAGTGGGTCAGTTCGATGTAGAGGCGGCTTTACGCCCCCATTTGGCGAGGTAAACTCGCCGCTACTTCTTTTGCCAGCCCTGGAGTCTTTTCAATACGACGCTCAGCGCGCCCGACGCCTATTCTTGAGCCGCGTTTGGCGCGTCTTTTGCGCTTTGCGTTTGGGTTTTGAAATCGCGAACGTAACCGCCCCCACGCGGCGAACCTTCCATTCTTGCGCCTGCGGGGTCTTGCCTTCTGTTTCCATAGTGTGCTCTCAATTCCTCTTCGAAGTCACGGCGCCACAATTATACAGTGGTTTCGAGCTTCGGGCGACCGCCGGGTGCGATCAAACTCCGCATAGCATCCCGGGCGGTCGCAGGAGCACGAAAAGACATTTGTAGGGATGACCCTCGCGGCGGTGACGGCAGCGGTTTCTTGCGCTTGGCGTTCCTTCCGGCGCTCCCGGTAGCGGCGGCTCTGGGCCTGGCGCTTCTGCTTGCCGTTCGCGGACTGTCGGCCTGGAGAATCTTTATCAGGGCCCATGGGAGTGGCTGCTCCCTGAAGCTCATGTCTCGAAGGGGACACCTATTCCGCTTCCGGGCACCCTCGACGCCTCGTGAGGGCTCATACCTTGCTACCTTACCTCTCATTCTTGGCGAGCGCCTAAGTCCAGAACGCGCCTTCAGTCTTTTCCCCGCCATTCGCTCAACATATTATCGTCGGTTATTATCCCGAGTCCTGCGGTCCGTGCCAGGATGTGATCGCGCGATTCCATTTCGAGCATCCAAGGGCGGTCTTGATCCACACTTGCAAAAACTCCCAAAATCTCCTCCAACTTATCCCTGTCTTCGGGCTTCGACAGTTTCAGGACCGGTTTGCCATCGAGGGTATAGTCTTTAAGCGTTCGTGTTAGCCTTTCCGTGTTTACTATGATGGGTGAGTCGCTTACTAGCATGAAATTGATAAATTTATACGCATACGGGAAAACCGTGGCTCCGGTTCGGTCGGCCTCATTTGAGAATGTGGTGTTGTAAAAAAGGATCCCCCCCGGGTTTAAATGGGACCTAACGAGATTTAGAAATTCCACAGACAGTAAATTCGTTGCAAATGCCTTATAATGCCATGTCGTATTCATGATTACGGCGTCAAACCTTCGTTCCGAGTTTCTAAAGAGCCAGCGTCTTCCGTCGTCAATTACTATTTCTATTTTTAGATTACTTAACAGGGTCTTCACGATCTTGTATTTTGGAATGATTTGCAAGTAAGCGGGGTTTATTTCCACGACCGTCAGCTTCTCAACTTCCGGGTTATGGGCTAATACCTGCACCCACGAGCCGCTCGACAGGCCAATCACGAGCACCTTTTTGGGAGAGGGGTGAAAAGCATTTAAGGCGTAAGCTCTCACGACAAGATTCACGTCGTTGACAAGATCAGTGTTGAATTCCCCGTCGTAAAGCCCGTCTCCATACACGGTGCCACTATGTGTTACATTGACCACACCGTGCCTGTTTTCAACCACATGAGCGAATTGCGTACCGTCTTCCAATCCACTCTTAAGGACTATGCGTTCGTAAACTCGATCGTATAAAGCATCTGAGCTCCTGGCAAAGACAAGCCCGAGAAAAGCCATCAACATAACACTCGCGACGACAAAACCTCTTCCTTCCCGTGCTAGCAATAACAAAATAGTCGTCATTGAGAATCCGAGAATAGCTAGCGCAAGCGCTATCCGCGCCAAAGGAAGATGGTCTAGCAGTAGAAAGCCGGTAAGATAGCTTCCCAAGGCGGCGCCTAAGATGTTTAAGAAATAAAGCCAGCTCAATCCGTAGCCGGCTTTATCGTCCGGAGAAACAGCCATATGGCTTAGTAGCGGGAGTGTGGCTCCGAGGCAACCTGCGCTTGGGATCATCAGAATAAATGGAAATATGTCGTGCCCATGTTGAAACAGGCGAGCGGCTGCGGGAATGAGCAGGAATCCCAACATGTTTGCGAAAAACAAAAACACCGCGAAGGCGCGCACCGGCACTGGTGCCGTTGTGTCGTATTCGTCGGGGCAAAACCGATATACTGCAATTGCTCCTAAAGCAAGCCCAGCCAGATAGGCGCTGAGTACTAGGGGGAAAGCTCGTGCTAATCCCGTCAAGCTCATCTGATAGACCCTTATCCAAAGAATTTCATATGAAAGAGCTATGAACCCAGAGGCAAAACCAATTGCCAGAGCGACGGGAAACGAGATAGCCGTAGTTGTCACAGCCTCGATCGTCCTGCGTACCGGGATAGCTAAGCTGGATCGAAGCTTTTTGTCGTTCAGGTAGAGTGCAAGTGCTCCGAGCCCGACCAGAAGGTTTAACGTTGCCGCAAGCGTCAGGCTTCCGGCCTTCCCGAAAGTCTTCATGAGGTACAGGGCGAGAACTAAGCACGCTACGGCAGAACCAAGCGTATTGAAGAAATATAGTATTCCCGTGGAACGACCCACGTTGGGTGATCGGCGGACCAGATATGTGACGAGGAGTGGGAGGGTCGCTCCCATCATCATCGTCGGCAGGAGTACTAAAGCGAACGTGAGGAAACCGGTCTCCAACACCGAAGCAGATAAAGTGTACGAGCCGACCCAATCAAAAAGTCTCAGTGAGAAAAAACCAAATAACGCGATGGCGAGTTCGGCTACAGCATACACTCCAAGCAGCGCCACGCGGGAATGTTTGGATACCCACCCTCCAAACAGGCTGCCCAGTCCGAGTCCAAGCATAAATGCGGTCACGACAACTGTGACCGACTCCATGTTAACCCCGTAAATAGCGAAGAGCGAGCGTTGCCATACGATCTGATAGAGCAGTGCGGGAATTCCCGAGAGGAAGAAAATAACGCATAGAAACAAAGTAGTGATTGGAATCGTCTGGTTCTTTTTCACGACATCTATCTCCTATCCTGCCGTATTCACGATTTTTCTGGCCAAGAAAGAATGCTCTAAATCTACATCTACAACCTAGTCCTTAGGCTGGGGGTACGCATAAAAGGTGCCGGGCTGGTGTGACCTACCCCCGTCTCCTGTACCAATCATAAGGTGAGTGCCAGGGTATTTCTTGGTTTCTGTTCTACTCTCCGGGGCGACTCGGGCGGGAGAGCCGCCCCGGCGCCTGTGAATTCTTACGGGGTTCGATTCCCCAACCATGTATGGAGTCGAACCTCGTTGTAGTCCTTCCTCCGAGCCTCAATCGTCTCCCGAGCTTCCCCCAGGCTTGTGAGCCGGTCCTCGTTCAAACATTCGTCCCGCATCTTGGCGTTGAAGCTCTCGATGAAGGCATTCTGCACCGGCTTGCCCGGCTCGATGGCCGGTGGTATCGCGTAGCTCTCGTCGAGTTCCTCATTTTCGAAAATCTCGCGCGCTAGGACACCTAGGAGCGCTGCGCCAATCCACGGCTTCTGTTTACCCAATACGGGCCGCAGGTCGTAGCCACGGCATGGTCTTTAGGCCGTAGGTTCGTGATGGTTGGGGAAGGGCCGCGGCACAAGAACGGTGCCGTGGGTGCCGGCTGGAAACTAGAACCGGCGGTTCTACCGTCTATGCCAAAAACTCAGTGTCCTAGCTGCTTCCTACAGGACTGTCCCGCTAGGATCCAGTTGTCTCGTTCCGAACCCAAAGACGGCTTTGCCCGAAAATTCGCTAGGAAGCTCCTGGAAACACACCCGGTCATGAACTTTTTGTCGGCATCGGGAAAATTCGGGGCAAGGCTCTTTATGGTTTGGGCGGTGGCCCACTTCAAGATTCTCTCGTCGGAGATACACTCGGAACAGTTCAGCGGCCCGAGCAGAAGAGTCGTTAAGGGCAGCCAGCCCCCGGTGTCGTGCCCACCCCGCGGCGCATGGTATTCCTTCGCGTGGGCGATACGGTAATCGAGCACTATCTTGGAAAAACAGTCGCAGTCGATAAGTCCGGATATAAGCTCGTTATTCTGGCAGTAACCCTTGGAGCCGGATATTTCCTCTAGCGCCTGCCGACGGAATGGCTCGGGGATTTGCGCCAGTCGCGGGTCCTGTCCCTGCGGCGCGGGCGGCGGCGGTGCGCCATTGTACGTCCAGCCGGTCTCGATGACGTTCCGCTTGTTTTGTCGGTCTCTATTCACATATATCTGCTCGTACGATCGGGCCTCCTCCAGAGTGCGAACGCCCGTGCACTGAAGGTCACCTGGGTAGTCGCCGGGCCCTTTGTAAGAATACTTTTGCTTGAGAAATTGAAAAAACGCGACATGCACTGGATTGGTGTTTTTTTCAGTCGTTACGATGGTGCCGGAATAGTAGATTGTTGATTGGGGCGACGCAGCTCCGACACAGAAAAGGTATTGCGTCACTGGCGGGGGAGCGGAGTGTTCTTGTCCCCCTACCACCGGTGACGAAATAGAAATGCTCAAGAGTACGAGGCCCCAGCACGACAACGGGGTGATTCGGCGCATGGTATTATCCTCCGTTTAGATCAATGGCTCAAAGGTCGCTGCACAGGAGTTCCCGGAGGAATAACCCACTTCCACCCGGTCTCAATCACCTGCTGATGGGTTTGTTTCCACTGGGTTTCCAATTTTTGTTTACTTGCTTCGGCACTACTCCTGCTCCGAAAAATAGGGCACCCGACAGGGTAATTCGATGTGCTCTTGTATGCGTACTTCTGCTTGAGGTATTGGTAATAATCATTCCCGATCTGCGAGGTGTCCCCCCCTTGCACAGATATGTTCGTTCCGAAAATGTCACTGACATAGATGGGTGGCTCGACGGAGTTCGAGCTGCAATAACCCAACGCCAGCCCGCTGGGGGACTCCGCAGGAGGCCTGACGTCCTGATCCGGCACGTACTTCCAATCCACGTGAACGATCACCGCCTTATGCGCCTGCGCCGACTGGTCCATATATGTCTGGGTGTACTGTTGCCCGGCTGGATCTGAGGGGGCGCGGACGCAATTGGGCCCAGGCTCATCCGGGAGGTGATAGGTCTTTATGACATACCTGTCCCATGCATCGCTGATTGTCTGCAGGCTCGCAGCGGCCTGAAACACACCCGTACGGTAGAAGGTGGTGCGGGAAGTCTGCCGGTCGGAGTACGAGTCTGAGCAAATGTAGGAACTCTCCCGTTGGTTTTGCGCTTGCGCGGGAGCGCTTTGTCCCGCCGCAGCCGCCGACGGTTGCGCAGTGCGTGCGGCAGGCGCCGTGTATGCGGCCGAGGTTTGCTGTCCCGAAGCGATCGGAACCCAAAGCAAAACGCAAAAGAGTGCAAGCGCACAGTCTGTCAGGCAGGTGCTTCGACGCATCGTGCTCCTCCGTCTAGCGAGTGTTGTTGACAGGAACCCCGAATTTCCGATTGGAACTTCTGACTCACCAATTATATGCGACTCCCGCCGCCTACACAACAAATTTGTTACCAGAGCAGGCCCCAGCAAGGTCACGCGGTTCCGACGGCTCGTTTTTGCCCTCTAACGAGCCCCGCGTGCTGTTAAACCATACCAGGATGCTAAAGGCCGCGGGATTCACTCTCATCGTTCGTCACGCCTTTGCCATCGCACCACCGGTAGAAGGAAAACTCAGGCTGGACACAAAAAGGCCGTCCGCCAGGACGGACGGCCCGAAAACACCCAGACTGAAATTTTCAACACAGCGTTCAGTCTCTACGTCCACTTCCTTACTAGCCCCCGACCGGGGAAACCTCAGCGACAGTAATCGTTTCACCGCTCAGGCTTCCCGTCACCTTCACCGACTTCCCGCCCAAGCCCTTGAACTTGTCCTGATCATCCACTTGGTACACTTTCCCGTGGCTGACGAGAACGTATTTGGCGCCGCCTGCCACGCACTTCTCAACGCAAGACTCGGCATCGGCGCTGGCCTTGGCGTGCTTGGCCCCGCAATGCTCATCGCTAACCGTCCCCGTCCACGTCCTATTTGCAGCCCAACTCAGACAGCCAAAAGCGAGCAGCGTCAACACCACCATCGTAATTCTCTTGATCATCGCATTCCTCCTTGTCATTCGTCGTATTTTTGGCCAGGCCTGCGGGGGTAGAGTGCTAACCCGGACGCAGACCGGCAATCCTGGTTACCCTTCGGGGCAGAACCCTTTCACGAAGCAGTTACTCCCCCTCCCAACCCGAGCTGCTGATTCAGTGCCCTGACCGGACTAATTGTACCTGTGAACAAACCCCAAATACAAGAGATTTTTCGGGTAGGCGGCAGAGGACCAGGTGTCAGGCGCCAGGGTTCACGTGTCAGGGGAGAACAGACTCCCCCGGTCCCTTCATTGCAATTTCACCCTTCGGCATCTAGAATCGAATGGAAGGAGCGGAAAAATGGATAACGACGTTCTACGGATTGCGGGCAGGGAATTCCATTCGCGATTGATCATCGGCACTGGAAAGTACAAGAGCTTTCAAGAAATGGCGCGGGCCCACGAGGCTTCCGGTGCAGAAATGGTGACGGTCGCCGTCCGCCGCGTGAATCTGACTGACCGCAGCAAGGAATCTCTGCTCGATTATGTTGACCGCAAGAAGTTCTTCATTCTGCCGAATACCGCCGGCTGTTACACCGGTGATGAAGCTATCCGCACCGCGCGTTTGGCTCGGGAAGTGGGTCTCTCCAACTGGATCAAGTTGGAAGTCATCGGAGACGAGAAAACGCTCTTCCCCGACAATTTCGAACTGGTACGGGCCACGGAAACATTGGTCAAGGAAGGTTTTGTAGTCCTGCCTTATACGAACGACGATTTGATTTCCGCCCGGCGGCTGGTCGACGCCGGGGCTGCCGCGGTGATGCCCCTCGGAGCGCCCATCGGCTCCGGGTTGGGCATTCAGAATCCCGCCAATATACGCATCCTGCGTGAGATGATCACCAGCGTGCCCCTCATCCTTGACGCGGGCGTGGGAACGGCGTCCGATGCGACCATTGCTATGGAGTTGGGCGCCGATGCTGTCCTGATGAATACCGGCATTGCCGGCGCGCGGGACCCCATCCTGATGGCCCAGGCCATGCAGCACGCCGTCATCGCCGGTCGCCAGGCTTACCTCGCCGGCCGCATGCAAAGGAAACTCTACGCCGCTGCATCAAGCCCGCTAGAAGGCGTCGTCCGGTAAGGGCGACGGCTTCATTTTCGTGTATGAACTACGGTCTGCGGCAGATTCCAGAATACAAATTGAGTGGGGAAGAAGGGAAGCCCGGGGGAACAAAAGGCTGTCTGGCAGTTGCCAGACGCGCTGCGGGCTCGGCTCTCAGAAGCATGAGGATCTATCTCGGCGGGCTCTCCTGGGCGGCGGGGGGGGCCTGGTCTTTTTTCGGGTTCTTTTCCGGCAAGGTGTAAATGATCTCTCCCGGACGCGCCAAACGCATTTGCTCCCGCGCCAGGCGCTCGATGGCCTTCGGGTCAGACTGCAGTGCCTTGATGCGCTTATCCAATTGCTCGTTTTCGCGCTGAAGTTGCTGGATCTGTTGGCGGAGGCTCTCAACTTCCTTCTTTTCCTGGCGCAGAGCCAGGAGGCCGTGTTGCCCGAATATCTCGTGAACGAGCAAGGCAACGCAAACCAGCACAAGGACGTATGCGGCGTTACGGCGTAGGGTTGCGGCGTCCCAAGAGAGCTTATTCATGGTTCAAGTACAAAGGCGTTCGTGGTCAAAGCCTGCCCACCTGCCCCCTTGCTCGAACGGCATTTCACATTCGACCCAGACCGCTGGTCCAGGCGCGGCAACCCGATATCCTTACTGCGCGCCAGTCGCCAGCGGCAGAAGGAATGGCATTGCCGAACCTGTTGACGATATTGTATCTTTGGCGGACGTTTCGAGCAAGCAGGCAATCCCGCCGTTGTGGGAGGAATTGTGACCGACATAGTCGTTATATTCGTCACCGCCGCCAGCCGGGGTGAGGGCAAGAAAATCGCGCGCCATCTTGTGGAGACTAAACTTGCAGCGTGCGTAAACATCTCGCAGCCCATGGAGTCAGTTTATCGCTGGGAAGGCAAAATCGCCGAGGAGAGGGAGTTTCTGCTACTCATCAAGAGCACCAGGGAATTGTTCCCTGTGATTAAAGCCGAGATCTCAAAGATCCACAGTTATCACACGCCCGAAATCATCTGCCTCCCTGTTATCGATGGCTCGCGCAACTACTTGCAGTGGGTGTCCGATTCGGTGAAGCCGGCAGCCACGGAAAACAAGTGACCCGCCGTGGCGGGAGCTATGCCGACTGATTTCGAAGAGCCGCAGGTCTCCCGCCGGGCGGCGCGGGACCTGCACTACGCTTGCTTCTGGGTTGTGTTTCCTGCTCGTCCCGCCACGGCGGGTCACTCGTCATTATTCCAGCCTGTCGAGAGCCTGCTGGAGGTCAGCAATCAGGTCTTCGACATCCTCTTTGGATTTCGGATTGCGCCCCACCTTCTGCCGGCTACTTTTGAAGAGATGCCCCCTATAACTCTGAGTTATCATGTTGGAGTGATCGTTTGTAGGTTTGTTGAACAGGATGCTGGGAAGTGGTGTGTCATTCTATGCAAAGTCGTTAGTAGCCGGTTTTCAGTTGCCCTTGGTGTCGAAAAAATGGGGCTACGGCAACCCTGAATTATTTTCTTCCTTCATTCTGTTAGGAGATGGATAGGTCAGAGGATATCCGGAAAGGAGTAACGATTCCATGCTTCGTCCCAATCACCTGCGATTTCGAACTTGGGTTTTCGTCGGTGCTGCAATCCTGCTTTCTTGCGTAGGGTTCAAACCCGCGCAGCAACAACCAATTCCTGAGGTCAGCCTTACCGTGGTGGTCAAAGAGGCGGAGACAGGCGATCCCATCAGTCAAGCACGACTTACGCTTACCTTCAAGCAACAGGGCAAGCTTCACCGTTCTATCTCGTACAGCGCCAAAACAAACGCTCAAGGGCGGTACCGATTCACAAACATTCCAAAAGAGACCATCCGTTTGCTCGTCACCGCTGATCGCCACCAAAGTTTTGGCAAGGAAATAGAAGTGGAAGAAGATAATCAGGTTATTGAGGTTAAGCTAAAGAAGCCGCAGCCCCTCCTTTAGTGCCGAATAGGGATATTCGGGTGGCTGGTCTGACCATCAATCCGGCGCCAGAGCTTCTTCGACACAACAAGGATTGACGGGCCGGCACATTTCCCAAGCCGCTAGCGACGAACCGCATGATGATTAGGCCTGCCTAACAATTGAGGGGAGTATTGTCGGGGTTTACCGGAGCAGGTTTGGAGATGCTACAGGTTGGTGCAAAGAGTTAAAAGCTCTTCCAATCGTTAACCTTTCCGTAACCTTGAGCCACCTTTTCCACAAGGTTTTCAACAAACCTGTTGAAAAATAATTTTGATGACAGAGTTGATAGATGTCAGACGCGCGCAAATGGATTGCCAAACCGCTCCGCAATTTCCAGGGTAGTCCCCGGTTTCAATCTAAACCGCGCGATTGAATTCTCGATTTGTCAAAGACCCTTAGAGGGGGGGAGAGACATTCGAAAGCAGCCGGCGGAAGGCAGTAGCGGGTGTTTCCCCCACCTTCCACCTATTACATACCGATCTCAACTAACCACGGACGACGGACAACCCGCTTCTTCACGGTGAGACTATTTTGGAGTCGCGGGTTCTACTGACATCGCCGGTGGTTTGGCAGCCCCCTGCGGCCCGGGCGGGCTAGGCGTGGGAAAGTAACCATCATCCAGCCAGACCTTGGCATTTTTCTTGAGTTCGTCTAAAGCGCTATTGACTTTTTGCTGCTGGAGGGTTTTCTCAATTTGGGAGGAGACGTCCTTCTTTAATTCCCCCGCCTTATGTGAGGCAACTTTATAGAAGACCAGGTACTGCGTGACGTCGAACACCTCCGAAACCTGGCCATCTTTGAGTTCAAAGACCGCCTTTTCCATATCCGGGCGCAAGGTTCCCCGGCGAATGGCAGAGGGTTCGTCATCCACCCGGACGAAGTTCGGCACTTGATACTTCTCGGCTACTTTCTTGATATCGTCGCCGGAGCTCAAAGCCTTACGGATTTCCTCGGCGCGGGTTTTGGCTTCTTCCGCCGTCAACCCCGGAGTTCCTTCCTTCGCTTCCTCCGGTTTCTTGCGAATGACGACTTGGTAGATCTGGGCTTCCTCGAACTCGCTTTGGTGCGCCGCAAAATATTTGCTGATTTCTTCGGGTGTTACTACGGACTGTCGCACTATTTCCTGGTACGCTGTCGTCGCCAGAAGTTGACGGCGACGCAGAGCGAGCATCTGATGGAAAGCAGGAGTGGAGTCAAGATGATGCCTGAGGGCATCCTGCGAAAGAACGAGCATCAGTACGTACTCATCTCCAAGAGACCGGCGACCCTGGGTGGCCAGAGTCTTTTGAACCTGGGGACTGAGCCCTTGGATAAACCCATCAACCTCCCCTTGAGTTATCGACTCATCTCCAACCTTCAGGACTATCTTATCGGGTGAGGAAGATTGGGCGGCCGCGGCCGCGCTCGGGGCTGGCCCCGCCGGCGCTTGCCCGCCAGGTGTCTGTCCGTACCCGACACCTACAAGAAGTCCCGCTATCAATAGCCCCCTTGTGAACCAACGCCCTCGCCCCCATTGAATCTGATTCATTGACCCCGCCTCATAATCTGAATTGACAAAAGAAAGACACAACCATCCTAACATAATTCGCCGCCAACCGCAGACCTGTCCTGCGGGTCGGCGCTTTTGCGGGGGATTCCTCAACCAACGGACAACGGACAAAGGACTTTTGGCTGCTATAATCAAGTGATGCCAAAAAGCGATTTGGGGTCCATGATTTTCAATCTCGCGAGTGACTACCAGCCACGTGGCGACCAAGTGACGGCCATTCAGGAACTGGTGCGGGGCGTTGAGGAAGGCAAGCCCCATCAAGTCTTGCTAGGGGTTACGGGGTCCGGCAAAACTTTCACTGTCGCCAAGGTGATTGAGGCCGTGAACCGCCCCACCCTGATTCTGGCTCACAATAAGACCCTCGCCGCTCAGCTTTACCACGAGTTCCGTTCCTTCTTTCCGCGCCACGCCGTGGAATACTTCGTGAGCTACTACGACTATTACCAGCCGGAAGCTTACCTCCCCGCCAGCGAC
>Ga0208034_1001712_pt1 | contig 12678 bp, 12 predicted proteins | sample June2015DPH_8_10_FD_184699 | JGI IMG/M metagenome (GOLD analysis project Ga0208034, IMG submission 184699) | Peatland microbial communities from SPRUCE experiment site at the Marcell Experimental Forest, Minnesota, USA - June2015DPH_8_100... | ecosystem: Environmental > Terrestrial > Soil >...
TCTCTTAGGGGACGCCCCGCCAGAGCATTACCTGAAGGCGGTGCAGGTCTGCCTGGAGGCGCCGGAGCTTCAGGGGCTGGTGGTCATCCTGTCGCCTCAGGCCATGACCGACCCCACCGCGGTGGCCCGGGCCCTGGCGGAGGTCACCAGCCGGGCCAAGCCGGTGATCGCCGTCTGGATGGGGGGCCGGCAGGTGGCCGAAGGGATCAGCATCCTGATCCAAGCCGGTATCCCCACCTTCCCCACCCCGGAGGAGGCGGTTGACAGCTTTATGGAGATGTACACTTATTCCCGGAACCTGGAGCTTCTGCAGGAGACGCCGCCCCGCCTGCCCCACGACCTAACGGTCAACAGCAAACAGGCCAGGACCTTCATCGACGAGTGTTTTAAGCGGGAAGTGAAGGTTCTCACCGAAATCGAATCCAAGGCCATCCTGTCGGCTTACGGCATCCCGGTGAACCACACGGTGGCGGCTTCTTCGGCCGCGGCCGCAGTCAGGGCCGCCAAGGCCATGGGCTTCCCGGTGGTCCTGAAGGTCCACTCCCCGGACATCTCCCACAAATCCGAGGTGGACGGGGTGCGGGTCCACCTGCACAATGAGGCCGATGTGCTGGCGGCCTATGAGGAGATTACCGGGAAGGCCCGGGAGATGCTGCCCGAGGCCAGGCTCTACGGGGTGACGGTGCAGGCCCAGGTGCTCAAAGGAGACCTGGAACTGATCCTCGGCAGCAAACGGGATCCCGACTTCGGTCCCACCATCCTGTTCGGGCTGGGCGGGGTGCTCACCGAGGTCTTACGGGACACCGCGGTGGACCTGCCGCCCTTAAACCTGCTGCTGGCCCGGAGGCTGATGGAGAGGACCCAGGTTTACCGGCTGCTCCAGGGTTTCCGCAATATTCCCCCCGCCAACCTGGAGGCGGTGGAGGAAATCCTGGTGCGGCTCTCCCAGTTGGTGACCGATTTTCCGGAGATCGTGGAGTTGGATATCAACCCCTTACTCATCGCCGCCGGACAACCGGTGGCGGTGGACGCCCGCCTGGTCATCGAACCCAGCAGCCTGCCGGCGCCCCGCCATCTGATTATCAGCCCCTATCCCAACCAGTATGAGAGCGATTGGCTCCTCGAAGACGGCACCCCGGTGTTGCTACGTCCCATGCGGCCCGAGGATGAGCCCCTGGTGACGGAATTGCTGGACAACTGTTCGGATGATACCATCTATTTCCGGTATTTTCACCTGATCAAGAAGTGGACCCATCAGATGTTGATCCGCTTCACCCAAAACGATTATGACCGCGAGATCGGCCTGACTGCCTTCGGCCAGCCACCCGGGCCAGTGACCATAATGGGGGTGGGCCGGCTGGTCATGACCCCGGAGCGGGACACCGCAGAGTTTGCGGTGATTGTGGCCGACCCCTGGCAGGGCAAAGGCCTAGGGCAGAAATTGATTGAGCGAGTCATGGAAATTGCCCGGGAAAATGGGGTAAATCTCTTGTGGGGTGAGGTCCTGGCCGCAAACCTGCCCATGCTGGAGTTGGTGAAAAAGCTGCGGTTCCGCATCAGCAGAGGCGAGTCGGACGATATCAGAAGGGTGGAAATGGAATTTTCGCAGCAGTAGCCTTTGAGTTTCGAGTTGTAGGGGCGACAGTGGCACAGGCTTCCAGCCTGTGATTGGGTCGCCCTGAGTTTCGAGTTTTGAGTTTCGAGTTTTTAATTTTAAGATGTAGGGTGGGCACTGCCCACCAATTCCTTATGAATTTTAAGTGGAGTTTTTTAGTCATGAGCCAGCGGCGCATGGTGTGGGTGACCATTTTCGACGCCCCGGCGGCCGGCGCCGCCGGCTGCGGTTGCGGCTGCGGCGGCCATGGCGACCATGGCCAGGGTCATGACCATGACCTTGCGGAGGGCGGGGACCCCGTGGCCAGGGTGAGCATGGAACTCCAGGCCCGGGCCCTGGCTCTGACCCTGGAGGCCGCCTACCCCGGCCGGGTGCAGGTGGAATATCTCAACGTCTTACAGGACCCCCGGGGCCGGAGGCTGCCCCAGACCGCCCTGCTCTGCTCCCTGGCCTACCCCACGCCCCTGGTATACATCAACGGCCGGGGCCGCTTTGCCGGCGCCCTGCCGGTGGACCGCATCCGCGAAGAAATCGCCAAGATCTTGGAAATGGCCTAAAGGAGCTTGCCAGGCGGAGCCTGGCGTAAAAGGCAATGCCCAGACAAGCCGGTACCCGGGCCTTCATCACCCTGCTCAGCGATTTTGGGGTCCGGGACGAGTATGCGGCCTGCCTGAAGGGGGTGATCCTGGGCCTCAACCCCCAGGCGGTGCTGGTGGACCTGACCCACGAAGTGCCGCCTCAGGATATCCGCTCCGGGGCCTTTGTCCTGGCGAGGGCGGCGGCCTATTTTCCACCGGGGACCATTCACCTGGCGGTGGTGGACCCTGGGGTGGGCACCGGCCGCCGGGGGCTGGCGGCGTACGGGCGGGGGCAGTTCTGGGTGGGGCCGGACAACGGCCTGTTTCATCTTATCTTTGCCGGGCGGCCGGAGCTTAAGATGGTCTCCCTGGAAAACCCCGATTATTTTCTTCCCCAAGTATCCCCAACCTCCCATGGCCGGGACCTGTTCGCCCCGGTGGCGGCGCACCTTTCCCTGGGCCTGGAGCTGGGGCGTCTGGGGCCTCCCCTCACCGACCCGGTGCGGCTCCCCTGGCCGGAGCCGTCTGTCACCGCGGCGCTGATCCGGGGTGAAATTATCCATGTGGACCGCTTCGGTAACCTGGTGAGCAATATTGCCGCCGGCGTCTTGCACGCCTGGCTGCAGGGAGCAGAAAATAAATTTCAATTGCAGGTGGGGCGGCGCACCCTGACCCGCCTGGGGCGCACCTACGGGGAGGCCCCCCCGGGGGAGCTGCTGGCCCTGGTGGGCAGTCACGGTTACCTGGAGATCGCCTGCGCCGGGGGCAGCGCCGCGGTCCGGCTCCAGGCGGGGACCGGCCTGCGAGTTGCGGTCCGTCGGGGAGGTTGAAGGTCGCCGGCTACCAGCTTGAGCAAGAAGATTTCAATATCCCCGCTGAGGGACCTCTGCGAAAATCTAAAGGCAAGGTTTACAGATTTTTTCTCAAGGGCTCAGTTTTTACTTGTATATGGGATTGTTCTAAGGTAAAAGTTGTTTATACTATTTTTCTTATAGAATGGATGTCATATGCCCCGGGGAAAGAATAAACGGATCAGAAGTGGAGTGGGAGGCGCAGACCTGTTTCTCATTAATGAGGTCTCCCGGTTGGTGAACCTTTCTCAAAAACGTATTCGGGAATATGAAAAAGAAGGGTTCGTCAAGCCCCTGCGGGAAAAGAACACCAACAATCGCCTCTATTCACCGTTCGACGTCACCCAGATCAACCAGATCAACAGTCTGATCCATGATCGGGGTTTCACCCTGGCCTGCCTGCGCAACTTGATGGTGCTGGCGCCCTGCTGGAACATCTTTGACTGTCAGCAGAAAGAGGAATGCCCGGCCTTCCAGCTTCCCTGGCGCCTTTGCTACGAAGTGCGGGAATACCAGGACACCCTGTGCAACGGTCCCTGCGCCCGCTGCGCCGTCTACCTCAACCGGAACGTCAAGAAAGAAAAGATCCTGGAGCAATTTCCTCCGGGATCATGACTTCCCGGAATTCTCCCTAAGCCTCTGCCCTCCATGGCCAAAGCCCTCGCCATTGTGGGACCTTCGGGCTCTGGCAAGACCGAGCTCATCTGCCGGTTGCTGGAGTGGTTTGCCCGTCGGGGCCTCAGGGTGGCGGTGCTGAAACATACCCACCATCGCGACCTGGGAGACCGGGACAAGGACACCTGGCGCTTTCGCCGGGCCGGGGCCCGGGTGGTGGCCCTGGCGGCTCCGGGTCTGCTCCAGGTCAGCCGCCAGGTCCCCGGCGAGCCCCCCCTCTCCGAGATTTTGGCGGCCTTGAGCCGGGAGGCGGACCTGATCCTGGTGGAAGGTTATAAATCCGGGCCGTTGCCCAAGATCGCGGTGCTGCCTGCGTCCGCCAAAGAGAACCCGGCCCCCTCTCCCCAGGTGATCGCCATGGTGGGCCCGGCGCCAGTGGCGGCGGAGCTGCCCGTCTTCCCGCCCGAAGAGTTGGAGGCCATTGGCGTCTTTATCCTGACCCATCTGGGTCTGCCGGGGCTGGCAGGCGACTCCGGGAGCGGCCAGGGTAAGGCGGATACTCGCCGGCACGGCAAAAACTGAAAGGCGCTGGCGCACCGCCTGGCTTCCCAGCCGGTGCAGGGACGCAGGGCGCGTCTTCCGCGCCACGCCGGTGGGGCAGCCGTCTCACCCGCCATTTTTTCTGGGGGCCTTACCGTAGGCGGGCGGGCGCCCGCCCCACGCGGGAATTTGGTGTGTGAAAGACGCACCCTGGTATCTTGGGTTAAGATACGCTTTATTGAAGTCACGGCATGGTTAACGTTGGCAAAGGGGCAGCTGGGGTATGGCAAGGAACGAGAGCCTGACCCCCGGGACGGAGAATCCTCCCCGAGTGACCGGGGCCATTCTGGCCGGGGGCATCAGCAGCCGCCTGGGACAGGATAAGGCTTCCCTGTTGCTGCGGGGGAAACCCTTGACCCGCTGGGTGGCCGAGGCCCTGGCGCCGGTGGTGGGCGATTGCTGGCTGATCACCAACCACCCCGGGCCCCATCTGGCCCTGGGGCTGCCCCTGGTCACGGATTTATGGCCCTTCCAGGGGCCGGCGGGCGGCCTGCGCACCGCCCTGTTCTACGCCCGGACTCCCTGGGTGCTGGCCGCCGCGGTGGACAACCCCTTCCTGTCCCCGGAGTTGCTGGCGGGATTAACGGCCAGGCTGGCCGGAATCTCCCGGCCGGCGGTGGTCTGTCGATCCGCCAGTGGTCTGGAGCCCTTCCCGGGGCTTTACCACGTGCGCCTGCTGCCGTCCTTGACTGCCTTTCTTAAGAGCCAGCGACGAGCCAGCCTCTTTCTGTCGGAATGCCGCCCTGAGGTCATACCGCCGGAGGAGGTAATGCGGCTGGACCCTGAGGGTCGCAGCTTCTTCAACCTCAACACCCCGGAGGACCTGGAACGGGCCGCCGCCTGGGGAGAGCCGGGACCTCCCCCGGCCGCCGGCGGGGGGCCCCCGCCGGCCCCGCCGGACCCGGCGGGCCGCCACCGCCTCCCTTGACAGCACTCCGGCCTTTGGTTATAAAAAACCTCTATCCGGTCCCATCGTCTAGCGGCCAAGGACACCGCCCTCTCACGGCGGAGACACGGGTTCGATTCCCGTTGGGACTACCATGTGGCCAAGCCTGCCGCATAATCTCGGATTAAACGAGTTCATTGCACCAGGCAATGGGTCTCCTCGTTGGAGAATCACTTCACCTGCGTTCGTTCAGTCAATACCGGACTGTTCCCTTATGCTGCGGGCCACAGCCGAGACGTCCTCGTCACCGTAACCTCTGGCGACAATACCGGTCTCGATTTGGTCCATCAGGGCTGCCACCAGCATGGTCACACCGAGCTTTTTCGCGGTCTCCAGTGCGATCCCCAGGTCCTTATGGTGAAGCCTGACCCGAAAACCCAAGGGGTAGTTGTTGTTAATCATGTTTTTGGAGCGGTAAGTAAGCACCCAGGAGCCTGCCGCGCCCTCACCAATAGCCTCGACCACCTTGTCCATGTCCAAACCTGCCTTGAGACCCAGGACCATACCTTCGGCAACGCTGAGATACACCCCGGCGATAATGGTTTGGTTGATTGCCTTGGTGAGTTGGCCTGCTCCGATGGGTCCCACATGTGTGATCTTGGTACCGATGGCTTTCAGCACGGGCATGACCCTTGCCACGTCTTCGGGATCACCGCCCACCATGATGGCAAGGGTACCTTGTTTGGCGCCCTCGGAGCCGCCGGATACAGGAGCGTCGATCATCTTTATGCCCTTTGCTCTCAAAACCTGCTCAATCTTACGAGTTGCATCCGGGCTGATGGTGGACATATCCACCACCACCGAGCCCGGTCGGGCCCCATGAATGATGCCATTGTTTCCCAGAACGACTTCCTCCACATCCGGAGTATCACTGAGGGAGGTTATGATCACTTCCGCCTCGAGCGCGGCTTCTCCCGGCGAGGCGGCACGTTTGGCGCCGTGAGCGGCCAACAGTTCTTCCTTGTGGCGCGTTCGGTTATGAATAATCAGATCGTGGCCGGCCTTCATGACGTTCAAGGCCATCGGCCCTCCCATGGTGCCCAGTCCGATAAATGCAACTTTCAACGGATTATCCTTTCGATATCAGCCGGAATTATGCGACGATTTCGCCATTTCGGGGGTTTTTGGACCGGTTACCGGTCGCGGGCTGGTTCCTCTGGCCCCGAAAAGGCCCCCGTATGGGTCCCCCACAAGGCCGGAGAGAGACAAAACCGCTGTTACGTTGCTGAAAAACCTGTATTTTCCTGTTTCTGAGCATACCTGACCGCACGCCCCGGGGCAACTGAAATCTTTGCTGCTAATCCTGGTCTGAAGATAGGTTAATAGTGTCGAAGGGGATATCTCCAAACTCGACCAGGAGGTTGACCTTGCCGATCGGCGTCTCAGTTGAGATCAAGCCCGCCAAAGGGCGCCCCATACTCACCTGGGTGGGCAAAACTGAAATTTTATTGTGAATTATAGGAAAGTATAATTTGGCGCCCCTGAATTATTTCCCACCCCGCCTTATTTCTCCAAACATAAAAATAACCAATCATTACATATAACCTAACAAAATTCGGCTATTATTTAACAATTTTTTTTTAAGGAGAGCCTGGTTTAACGCGGCGATGATGATGTAGAATGATTAATTGGAGCATAAACGACATTAAATTCCCCCTCACCCTAACCCGCTCCCCCATCGGGGGAGAGGGGATAAATAAAATACTAGATAACGGCGCCCCATTGGGGGAGGGGAAAAATAAAAAGATAGCACTTTCTTTTACCCTTAGCTGATTGCCTTTAGCTGATTGCTGATTGTTGACAGCTTCTAAATCATAATGCTCCCATTAATATTTCCCGGTTATTATGGTCACGAAAAGGTTTCGGCGCCGGCTGTAAATGATCGATTGGAGATTAAACCACTCTTAATCTTTCTTGATTAATTATGGAATTCGTAACTGATTTCGTCACCAATTATGGCTATCTGGCAATATTTCTCTTACTACTGCCGGGGACCTTCGGCATTCCCATCCCAGATGAATTATTATTGACCTTTACCGGCTATCTGGCGCTTCGGGGAGAATTGAGGCTAATACCTGCGATGGCTGTGGCCGTCTCGGGCGCCGTCCTGGGCATAACTTTGGATTATTGGGTGGGAAGAGCAGCAGGCGCCAGGTTAATCTGGGAGTCCGGGGCTTTTTTCCGGCTCAGGCATGACAAGTTTAAGAGCCTGCAGGAGTGGCTCCGGCGTGGCGGCGGCTGGAGATTATGCCTGGGATACTTTCTCCCGGGGGTAAGGCACTGGGTCGCCATCGCCGCCGGGATCACCAAATTCCCGCTAGCAGGCTTTACCCGGGTTGCTTATTTGGGGGTCCTGGCCTGGTCCCTGGTCTATATTTTGTTGGGATATTTCTTGGGTCAGGAGGCGGGCCTCTTAGTAGAAAGGATTGGCGCCCACTGTCGATGGGCCAGCGGGCTAATCGTCGCCCTGCTCTTGGGTTATGTTCTTATCCGGGGGAAATGGCTGCGGCTGAAAGGCCGAAAATCCCGGGTAAAGTCTCAACCGGTTACCCCTTGAAGCGATAGCCCACCCCCCGGACGGTTTCGACATACTGGGCGGCGGGGCCCAGTTTCTTGCGCAGCGCCACGATTTTCACATCCACCGCCCGGTCCGTCACCGGATAATCATCGCCGTGAATGCCCTCGACAATATGAGCCCGGGTGAGGACCCAGCCCGGGCGGCGAGCCAGCAGATGGAGGAGGCGAAACTCGGTGGCCGTCAGGTCAACAGGCTGCCCCTGGACCAAAACCTCGTGGCGGCCGGGGTCGATGACCAGGTCATGGATCTTGAGAAGCGCGTCTTCACCCGGCGGCGCGATGTGGCGGCGGCGCAGCACCGTCCGGACCCGGGCCAGCAAGACCCTGGTACTGAAAGGCTTGGTGATGTAGTCCTCCGCTCCCAACTCCAGACCGGTGACGATGTCCGCCTCTTCTCCTTTGGCGGTGAGCATAATAATCGGCGCCAGCCGGGTCTTGGCGTCCATCTTGAGACTCCGGCAGACCTCCAGTCCGTCCACTCCCGGGAGCATCAGATCCAGCAAGATCAGGTCCGGCGTGGTCGAGTGGGCGAGGCGCAATCCTTCCTCCCCCGTAGTGACTGCGGTTACCCGGTACCCCTCCTTGGCCAGGTTGTATTTGAGGAGTTCCAGGATGTCCTCGTCATCTTCAACCGCTAAAATGCTTTCGTGGGCCATATATCCTCATTATCTAATAATAAACTGCACCACCTTGATACCTTGAGAAGATTATATCCAATCCAACTCGCTTTCACGTAACCACAACCTTATCCGCGCCGCTATCTGATCCCGCACTTCCCGAAATTTTGCCAGCTTTGCTTCTTCCGAGCCGACAAAGGCCACCGGATCTTCGAAGGGCCAGTACATCCGATACCTGAAGCCGGGGAAGATTATGGGACAATTTTCCTCTGTCTTCTCACAAACAATGATTAAATAGTCAACGGTCATTTTGCCCATGAATTCTTTGACGCTCTTGGACCGCTGCTCACTGAGATCAAGGCCCGCTTCCGCCATCACTTTTTGGGCCTGGGGATCGATTTCCTTCAGTTCATAGCCGGCGCTGAACACCTCAAAGCAATCGCCGGCGAACTTTTTCAGGAAGGCCTCGGCCATCTGGCTCCGGGCGGCATTATGGGTACAGAGAAAGAGGACCTTGGGGTTTTCCATGGAAGTTTTTCTCCGCAAGCCTCGTTCAGGCAAGCTCTGCTCGGCCGGCGTCAAAAGAAAATTTCGTAAAGGCCGACGAAAATGAGGATCAAGCCGGAGATCACCCCGGTTAACTTGCCCAGCCATTTAAATCCAAAATGACCGCCTGTTATGCCAACCCAGATCGTCATGATGCTGAATAAGAAGACAGAACTCGTCATTAAAATGGCACCGCAGCCCAACATCCCCGCCCCGACGCCATTGGGGATATTATTTATAGTCAGGCCCAGGGATAATGCGATGGCTTCCCTCAGGTCGATATGCCCGGAGAAATCCCAGTCGGCAATAATCGGGTTGTTGAGAATCGAGACTATTTGACGAAAACCAAATCTGGGGAGGCCGGTTTCGGCAACCAGTCGTATCTCTTCCTGGGGCTCTTGGCCCCGGTGCATGAATTTCTCCTGGAAGAGTACCCAGATCCCGGCGGCGATTATGATGCCTCCCCCCAATAAACCGGCCATTTCAGCGCTTATGAAAAGATAGATGCTCTGACCGAGGAGGATGGACAAAAGGGTGCCGCATGAGGTAACCAAGGCAATGAGCAGGTTGGAGGTAAAGGGAATGTTAATCTTCCTGATGCCATAAGAAACGCCCACTCCGACATTGTCAAGATTACTGGATAATGACAGTAACAAGATGGTCACCAGGTGTAGCTTTTGCATCTACCGTTCCTTGAGCACCTCGGCCTTGTCGGTAACTTCCCATGGCAGGTTAAGGTCGAGGCGCCCCACCTGGCCATAGGCCGCCAGATTCCGGTAAAAGCGTCCTTTATTCAGGGCGGGAAGGTGCCTCAGGTTGAAATCCCGCAGGATGGCGGCCAGGCGAAAATCGAAGTGCCGCGCCAGCAGGTTGGCCAGTTCCTCATCCGGGAGCTTGCCGGTGCCGAAGGTTTCCACCTGAAGACTGACCGGTCGGGAAAAGCCGATGGAATAGCTCAACTGGACCTCGCATTCCTCCGCCAGTCCGGCTGCCACCACATTCTTGGCGGCATAGCGCGCCGCATAAGCCCCCACCCGATCGATGCGCATGGGGTACTTGCCGCTCAAGGCGTTGCCGCTGTGCCGGGCATATTGGCCATAGGTGTCAACGTCGGTTTTGCGGCCCGTGAGCCCGGAATGCACCGACGGGCCCCCCACCATGAGGTGTTCCATCGGATTGACAAAGATCAGGGTCTGATCATCCGGTTTAATCTCTTCAGCGGCGAAGGCCGGTTTGATCACCGCTTCCCGGATATCGTGGTGCAATCGCTCATCGGGTATCTCATCGCACGCGGCCCGGGAGCCGCGGGCAGCGATGACCGTAATACTATGAATCCGGAAGGGCCGGCGGTTTCTATACTCCACCCCTATCTGGGTCTTGCCGTCCGGCGACAGATAGGGCGCCAGATTCTGAACCCGGGCCGTGACGAGTTGCCGGGCCAGTTGGTGCGCCAACCAAATGGGCAGGGGCATCAAGGCCGCGGTCTGGCGGCAGGCAAAACCGAAGACTGTGGCCTGCTGCCTCACATGGATGTTTTCCACTTCCTCTTCCGTCAGCCGGTTCTCATTGAAAAAGAGATCCGCATCCGGCGGATATTCTTGCAGGCTGGTCAAGATGCTACAGGTGCGGGCGTCAAAGTCCGGTTGCCCATAACCGAGCTGGCCGATGACCTTGCGAGCCACATTGGGAATATCGACTTTAATTTCAGAGATAAACCGGGCAATGATGAACAGGATGGAAGTGGCCACGGCGCATTCGGCCCGCACCCGGGCCTGGGGGTCTTGCGCCAGGAAATGATCCACGATGGCATCGCTGATCTGATCGCAGATCTTATCCGGATGCCCATCGGTTACCGACTCCGACATGAAGATAAAGTCATTTTTCATCTCTTGCGTCCCTTAACCAAAAAAACAAAAAACCTGCTGCGGCTCACTCCGGGGCCGGCTCCGGGACTTCGTTTACGCCATCCGCCGGCGGTTTCTTGGTGGCTTCGTTCACCACCAGGGGCAGCAGGGCGCTGCCGGAAATCACCAGGCCGTCCAGCAGGCCCACCGGGGCCAGGCCCAGCAGACTTCTCAGTCCGGGGACCGCCAGGGTCAAGAATTGCACCGCCAGCGAGCCCCCCACGGCCATGGTCAGGTAGCGGTTGGGAGGCAATTTCCCCGAGCTAAAGATGCCGTGGGTTTCCGAACGGCAACTGATGGCGTGCAGGAGCTGCCCGGTGGTGAGGCTGTGAAAGGCCAAGGTGCTGGTTTGAGCCCCCAGGCCGTAGCGCATCAGGCCATAGCCATAGGCCCCCAAAGCCCCGGTGGTGATGACCCCGGACTCGAAGGCCATCCTCTTAAAGTCGCCGCGGGTGAAGATCGGCCGGGCGGGATCGCGGGGCGGGCGCTCCAGGATATCGGGCTCCGGCGCTTCCATCGCCAGGGCCAATCCGGGAAAGATATCGGAAATCAGGTTGATCCACAGAAGCTGGGCCGCGGTCAGGGGAGACCCCAGGCCGACGGCCATGGCCACAAAGGTCAACATGATTTCGCTGAGATTGGTGGCCAGGAAGAAATGCACCGACTTTCGGATGTTGATATAGATGGTGCGGCCGTCCCGGATGGCGAGGATCAAGGTATCGAGATTATCCTTCTCCAGGACCACGTCCGCCACTTCCCGGGCGATATCGGTGCCGGTGCGGCCCATGGCGATGCCCACGTCCGCCGCCTTGAGGGCCGGGCCGTCGTTGATGCCGTCGCCGGTCATGGCCACCACCTTGCCGGCCGCCTGCAAGGCCTGGACGATCTCAAGCTTATGGGACGGGCTGACCCGGGCAAAGACCTGGGCCCTCTTGACCAGGGCCCGCAAGACCTCCGGCTCGATCTCCGCCAGGTGGGTGGCGTCCAGGATTTCCAGGGGCCCCCCCCGGCTCAGCTCCAGTTCCTTGCCGATGGCATAGGCGGTGGGACTCTGGTCGCCGGTGATCATCACCGTCTCGATCCCCGCCCGATGGAAGGCCCGAATCGCCTCGCCCACCCCCTCCCGGATGGGATCGGCCATGCCCATTATGCCCAGCCAGACCAGGTCATCGGGTTCCTCAAACACGGACTCATCCGGACCCAGGGCATAGGCCAGCCCCAGGACCCGCAGGGCGTCCCCCGCCATCTCCTCGTTCTTAGCCTCGATGCGCTGCCGGTCTGCATCGGTAAGCGGCAATTTCCGGCCATCCTGGAGATGCCAGGAACAGAGGGCCAGAACTTCCAGGGGGCTGCCTTTGATTGCAAAAAGCCTTCCGGCGGGCGGATCCTCATGCAACGTGCTCACAAACAGGCGGTTTTCCGAACGGTGATTGATTTTTAATAGGGGATAGCGCCTCCTCAGGTCGGCGACGTCGAGACCCACCAGGATGGCCAGATGGACCAGGGCGCCCTCCGTGGGGGTCCCCCGGAGTACATAATCCCCGCCTTCCTGATAGATTTCGATTTCGTTGCACAGGACCGAGACCTTTAGGAGCTGCTCCAATTCCTCACAGGCGAAGGGGGGAATCGGCCCATCGGGCCCCAGGAATTGCCCGTCCGCCACCTTGATAGTCTTCATGCAGGCAAAGATTTGGAGCACGGACATCTGGTTGCGGGTGATGGTCCCGGTCTTATCCAGACAGACGGTCTGCACCGAACCCAGGGTCTCCACCGCGTTGAGATGGCGGATCAAGACATAGTGCTTGCGCATGTCCCGGATACCCATGGCC
>Ga0208034_1001714_pt1 | contig 12675 bp, 9 predicted proteins | sample June2015DPH_8_10_FD_184699 | JGI IMG/M metagenome (GOLD analysis project Ga0208034, IMG submission 184699) | Peatland microbial communities from SPRUCE experiment site at the Marcell Experimental Forest, Minnesota, USA - June2015DPH_8_100... | ecosystem: Environmental > Terrestrial > Soil >...
CAAAACCAAAAGCAAAACCAAGAGCAAAAACAAAAACAGAAACCAAGAACAAAACCAAAAGACAAAATCAAAAAAGGGGACATTTTAAACGAGGTAAGAAAGGGGACATTTTAAAAGAGCTTTGACAAGAATCAAAACATCAGCTTGACAAAAACACTCAGACCTAGTTACTTGTAAGGAGAGCCTTCATTCTGGGAGGTCGTCTAACGGTAGGACTGCAGACTCTGGATCTGCGTATCGGGGTTCGAATCCCTGCCTCCCAGCCACTCATCCGGAAGCACTTCCGGAAAACCGTCTGATTCCAACTTTGATCTTTGTTGCGGCTGTGTTGCGGACTGGTCACGGCATCGAGCTGATCCACAAACGACACGTTCGCTCCCGGAATTAGGTGGCCGTAGATGTCCACCGTCACCTGGATCGAACTGTGTCCCATCTGGTCCCGCACGTAAGCGAGCGGTGCGCCCACCTGGATCAGCAAACTGCCAAAGGTGTGGCGAAGGTCGTGAAAGCGAATCCTGCGCAGTCCCGCGCGAGAGAGCAATGGCTTGAAAACGCGCTCCGAGAAGTTGTTCATCTCGATCGGCGTGCCTGCCTCCGACGGGAACACCAGCTCGTCGGAGATGTCAGACTTGCCTGTGGCGAAGGCGCTGACGCGCCGACTGTCGCGGAGTTGCAGCAGAACACGCCGGAGTTCTCGGCTCATGTCGACCCGTCGCGGTTTCCGGCTCTTCGGCGTAAGCATTTTCCGGGACCATCGTCGGTCGTAGTTGCGCTGCACTAGAATGTATCGGTCCGTGTCGCGCTCGCCGTCGCCGAATTGGATGTCGCCCCACTGGAGGGCAGCAATCTCACCCTCGCGCAGGCCTGTCCGAACCGCTGTGAAAATCAGCGCGTAGTCTGCCCAGGTAAGCTCGTCCCGCGCGGCCGATCGCAGCTGCTCGACTTCCTTTGGCGTGAGTGATATCCCCTCGCGCGTCGCCTTTTCGGACTTCACAAACCGCCCGAGCCCCTGCGCGGGGTTGTGCTCAATCAATTCATCCTCCACGGCAGCATTCAGCACAGCGCGAAGCGTTGTCACGGCCAGGCGAATGGTATTCTTGGCAAAGTTCCGTGCCCGAAGATCCGAGATGAGCCGCTTCACGCTCCCCCGCTCAATGTCGTCGAGTCGGGACTCGCCGAAACTGGGCAGGACATAGAGCCGCAGATACTGGCCGTAGAACCCAGCCGTGCTCGGTTTTCGCTCGTGCTCGACGTTCTTGAGCCACTCGGTGGCGTACTCGGCTACAAGAGGTCGAGGGGTTTTCCCTGGTTGAACCGACGCCATACCACCGAGCGCAAGCCTGACTTCAACCTCTCGCTTTAATCGCTCCGCGGCTTGGCGGCTGCCGACAGCCATGGTCTTCCGCTCGCCCTGATGGTCAATGACAATGCACCACGAGCTGTGCCTCCCGGGTTTTCGAACCTTAACACCCATTCTCCACCGCCTCTAGAGCGTGCTTTTCGACACCATCAATATCGAGCGTTCTCCATGGCCTTACCCGGTGTCCTCCGAGCCAGGCATCAAGCTGTGATCGCCTTACTGAGATCTCCGCTCCAAACGAGGTAATCTCCTCCGAGAGTCCGGGAACTTCTCCTCCGCGGAAGCTTCAAAGCTCTTGTATTCCACGATCCTGCGCCGCACCTCATTCCGGTCCCCTATTCACAACTACCTAGGAGATTTGAATTTTCAGAAACTTCTTGGGTCATGCCGCCCCCAAAGCGCCGAGGCCCATGAACGCGAGTCAGTTGCGGAAGACGCGCCTGATACTGCCGCGGCAGCAGATAGACAAGGCGGCCAATCACCATCCAGATCCCGTCAGGCGAAGACTCTTCTCCCCTCTCGCGCCAGAAAACCCGCGCACACCGGTTCCGGACAGTACCCCAGCAAGCGCTCCGTGCCCGCTGTCAGCGAGGCCACCTCGAGAGCCCGTGGCGCCAGTGAAGCCAGAGGAGAACGTCACGGTTGAGGGAGCGAATCTGTTGCACCCTGCCTGTTACTGCACCCTTTTGGTTTCAGTAGCTTGCGTCTTCTGTTCACCCTCCTGACCGTCAACCCCTGTTGCGCCTTTCGCACGGGAAAACCAACCGGGTCACGAGCCATCGCGAGCGAAGGCTTCGCGTTCATCTTTCGACATTCCGTCGAAGAGTTCCTTCGGGGTCAGTCCCTCCACCTGCTCGCCCTGCTCCCGCTGAGTGAGCTTCTCGTATTGTTTGATGGCCGACAAAACTACTGAACCACTAATCGGAGCGATATCCAAATCTCTCGATGATCCGCTCGAGAGCCATTTTGATGTTTCTTTGGCGTTTGCTAAACAGGTCCAAAGCGTGTGCGTGGCGACAGATGGCATCACGAGTAACGCCATATCGTTCGGCAATCAGGGTGGTATTCCCCCAATTAATCCATTCCTCCTCAATCTGTTGGCAATAGGGGGACAAGCAGATTGTGCATTGGCACTGATGCCGCCCCAAGTTGACGCTGCGAGCCTCCGCTTCCCTAGGTTGCTGCTCGTTTGTTTCCACGGTACACCTCCGAATGTGGGAGCAGAATCAGCTGGTATCAACAAGTCGCTCCCTGATATATCGAATCCGTAGTCTGAAAATTCGACCTCGGTTTGCGAGAGAGCCATTCTCACCGATCGTATGGATCCTCGCGGGTCCTGAAATGGAATTCCTGCCGAGACGCGGCGCCTGAGCTGCCACTAAGACCGCCCGTCGTCCCCCCTGCCTGATTCCCACGCCTATTCCAATGACCTTCTTTCGCAACTCCTCGAATGACGGCCCACACTCGAGCGCTGCACGTAGCCTTCGTGGTTCCGCGCGATGCGCCGAGCGCTTCATGACGTTTTATTGGCACCCAACTCCTTGGTTTCGCGACGAATCAGAGGCGCATTCTCAGCCATTAAGTCCCTGTAATGCCTCATGACGCTGGCGCGCAGGTCATCCGGCACTCCAGCCTCCTTCATGGCCTTCACAAACAATTCGACAATCCTCCCCAACACGAATTGGAACTTCTCCCCTTCGAAGGCGAAGATATCCTCCTTCCGGCGCCACGCTTCCGCCTGCAGGAGCTGCTTGCCGAGCTCGCGGAGGGCTTTCACCTCCTTGGCGTAGCCCCTGATGAAGTAGCCGTCCCCCGTCGTGAACCCCCGCGACCGCATGCTCTTCGCCACCATGGCGATTTCGAACGCGATGAGCCTGCAGAGCTCGGCCGGCTGGGACTCCGGGTCCTCGATCCTCGCACAGATGGCGGCGAACCTCGCTTTCGTGGCTACCATTTGATGCCGCCCCAAGTTGACGCGACGAGTCACGTCTTCCGTAACTTGCTCTTCAGGGCTTTCCATGTGAACCTCCACAAGTGTGAGCGGGATCACTTAGTATCAATTCGCTCCCTTCTATCTAAGGCCTACGTAGTCTGGACATTCAACCTCGGTCCGAAAAAGAGCCATTTTCGACCGATCGGAAGGGTCCTCGCGGGTCCTGAAATGGAATTCCTGCCGAGACGCGGCGCCTGAGCTGCCACTAAGACCGCCAGCTTTCCCTCCTGCCTACTTTCCGCCCCCTGTTCCCAAGACCTGCTTTAGCGACTCCTCGGAGCCTCCGACTACGGTTCCACTGATCACCATGGGAGAAGAGCGGTGCCGCACATCAAATTTCTCCCCTCTCGCGCTAAGTCCCGGAGCCAGTACCTCACCAGGATCTTTGGCCCGGACGAAATCCAGCTCTGCGTGATCCAGGCCGCCGGGCTGGAGGTTTCCGGCTTGGTCAATTGTTTGCTTGAGGGGTGCTTCGACAACAAGTTCGAAGTCCGCTTCAGGAACCCCGCTCTCCGTCACCAGATCAATGTGATGCGGAGGTCACAGCCGGGGCGTGTTCGCCTTAGCTCGGCGGACCGGCTCATCTGAACGTGGCTTATGCACGTTTGGTCGGGTTGGCGCTCTGCCCTCGCCATCGCCAAGCCGGAGTCGGTGATCGCCTGGCATCGCAAGGGATTCCGGCTGTATTGGACTTGGAAGAGCCGCCACGGAGAACGTTGTAGGCCGGCGTTGGCCAAAGAGAGTCGTGAGCTCATTCGCCAGTCGAGTCTGGCGAACCCACTTTGTGGAGCACCTCGAATCCATGGGGAACTGCTCAAACTGGGAACCGACGTGTCCCAGGCAACCGCAGCGAGGTACATGGTGCACACACGGAGGCCACGATCTCAAACTTGGCGCGCCTTCCTCAACAATCATGTTACCCAGTTAGTTTCGACGGATTTCTTCTTGGTGCCAACGGTGACCTTTCGGGTCTTGTTTGTCTTCGTCGTGCTCGCCAACTACCGGCGCCGGGTGATTCATTTCAACGTCACCGCCCATCCCAGCTCTGAATGGACAGCACGCCAAACTGCCGACGCTTTTCCGTGGGACAGCGCACCGCGCTATCTGCTGCATGACCGAGACTCGATCTATGGGGACTGCTTTCGTGAAGCCATCCGAGAAATGGGGACGCACGAGGTTCTCGCGGCGCCAAGATCACCCTGGCAGTCTCCCTACGTGGAGCGATTGATTGGGTCGATTCGGCGGGAGTGCCTGGACCATGTGATTGCGCTGAACGGAGCGTCTCTACGAAGAACTCTAAGATCCTGCCTACATTACTACCAAGGTTCTCGCACGCATCTGTCACTGGCCAAGGACGCTCCAGAAGAGCGCGCCGTTCAGCCGCCAGAACTGGGTCCCGTGATCGAGCCTGCACAGGTCGGCGGATTGCACCATCGGTACGAACGACGCGCGGCCTGAGGGTCCGATCCTTCTCCTCCGCAGTTTCAAACGGACCCACCTTGCGGGTGAGCTAGCACCCTTCGCGTCGGTCCTCACGACGCTCCGGGAAAGCATCGCTATATCACTCGAATCCCGCGCGACTCACGCCGTGCCCCCCAAAAGCCGGCAGCGCCTTGGGCTCCCGGTTAGTTCTGCCTGACGGATCGAACTCTTGGCAACGACAGGCAAATGTTTTGACATTATTGTGCATGAATGTTGCATATTTTTGGCCGCTCTCTCACAAGCCTGTTCTCGTATTTCCTTGAAAACACATGACATAAGCTTTAGCTCGGGTTTGGCACAGTGCGTGCACCGCAGGGCCGGACGTGTTTTTGAGCCACGCGGGAGGAAATGTGAGAAAGCTCACCATTTGTCTGTTGCTGAGTGCATTGTGTGCGGTCAGCGTTAAGGCCAACACGATTGATCTAGGGACGGCGGCCGCCTTTGCGGTCCTGGGTGCCTCGACGGTGACCAACACCGGACCGAGCGTCCTCAACGGGGATTTGGGTCTCTATCCCGGCACTTCGATTACTGGCTTTCCTCCTGGACAGGTGAACGGCGTGATACACACCACTGATGCAGTCGCGCAGGGGGCACAGGCTGATGCCCTGATTGCCTACAATGTTCTGGCGGGCCTGACGCCCGATGCCAACTTGACTGGCACGGATCTTGGTGGACTTACGCTCACGCCGGGAGTCTATAAATTCAACGCCGCGGCTATGTTGACAGGACCGCTTACTCTCAACGCTGAGGGCCTTTCCGATGCAATCTTCGTTTTCCAGATCGGGGACACGCTCACGACCGGGAGCGCCTCGTCTGTTCTTCTTATAAATCCGGGTAAAGATGACAGCGTGTTTTGGCAGGTCGGCAGCTCCGCCACTCTCGGTGCAACCACTTCGTTGCAAGGAAGTATTCTTGCCGACCAGAGCATAACTCTGATCACCGGCGCGACCATCACTTGCGGAAGGGCCGTAGCGCTTAATGCTGCCGTGACGCTGGATACGAACACCATCTCGACCGATGCGTGCGCAGCGCCCACCCCGGAACCGGGGACGCCGACGCTCATCCTGCTCTCGCTAGGGTCTTGCGGGATCGCGTTGTTAGGAGTTAGGAGACGGTAAGTGGGAAACCGGAAAATGGCCCTGGCAAGGGAAAGAGTAGCTCAAAATTCAACGGTCAAACTTAAAGATTAGAATCTGCTTCTCCAGAAGGCTGAGCGCGGCTTCTGTTCTTAATCTTCATCTTAACCCACTCGAGTTTTATCGCGACGCAACCAGACCGCATACATTGATAACCTGTGACCCGCAATAATTGTGCGCGGGCATGAAGTAAAGGTTACATGCTGTGAAATTAAACGCACTCATGCCAGTTCTGTAGGGCTTCGACAACTTCCCAGACTTCAAGGCGCGTCAGGATTTTGATACGGACACCCCCCGCCAAACCCTTCGCCGGTTAGGGCGATAGATCTCGGTTGGCGCACGGCCTGATGTTCCGTTCTCAGCCGATCAAACGAGTACAAGATCGGTACAACTTGAGCGTTCCGAACGTGCTTATGCGTGGTTTTTGGTCGCCAACCGCGCCGCAAAATCAACGAGATAGGCATCCTGTTCTAACATTCAAAACCCCATAGCAACACAGAGAGCCGCGATGTCGCCGATCTGTTCGCCCAAAGCTGCGGGCACGACTTGGCACACGTATGCCGCCGGCACCAGGGCCTCTCGCTGCATAACGCTCCGCGCCGGAGCCAACAGCGTTTCCCCTAATCGCATCGCCAGTCCCCCAATGACGATGCGCTCGGGATTGAGGATGTCCACAAGAATCGCCAAAGCTTCGCCCAGTCTTTGTCCCGTGACTTGAATGATGCGCCGGGCCACACTGTCTCCCTGTTCGGCGGCGAGGGCGACGTCGCGTGCGGTAATTGTCTTGCGGCTGCGCAAATATGCCGCTAGCAACGTCTTATGTCCTCTTTTGCGTGCCGCCTCCACCGTACGCCGGGCCACCTGGGCCACACCGCCTCCACTGGCCCAACCCTCGACCGAACCCGCCTTGTTGTGTCCGATCGGCCCGGTGCGCGTGAGCCGCACATGGCCAATCTCCCCCGCCAGATCCGAGGCGCCGTGGTAAAGCCTCCCGTCGGCGATGATGCCCGCCCCCAGCCCCGTGCCCATAGTCAGGAACACAATGTTCTGGCAGCCTTGCCCAGCCCCATAACGGTGTTCGGCGACTGCTCCTGCGTTGGCATCGTTCTCAACGCGACAGCCGACGCGAAACTCGGCTTCAAGGATCGCTTTGATGGGGACATTCACCCAAGTGGAGAGATTGGGCGGCGATTGGATCACGCCCGCAACCCGGTCCAATGGCCCACCACAGCTCACGCCGATCGCGCGCAAGGCGGCATCCGTCAGGTCCTGCCCTGCAAGAAGGTCACGGATCCCCTTTTTGATGTTTGCGACAGCCTGGTCGGGCCCTTCGGCAGGGAGAGTGGGAAACTCGGTGCGCGCGTCCACAACCGGAGCACACGAGGAAAGCACAATGGCCGTTTTAGTGCCTCCAACATCGACGCCTATCAACACTTTTTCGCTCATGATTGGGTACCCCCAACACTAGCGAAATCCGGCACGCCGGTCATAGACCATATGGAGTCTTGTCGGATTCAGCCTGAGAAACGGGCTGCTCGTCACCTACCGTTACATCCAGCTCAGCATGGGCCAGCGGATAAGGAAACCGCTGGCCATGAAGAGCGGCGCTACAGTTCTCGCGTCTTCGAATGCCAAATTCACCACTCATGATTCCAAAACTGTTCTTCGCTTTGCGCCTAGCGGCCCGTTGCAATCTTCTTATACTTGATCAGAACGGCTCCTGGCCGCGATCTCATCCAAACCGGCAGACCATTCAGCATCAGCTCCTTGCCCGGCATCTCGACCGCTTGCGACTGGTCTAGATCGGTCAATTGATACCGAGCGTCAGGATCGAGGCCGCGAAGTTTCAGGCGGGCGAATTCAAAGGGGCTCTCCGGCCGGCGGAAAGCTTGGATCATCCCTTCTCCGGTTGCAGGCAGGTCAAATTGCCAGGCCAGCCACACATTATTTTTGGCGCTGTAATCTGTCAGTGGATAATAGTCACCATAGTAATACGGGGCGACATCGAGCCACTGAGCGGTCAGCCGAAGGTAGCGCTCGTAATTGATGCCCGCGCTATCCGGCAGGATGCCGATGGCTACAGCGGGCGTCATCTGACTGCGGAAGCCGTAGGAGTCGTCGGCGTTGATGGCCGTCCCGAAGTAAGGCATCCACAGCGCAAGCCCGTAGGTCTGATCCTGCATGGCCGTGGGTTCATAGGGATAGTCGCTGCGCCAGAGCGGCACGGCGCGACGCAGCGTCTCGAGATCGTTTCGCCGGCCGCCCGAGGCGCAGGAATCGATGAGCATGTCGGGATGGCGCCGCCGCAACTCATCCCAATAGGCGAGATAGCCCGTGACATGGCGGATTTCGGTGATTCCCTGCCGGTCGGAAGCGTCGGCGGCTCGCCACATGGGCAGCGGGTCGAAATTGAAGTCCTGCCGGTAGAGGTCGATGGCCTGGTCCTTGAGAATGCCGTCCACGTGCTCTACCAGCCAGTGCCAGGCGACGGGATTCCCCAGGTTGAGCAACTTGTCTTTGCCCTCCACACCCAGCAGCCACTCCGGGTGTTTCTCATAGAGCCAGCTCCCGGGCGCAACGCGCTCCGGCTCAAACCAGACGATGATCTTCAGACCTTTGCCGTGGGCGTAATCGTCGACCGCGCGCAGGCCGCGCGGGAATCGGACGGGATCCACTTCCCAGGTCCCGGTCTCCCACCAATGTGACTTGAAGATGTACCAGCCGGCGTCCATCCACCAGTAGTCGAGATGAAAGCCCTTTTTCAGAAACTGATCGATGAATTGCTTCTGATTGGCCTCGTTTGCCCCCTGCATTTCAATGGTGAAGCGCCCGCTGCCTGCCGCTGACTGAGGCAAGGGAAGCTTTCCACCGGGACGCGGCAGGTTATGGGCGACCATCCATCTTCTCCAGCCATTCTGGGCTCCGATCCAGTCTCCACGCCAGAACTGAAGAGCGACCAAGGGACCCCTTACCTCTTCGCCCGGCAACAGCTTGAAATGTGTCAGCTCCTGCCCCGCGCGTATGTTCAAGCCTCTCGCGTCGTCTCGCACGAAATGCGCTGCCCACTGCCCTGGCCATCCCAGCGCGATGATCACGCCCTGCCCGGACCACTCCAGGTTGAAGTAGCACAAATCGCTGTTGGTCGGACGTCCTCCCGCCGCCGAGATATGTTGGACCGCCTTGGGCTCGAGCAGCGTCTCGAACGGCTGATAGTCCGTCGGCGAAGCTTGCGATCCTTTGTTGTGATGGAGGAGAAACTCGCCCTCGCCGTTTCGTTCAAAACTCGTATCGAGCGCCTCGATTTGCTCGAGGATCGGCGTGTCCCGGACGCCTTCATTCTTGAGATAAAGAGTCCACTCCACGGTGGGATAATCGCGATACGCCACCGCTACCGAGCGCACGACCAGGCCAGTCTTGGGGTCGCGGTATTCCAGCGTATACTCGTCGCGATAGCGGTCGAGTTCCCGCTGGCTGCGCTTTAGTTCCCAGGTCCTCAGCAATTCGCGCGACGGTTTTCCGTCGTAGCGGAACGAGAATGGAGGCTCCACGGAGTAGGCCTCCGGCAGCGGCCCAATGGGCAGATCTGACAACCAGAGGCTGCTGCCATCTTCCAAGGTGACCCTGGCCTCGGCCCAATCCGCCTGATCCCAGTCAGGCTCGTCCCACGGCTTTCTTTCGCCCACCCGTTTCGTCCGCAGGGTGAGTTCGGTCGCACCGCCCAGGTCTAGTTTCAGCGGAACTCCTACCATTCCCTCGTGCATCACTTCGGTATGGAACGCCTCCTTGCCTGCCAGCTCGACTGAGGCCACCACGCTGCCTTTGCCTGCGTTCGAGTAGTAGCCAACGTCGTTGCTGTCCACGCCGACCACGGCCTCAATAGTCCTGCCGGGACGAGGCAAATGCACGAGGAGGGTTCCCACCGAGGGAAGATTGATTCCGCGTTGATACTCGGTGTTCACAATGCGAAAGGGATGACCTTTGATGCCATTCTTTAGCAGTGAGCCCGAAGCGTTGTGGACCAAGAGGTAGCCTTGGCGTGACTCCGCCGGAGCTTCGCCTAGGAATTTCGCGGCGGTCCACTCGCGCACGTCAGCCTTTTCCGAAGTCGAGGAGAATGAGACTGTTGAGGCGACGCCGAGGGCGGCAGCGATGAGAAAGGGAGTGATAAACTTGGTGAGATGCGAAGTTGACATGAGGGCTCCACGGAATCGTGCCTGACGGCCAGCGCGCTTCCGGCAGTGGATATACAGCGATAGGCGACGAATTTCAATGCAAAAGGCTAGGATCCCGTGGTAGCCCCACGGACACTGAACCCACGCTGGCCTGGCTATTTCGATACGGCGCACTCGGTGAAGCGCTAAATGTTCGCCCACCGGCCGCGGGGACTATTCCACGACCAATACGCTGTCATGCTCTGCCCCACGACCATCGGCCACGCGCCGTGTTGACGGCTTCGCTCTTGTGTTCCACAAGGAACGTCACCGTTGTGGGGCTTTGCCAACCCTTCACGCCGCTACCTTCGCCAGTCGATACTGGTGATGCTGAAAGTGAATTGCCTTCGACTCGCCGGAGCGATATCCTTCGCCCGCAGCAGGAGGCGGCGCCACGGGGCGCTATACTTTCCATGGACAGAAGGGAATTTCTGAGTGCAGTGGGGACGTCGGCGTCGATTGGGTGGGTTGGCACACAGGAACAAAGTTCGCCGAACCGAGAAGATATTTTTACAGACTTGCTGGCGGTCGCTGAGCGGGCCACCGCAGAATCGTTGCCGAGACAACAGCCGGACGGGGGCCTGCGCGACGAACACGAAATCTCACAGCCCGGAGCCACTGCCGGCTTTCTCTCGAGCCTGGCTGCCGTCTTTCTGGCCCCGGAGTCCCGCTATCACCGCAGCGCCGACCTGCTGGAACGGATGGAACGAGCGGGCGAGCACCTGGTTCGCGTCCAACACCCTGATGGCACGATCGACCTGCCGACTACTAACTTCGGGTCGCCACCCGACACGGCTTTCGTGCTGGAGCCTCTGTGCCTTGCGGCCGAGGTCCTGCGGGCTCGGAATTACGGGGAAACCCAACGCCTGGAGGCGACGCTGGAAACGTTTATCCGGCGCGCCGCCTTCGCCTTGACCTTCGGTGGCGTCCATACCCCCAACCATCGCTGGGTGGTCGTCGCGGCCTTGGCGCGCTGCCATCACCTTTTCCCTGATTCTCGTTATCTCACGCGCCTCGACCAATGGCTGGCCGAGGGCATTGACTTGGACGAAGAAGGACAGTTCACCGAGCGAAGCACGGGGATCTACAACGCAGTGACCGACCGCGCGCTGCTGACTGCCGGCCGATTGCTCGATCGCCCCGCCCTGTTCGAACCGGTGCGGAAGAACCTTGAAACCATGATCTACTTTCTGCACTCGAACGACGAGGTGGCGACCGATATCTCGCGCCGCCAGGATCGCTTCCATCCGGCTACCCTGCGCCCTTATTACCAGGCTTACCGTTTTCTGGCGCTCCACGATCAGAACGGGCTCTTTGCCACGGTCACACGCGACATCGAGCGCAAGCATCTGCCTGAATTGGGCGGTGAGTTGATCTACTTTCTGGAGAGCCCCGAACTTCGGCAGGACCTGCCACGGGGCGAGATGTTGCCTGATAACTACGACAAGTTCTTCCCTTCGTCAGGGTTCGCCCACATCCGCCGTGGCGATCGCAGCGCCACAATGCTGGGGGGAGACTCGCGTTTCTTCTCTTTCCGTCATGGCGGAGCGGTGGTGGAGGCCGTGCGCCTGGCCAGCGCCTTTTTCGGCAAAGGGCAGTTTTCTGGACAGCTCAATCGCTCGGCAAACGCGTATCGGCTGGAGCAGGAACTGGAAGGTTTCTACCTGCAACCCCTGGAGGCGCAGGATCGCCGAGCGGATGGGAATTGGCAGGCGATGCCCAACTCCCGTCGAGTCCATAGCAATGTTTGCGGTTTGCGGACTGGCGTGGAGATCCGCGAGACCGAGGACGGATTCGAATTGTCGGTGGAAGTTGGCGGGACTGGTCGAGTTCCGCTGGCACTGGAAATCACCTTGCGGGCGGGCGGAAAGCTCACGGGCGATGGGCTGGCTTCCGTGCCGGACGCGCCCAACGCATATTTCTTGGAAGAGGGCTTCGCGAGCTACGAACTCGCGGGCTATCGGATGCGCATAGGTCCGGGCTTTCGGCGCCATTCGTGGGTACAACTCCGCAGCGCCGAACCTCGATTGGAAGGTGTTACCCTGTACCTGACCGAGTTTACTCCTCTGAAAAAGACCCTGCGACTTGCCGCAGTGTGAGACTGTGTGGCAGAAGAGACGGCTAGGCGTCAAATGACGAGAAGGAGTCTCACGAAGACTTTGACAGCGACAGGAGGGGTCGCGAGGAACGGAATGTTGTGAGGCAGGAGAGAAGGAAAGAATTGGAAAGGAATACCGAACATGCAAAAGTCAATGACAACTAAGATTCGGCGCCGGGACTTTATGGGTGCTGTGGCGGGCGCCTGGAGCCTGCTGAAGCCAGCCGTCGTGTTGCCCGCGGCTGGGGCTGGCCCGAGGCCCGCTGCCCACACCTTTGGGCACGATGGCGAACACTTCCTGCTGGACGGCAAGCCCTTTCAGATCATCTCCGGCGAAATCCATTACGCGCGAGTTCCGCGCCAGTACTGGCGCGACCGGCTGCGCAAGATCCGGG
>Ga0208034_1001719_pt1 | contig 12661 bp, 6 predicted proteins | sample June2015DPH_8_10_FD_184699 | JGI IMG/M metagenome (GOLD analysis project Ga0208034, IMG submission 184699) | Peatland microbial communities from SPRUCE experiment site at the Marcell Experimental Forest, Minnesota, USA - June2015DPH_8_100... | ecosystem: Environmental > Terrestrial > Soil >...
GGCCACGGTCGGCAGTGCGGAAGCCGCCGAGTCCGTGACCATCACGCTGCGGATTGACCCGCGGATGCTGGCGCGGATCAAGCGGCTCGCCCGGTCGCGGTATTTGAATTATCAGAGCATGATCAAGCAATGGCTCAGCGAACGAATGGAAGACGAATTGCGCGAAAAATGAAAACTGACACGAGTGACATGTGGCGAGTGACGAGTGACGAGTTGAAAGACGCGGCGCGCGAGGTGTGTTCCCGTCACGCGTCACGCATCACGTGTCCCCCGTCCCCCGCCACCCGTCACGCGTCACCCGTCCCGTGCCCCGCGTCAGCTTTCACCCTCATCGAACTGCTCACCGTCATCGCCATCATGGGCGTTTTGGCCGCGTTGATTTTGCCGGTGGTGGGCGCGGTAAAAAAACACCAATACATTTACAACACCCAGACGGAAATGGCGAAGTTGGAGACGGCCATTGACCGCTACAAGGCCGCCTATGGTTTTTATCCGCCCAGTCCGACCAATCCGCCGACGGCGGGCAACCCGCCAACACTTGTCAACCAGCTCTATTATGAATTGACCGGGACGACCAACATCAATCCGCCCTCTAGCGCGCCGCTTTATCAATCCTTGGGTGGCAGCCTGCCCAACGTAGCGGCCGCTGACGTGCAAACTGCTTTTGGTGTGGGCGGTTTTGTGAATTGCAGCAAATCAGGTGGTGGCGAGGATGCATCCGCGGCCAGGAATTTTCTCCCCGACTTGAAACCGAACCAGATTACAGTTATATCGAACAGCACGGATTCTGCCACACCGGTTCCCGTGACCATACTCATCGGCTCGGTGGGTGGTCCGGCCGCGACCTACCAGCCGTTGGGAACACAGGACCTGAATCCGTGGCGCTACAATTCATCGAACCCGACTAACAATCCCGGCTCCTATGATTTGTGGGTCCAGCTTGTGATTGGCAAACAAACCAATCTCATCTGCAACTGGACCAAGCAGGTGCAGATTAACAGCCCGTTGCCCTGAACTTTTTATGAGCGTTGCGCGAAAATCCGGACCCGGCCGCGAATATTCCGTCGCCGTTGACTGGCGCGATTGCGCGTGGTCTCCGCGCATCGTGGTGCAGTCTGGGGGATGGCAAGGCCGCAACCGGCGCGCCCGCCTCTTGGACTGCGGCGGCAAGCGGAGCGCGATGCCGCTTTTGAACGCCGCCCCTCAGGTCGCTGATACAGACGACACCCACAAAGCGGTGTCACGGCCACCGCACTCCAAAACGGCAGTCGCATTCCGCGGCTTCCCATGCGGAAAAGCGTTCTGGACGGTTTTCGTCCGCGCCACCCCGGTAACGCGAAGAACCATTTTTTAAACCTATGAAAACCATTCTTCTAAAATGTGACGGGTGTCGAGTGTCGAGTGTCGAGATGAGCGCGGGAAACACGGCGCGTTCTCCTCACGCGTCACGCGTCACGCGTCACTCGCCGCCCGCTTTCACCATCGTCGAATTGCTCACCGTCATCGCCATCATCGCGATTCTGGCGGCGATGCTTCTGCCGGTGCTGTCGAGGGCCAGAATCACCGCGCAGAAAAAACAGGCGGCGGTGGAAATCAGCCAGATTGTCGGCGCCATCCAGCAATACGACTCCGTCTATGGCCGCTTTCCGGTTTCGCCCGCCGTGCAGCAAACCGCAAGCACGCTGGGCGGTGATTTCACATACGGTGGCAGCGTGATTGCCAGCAACCTTGCTTCGCTTCCTGCGAGTTATGTTGCCTATACCACTAACAACTCCGAAGTGATCGCCATTTTGATGGACGTCACTAATTATGCCAACGGCCAGCCGGTGCAGGCGAACTTGAATCATCAAAAAAATCCGCAGCGAACCATCTTTCTGAACGCCAAAATGTCGGGCTACAATCCCGCGGACAATGACCCGCAGCCGCCGGGAGGCGTGGACATCACCGGCGTTTATCGCGACCCGTGGGGCAGTCCTTACATCATCTCGATGGATTTGAATTACGACGAGCAATGCCAGGATGCTATTTACTGCAGACGGGCAGTCTCTCAGAACCCGCCCAGCTCCAGCAGCCAGGCCGGTTACAATGGCTTGTTCAATCCTGATGCGAATGGCCAGACCGATAATTACTTGTATCACGGCAAGGTCATGGTCTGGTCCGCCGGGCCCAACCGGGCAATTGATCCCGTCGAACCCGCTGATGACAGTGAAAACAGAGACAACGTCCTGAGCTGGCAGTAAATATGAGTGTCGAGTGTCAAACCGTCTTCGCTGCGCTTCGCCGCGTCAGGGTGTCGAGTGTCGAGGTAAGCGCGGTAAACGCGGTGCGCCCCCGTTTTGCGTCGCGCGTCACCCGTCCCTCGCCACTTGTCCCTCGTCACCCGTCACCCGTCACCCCCGTAAAGGGGCGTGGCCCCCACGGGGCTTTACGCCCTCACCCTCGTGCCTTTACGCTCATCGAGTTGCTGGTGGTGATTGCCATCCTCGGTATCATGGCGGGGTTGACCGTGCCGGTGCTCAAAAATTTCGCCAAGTCGGACGCCACCCTCGGCGCCTCGCGCCAGTTGCTCGACGACGTGGGGCGCGCCCGGCAACTGGCCATCAGCCAGCGCACGACGGTCTATATGGTCTTCGTGCCGCCAAATTTTTGGGATGGATTGTCTTCTGCGCAAACAAACACACCCGCCGGTATGACCGCCGCCATAAATCTGTGCGACAAGCAATTTACCGGCTACACTTTTGTCAGTTTGCGTTCGGCGGGCGATCAGCCGGGGCAGGGCGTGCCGCATTATCTCGCGCCGTGGCAGACGTTGCCGGACGGCACATTCATTGCCGCCCAAAAATTTTACACCACCAACACCATTGTTGATCAAATTTCCGGTGCCACGTATTTCATTTCAGAATTCAGTTACACCAACAACATTCCATTTCCCACCGAGACATCAACTGGCGGGCCTTTCCTCCCTTACATCGCCTTCAATTATCTCGGCCAGTTGGTTTCAGGGCAGGACGAATACATCCCGATCGCGAAAGGCAGCGTGTCGTTCGCGAGGGATCCGGCGACCAAAACGTTTCAATTCAATCCGCCGGATGCTTCGGAAATTCCGCCCGGCAACAGCACCAATTCCGCCTACAACATCGTTCACATTGACCGGCTGACGGGCCGCGCCGTTTTGGAATATCAAAAGATGCAATGAAAATTCGCAACAAAGCGAGTGGCGAGTGGCGAGTGGCGAGTGGCGTCCGCTGGGGCGGGAGTTTCGGCCCTCGTCCCTCGTCACCCGTCACCCGTCACGTGTCACGTGTCACGTGCCGCGGCTTCACGATGGTTGAGATTGCCATCTGCCTGGCGGTCATCGGCATCGCGCTCGTCGCCATCATCGGCGTGCTGCCCATTGGCATGAACACGCAGCGGGACAACCGCGAGGAAACCATCATCAACCAGGACGCAACCGTTTTGATGGAAGCCATCCGCAGCGGCGCGCGCGGCATGGACGACCTGGCCAATTACGTCTATGCCATCACGAATTTTGGGGGGCAATACAAAAATGGTGTGCTTACGCTATTTTCGTCTCCCCCCCCCATCGGTTATACCAATTATCCCAGTTTTCTCACCAACGGCGCGAACATCGTCGGGCTTTTGAGCATGCCGGAATTTACTGATCCCAACAACAACTACGCTCCCATCGAAAATCCTTCTTCGTTCAACGTTTACAACAGCAACCATATCGTCGCCTACGTCCGTTCCATCAGCGGGCCGGCGATTGAAAAACCGCCGCAAAACAACGACATTGTCGTCGGTGATTCCTTCGGCTACCGCATTCTATGCGTCAACGCGCCGGTGGCGGTGGATACGAACATATTTAATCTACTTCCGGCTCAGCAACTTTACAACCGGCAGCTCGCCGCCAACCTGCACGAGTTACGCCTGACGTTTCTCTGGCCGCAACAGCCCAACGGCAATCTCGGCCCCGGTCGCCAGACCTTTCGCACGATGGTCGCCGGACAAATCGTACAGACCAACTATAATAGCAGCCCGTGGCTTTATTTTTACCAGCCGCAATCCTTCACCAACGCGCCGTGAACCTGAAATTTCAAACTTCGAATTTGCATTATTTGGGGAGCACGCCCGCCCCGGGCGTGGCTGGACGCGCCTCGCGTCCAGCAGTTCGGAATGGGACAGCGGTTGCGTTCAGGGAATTTTCTCGGATCACTGGTGTTTTCCGCGAGGGCGCGAAAAACCACACCCGGGGCGGGTGCGCTCCCCGCGCTTTCACGCTCGTGGAAATTCTCGTGGTGGTGGTGTTGATGTCGCTCATCGTGCTGGCGTTGATGACGGTGTTCAGCAGCACGCAGGCCGCGTTTCGCGCGAGCATCACGCAGACCGACGTGCTGGAAGGCGGCCGCAGCGTGATGGGGCTGATCAAAAACGATTTGGAACCAATGACGCCGTCGTTTGGCAACAGCAATTCACTCGTTGGAGTTTATAATGGCCTCGTTCCGGTCAATTTTTATGCCAACATCAATGCCGGATACGTGCCGCTCATTCAAACATTGACCGCAAGTCCTGATAATCAACAGCGGACGAATGTACTGGAACAATTTTTTATTTTGAATCACCAAAACACAAAATGGTGGGGCGTCGGCTACGCAGTGCTGACAAACTCACCCTCTGGTCTTTATTCACTTTACCGGCTCCAATATCCTCCTGATGAATCAGCGCTTGACCCCCGAACCATCTTCACCAATCAAGCGGTGCAGAATTTTTTTTCAAATCCCACCAATGGCGGCAGTCATCTGATTGATGGCGTCGTGCATTTGACGGTGCGCGCTTACGACAACAATGGCTATTGGATGACGAACACTTACAACTTTGCCGGCGGACAAATAACCACGAATAAAAATGTTCAGTTCATGCTTCCATCAGCCCTGGGCGAAGTCGGGTTCTATATGTTCAGCAACACGGTGCCGGCGTCGGTGGAAATCCAGTTGGGCGTGCTGGAAGACCGCACGCTCCAGCGCGCCCAGTCCATCGGCGGTTTGATCCAGAGCGATTATCTCGCGCAACACGCCGGCCAGGTTCACCTTTTTCGCCAGCGCATTCCGATTCGCAACGTTGACCCCTCGGCCTATCAATGAGAATGAGAACCAAACGAACATCGAACATTCAACATTCAACGCCCAACATCGAATGCGGAATCGAAACCGCCGCCCATTCGTTCGGCGTTCGGTGTTCGACGCCTGCTCGCGGCACCGACTTTGTCGCGTGCTCGCGGGAACGGAGTTCATCGGAGTTGAATGTTGAATGTTCAATGTTGAATGTTCACTCGCGCGTCAGCGGAGTTGGATGTTTCCGCCCTTCCCGCCACTCGCCACCCGCCACCCGCGCGTGCGGAATTGGCAATCCGAACTCCGAACTCCGAACTCCGAACTCCCAAAATGGTGTTGCGCTGATCATCACGCTCATTTTGCTGTCCGTGGTGACGTTCATGGCCATCACGTTTCTGGCCCTCAGCCGCCGGGAACGCAGCGCCGTCAGCACCGTCACCGACACCGCCAGTGCGCGGCTGGCCGCCGATGCCGCGCTGGCCAACGCCGAGGCGCAAATCATGGCCAACGTCCTTTCCTCGACCAATCCCTTCAACTTCAGCCTGCTGGTCTCGACGAATTACATCAATGCGAACGGTTTCATAAGTGGCAGTGCCAACCCGACCAATGTCAATTACGCCTATGCCAGTGGCAGTCCGTTGAATAATCTCCCCCCGAACTACGATTTTCTGCAAAACCTGGTTAACCTGCTTTACAGCCCGCGTGCCCCGGTCTATCTGAGCAACATCGTTACTCACGTGGTGGAAAACCGGTTCTATCTCGATTTGAACCGCAACGGGGAAGACGACCCCAACGGCCTGTTGCCGGTCATTAGTCCAGACCCAGCCAATCCGTATTACTATTACAACCCTCTAAATTCCAGCGATCCCAGGAATGGCCAAACCATGGCATCAATTTTACCCGGCCTCACGCTGAGTAATTTGATGGTCGGCGACCCGGAATGGATAGGCGTTTTGCAGCGGCCCGACGCGCCGCACGGACCGAACAACCCGTTCGTGGCGCGCTACGCCTTCATCGCCGTGCCCGTCGGTAACACGCTCGATTTAAACGCCATTCATAATAATGCCAGAAGGTCGGACCAGGCTCCCATTGATGATGGCTTTTATCGCAATCAAGGCGTTGGCTCTTGGGAAATTAATCTGGCCGCGTTTCTGGCGGATTTGAATACGAACCAATGGTTTCAAAACCCGGTTACATTGAGTTCTTACTACGACTATGAACCAACTTATAGCAGCGGACCACTTGCCCGATACACCGCCTTTGACGATGCGCTTTCGTTGCTGAATTATCGCTATGGGGGTGGTTACGCCAATCTGGCCTGGGTTCAAAACCTCTATCCGCTCAGTCTATCGGTATTTCAGAATGACATTGACGCTTACAGCGACTGGCAGCCGTTGATGACCACTCCGGCGGGGATTAATGTAAGCGGCCAGCACCTTAACCTGCCGTGGTCTGGGGCGGACAACACGAACCATTTCTTCACCCACCAGGAATCGTTCAATCCAAACGAGTCTTCCATTTTTTTCACGAACCGGCTGCAGAGCGCCGGCACGAATGCTTCCACCTACGGCCGCTACACATTTTACCGGCTGCTCTCGCAACTCGGCACCGATTCCGCGCCGGAATCCGGCAAGATGAATTTGAATTATGATAATCTTGATCCATATACCAATGGTGTCGCCGCCTCGACAAATTTCATGGCATGGACGCCTATCGCGTTTTTCACGAACGCCGCCGACCGGCTGTTGCGCGCCTACACCACCCAGTGGCGCAACAGCAATCCCACCAATTTTGCCGCCACGTTTTACAGCGTGACCAACTTCAATTTCGTCAATTCCGATCAATGGACCAATTATCCCACCTTTGGCATCGGGAACATTCCAGTTTTGGTGAGCAACCAGTTTGTCTATTCGTCTGCCGTGAACCGCCTGCTCCAACTCGCCGCCAACATTTACGATGCCACGACAAACCGGTATTATCCTACCGACTACGGCATGGCGTTGCCCACGCTTTTCCAGCCGGTTTTCAGCAAGGTGATCAACGGCCCGAACACAAATGTATATATTACCAACTTCGTTGAGTTCATCGGAACTGGTGCGAGTCTTACCAATACGGTTCCGCTTGACCTGGGCAATCCGGTGGATCTGGGCAATTTGCAACCGTTCAACCTTGTTTATGGTGTGCCCATCATCGTCGGTGCGAAAAAGGGTCTGCCGAATTTCAACCAGTTTGCCATGCAAAGCGCGTTTGCCATCCAGCGCAAGCTTCAAATTACCCGCACCAGCACAAATGCAACTGTCGCACCCCCCAGTTCGTATCAAGTCAACCAGATGTTCAATTGCAGTGTCTCGAATCAATACGCTGTCGAGTGTTGGAATTCGTATACCAACAATTATCCGCGGTCCACAACGATTTGGGTGTCGCAAAAAATCCAGATGGTGCTGACCAACGATGAAACCCAGCAACCTTGGTACCCGCTCGACATAACCAACGATATTTCAATAACCACCAACAACTGGACTGGAACCGGTTTGAGCATGAATTCGGCCTCGTTCCTGGTAACCAACTACAATGCGATTTTATTGCCGACAGAGACTTATCAATTTAGCACCCTCTTTTTCACAACCAATTTGTCACCGAATTTTGAAACCAATGTTAACATCAATGGCTCGAGCCTTCCGCAGCCGCATTGGTGGTTGATCATGACCAACAATATTCAAGTTGTGCTGATTGACACGGCCAGTGGCCGCGCCATTGACTACGTGCAATTGAGGGGCCCGACTGGCGTTCGTGATCTGACCGGCGAAATTCTGAATTCAGCCAATTCGAGCATGTGGCTCACGAATCTTATCTCGAATTCTAAAGTGACGGATATGCCCAGCGGGGTTTATAATCAAATCGTTGGCGCAGAAGCGTGGCCTAATCCTTATGGCACGGGGCACGATCCCGATATAGCCGGCCTTCGCAATTTTTATCACGATCCGCAAATTCAAGGTTATTCGCACCAGGTTTTTGGTTCGACAAACCTTCAGATTGGAGTCTGGTTCACAGCGCCTGCACTGACCGTCCAGCGCATCACCTGGCAGGCGAACGATCCGCTCGTGCATTACCTCAACACCGACCTGACGGACACGGCAAGCCCCACCAACGCGCAAAGCGGCATCGCCAATCCATTGATAGATTGGGCCCCCAACGAGCGTTATCAGCCGTGGAACGTCGTAAATCAAATGAGCCGGCCGGCGGGCGTTGATCAAACTGCATGTAATCTTGCGTTTAAGGATCCGTTGGTGTGCCGGTCGGATGATTGGGATTTCCCGACGAATAAATTCCCCGGCGTCGGCTGGCTCGGTCGCGTCCATCGCGGGACGCCGTGGCAGACGGTCTATCTCAAGGCGTCGGACATTTTGACTGAAAACAATGCCTCTGTTTCTGGCATCAATACCTGGGTAAATTGGACCGGAAACTTGAATTTGTATGATGCCACCTACACTGCGCCGGGACAGGACCGGTTATTGTTTGATCTTTTCACCACCGCTTTCAACGACAACGCGACGCGTGGCACGCTTTCGGTCAATGTGGGGCCAACCAATGCCAATCTGGCCGCGTGGTCGGCTTTGTTCAGTGGTGTGATGGTGCTCTCGAACAACGCGGTGGATTCGGCCATTAATCCCCCCTCGCTCTATGCACAGCATAACGGTTCGCTGGCAAATTTCACGGCGTTCCCCGTCAATCCCGCCGGTGTTTACAATGCGGCCCTGCCGCTGGCCCAACAACCGGCGCTGGCGCAAATCGTGCAAGGCATCAATCAAACGCGGGCCAACACCAACCTGTTCCCATTGCAAACTTTTACGCACGTGGGTGACATTCTCAGCGTGCCGCAAATCACGGAGCAATCACCGTTCCTCAACCGCAGTACGGGCGTTCAACTCACCAACGGCATCAGCGACGAGATGTATGAATGGCTGCCGCAGCAGACGATGTCGCTCCTGCGCGTCAGCGATTCGCCGCGCTATGTGATTTACAGTTACGGCCAGGCGCTCAAGCCCGCGCCCAATGGCATTTATACGGGCAGCGGACAGTATTTCGGCATGGTCACGAATTATCAAGTCGTGTCGGAAATCGCCACCCGCGCCGTCGTGCGCTTTGGCAGCAGGCTGACCAACAATGTTGTGTTTGACCTCAACACCACCAATTGGGTCAGCATCCCTGTGGTGACGAACAACAATGCCGTCATCGAAAGTTTTAACCTTTTGCCGCCGGATTGATTGATATGAAGAGAAGCAAGCAGATAGTAGATGGTAGCTGGAAGTTGGGGCGGAAGTTGAGGCAATTGATTTGCCGGTTTGCCAACTGCTATCTCCCAACTCCTAACTCCTAACGTTATATGCGTTCGCGTCCGTTCATCTGGATGTTGTTGTGCCTGCTGTGCCTGGCGGGCGCATGGTTGTTCTGGCGCCAGACCGCGAACCCGCGGACGAAGCCGTCCGCGCTCCAAAAAATTGCCACGCCGATGACCGCAACTTCTTCCGCTTCCACTGCGTCGAACATTTTGACCGCCGCTTCCACCAACAGTGCAACTTCGGCCAAAACAAACCGATTTGCCTGGCGCCTCAGCAATACAACCAAGTCGCTCGACCAGTTGATGGGCGACCGCCATGCGATTCTGCTGGAGAACGCGCTGATTGATTCGAGCCAGCCGCTGAATTTATCCATTCCCAAAAACTTGCGATCGCAGGGCGATCCGGGCGCTTACATCGTCCAGGCGCGCGGGCCGATTGACAATGCCTTCCGCGCGATGCTCGCACGGTCGGGCGCAGAGATTGTTTCCTACATTCCAAACGATGCCTACCTGGTGCGCGCGGCGGCGGGCGTGGCCAACGGATTGGCGGGAAATCCGCTCACGCAGGCGGTGATTCCCTACGAGCCGTATTACAAAATGTCCTCGTCCATGCCCGTGACGGTTGGACAAAAAACGCTTTCTTCCGCGCCAATGAAAACCAACCGGCCGGCGGGGCCTTCGTTGCTTGTTTTGGCGGTGAAACAGGCGCCGCTGCCCGCGGGAACCTGTCTGACGCTTGGCTTGTTCAAAGACAGCGCGGCGGAGACGGTCGCGCAGATTGAAAAGCTTGGCGGCCGGATTGTCGCGCGGGACAATTCGCCGTTCGGTCCGGTGGTACGCGTGCAGCCGCCGGCGGATTGGGTTGCGCTGGCCACATTGCCCGGCGTGCAAATTGTCGAGCCGTATCGTCAACGCATGCACGCCAACGACCTCAGCCGGGCGACCGTGGGCGTGGCAGCGGACACCCAGACAACGACAAACTATCTTGGATTGAGCGGCAAAAACGTGATTGTGCAAGTAAACGATTCGGGAATTGACGCGAATCATCCGGACTTTGACGCTACAACCAACGGCGGTGCCTCCCGCGTAATTGGCGATCCGGCGAACTTGGTTGACAGCAACGGTCACGGCACGCACGTGGCGGGCATCATCGCGGGCAATGGCTCGATGTCGTCAACGGTGACCAATGCGTCAGGTTCAGTTACGAACGCAAACTTTCGCGGCAAAGCGCCGCTGGCCAATTTGCTGGCCGTGAGTTTGAACCTTTCAGACCAGGAACTGCAGGAAACGGCAGCGCGGACGAACGCGCTGATTTCGAACAACAGTTGGAACTACGGTGGCGACAACGCCTACGATCTGGCGGCGGCGAGTTACGATGCGGCGGTGCGCGACGCCTTGCCGGAAGTAACCGGTTCGCAGCCGGTATTGTTTGTATTTTCGGCGGGCGATTCGGGCGGCGGCGACGACAACGGCGACGGTGGCAACTCGGACACGATTCAGTCGCCGGCCACGGCCAAAAACGTGATTACCGTCGGTGCATTGGAGCAGTCGCGTCATATCACCAATATAGTGACGAAGGTGGCGGATGGTGTGACCAACACCAGTACTCCATGGCGGCTGATGACCGACAGTGGCAATCAAGTGGCCGGTTATTCGAGCTGCGGCAACGTGGGCGTGGGGACCGAAGGTGCCAACGGCCGTTTTAAACCAGACGTGGTCGCACCAGGTTCCTTTGTCATCTCAACCCGTTCCGAGCAGTGGGATGAACAGGCTTACTATAGTCCGACGAATTACTATTTCGATGAATTTAGCGATCTTGTAGATGCAAATTCATTGAATGCCTATTTCATTTCCCTTGCTTTTATTCCACCTAACACGGTTTTCAACTCCAACATTGTGGCGGTGAGCATACAAGTTGTGCCGAATATATATTCACCGGTACCGTTTCCCAATTTCCAAATTTTTGTAAGTAAGACTGGCACTCCGGATCCAACCGACGCGAGCACCTACGATTTTGTGACGATGAACAATCAGGTTTCCATTCCGCCCGATGGTGGCAGTTCGTATTTAACAGGAATCCAGGAAGGAAATTTGTATTATGCCGTCGTCAACACCAACAGCCAGTCGGTGTTCTACGACATCATCACGGAAATCGTCGCGACGAATCAGAACGGGGATTATTTCCAGGTGTTGAGCAATTTGAACCAGTCCATCGGCAAGCCCAACCCAAACAACACCGGTCCGGGGCCTTATTACCGTTATGAAACCGGCACGAGCATGTCGGCGGCGGACGTGTCCGGCGTGCTGGCGTTGATGCAGGATTACTTCACCAACACGTTGCACGCCACGCCCAGCCCGGCATTGCTGAAGGCGATACTCATCAATGGTTCGCGGGAGACGAGCAATTACAAATTTGCCGTCGCCAACGGCGTCAACATCCAGGGCTGGGGTTTGGTCAATCTGCCGGATTCACTGCCACCCGGATTGACGACCAGTGTGAACAGTACCGGCGAATCCATGCTGATGATTGACCAAAGCCCGACCAATGCCCTGGCCACCGGTGACAGCCAAACCTTCAAAGTCCAGATTTCCAATCCCCAGGCGGTGGTGTTGCCTTTGCGGGTGACGCTGGCGTGGACGGACCCGCCCGGCGACCCCGCCGCCGCCATCAAACTCGTCAACAACCTCGATCTCGTCGTCACCAATCTCGACACGGGTGTCGTGTACTTTGGAAACGATTTTGCGATATCGGGCAGTCCGCCCTACAGCAATGCCGGGGATACAAACTTCCCGAACCTGGATGTGGTCAACAACGTTGAAAACGTTTACCTGTCGCCGTTGCTCGGCACGAACTACACGATCACGGTCATTGGTCGCGGTGTGAACGTCAACGCCGTCACCGCCCACCCCAACAATGTGGTGCAGGATTACGCGCTGGTCATTTCCTGCGGCGAAGGCGAGGTGACCAACGCGTTCACGGTGACGACGAATGCCACTTCGTTTGTTTCCAACCCCACGTCCGACCAGCAAATCACTTATGTTGGCACCATCAACGCGCCGTTGCTGGATCAATTGGTCGGCGCCAGCACGCCGTTGCTCGGCACGAACACAATCCCGCTGGGGACCAATCTGTTATGGGGCGGGACCAACGGCGTCATCACGCTGGGCATGACCAACCAGTGGCATTTCTATGTGATAACCAACACCGGAGCGA
>Ga0208034_1001721_pt1 | contig 12653 bp, 10 predicted proteins | sample June2015DPH_8_10_FD_184699 | JGI IMG/M metagenome (GOLD analysis project Ga0208034, IMG submission 184699) | Peatland microbial communities from SPRUCE experiment site at the Marcell Experimental Forest, Minnesota, USA - June2015DPH_8_100... | ecosystem: Environmental > Terrestrial > Soil >...
CAGTCTTCACCCTACGACACAGCCGCCACCCGTCTCAACACGCCCCCATTCCTGCGCCCAATTCCCCTCGTCTCGCCGCTCCTGCCTCCCGCCAGCCTCGCGCCCTCCCCCACTGTCTGAATCGCAGTTCAAAACTCATTTGAGCTTGCATCGACCGCGCCGCACAGGTATAATCGCCCGCTTTGATCAAAGGCGAATTGAGGATTCGCAGTCGAAGCCCTAATTCTCTCATACAGGTTTGGCGGTCTGGGGGGCTCCAGTGAAGAGGAAGCGCCTTGGCCAAGCACTCGTCGAACGGAAACGGATCTCCAATCAGATATTGGAAGAGATAGTCAAGGAACAGGACGCCAAAGACGGCCCACTCGGGTTTCTCGGCGAACTTCTCCTTGAGCGGGGTTTGGTGTCCAGAGACGACCTTGTCGCTGCCCTTGAGGAAGTTACTCTGTTCCGTTTTGTCGACCCCCGCTTTGCCACCGTCGAGAAGGCGGTGCTGGAACGCATTCCCCGCGAAGCTGCAATTCGGTACTGTGTCTTGCCGCTGATTCGCGAGGGTAATCGAATCATTACCGTGATGGCGGAGCCCCAGAACCTCCTCACGGTCGACAATCTCCGATTCATAACGGGGATGGACATCTCTCCTCGCCTGGGTTTTCGCTCGGACATCCTCACCGCCATCGATAAGTGTTATGCCCAAAACGCGGAGGACACGAAGGCAGAGAGAGACAAGCTGCCTTTCATAGAACAGGTTGACGTGTCCGCCATGCAGTTCTTCACTGCCGGGTCCAGCGAAAAGAGCAAAGCGGCCATAGAAGAGTTTGAGGCGGAGCTGCGGCACGAGCGCACTCCGGCCGTGCGGCTGGTCTCAGCCATCCTCTACGCTGCCGCTACCAAGCGAGCGAGCGATATCCATATTGAGCCGCAGGGTGAATCTACAACCGTTCGCATCCGTGTCGACGGCGTCCTGCGCGAGCTCACCAACATTCCGAAGGAGCTCCAGTCCTCGGTTATTTCCCGGGTTAAGATTCTTTCCGACATGGATATCGCCGAGCGTCGAACTCCGCAAGATGGCCGCTTTCTGGTCAAAATTTCCGACAGCAACCTTGATCTTCGAGTCTCCACCTTGCCCACTCATTACGGAGAAAAGGTCGTCATGCGCCTGCTCGACCCGGCGTCCACCCGCGTCGCCTTTTCCGCCCTGGGCTTTAGCTTGGAGGACGCAAAGGTCCTCAATGCGGCCCTCTCGGGTCCGCAGGGCATGGTGCTGGTGACCGGACCGACGGGCTCGGGAAAGACCACCACATTGTACTCGGCGTTAAACTCCTTACGCTCACCTACCGTCAATATTATTACCGTTGAGGATCCCATCGAGTACAAAATCGAAGACATTAATCAGGTCCAAGTCAATCCCAAGGCGGGTCTGACGTTCGCCACCTGCCTCCGATCGATCCTTCGGCAAGACCCCAACATCATCATGGTAGGCGAGATTCGCGATCCCGAAACGGCCGAGATTGCTCTGCAGTCCGCGCAGACCGGACACTTGGTGCTTTCCACGCTTCACACCAATGACAGCGTCTCTGCCATCACCAGGTTGCTCGACCTGAAAACTCCAGCCTTCATGGTGGCCTCTTCTGTTAGCGCGATCGTCGCCCAACGGCTCGTGCGGAAGCTTTGCCAATGCCGCGATGAGGCGGCCATGACCAATGAGCACGCATCCCGTTTCCTGGGGGCAGGTATTGTGGATTTTGGGGACAAAATCTACATCCCCGCCGGCTGCGCGCGCTGCGACAACTCGGGCTTCAAGGGTCGAGTGGGCATTTACGAGGTTTTGGTTCTTGACGAACAAATGCGGGCGGCCGTACGTTCCGGGATGCGCGACGAGGAAATCCGCAACATGGCTCGCAGCGGTGGCATGCGCTTGATGCAGGAAGACGCTCTGGAAAAGGTCAAGTTGGGACTGACGACCCTCGAAGAAGTCCTTCGATTGGTACCTTTCGAGAATATACAGGCCCAGCGTTGCCGGAACTGCGGGAAGGCGTTGGCGCCCTCTTTCCTCTTCTGCCCCTATTGTGGAGCTGGGACACGCCGTGTCCCAAGCACTGCTCGCGGGTCCTTAAGCCAGAATTCCGTCGCCTGAGGAGATGCACAATCATGAGCTCCACCACCCGCCGCAAGCGGGGAATGCCCACTCGCCACCAACCACGCTACGCAGCCTATAAGGAATTGGCGCTCACTTACGAGGGTTACAGTGAAGAAATTCCGGTGCGCGCTCCCGACATCAGCACGCGCGGTATCTTCATCAACACGCCGCGGCCCTTCCCTCTAGGCGCAGTCTTGTGCATTGAGTTTCGCCTGACGCGCTTGGATGTTCTGGTGAAAGCTCGCGGAGAAGTCCGTTATTGCCTGCCTGGTGTGGGTGTCGGCGTCGAGTTTATTGATATCTCCCCCGATGCCCAACGCGCCATCGAGGAAGAGACGGCTGCCCTCTATGGCGTTCCTTGAGCTAGCCCTTCAGATTGGGAAAGACGATGCCGTAAATCCTCGTCCCCTTGGAAGCCAGGAATTCAAGCCGGACGATTCTCGCAGGCAAGAAGATATTGCCGCCTCCCGGCGAATAAGGGACGGCAACTTCAATTGCCTCGCCCGGTACATACTCCCAGGGACTGGTGAAGCAAAGCCCACACCGTGACACACTTCGAGTTTTGACCAAGTCCTCGCCGAAGCGCGCTGTCCGTATACACGCAGTGACCCGCATTTCGCGGCGAGGCTCACGTCGCCTGTCTTGGAGTTGGGCAGGGACAGGAGGAGAAGAAGCTGGAGTGGCTGTCTCAGACTCCCGCGTGTCCTCACTCGACTTTCGCCATAAGGACACGTCCCGGCAAAGTTTGCAGGAGCGAGAAATGTGCCTATTCACCTCCAAGACTTCCAGTTCGAAATCGTTAAGACAAACCACCTCTCGATTCTTGCAGCCGATGCACTCAAGCAATATGCGGCCTATCGCCCCTTCGGATTCGGTCAATGGCGGGAATTCGATGCCCCAAATGTTGTTTTCCCCACCGATGAATTTGATTCCGTAATAATAAGTCCCCCTGCTCTTCCCCAGCAATCCTACTATGCACGCCTCGGCCTCCCGGCCGGTCGCAAGGCAGCGGATCGTAATCTCTTGTTGCGCCACCAGCTTGCGCTCCAAGCCAATTTTCCCCCCGTGGCGGCCGATTACCGCAGTACGAGTCCGGTCGAGAAACTGGGAGCCCAGGCAATCTGCCCCTGCAACTTCTATCGGGATTTCGAGTTCCATGCGCTCACTTGCACGTCGTCCCTCTGTTTCCATTTCCATACCGGAACGCACCTCGATCGGGAAATTCACTGCGGCCCTGCGGTTTTGCCCCACTCTCGAACTGGCTGAATTACTCGACGGCCCGGCCCTCGTCCACCAGTGTGAAGGGTTCAACCCGAAGCACTTTCGGGAAAAACTCTATAACCAATCTGCATATGATCCCCGGCCTAGTCCACCCCCTCTTTGACCTGCCCGACCCTTATCGATAGAGCTTGCGCGATCTATCAGCCACCCGGTGGCTCGGTGAGCAGTGGCGGGACGCTTCCATGTGGTCGCGCGGATCACGCCGGATGTGTCTGCACCGGAGTTTCCAGTTTCAACTCTATCCCTCCGCAAAACCTTACACCTGCCGGCCTCTCGAATCAAGTTCAGACCGTCATAGCCGCCCTCGGCTCAGACGGATCTTCCCGTCATTTTTGTTATAGATGGCCTACCAGTAGAAGTGGCGGCGCGGCATCGGCGGCCATTCAGAGATCTCGCCTCGCCAAATTCGACCGCAGGCAAGTGTTAGCGCGCCCCTTCAGGGCTTGGGGTTGGAAGCAAGGTGGCCCCTCTTACCCAGGCCTGGGCTGAGTTAGGCCGCCCCTTTGGGGCTGGAAAGCACGACCGCGCAGAGACCCCGTTGAACGGGCAGCTTGGCCTGCGTCTTGTCACTTATCGGCTGGAACCACGGGAAGCAAAATGTGCGACGGATGCGCGGCGTCGTGATAAACCGCGTTATCCGCCACGGCCCACCGCCGGTTGTTGTTAAGCGGCTCGCCGGTGTTCGGGTTGAGGTCGAACCGCGGGAAATTGCTGCTGGAAATATCCACACGAATGCGATGTCCGGGCTGGAAAACAAGTGATGTGGGATACATCTCGATGGTGATGGGATACACCTCGCCGGGCTTCATCAAAGTGCCGTGGGCGAGCGAATCGCGATAGCGCGCCCGCAGGATGCCGTCCCCCACGTTCAGGTCGACGCCGCCGGGAAAATCGTGATTGGGCGGATAAACGTCCACCAGCTTGGCCGTGAAGTCGGTATCCGGCGCGCTTGACGACGCCCACAGCTTCACGATTAGCCGGCCCGTCACTTCCACGTCCTCGGTGAGCGGTGAGGTTTGGAACACCAGCACGTCGTTGCGAGCCGAGAGCGGGCGCTCATCGTCGCACAACCAGAAGTCCTTTCGGCAGCGCTGATCGGCGGCGCCCCTAAACATCAGAATTCCTTCCGAAGAGATGTTGCCGCCTAGCGTTGGCACCGGGTGGTGCGGGTCGAACAAGTAGTGGGTGGGCTCGGCGGCGCCTGCTTCATTGCTTGCCGGCTTTGACGCCGAAAGGCTGCCGTCAGCGTGCAGGTAATAGGGTGTGCTCACGGCGCGAGCCAACGGCCACTCGTTTTCGTTGCGCCAATGCCCGCCCACAAAGAGGCGGCCTTCGGGAGTCTTGTGCGCGTCGCCGCCGCCCATCACGAAGATGCGTACGGGGGACTCGCGGTCGACGCCGTTGTCGATGCCCTTCAGCCAGTGGTCAAACCAGCGCTGGTGGAATGCCATGAGGTCCAGCTTGGCCTCCGGTCCGAACTCCGCTTCGCCGGCATTGCTCGACTGTTGGCCGCCGTGCGTCCATGGGCCCATGATCAGGCGGATTGGTCCTTTCTTGTTCTTCGCCAGCGTCACGTAGTTGAGATTGGAAGTCATCAAATCCCAGGAGTCATACCAGCCGCCAACCAGGTAAACCGGAATGTCCTTGTACTCGGCCACATGCTCCGCCACATCGACACCACAGTTCTTCCAGAAGTCGTCGTAGTCGCCGTGGCTCATCGCTTCCACCAGCCAGGATTCGTAATCGGGAGCGAGCTTGAGCGGCGTGAGGCCGGAGCGCAATGGCAGCTCGCGCGCGTAGTCGCGCACCTGCTTGGCGAGCTCGGTAAGCTGGTCCCGCGCGCCGGGGTCGCGAGCCGGCAGCGTGCCGCCGTTGGGTACTCCCAGGGTGAAAATCCAGTTCAGCCAGCGCAACTCGAAGGCCCCATCGTGGCGAACGCCGTAGTGTCCATAGTCCGACATCGCATCGATAGGCACCATGGCCTTGAGATAGGGCGGATTGGCGAGGGCGAGGGCGTGCTGCGTCCCACCGGGGTAGGACGTGCCCACCGTGCCGATTCCGCCGTCCGACCACGCCTGCTCGCCGATCCACTTGGCGGTATCGTATCCGTCGTTCCCATCGTCGCGGTCGGGACGCCAGCGGCCTTCCGAGGCGTAGCGCCCGCGCACGTCCTGCGTAACCACCACGTAGCCGCGCGGCACAAAGAAGCGCGGCCAGTACTCGGAATGGTCCTTGTCGTAGGGAGTGCGCTCGAGGATGACGGGAAACTTACCGGAGGCGGGAACGCCGTCAACCCCGGGCCGGTAAACATTGGTGGCCAATCGCACCCCATCGCGCATCGTTACCATCACGTTTTGCGATGCGACGATGCCGTAGGGCGTCTCACCCTGCGCTCGGAGCGGAATGGAGTGAACCGAGACAACGACTGCGAATACGGCGGCGCAGAAGAAACGATAAGGTGAAGGTGCCGTTTGTCCTTCGTGCGTTGTCCGTCGCGAGAGACAAAGCGGCCGATGGTCACCGATTCTTCTGGGAATAGAAAACGGACAAAAGACATCGGACCACGGACGTCTTGTACGCCGTTCATTAGCCATGATTCACTCCGTCTTGTCCACGAATGGGTGGGGATTATATCAAATACATTTTCCCCAGTGTGCGGCAATGAGGTTTGGCATAGAATCATGCCATCGTGGCGGAGGCGGTACGCCGGACTGGAATCGGTCGAACTTGGGTGGTCGCTGTGGATTTTACTGGCAACTGACGACTTTCCTTCTGCGGAACAGGTGGAACTAATGAGGGCGCCATGCAGCTTCGAAAATTGAAGCGTCCTGAGTTTGCAGCACTGGGTTTGCTGGTTTTGGCTGGCGCCGTCATTTGCCACCTCGGATGGGGCGGACCCGCATCCGGGTTGCCGCCGTCTCCCGGAGACTTGGAAATCGCTGCGCTTCAGGACAGCTTTCGCCATCCGCCGGAAGACTCCAAGATCATGGTGCGCTGGTGGTGGTTTGGGCCAGCGGTGACGAACGCGGAACTCGATCGAGAATTGCACCAAATGAAAGATGCCGGCATCGGTGGGTTTGAAGTCCAGCCGGTATACCCCCTCACGCTCGACGATTCCGGCAAAGGCCTGCACAATCTTCGCTACCTCTCCCCGGAATTTCTCGCCGCAGTCAGTTCCACGGCACGCACGGCGCACGAGCTTGGCCTGCGCATGGACATGACGATGGGCAGCGGCTGGCCGTACGGTGGGCCGCACATTACGCCGGAACTCGCCGCTGAAGGTTTACACTGCCTGCGGTTTCCCATCCAGGAAGGCGCGCAGTCGATACCTGGGCCGCCATTGCATGAGGGCCAGCGATTTCTTGCGGCGTTTGTGGCCTCGGGAGATGAGAAACACTTCGACGCGAGTTCCGCGCATCAGATCGCTCCGCAGGAAGATGGGAGCTTCGATCTCCCCGCCTCTCCCGCCGGTCCGCGCGTTCTGCTGTTCTTTATGGCGGGATTGACGGCGCAGCAAGTGAAGCGTGCCGCATTGGGAGCGGAAGGAAACGTTCTTGACCATTACAGCCGCGCCGCGATGCAAAAGCACTTGGAGGCCGTCGGCGCACCGCTGGAGGCAGCGGGCGGCGGGAATATCCGCGCCATGTTCTGCGATAGCCTGGAGGTGTACGACTCGAACTGGACCGCAGGCTTTCTCGAAGAGTTCAAACACCGGCGCGGATATGATTTGACGCCTCACCTTCCCGCACTCATTGCCGACAGCGGACCCGACATCGCGGCCGTGCGTCACGACTGGGGCCAAACGCTAACCGAGTTGTTGGATCAGAATTTCCTCGCGCCCTTTCAGGCGTGGTGCCACCAGCATCATGTGCTGGCAAGGGTGCAGGCCTATGGCCAGCCGCCCGCGCAGCTTTCGAGCTATCGGTACGTCGACCTTCCGGAAGGCGAGCAGGGGGATGAGGCAGGCCATTGGAACCACTTCACAGCTTCACGTTGGGCGTCTTCGGCCGGACATCTTTATGGAGTGCCGGTAATTTCCGCCGAGGCTTGGACGTGGATTCACTGGCTACCGTTCCGCGCCACGCCGCTCGATTTCAAGGCCACTGCTGACGAGTATTTTCTCGAGGGAATCAATCAATTCGTGGCGCACGGGTATCCCTATTCGCCGCCCGGTGTGCCGGAACCCGGCTGGCATTTCTACGCCGCGGGGGCGCTCGGCCCGCATAATCCCTGGTGGTTCGCCATGCCGGATCTCGCGAGCTATTTGCAGCGCGGCAGCTTCATGCTGCGTCAGGGCCGGCCCGCCAACGACATTGCGGTTTATCTGCCCACCCACGACGCTTGGGCGCATTTACCCGTTGGCGAGGTGAACCTGTGGGAGTCGATCTGGAAGAGACTCGGCCCCACCCTTGTGCCCAGCCTGCTGGAGGCGGGATACAATTTGGATTTTATCGATGACGAAACATTGGCGCAGCAGGGTCGCGTGGAAAAGGGCAAGCTGATTTTTGCCGGCCAGGAATTCTCCATCGTGGTTCTGCCGGGAATCGAACGTATCCCGCCCGCGACGCTGGCCAAGCTTGATGAGTTTGCCCAAAGCGGCGGAGTTTTGATTGCCACGCGGCGACTGCCTTTTCTCGGGCCGGGCCTTCTCCATCAGGATACGGAGAGCGCGGAAGTGGCGCGGCAAGTGGAAAACCTTTTCAAAAAGGACACCGCCCCGGGGCACTTCGTTGCCGATGAGAATAAGTTCCTTGAAGATGAATTGCCTCGACTCTATCCTCCTGACGTTGCCATTTCTCCTCAGTCGCGAGAGTTAGGGTTCATCCACCGCCATACGGATACGTCGGAGATTTATTTCATCGCCAACACCTCCAACCGGCGCTTTGAAGGCACAGCCACCTTCCGTGTCAAGCGGCAAAACGCGGAATGGTGGGACCTCTTCACGGGTGACGCGGCCGCGGCGGAAACCACGACCGGTTCCGAGGGTGGCACTGTCTTGAAACTCGACATGGAACCTTACGGTTCGCGGCTCGTGGTCTTTAGCGACCGGCAAGCACCGCAAGCGCCGGCCGCAGTGGTGGTTCAACTTCCCGAGCCCGTTGACCTCAGTCGCGGATGGCAAGTCACCTTCGAGGGCACGGGAAATGAAGTCTCCATGGACACGTTGCATTCCTGGACTGACCTCGCAGGCGTGGAGCATTTCTCCGGACGCGCGGCATACCAGAAAAAGTTTGTCGCTCCCGCCGGATTCCTCGAGGACGGAGTCCGGGTGGAGCTGAATTTAGGTGAGGGGACTCCCCTTCCGGTTAAGCAAAACGCTTACTTTCAAGCTTGGCTTGACGGCCCGGTGCGCGAAGCGGCGGAAGTCTTTGTGAACGGCCACCGCGTGGGCACCGTCTGGCATCCGCCCTACGAAATAGACGTAACTTCCTTTCTCCGCGCGGGCGAAAACGAACTGCGGATTGTGGTGGGCAATCTCGCCGTCAACGAAATGGCGGGGAGCCCCTTGCCGAATCGGACAGAGCTAACCGCGCGCTACGGCGAAAGGTTTCAGGATCAAGGGAATAATTTGGTAAAGCCGGTCCCGTCGGGGCTAACGGGTCCTATCCGACTGATCGCGCGCGGCCGGACTGGGGCCGTTCGCATTTCCCGTTAACTTGCCGAATACCAGCAGGGACGGGTCGTTTCCGAATATCGTTCAGGAGAACAAGACTGTGTCGCAAACGTCAGCGCTCCGCACTTTTCAAGTTGACCGTGCCGTTGTTGAAGTTTACCCATCCAAGGCTGAGGCGGGGAAGGCAGCGGCTCTGCGGGCCTCTGCCATTCTGAAAGCCGCGATTTCGAAGGAAGGCCGCGCTCGCCTGATCTTGGCGACCGGGAATTCTCAGGAGGATTTGGTTGCTGCTTTGGTCGAAGTCCGAGACCTCGATTGGTCGCGCCTTGAGGTTTTTCACATGGATGAATATGTCAACCTACCGGACACTCACCGGGGCTGCCTGAAACGTTGGATGAACACACATTTCGTAGAGGTCGTCCACCCCGGCATAGTTCATTACCTTGATGGGAACGCTCCCGACCTCGATGCCGAATGCCGCCGTTATGAGCAAGCATTGCGGACGGCGCCGATCACTCTATGCATGCTGGGGATTGGCGAAAATGGTCACATTGCTTTCAACGATCCCCACGTCGCCGACTTCGACGATCCGATGGCCATCAAGCGAGTAAGTCTGGACGAGCGTTGCCGGAAGCAACAGGCGGGCGAGGGGCATTTCCCGGATTTTGCGAGCGTTCCCGCTGAAGCCCTCACCCTGACCTGCCCGATGCTGATGAACTCCAAGAACCTGATCTGTTGTGTTCCTGAAATCCGCAAAGCGGAAGCCGTAAAGAATGCGTTGGAGGGACCGGTCACAACACGATCTCCCGGCTCGGTGGTGCGAACGCATCCGCACGCGACCATTTACCTCGACACCGACTCCGCATCGCTTCTCGAGGGCTAATCTCAATACTGTTCACATAAGAGGTTTGAGGGGATTGGTCATCAGTTAGTCCCAGAGAAACCCCGACTGCCGCTTAACTTTGACATTCCAAATCGGAATCTCAGAGGGATTTTTCGCAGCGGAACGCCTGTTTCTCATATAATGATTACTGGTCAGACGGAAAACCTGCACTTACAAGGCTTCAGTAATCTGCGGTGGAACAACGAACTGATTTGCCATCTACGCCAGCTTCCCTGGGAACCGAGACCTCCCCTTTAGGCGGGCAGCAGGTATCCACGCCCGCACGGGAGAGTCGTGCATGGGGCTCGCCGCGCAATACAGCGATTGTGATCGTTCCCATTCTCCTGGTTTTGATCACTTTCCTTTTCTGGTATCAAACCTGGTTTGGGCGGGGGCTCTCCGACCATGAGATGGCACAGGTTCTGGCCGATACCTCCGTGCCGCACAAGACGCAACACGCCCTGGCTCAGCTTTCCGACCGGATCGCGCGGGGCGACCCGACCGTCAAACGTTGGTATCCGCAACTGCTGGCCTTGGCGCAGAACAAGGAATCGCAACTGCGCCTGGAAGCCGCGTGGGCAATGGGTCAGGATAATCACTCCGAGGAATTTCACCAAGCGTTACGGAAGCTGATTGACGATCCGGTGCCCATGGTGCGATGGAATGCCGCGTTGGCTCTGGTACGATTTAGCGACGGGGGAGGGGAGCCGCAGTTGCGGGCCATGCTTCAACCCTTTACCCTCAACGCCTCGGACGGGGGCACCATTAAGTTCCGCATGAAGGAGCAGGACGACGTCCGCAACGGCAGCATCATTGCCCGCATCCACCCGGTGGAGAGTGAACAGCAAAGGGATGTCCTATCTACGGTGGGGGGGACGATTGCACGTTTGCTCGCCAAGGATGGCGCAACCGTGGCGGCGGGTGATGCGGTGGCGGTCATCGACCCGGACGAAAGCCAGGTGGTGGAGTCCCTGCGCGCGCTCTATTTGGTGGGCCAACCACAGGATCTCGACGACGTCGGGCGCTTCGCCCGCGGGGCGCCCAATATGTCGGAGCGAGTACGCGAGCAAGCGGAAGTTACCGACCGCGCCATCCGGGAACGGTCAGCAAAAGGGAAAAGTAGCGCCGGGCTTTAGCCCCGGCATTTGCCGACCTGAAGGTAGGCGCTACAAATGCCTTTTCCAATCGTAGCAGGAGAGGGCGTGTCAGAGGTTAGACCGAAAACTTGATTCCGAGATGAGATTCGACTTCTTCCGTCGGCACCATCTCGATGGCATCCCACGGGCAGCCGTCCAAAAAGCTGCCGTCAGGGCCTTTGCTGGTACACTTCTTGCAGCCGATGCAGAGTGCCGGGTCGACTTCAATCCGACCGAAGGGGGGATGGTCCTCGTCGGGGACCCAGTACATACAGTCGGCCACCGGGCAATAAGGAACACAGGCCGGGGAGCCAGAACAACCCGTGCAACATTCGGTGATGACCGCGAGTTCTTTGGGCCGCTTCTTGCGCGGGGTTTCAATGCCGATGGATTTGGGCTCGCTCTTGACGACTTCCCCGACAGGAATGTAATACTCGGACAAGTTGTTCCTCCTCGCCCCGAATGTAAGGATATTCTCCCAGAAGGAGGCGGGAACGTCAACCACAAGAACAGTGGCTAGGGCGCGAGAACGGTAGCCAATGGATGGCGGTGAGTAGCGGTCAACTAGCCACTATCCACTCGCCACTAACCACTGTTCTTCTCCAATCTTCGCGAGGCGCTATGGTAGCCTGGACGCTGGTTTTTCACATTGTCGGCTTGGTTTTCTGGCTGGGAAGTCTTCTGGTGGTTACTCAGATTCTAGCACTTCACACGGAGGAGCCTTCTCCTGAAACGTGCGAAACCCTGGGGCGACTGGAATCGAAGCTGTTGAAAGGGCTGGCACACCCCGGCGCAGCCATCATGGTAATCACCGGATTCCTCTTGGTGTCAGAGGACCCCAACTATCTCCGGGAGCACTGGCTGCACGCCAAACTGCTATTGGTCGTAGTTTTAATTGTGCTGGATTTGCGGCTGACGTTTCGGGCTAGGGCGTTTCAGGAGGGCAAAATCGAGTTAAGCCGCCGTGAATGTATGGTCTTACATGGTGCTATCTCCCTGGTGTTCCTTATAATATTGATTTTGGTGCTGACCAAACCCTTTGGTCTGCACCGGCGTCAAGCGCAAATGGAAAGAAACGGTGATGCAATCAGCAGTTGCTGGTCGCAACCCGAGAAAGATCTTATAATGAAAAGGACAGGAGTATAATTTGGCGAAAATTACGATTAACAATAACGGTTCGATTCGGGTAGAGGGAGATTTCACGATCTGCGACGCGAGCGGCAGCGTTTTTGACTTGTCAGGCCGGACCGCGATCAGTCTTTGCCGCTGTGGACATTCTGAAAACAAGCCCTTTTGCGACGGCACCCACCGAAAAGTCAGTTTTGAGTCGGAGGTGAAGGCGCGGACCTTACCGCCCCCGGCTCCCAAGCCCGCGTGAATTCGCAGTTTTGCCAACCTGATGTGCTGCAATGGTTTAGTCAATTATATCCACGGGCAGGAAGTGTCTCCCAAGAATCGCGATTGAGCGATGGTAAGGTGTTCCTGAGATGGTGGAAAGATCGTTTGCCGCGAGCCGTGGTTAATCCGGGTGAGGTCGCGACTCCATTGCGGTCAAGATTCAGGGGTCCAGGGGTCCTCCCGATAGTTTCTCCCCGCCCGGGG
>Ga0208034_1001722_pt1 | contig 12647 bp, 13 predicted proteins | sample June2015DPH_8_10_FD_184699 | JGI IMG/M metagenome (GOLD analysis project Ga0208034, IMG submission 184699) | Peatland microbial communities from SPRUCE experiment site at the Marcell Experimental Forest, Minnesota, USA - June2015DPH_8_100... | ecosystem: Environmental > Terrestrial > Soil >...
GTGTGGAGCACGGCGTCCAGCGCCGACATTGTCAACCGCAATTCCCCGGCATCGGCGGTGGCGGGCAAAACGACAAAACGGCTGGCATCCGTTGAAGCACGCAATTTTTCGGCAATGAATCGTGGCGGCTCGCGCAGGAGCAGTTTTATTTTTCGGTTCCGCCGCAGCGCCTTTTGGAAGGCGTCCAAGGCAAGATCGGTCCATTTGTTGGGTTCCGGCCGCGAGAGCCGGCCAAAAAGAACTTCTTCACCGGCCACGCCGAGTTGCTTTCGGAAGGCGGCGATTTCAACCGCAGCTGGCAGATCCTCCGGATCCACCGGATTGACCGCCACACTGCATCGCCTGAAGAACGTCTCATTCAGCCGTCGGAATGCGCGCCGCGCCGCTTGCACACACGACGTCCATGAAACGAACAGACGATAATCCGTCCAGGCGTCTTCACGCGGGTTTTGAAACTTCCCGAAAATATTGCTTTGAACAACAGGAATTTTTGGCAGCAGCTTCAGAGCATCGCCCAGCACATCCCCTTCGTGCGGATGCCCCGGAGCATGCACGTGAATGACTTCGGGCGACACATTCCGCAACCCGGCGGCGATCTTTTGAGCGGACATTTCAACGACCTGTATGGGAATATGGTGCTGTTCCAATTCGCTTCGCCGGGGGCCGTCTTGCAAAGACAATCCCGTGACCCGATGGCCGCGTTCCTGCAACCCCCAGGCCCAGCGACAGGCCGCCTTTTCGGTGCCGCCGACTCCGAGATCGTTCAGAAAAACAAGAATGTTCATTTCAGCCTCGCGTCTTCAACATACGCAACAATGGCTGGCGCAGAAGCCACCAGGCCACCAGGCCACCGTGCAACAAGGCGGGAAACAGCAGCCAATACGAATCGCACGGAATGAAAAGGTAAACCAGGGCGAAAACCGCCCCAACCAGACCTTGGGCACCCACTTTCAGCCAGGTGCGAACGTCCAGCCAGCCGCCGGCTTTGATCAAACGAATGGTGAACAAATCCTGCGCCACAAAAGCAATGCGGCTGCACATAAAACCGTAGGCGGCACCAACCACACCGGCGGCATTCCATCCAACCCACACGCCAACGATGGCCAGCAAACTGGCGGCCACGCTGAAACCAATCGCCGGGCCCAAGCGGTTGAGGGAGCCCAGTTGCGCGATGGAAATATTGGCCATGGCGTTGAGGCAGCACGCGACGACCAGTGGTATGAGCAAGGGACTGACAAACAGGGCGGTTTCCTGTCCCAGCTTCAGCCCCATCGTATGAACCAGCCACACCCGTAGCAGCACCGGATGCCACAGACCGATCCAAATCGCAGTGAGGAGATACCATTCAAACACGAAGGCAAAGGTTTCATTGTAAATCTTCGCCGCCGCTTCGCACCCGCTGTCCACCACGCGCGCGGTGTTGTAAAAAACCGGCCCCATGACCGCGACACTCAGGTTTTGCAGGCGCGCGGCGACATTGCTGGAAAAGAAGTAGGGGCTGAAATCCGCCGTTGGAGCAAATTTGCCGAGCATGACCCGGTCAATGGAACCAAAAAGCGAACCGCCAATCAGCAAGATAAAACTTTTCCCGGTGTAGGCCGCCATTTCCCGGGCGCGGGCGAAACTGGCCGCCCGAAGATTGAGCCCCAAATGATAATTCCGGCGCGCGTGCCAGACAAAAATGCCCAGTTGCAACAGGCTGATGAGCGCGCTCCATAAAATCAGCAGCAGCGGATTTTTCGTAAAAAATGCCAGCACGATGGATGGCACGATTTGCAACAACGTCATTGCCACCCGCAACAGGCTGATGAACTTGAAATCAAGGAAAGCCTGCGAAAGGATCAGCCAGTAGGTGCCGTAGTAGCTAAGAAACAATCCAAAACCGCCCGCCACAAAACACCGCTGAAACAAATCGGCATGGCCAAGGGGCACGTTAAACCATTTCGGTCCCAGCCAGACTCCGATACCAACGAACGCCAGCGACACCAGCGCCAGAAACGGAATCATGATGAGATTGCCCGTGCCCCAGTAACCACGCACCGCATCCTGGTCGCTTTTGCCCAGGGCAACGCTGATGTAACGCCCCACCGCCACACCCAGTCCCAAATCGGCGAAACCAAACATCCCGTTGAAAGTAACGATGTAACCCCAAAGCGCATACATGTCGTTACCGAGATAACGAAGAAACAACGGCGACGAAAAAAAACCGACTGCCGCGCTGATCAACAGCGGCAGCATGCTCCAAACCGATTGTCGTTTCACGTTCATGCCGGGCCGGTAGGGCAAAAACGATCAGCGGGGCACAGTCGATGGCGTCACAGACGGGTGATCTGCGACCGTAAAATCAATCCGCCTGAAGGGTGAATCGGTTTTCATAAAGAAAACATCCGCCTGGAACAGGGTGTTGTCAGCCCATCTCTGCAAAGGGCAGATGTCGTACACGAGGAACCCGCGGTCTTTCATGAACTCAACCACTTCGTGAAACAGCGGGGCCGACTGGTTGTAAAGCACGAACGACACTTCCAGCAGGACCACCTCGGCGTTTTTCAGCGCCTCTTTCGCCCCTTTGAGTACTTCCAGTTCGTATCCCTGCACGTCCAGTTTCAGGAAAGTTGCCTTCGCGATTTTCCTTTCCCGAAGCACATCATCGAGCGTTGTCATTCGAAGCGTGACCGTTTTGCGGGGCACATTGGTCAGTTCCGGGAGCACTGAAGAACCGGACTCCATTTCAAAAAACGTAACCGCTGGTTTTGATTCAGGCCCCATCAGGCACCGGACATAATCCACCGTTCCCGGAAACTCGTTGCAAACCCGGACAAGCAGCGGCTCCTTGTTTGCCTGAGGTTCGATCATCAAGATGTTCGCTCCAGGGAAATTTCTTTTGACCATTCTGGTCCAGTTTCCCATGTAGGCGCCGCAATCGACAACGTTTTCGGGGGCGAATCCCTTTTCCTTCAGCTTGCGCAAACAAAACTCCACATTGGTGTCGGAACCGTAAAGCAGCCGCAGACCGTCCCGCATGAAGCACGGCATGGTGAGGACTATTCTTCGCGCAAGCTTTTGACATGAATTCACCAGCAGACCGTTCTTCTTTCGCCGGGTTTTATTCATAATGTGAAGTTTTGAGGCGGAATGGTTGTTTCGTTTTCGCTGGCAAATTGCACGACAAAATTCACGCTGCGTCAATGTCGAACTACAACCGCGGGCAAGGAATTATGCACGGCCCCATGTTCCACAAAGATTGTCGTTTGATGCTCATGAAAAACGGGCGGGATTATTGTTCACCCCAGCCGGTTTTTCCATGCCAAAAATTATCAGACCCAAATTCAAATCCGCTTGCAGTCCCGCCTCATTCTGTTTCCATTGCGCCACGGCTGTTGGGGCAAAGAAAAATATGCACTGCGTCATCGGTTCCGGCCCCCTGGGCGCCGCCTGCGCCCAGGCGCTGCTCGCCCGCGGCGCGAATGTGCTCATGCTCGACGCCGGACTCGAACTGGAGCCGGACGCGCCGGGGTCGTCAGCAAGCCGGCCTCTGTCAAGCCGCCGGAGTGGCAACCGGAACAGGTTGCCAGTTTGAAGGAAGGCCTGGCCGCCGGGGTCAAAAGCATTGCCGCCAATATGGTCGCGCTTTGCGACGGCAAGACAAAGTTTGACGGCCACGGCATTTCAACGCGCCGGGGATTTCCGCGTTCGGGCCTGCTCGCGGCTGGCGCGCAGTTGCAGCGTGAGGGTTTCGGCTTCTTCCAACCATTCCAGCTTTTCGCGGAAGGTGCTTTGCAGCCCCAGAAGCAGCGTGTGTAATTCGGCACCTTCAAAAGTACACCATTGCCAGCTGGGTTGCGTACAAAGTTTATGCAGTTCTTTCTTGGTCATCGGTAAGGATCGAGTTTCTTCAACGCTCTAATATCCATCAAATCCTTGTCACGTCCAGCCTCGCTCTTCATGGCCAAAAGCGTTTCGTAGCAGACAACCGGCGCACGAATGTGTCCTGCAACCGGTTCCCACTTCGCCCGAGCAAACTCCTCTTGAAAATCAAAGGGTTCATAAACAAACACATCAATGGGGGTGCGGCGATGCGCATCGCTCCAAAGCCGGAGCACCAGCATGTTCTTTTCTTTCCGCCAGGATTCGCGAAGTTCCGGACGGGCAAACTCCTCCGGTGTTGCCGGGATGGACATTTGATATCCGACCGACTGGAGGGCATGGAACGCGCGTTTGATGTTTTCGGGTTGAAGTCCGATGACCAGGTCCACATCCACAGTAAGCCGCTCGTAACCGTGCGCGTTGACGGCCAGGCCGCCAACGATAAGGTATTGCACATCGGCATCGTTCAACGTCCTGACAATGGTTTCAATGCTGCGGACTTCCATGATCCATGGCGAAGTTAGCGGAATTTTGCCCGCCAGCAAGCCTCTTGAAACGCGAGTAGTGGGGCAGTTTGATGAAAGATGGTGGGCGAATGGAGACGAAATCACTAATTCCCACGCAAAAAAACCTAAGCCCTAAACCATAATGCTCTAAAGAATGACCAAATGACCAACGCGCCGGCCAAGTTGCTCATTCGAGCTTCGGGCTTCTTTCGTCATTATGGTTTAGGAATTAGTCATTCCGCACAGCGGCATGGCTCAGTGGCTCGTCTCATTCACGTGGCCCGTGTTTCTGGAATTCGCGCGAAACTTCGGCCACGGAGTCCGGGCCAGCGACCGGCGGGTATTCAGCGCGCAAAAAACATTGTCTTTGTATCGGTCTGCTGCGCATAAGCTGCCGTCTGCGCCGATTCCCGGGGAAGCCCGGCTGTGACCACTCAGCGAAAAAGACCACACAGTGTGCTGGTCCGCGTCCAAAGCCACCAGACCGCTGTTATCAAAAAGAACATAAACCACATTGTCCTCAACGACCGTCGGGGAGGCATAGATCGGGTCAAACAGGTAGAAATTGCGTTCGCCTCGTTTCGTTCCTTCCGGAGTAATGACCCACAGGAAACTGTTTACTCCCAGATAAATCATGCCGTCCGCGCCAATGACGGGGGATGACTCCGTTGCCCCGCCGGTTTTAAGCCGCCAGCGCAGGCTGCCATCCTCATTCAGCGCATAACAGAAGCCGTCCAGAGAGGTGAAGTAAACCACACCGTCTCCATTCAGCGCCGGGGACGAAATGATCTGGCCGCCGGTCGCATATTCCCATCGTTTCCGCCCGTCCGGGGCCAGCGAGTAGAACTTCTTGTCGTGAGACCCAAAATAAATGTTCTCATCCGCGCCGACCGCGGGCGAGGAAACGATTTCCCCGCCGGTCTCAAACTGCCATTTCAGGGTTCCATCGGGGTTGAGCGCATAAAAGTGCTTGTCCCACGAGCCGAAGTAAATCGTTCCGTCCCGCCCCAAAGCCGGCGAAGAATCCACCCACGCGCCGGTGGCGAACTCCCATTTCTTTTTCCCTTTCGGGCTGACCGCGTAAAATTTCCGGTCGCGGCAGCCGAAATAAATGGTTCCGTCCCCGCCGATGGCCGGCGAAGACTTTATCTCGCTGCCGGTCTTGAACTGCCACCGGGACACACCGTTCGAGTCCACGGCCCAGAGTTTCTGACTGAAAGTGCCCAGATAAATCGTGCCGTCGCTTCCCACCGCCGGAGAGGAATCAGTAATGCCCAATGTAATCAGCCATTGATTGGTCGGTGAAGTCTGGGCCTGCCCAACGGACCCAGCCGTCCACATTGCCACAAAAACGAAGAGAACTGCGACCTTGGGCCGGAAACAAGGAAGGCACAGCCATCCCGGCTCGAACCTTCGGCGGCCGAGGGCGGGTGCGCTCCACGATTCAATTAAATCGCTCCAACCTGGAGCCGGTGGGGAAATTCGATGTGGGGTGGCACAGGTCACCGGCCGGCGCCAACCAACTTTCAAACCGGTTTTTATTGCCGTCCGCTCAATTCCCGCCAACGCGCCGGCGCGTGTGAACAAATGGTGCATCTGGCTTGAAAGCCTGTTCGCCGCCACCCTCAGAATCAAGAAAATAGCAGGCAGGGGCATCGACCGGCCCAAGGAACGTCCGCCCCCGGACGGTTTTGCCACGACGCCCGCCGGGCACTCACGGTTTGAACCGCACGACATACCAGGACTGCAATCCTTGGCAGACCGTGAGCGTGGCGTTGGTGGTGGCAACGAGTTCCGCGCCGGAGTTTTGAAGCCAGGCATCGAGTGTCAGGTTGTTATTCTTCAAGTTCGCTCCGCCGAGAACGACATATTGAACGTGTTGGCGGATTTGCTCCGGCGGGTCGGTGAGAAGAAAATGCACCACTCGCCGTTCGCCGTAGGGACGCCAGAGGGAGATGTCAACGTCGGTTTCCGTGCCAATATATCCGACCACTTTGATCCCCGGCGGCAACAGCGCACGGACACCGGCGAGCGAGTCGGATCGTTCGGAATAAACGGTGTAAACCTTCAGCGCGCGGACCAGCAAACGATTATCCGGGTATCGGGCCACGGCTTTGGTCAAAAGGGTTTGGGCCGGCCATAACGGCCGGTCCGGCGAAACGATCAAAACGACGAAAGCCACGGCCAAAACCACACCAACCATCGCGTGCCACCAACAACGGCGGATGATTTCAGATTGCGCGGGGCTGACGAGCAACAACGGCAGCAACAACGGATAGTAAGGGGCCATGAGGCGTGCCAACGTAACCATTCCCGTTCCCATGCACAAGGCGGCCAGGGAGACCCAGGCGGCAAGGTGCACGCAACGACAGAGTCCGGAGGGAATCGAGCGGGTGATCAACCCGGCCGGTTTGACTCCACGCTTCCAAACGGATGCGAGAACGGAAACCACCAGCAGCACACAGATACCAGGACCGACGCCGGCGTAGTCGTCGGTCGCGAGGTCTGGAAGGGCGAACAATCCAATTGAATTATTATCGAAGTATTTGTGCGCCGCCGTGACCAAGTAACCGGGCATAAACGACTCGACGTGCGCGTTCCACCAACCCGCCAGCGGGAAGATCGGCGGAACAAAATTGTTCAGCAGTAATTGGATGCTGTTGCCGTAGAGGCCCACCAACGGATATTTCATGACGCAGCCGGCTGGTTCGATATTCGCTGCCGTCCATTCACCGCAGTAATGCCAGTTCAACAATGCCGTGGGCAGAAAGGAAACCAGCGCCGCCAACAGGACCACCAGCGTCGCGGCAACCGGCTTGCGCAGCAACAACGGCACGAGCGCGAAAACGAGGAGTGCCCACGGAAGCAGCAGAGGCAGATTGCCGGGCTTGCCCCCGACCAGCAGCGCGACCGCCAGAATCGAGTGCCACAAATCCGCCGGGCGCCGCGAAACCCAGGCGCGCGCCGCGAAGTCCATCGCGGCCAGCGCATAAACGGTGGGAAATGCGTCGTTGGCGATGCTGCCGGCCTGGATGATGAAAGTGTAACCCGTAGGCAGCAGCCACATCCATTGCCACGCGACTCGCGCGCGGACGCCCAGCCGCGTGAACACGCTGAAAATCAGTCCCGGCAAAAGCAGGAACGGGATGAAGTTAAGGAGAAACAAAGCCCGGTCGGATTTGGTGAACAGGAGCAGCGGCGCCGTCATCCATTCGATGCCGCAGGCACGAGTGTTCAACCGGACATTAGGCGAGTGAATCCACCACCACTGCCCGTGCGCGAGCCATTGCAGCACGCGTTCCAACCGGTAATTCAGGGCGGTGTACTGGGTTGGTGGGTAACAAGCCCCACCGACAAAGATCAGCAGCGCCAGCACGGCAAAGCCGAGTGGCAACGGCCGGCGAAACCGCCGCAGGATTTTTCTTAAGCCCGAACTTTCGTTGCCGGAAACGGTTCCTAATTCTTTTCGGAAAAAGAAAAGGAAGCCGGCGAAAACGGCGAAAAAAATTGCGTAGCCGAGGTGATTCAACTGGCCCAGCGCGGATAAAATCCACCCCGCAGCAGTTGCGAACGCGGAAACCCAAAGCCAGAGCCTCACCAAGGGAATGAATGACATTCTAGGGAATGAGCGTATCCGGATGCGCGCCGGGCGTCAAATATTTTCTTCCCGCACCCGAGGTTCCAAGCTTCCCTTGTGTGCGCCGCGGGGAGCAGGCCGAGCCATTTCAGTGCTCCCGGGATCGCTCGAACACAAAAAGATGATTCAGGCCAAGCTGAAATTTTTCCTGCCGTACCAGATGGAATTCAGGAGAGGAGAAAATCCCGACCGTCTGGTCCACGCGGTAGCCGTGGTGTTCCTCGAGCGACATCCCGTCGATGAGGCGCAGGGCCTTGAGCCATTGAAGAATGGTATCAACCCTGGGCGATGGCACGGTGATGATCAAGCGGCCCTCCGGTTTTAGAAAGTGGCAGCATCCGGCCTTCAGGGCTGCATATTCACACTCAGGAAAGTGTTCCAGTACGGCCAGCATCGTGATCACGTCGAACGGTCCCGCCGCCGGCATGTCTTTCGGGAAAAAGCCGCCAATCAATCGTATTGCTCCAATGCTCCGATCTCCTGGCAGGGTCGGGTCAATACCCAAACCTCCACTAACCCGTTTTCCCAGCGTCTCAAACAGAGTTCCGTCCGTGCTGCCGATGTCCAGGACACTTGCGCCCGGTGGGATGAAGGAACACGCTTTGGCTATGCGCCATTGCTGCAATATTCGGTCTATGCGTTTCATGAATCGCTTCAGAGTGGCAGCTCGGGCAGTTTCGGAGGTCGGCGCGATTTGGTTTTTAACCCCAATGCGCTCATGAAGAAACTGGAAAAAATAATTTGCACACTGACGGCCACGAGTGTCGCCGCCGGAATCAGCCGCCGCAAATTGTCCTCCGGCGGCAGGTTGCCATAACCCGTCCGCCGCCAGATCCACAACGCGTGGACGAGCAAAATGATTCCCGCCAGCAGAATGGCCAGGCCGAGCAGGATGCCCTTTTCGAGCGTGAAAACCTTGAACACGCGCGTGAGCTTCGGGTCATCCGGCAACAATCCCTCCGCAATGGCAAACACCTTGGTGTAGAACGCGAAGGCCACCAGTTGAAAGCCGATGATGACCGTCATGCACGCCACGGCCAGCGTGCCGACATCGAAGACGACCGCGCCGAGATGGAACGTTTTGCACGAAAGCGCGGCGGACACGGCGATGCCCAGGACGGAAAGCAGCAGTCCGGGCACGAGAAACAGCCAGCGCGGCGAGTAAAGCAGCATGAACTGCAGATGCCGCCAGCCGTCGCGCCACGGCTTCAAATGCGGCGGGCGCGAACGTCCGTCCTTGTGCAGCGTAATGGGGACTTCGGTGATCTTAAGCCGCTTGAGCGTGGCCTTGATGACCATTTCCGACGCGAACTCCATGCCGGTCGTCTGCAAATCCATTTTTTCAAACGCCGCCCGGGTGAAGCCGCGCAAGCCGCAATGAAAATCGCGGGCCGGGCATTTAAAAAAAAGCTGCCCGATGAACGACAGCACCGGGTTGCCAATCCAGCGGTTTTTCCACGGCATCGCGCCAGGCATGATGGTTCCGCCGCCACTCGGCAGCCGGCAACCCATGACCAGTTCAAAGCCTTCCTGAAATTTTTTCGCGAAACCCGTGATTTCGGAAAAATCGTAGCTGTCGTCGGCGTCGCCCATGAGGATCCATTTGCCAGACGCGGCGTTGATACCACCGCGCAATGCGCTCCCATAGCCTTTTTCCTTCACCGGCACGACGCGGGCGCCGAGCTTTTCGGCGATGGCCTGTGAACCGTCGGTGCTGCCGTTGTCGGCGACAATGATTTCCCCGCGCACGTCGGAACGTTGGATGCCAAGTCGGGCCTTTTCGATGCACTGGGCAAGGGTTTCCGCCTCGTTCAGGCATGGCATGACGATGCTGAGTTCAATGGAGTCGGTCATGAGTCAAGCTTACTTGAACGCCCGGCCATCTGGCGAGCACAGTTCAGGTACGCAAAGAACCAAACCCAGAGGAGGACCGCCGTTGACATGATTACGCATCAGTTCCGCAGAAAGTTGTATTTGAAAATGCACCAAAAGGCGTGAACTCCGTCTTGCCAGCCGACTTTTTTGCCTTCCGCATAGGTGCGCCCGTAATAGGAAATCGCCACTTCGTAGATGCGCACCTTCAACCGGGCCATTTTTGACACCACTTCCGGTTCAAAACCAAAACGGTCTTCTTCAATTTTGATCTTTTGAATGATTTCGCGCCGGAAAACCTTGTAGCAGGCTTCCATGTCCGTCAGGTTGAGGTTGGTGGCCATGTTGGAAAAGGTGGTCAAAAGGTTGTTGCCCACCGAGTGCCAGTAATACAGCACCCGATGCGCCCCGGCACCCAGAAATCGCGAGCCAAAAACCACATCCGCCTTGTCCGTCAAAATCGGAGCCAGCAACCGGTGATATTCCGTCGGATCATACTCCAAATCGGCATCTTGAACCATCACGACAGGCGCGGTTGCCTGGGCAAACCCCGTGCGCAAGGCCGCGCCTTTGCCCTGATTTTGCTCATGCCGCGCCAAGGTCACCCGCGCATCGCCGTTCGTGGCCGACTTCAATTTTTCCCAGGTGCCGTCCGTGGAAGCGTCGTCCACAACGACCAGTTGTTGAACCGGACGCTGCAACAGCACAACTTTGACGACTTCGGCAACCGTCGCCGCTTCGTTGTAAACCGGCATTACGACCGAAAGGCACGGTTCAATGTCGGCGTTGGATTTGATTTCGCTCATTTGACAATTCGCCCAAAGCGGTTCGGTTTGAATGGAAACTGGCAAAAACCGCGGAGCGGTTCAATCCGCAAATTTCACAACGTGATAATCCGATGCGGGTTCTGGGAGCGCTGGCGTCCCCGCCGGCGAGTGGATAATCTGTCGTCCGTAGCGAGCCGGCGGGACGCCGGCGCTCCCAGGAGGAAATGTCGCGGCCATTGATCATTGGCAAATTCGCTTTTCTTTCCCGGCCGCCCTTTTACGCTGTGGCCGTGCCTTCATTCGACATTGTTTCCCAGGTCAACTCGATGGAAATTGAGAACGCCGTGAATCAGGCCAACAAGGAACTGGCCAACCGCTTCGATTTCAAGGGCAGCAACGCGGAAATTGTTCTCGAAAAAAACGAAATCAAGCTCTCCGCCGGGGACCAGTTCAAAATCAAGGCGCTCGCGGAAATCGTCATGGGCCGGCTCGCCAAACGCAACATCAGCCTCAAAAGCGTGGAAACGGCCGAGCCGGACGTTTCGCCGCTCGGCCACGCGCGGCAGGTCATCAAAATCAAACAGGGCATTGAAACGACCGTTGCCAAACAAATCACCGGCTTCATCCGCGACGGCAAATTCAAGGTGACGACGCAGATCCAGGGCGACGCCATCCGCGTGATCGGCAAGAGCCGGGACGAGTTGCAAACCGTCATCGCCGCCGTGCGCGCACAGGATTTTCCCGTGCCCGTGCAATTTGTGAATTTCCGGGAGTAAATCTGAAACTTTTTATGACTAAACCTTGTCGCAATGTTCTTGTTTTAACAAACATCATTTTTCTACTCGTTTGGGGCGTGATGGTGGTTTTATTTTGGTGCAAACACCTGCCCGAAACCAAACAATCTGCAGAAGAAGTTAAAGCACGAATCGAGGCAGTCTCAAATTTAGAAAAAGCGCAACGAATCGCCATTGCTGAAGATAATTATATTCGCACATTGGAAAACATTGAATCTGCCTTTCGCAGCGTCATTATAACCCTTGGATTGTTCGGCGTTATTTTGGCTGTTGCAAATATCTCTCTTGCTTTACAAAAGCAAAAACGTGAGGAATCGAGCGAAAAATGATCGGTTGACCAAAAATGCGGACACGGGCAATTGTCCCAACGGGACAGCCTGAAAATAGCCCGGCGTTTCAACGCCGGGGAAAATACCGCACAACATGAGTCCCGCAGGGACGGCTGAATCTCATTTCCACAAATACCGTTCGTCGTATTCGATGCAATGTTTTTTCAGCAACGCCAGAAATTCCTCCTGAAACGTCATCTTTCGGTGATGCGCCTCCTGTCCCTTGATGTATTCGATGGTTTTGTCCAGTTGCGACATGCTTACGCTGAATGCCCCATACTCCTCCTGCCACGCAAACAGACGGTGTTCGGGAAAAGTCTCGTGAACCCATTTTGACGAGCCGCCCTTCATCAATTGCAATGCCTTGGAAATCGCCATCGTGGACGGCAGCGAGAGCAAAATGTGGACGTGGTCTTCCACGCCGCCGATTTCGATGGCCTTCATTTTGTTCTGCCGGGCGATGCCGCCCAGAAAAGGCCAGAGCCGGTCACGCAATTCCGGCACGATGAGCCGTCGCCGTTCCTTGGTGCTGAAAACACAATGAAAATAGGAACTGATGTAGGACATGGAATCCATTCAGCCGTTCCTTCGGAACTTATGCAATTCCGAATTTTCCCGGCGTTGAAACGCCGGGCTATTCTCACTTGTCCCAACGGGACAATTGGAGCCGGCATAACTCCGGCCTCTTCGATGTTCGGCGTTGAATGTTGAATGTTCGATGTTTCCGCCTGTTCAAATCTCCACCACCTGCTTGTATTCCGGCACGATGACTTTGGCTTTTGGCTTCATTTGACGCAAGGTTTCGGCGTGGGCGAGACATTGCGATTCTTCGCCGTGAATGCAGACGATTTTTTTGATGTCGCCGGAGATTCTTTCCA
>Ga0208034_1001724_pt1 | contig 12626 bp, 14 predicted proteins | sample June2015DPH_8_10_FD_184699 | JGI IMG/M metagenome (GOLD analysis project Ga0208034, IMG submission 184699) | Peatland microbial communities from SPRUCE experiment site at the Marcell Experimental Forest, Minnesota, USA - June2015DPH_8_100... | ecosystem: Environmental > Terrestrial > Soil >...
CCCTGTTAAATGCCGGAAACAGGGACATTTTCCAAAAAAACAGGGAGGCTATTGCGCAAAAACGGGCAATTACCATGAAGGATTAGGGACTTAGGTAATTTCTTCAAAAACAAATAACAGGGAGAAAACAGGGAGGCGACTCTTTGGAAACAATGGCCTTCGCTCCGGCTCTCCGGCTAAGCGTTTCCATTTCTCGCACGCTTGCTTCCTCGGCTCGCGATTGTCCGTGATTCGTGCCTCGCCGGCAGCGTCTGTCGTTCTTCGCGTCAATCGTTCGCGCAGTGGTCGAACCATGAATTTCCGCGCAGTTGCCTGCGGGTGTCTGACCCACCCCCATATAGCTGCCCCCGTCGGGCGGCGTTCGGCACCGCGCGCACCAAGGCACCAAAGCGAAGGCCATTGTTTCCAAAGAGTCGCCTCCCTGTTTTCTCCCTGTTATTTATTTTTGAAGAAATTACCTAAGTCCTTAATCCTTCATGGTAATTGCCCGTCCTTGCGCGATAGCCTCCCTGTTTTTTTGGAAAATGTCACCGGCAGGTATTTCGCACGCAAGAACATGGCGGAGCACCCGTTGCTGCGGTGCGCCGGAACCACCGTATCGTACATCGTGGGTTCTGCGCTCTTTTCACAAAAAGTGTAGCAAAAGGTGTTGCCGCCGGAGCGCCGTCGCGGCCTAATTCGAGCGGGCGATTCGTGCCGGAATTTGGCACGAGTGTCTCCGGTCGCATCAGTCGGCGACGAAGGGTCATGATGCCGAATTCAGCATTGCGTCACTCCAATCTGTTCGCGGACGCGCCCGACGAAGCCGACATGTGGATGGAACGGCTGCTTACGGCCTTCGCTGATGCAGACCTCCATTCGGGTTTCCTGCCGCTTGCGGAGCAAGCAATCGAGGCGTGCCCCGGCGATGCTGTCATTCTCATGCTGGCCGCCATGGCGGCGCTGCTCGATGAGCGGCCGAAGCGCGCGCTGGTCCTCCTGAAGCGATTTTCCAAACGTGCTTCGGCGCCGGCCGGAGATCTCTTGCACGCGCTGGCGCTCAATCAACTCGGCAAACGGCCCGCCGCCAGGGCGTTGTTGGAGAGCCATGGCCTGAACAGCCGGCGGTCTGCCGCCAAAGCCTTTCCGGGTGGCTCCAAGCGCCTGCCGTGGCTGATCCAGCAACTCGATAGTATCGTGGGCCGCGAAGTACGCCTCCCCGGGCGACGGCCGGCCGCGCGCGTCGAAGGCAAGCCAAGGACCGCGACCAACGGCCAAATTGCGGCTCGCCCGCACAAAGCGCCGACGCCTGCGGCTGTAGTGATCGCACCCGCGCCGCCACCCCTGCCGAGCGTCAATATCGACATTCCATTCACGATCGAATTCGATGTGTCGCCGCTGTTGTCGGCCCTGGCGCGCGACGCGGAGCCGGATGGCCGGTGGTTCGGCCTGCGCGAGCGGTTCGCTCATCTCGGTCTGGCGCAGGGCTTCGACGAGCTCCTATGCCTGCCGCATCTTACCGGCGTCGAACCCCTGTTGCATCAGATCGAAACGGTGCGCAAGGTGCTCAAGCAGTTCCGTGGTCGCGTTCTGCTTGCCGATGAGGTCGGGCTCGGCAAGACGATCGAAGCTGGCATGGTACTCAAGGAATATGCGCTACGCGGCATGGCCGAGCGCACTTTGGTCCTCACGCCGGCTTCGCTCGTCGGCCAATGGCGCGAAGAATTGGAGACCAAATTCGGTCTTACATTCGCGACCACTTATGACCCGCTCCTGCGCGACGAGCCGCAGGCGTTTTGGGCCCAGGATCGCATCGTGGCTTCGATCGCCACCGCACGGCGGCGCGAGCACGCCGAGCGCCTCGTCGAGCGCCAATTCGATCTCATAATCGCCGACGAGGCGCACCATCTACGCGACCGATCGAGTCAAAGTTGGAAACTCGTCGATTCACTCAACAAGCGCTTCCTGCTCTTGCTGTCGGCAACGCCAGTGCAGAACGATTTGGTCGAGCTCTACAATCTTTTGACGCTGCTGAAGCCGGGTATCTTCAAGACATTGAAGGAATTCCGTCTTGCCTATATGACCCCGGGCAAGCCGCGCCAGCCGGCCAATTCGGAGCGCTTGCGTGGGCTGATGCGCGGCGCGATGATTCGCAACACTCGCGCCGTCGTCGCCCTCAAACTGCCGCGGCGCCACGCTACTACCATCAAGGTCGATGGCCGCCCGGGCGAAGCTGAGGCCTACGCTGAACTCGCAGCGGCCGCGCGTCGCCTGGTGGCAGAGGGCGACGGCAAACGCGAACGGCTGTCCCTCCAGCATCTCCTGAGCGCGGCAGGCTCATCGCCACGCGCCGCAGCCACGGCGGTTGCTCGGATTGCGGCGCGAAACGCCAGCGATCCGATTTGGGCCGAACTTGCCAAACGATGGGCGGCGATCGAATCCGGCGGCAAAGAGACGGCGCTGGTCGACCTCGTCCGGCGCAATCCAACCGAGAAGAAGCTTGTCTTCGTCCATTCGCGCGAGACGCTCGCTCACCTCGCAGCCCGTCTCGAACAGTCCGGCGTTTCGCTCGCGCGGTTCGACGGAAGTCTCAGCGGGCCGGAGAAGGACGCTGCGATCGCCGCGTTTCGGGATCATGCGACCGTCCTTCTTTGCACGCAATCGGGGGGCGAGGGACGCAACATCCAATTCTGCAATACCTTGATAAATTTCGATGTGCCTTGGAATCCAATGGCGATCGAGCAACGCATCGGCCGCATCGACCGTATTGGCCAGAGTCGCGAAGTGTTCGTCTTCAACCTCGTCACCCGCGGCACCTTGGAGGAGCAAGTCTTGGCGTTGCTCGATGAAAAGATCTCGATGTTCGAGCTGGTCGTCGGCGAGATCGGTGCCATCCTCGGCGGCATCGAGGAGGAGCGCGAGTTTCCGGATTTGGTGCTGGATGCATGGTTGGAGGCGACTGATGCGGCCCGCTTTCAGGCGTTTGAAGCGCTGGGCCAGCGGCTCGAACAGGCGCGCCAGCAGCATGAGGACGCCAAGGCGCTCGACGAAAAACTGTTCGGTGAGGATTTCGAGACGGCGTGAGGACTGACAATGGGAGCGTTGCGCGATTTCGTCGCCGACATGCTGGAGAGTGAAGGGGCGGCCATCGAGCCGGTCGAACCGGACGGGCTCGAAGTGCTGGCGTCCGAGCCGCTGCGCGCCGCCATGGACTGGCCGGAATTTGCGCGGCTCGGATTTGCGGCCACGCTGCCCGTGGGAGCGATCCGGATCGGACTCGAAGGCGACTGGCTCGACCGCTTCGGTGCGCTGCTGGGCGAGCGTGGCCGCTTCGCCGAGCGGCAGCTCGTCGTTGCCGGCAATATCGCGGCGCCGAGCGATCCGCAGCGCCTGCTCGACCGCGCGCTCGATCTACCCAATGCAGTCTGGCGCTTAAATGTCGCCAACCCGACATGGACACGCTGCCTCCTGCTTGCGTTCCGCTATACCGCCATCTCTGACGAAAAGCGCGACGGACTGGTCTGGCTCGGCTTCAACCAGGGTACGGGCGCGGTCTTGGGTGGCGACTTTCTGCGGAGGCTCCGCACGCACTTGGCGAGCGTCGTGGATTGGCAGGTGCCTGAGCCGGATACCCGCCGCGCCGCGGGCGTGGCGTGGGATGCGGCAACGGTCACGGCGCGTATTGAGCGACTGGTCGAACATCATGTCCGGCTCGATCTTGAGCCCTTTCTCAATGCCATGCACCGCCGGCTCGACCGCGATCGCGGGCGGGTCTACGCATATCACGACGATCTGCGCCGGACCGAGCAGATGAAACTTGCCGCGCTCGCTTCGGCGTCCGGCGAAAAAGCGGAGGCCGATCGGAAGCGCGAGACGTTGCGGATCGCCGCCATCGAGCGTGAGTATGCCGCAAAACTCGACGATCTGCGCCACAATTACGATTTGCGGGTCACAGTCACTTGGATGCAGGGACTAACGCTCTTTGCCCCCGTGTATCGCTACGACGTGCTGATCAAACGACGCAAGCGTGAACGGGCCATGAGCATCGACTGGCATCCGGCCATTCGCATGATCGAGCCACCACTCAGCGATTGGGGACTGGGGGTAGGGCGGGCACGGCTCGTGTGCGACGATCATCTGCATCTCACAGACCCCAGTGGGCAAGCTCCCTGCCCATCCTGCGGCAAAGTCTGGTGCCGCGCCTGCCATTCGGTCGCTTGCCCACGCTGCGGGCGGGCGGCCTGAAAAGCGAGTGGCAGTTATTTCTTCCGTTAGCGCAAGCGAGCATTTTGGCGGAAACCGTGAGATGCTCCGCTCGTTACTTCCGACAACGCGCGGTTTTACTTCACTGCAAGCGGCCGTGAGCCGTTTGGCCCTGCAACGCCAGGGGCGTTCTCACAGGCGGTCGCAATTTCGAGGTCATTCCGATTGCACCGATCATAATGAGGGTCGCGTCGTGATTGCCGGCCTCAAGGCTTAGACGAGTGGCTGTCAGCCAGCTTTGACGCCGGCGCCGCGCCTTAGGCCCCACTAGGCGAGAAAGCGCATCTGAAATAGGCCCGACCCCTTGATGAACGTCAGACCGGCCCTCTCTTCACGTATTGAGATGTTCCAGTAATTAGCGAACCAACTGTACCTTTTCAAAGTGTCGCGGCGTATCGACCGACTCCTCGAAGCGGCGCTGTATCATGTCACGCATTTGCGCATAATACGTGAGCCGGTGCTCCGAACCCTCGGGGGCATAGTTCCGTTCTTTGAGAACATCGAGGAGCATTTGCAGGTGCCATAGGACATGCTGGTAAAACGGCCCGTCGTCGGCTTGCTTAATATGCTCCTCAAAATCCTTTTTCAGGTCAGAAGAAAGCGCATCGGAGACAACGTTCTTGGTGAGCATAATACGTGGAAATTTGACGATCTCGCTTTCCAATCTGTAGGCCCTAACCAGCGCTTCACCGAACACTGTCGTTTCATCGTGAAACAAGAGCCCTTTGCATATAGCGCCGCGAAGGAAATAGCCTTCGTGCAAGGATGCCTCGGCGAGCTGCCGGACAGCCGCAAAGAGCATCGAGAGTCCCGGCACCGTACATTTGGTCGATAGCGCCACCGCGTCCGAAATGCTCTGTGCACGGAAATCACAGTGTTCGACATCGATAATTTGGGGATCGTAAGGCTTATGAATTCGCTTCAGGACATCGCGGATTGCCTCGAATTTTATGTTGCCGCTGCGAAGGTCCGCCATTAAATCGGCGAAGCCAAGAATATCAATGTAAGCGCAATATCGTTCTTCGTAGGCTGCGTCGGTCATCGCACCCTCCCAACAAACCACCGTAGCGGATAACACAATGCTCTACCCGCTCCCCGGCCGCCGGTCCTTCTGGGCCGGCGCCACCTTACGGATTCCCATTCTCGCAATCGTCAGCACAGCCTTGGTGGCGTCCATCGACATTGCTGTATGGTCGAGCCGCACACCCGACTGGCGCAACGACGCAACGAGAGCGGCCACGTCAGCGTCTGCCTTCGACGAAAAGACGAGGTCGCCCGCATGCTTGACGGTGAGACAATTGACGAAGCGCGCCCGCTCAAGATCGGATTTCTCGAAGCTGACTTTGGCAGCGATTCGAGATTGCAGGTCCTCCAACTTGAAATGCTCAGGAACGACCAGGTTAAAATCCATCAAGGTAGAAACGCACATATCTGGTGAAAGAGGAAGAATTCGCGCCGGCGGCGACCCTAGTGAGTCTTGACCAAACATGGCGGACGGATTGTCGCTTGTCAGAAACGGCTCGTCCGTCGAGTTCGAGAGAATGGTCCATGGCTGGCCAAAAAACCGCCAAGTCACGCGCGGCAATGCTAGCGTAAAATTTGCTTTCGCAAATTCGGGGTCTACGTCAATGCACACGTCCTCTAGCTTCACGCTCCGCGGGGGCGGATGCCTGCGTGCGATGATGTGCAATAGCGTCCGGAGTTCTCGTTCAAGCAACTCCGTGCCGATACCCGTCGTGGTTGGGGTGGTTAGGGAAATGCTCGCCCAGCCGGCGGCTATGACGAATTTATGGTTCGCGTCAAATTTTCCTGTGCGGAAAGCATCAACGGCCTCATTCCATCTCGGCTCCCAAATTTTCCGAAACAGGCCGAGCGTTCTCGGCTCCGCGAGATATTTTTGATTGAGATCGCCGTTCGGCTCCATGCACACATTTGCAGGCCAGCACGGAAATTCAGCTCCATCCGATTTTCAGTAGGCGCGAATTGGGCGTCCTGCATCTTGATCGCACCAATGCTTGAGGTAGGTGCGCGCGAGGTAATGATCGAGGGCCATGGCGCTGTTTTAGATTGAGATTATGTCAATAAAAATCAACGCCAAAGTTCATCCAGTCGGTCCGGCACCTCGCCGAACGTTTTCAAAACGACGGCGTCGTTGAAACTGCCCATTCCCGGATCGCCCGAGCGTTTGAACGCGAGCGCGCCGGCATTGGATGAGTCGCGCGCCATCGCTTCCGCGCGCCGGATCGCCGCTGACTCGTTTGGCATCTCCTGCGCTTCGCCTGGTGCTACTCCATCTTCCGTTCGAACGAGTGGCAAGGCGACATAATACGTCACGGACATCTCGACCTCCTGTCAGGCGGCTTGGTCCTCTTTCTCTCCGGTCGCGACGATTTTAAGGGTGCCGTCCGGCAGCGAGCGCTGAAGCTTCAGCGCTTCGTCCGTTGGCGCTGTCATCCACTGCTCGATCTCGGCATCCCTGGTCAGGATGACGGGCATGGCTTCGGGATGGATCGCGCCGACTTCCGCATTAGCATCAGTGGTGAGAAATCCGAAAAGCTGATGCTCGCCCTCAACCGGGTTTGCCTTGGTGCCGCGCTTTCCGTGCCATGTCGTCCAGATACCGGCGAACACCGCGAGCCGGCGGTCGTCACCGAGCGCGAACCAGGTCGGCGTTTTCCGTCGCAGAGGGGACCGTCGATGAGATTACCGAGCATGCGGACGTGCGCCGTATCTATCTCGGCAAGGTCTGAACCGTGGACCCCTTGATTGAAAGCGTCGGCTTGGGACGCCAGCATTGTGAGGTGATGATTGGGAACTGTTTTTTGCCAAGCGTGAGAGCGGGCTTTACCCTCAGTCCTTCCACTTGATCGAACATCCCATTGAAGGAATTTGCTCCGCCGGGCCGCGGCCGGTTTCCGCAATCTGCTTCATTGCCTCGAAAAGGTCACGGCGGTCATTCGCCACCGCAGTCATACGTGACGCATCGAGCCGGCCGCGATATTGCAACTCGTCCTGTGCGTTGAAGCCGAAAAAGTCGGGCGTGCATTGAGCGCCATAGGTGCGCGCCACCTCCTGCGTCGCGTCGATGACGTAGGGAAAGGTGAAGCCATGCTTCGCTGCAAACGCCTTCATATTGTCGAACGAATCTTCTCTATAAGTTTCGGTGTCGTTCGGCATGATCGCGATCGTGCCGATGCCGATCTCGCGCAGCGCCTTGGCTTCCGCGACGATGCGGCCAATGCTTGCCTTCACGTACGGACAGTGGTTGCAGATGAAAACAATGAGTGTACCCTTTGGCCCGTGCACGTCGGCAAGCGAATAGGTTTTTCCGTCTACGCCCTTGAGTGCGAAGTCACGCGCTTTCCAACCGAAGTCGCAAATGTCGGTTTTAGCTAACGTCATTACAAATCCTCCACGCTAGGCAGTCGCCCTAGGTGCTGACGGCGACGGCTGGTCCTGTAGAAGCGATAGTCCGGCATCGTTCCTGATTTTACTGCCAGTCCCCTTCCTCAAGCCGGCGGACCGCCGGTGCCGACGGATTCTTGATCTTCAGCCAGTGGTCAGAACGCCCTGCCCGATAGGGCGATCCTAGCCGCTTTGAGACAATGCCCTCGCAGCCGAGCGCGCAGGCGTGCCGGTAGACGATCACTCCCTCCATGTCGAAATGATGATTGAAGGCGATACCGTGATGGTCGCGCCGCAATAGCCCCTTGAGAGTGCGTTTGCGAACCTCAATCGGCTCCCGGCGGAGGTCCACGCCGTCCAGCTCGAGCAGGTCGAAAGCGCAGAGCGTCACGGTGTCGTCCTGGCGACGGTAGCGGAGCAGATCGAAGACGGAGAGGCCGTTTGCGTCGCAGGCGATGGCCTCGCCGTCGACGAGGCACGAGCGTGCCGGCAACGCGGCGATGGCGGCGGCTGCCAGCGGGAAGCGTTGGGCAAGGTCGAAGCCCTTCCGCGTGATGAGCTTAACGCTGCCGGCGTTGAGTTCGGCGAGGATCCGGAAGCCGTCGTGCTTGATTTCGTGAATCCAGCCGGGTCCGGCCGGCGGCATTTTGGCGGGTCTTCGCAAACAGGGCTCGTAGCGCCGGACTTGGCGCTTCAACTCACGCGATACAGACATGCCGTGTAATTAGGATCGGCGGGCTGGAGAGTCGAGTCACGGCAACGCCCCCGGTGCGGCCCGGGGACGAGCTGGCGATGTGCATGCTCATCGGGCGTGACTGCCCGTCCGATGAGCACGGACCGGACTTCAGAGATTGCGACCGAAGAGGGCGAGAAGCTCCGTCCAACCACGTTCGGCAACCTCCTTGGGGTCAAGCGGGGTGTAGGAGCCGAACCGGTAGAATAGGTCGGGCAGAAGAACGACGTAGCCGGCCGCGGCCAGGCGCGTGGCCATGTCGATCATGGCCGGCCTGATCGCCAGGCCATCCATGTAGAAAATCACGGCGGGCCAGCGACCATCCCCATCCGGCGTCATCACGAACGTCGAACATTCGCCATCCTTCGTGCGGATCGCTACCCGTTCCTGTGCCATGTAGGTCTCCTTTGCGATTCACCGGCGGCCAGATCGGCTTCACGCTGACTGTACGTAGCCGGTCGCCCAACGCTGTAGCCCGCCCTCTCGTGAAGGGAGAGACGCATCGGCATCGCTGGCAACCCCACGCATCTCGATTTTCTACCCCATCGCGCCGCACGCCGGGCTGCTGATGGCAGATGTCGATGAGGAGCCCCTGTTTCCCGCTGAAGGGCTCACGCGCAATCAAGCCATGACACTCAATCAAATGCTGTTCCAAGCTTCCTATAAGCAGGTGTTCGGGCGATCCGAGGAATGTCTGAGGGTGATAGCTGGGATGAGCTGACGTGGCACCCAGAAGCAGCTAATCCATCCACGGATCACAGGCAGGGCAATCTCCGACCAGGCAAGCAAACTCATTCGAGCGTATCTTCGGTCTCGATTAACTCAACGCTCTCCGCCTCGCTCGCGACCTCTGCAGCGTCCCATGCATTTAAGGACATTCCGATGTCGCGACTGACCTATCCGGCTGACCTCTTTCACTTGCGCGACGGCGAACGGCCTATGTATGGCGAAGAGCCGGATGTGAAGCGTTGCGTTGACTATTTCAAAGCGTTGATGCCGCCCGAGGAATGGGTCGCTCTTCGCCGCGCACGCCATCGTTAATTCCCCGCTTCAATGCTGGGTTTTGGATGGTGAATGATGCCGATTGCAAAAACGTTGGTTCGCTCGCGTTGACGCTTCGCTAACCATTGCACGCGGCGCATGCAACGGCCCAGCAAGGCTTCGTGCATCGTCGCGCGAAGCTCTAGGCGTTCGCGTGCTCGCTATCACCGTGCAGAATATTCGCCTGGCCGCAATATTCTGTACGGCGACTTGGGCGACTTCCTGATCCAGGACGAAGCCGCGGCCGAGTTCGCGAGAGTCGCGCCACAGTGTGCTGCGCCTGCTCCCCGAATTAGGTGCAACGGTTTAGAGGCGGACCGTTACCGATCAACCAACTCTTGGCCCTTGGAGTGAGTAACGTGGGAACGGCATACGCGGACGATGACATTGCCCGGTGCGCTGTTTTGCTACGGGGTCAACAATCACGTGCCGGGTCCTGCGCAAAATCGCATAGGGCCTTTCGGCGTGCTCTCTCTTAACCGGGAAACATGAGACAGCAAAAAATATGCCGAAAAGGCCGATTTTAAATGGTCACTGTCAGAAACAGATGATCCGATGACAGATGACAAAGACTACTCGGTGACTTCAACGCAACCGAACGGAAAGGGTGCGGTAGCCGTTGTCGAAGGTGGATGTGCAAGGCCCGGCCGGGTGACATTTGTAGCTACACTACTAGATGCCTCGGAGTCCAAGAGTGCATTGGGGCTGCCAGACTTTAACAATGAGGGCTACATCGCAGGAAACAAGCGCATCAATGACCAACCACCTTTCCCGACGCACTTTCCAACTCAGAAGTTTAGGAACAATATCGTTGTATCGTCGCTAGCTAGTTTGGCCCCCACGGAATCCATCGAAACAACATGGCGGGTGTTGGCGGAAATCGAGACCGCTCGCGGCCGTTTGATAATCCAAATTCCGATGCAAAATGCCAACGTTCAAAAACTACTCGTTGCATGCGGGAAACAATTGGAGAATGCGCGCAACCGCAAGGGGGTTATTGACGCCCCAAGCCGTCAACAATGAGCAATGGTTGCCGAAACGACGGCCCTTTGCACCTGGGCCTTCGCTCCTCCCGATGTCGGCAAGAGGTTACCAATCCGAGAAGAAGACTCACTTTGACGCCAATCACCGGCACACGGTCAGATGGGACCTGTCTGCACTTGCCCAAACAGCCAAGGACCTGAAGGCGGTCATCAGAAACACGCTTCTGAGTGACGCAAGGCAGGATGATTAGCCTTTCGGCCGCACCATAGCGACATCGGCCAGCCGCCCCATGTGCCCTAAATATACAAATCGCTAGCCGCCATCCGCAGCCCGCGCGCTCGCGTGACTTGTCCCGCCGCCGCGGCTTCGCCTCTCCGAATGTATCGAGCGCGAACTTCGCCTCCCCGTAGGCTTACTGGAGGATATTAGCGGCGAAAGCCATAAGTCCAAAAATGCAACCGCAGCCGCTAGAATGACTCCAATGGCAGATAGCGGGGAAACGACCTTGGAATCGCTCTCTGTTGATCCGACGTTATTGGAATCGGCTAATCGCTGGTTTGATATCTCATGGTACGGACTACTGATTGCCGGTGGATTTACGGCAGTCGCGGCATTCGCAACGGTGTTTTTCCTATTCATCCAATTTTGGTCAAGTGGCGTTAGGGAGCACCAGACGGAATTGCGTACGGCCACGCTCGAACTGGAAACAGGCAAAGCCAAGGCCGAACTTGCAAAAGCGAACGCGGACATAGCAAGCGCCAATGCAGAAATAGCGGGAGCGAACAAACAGATAGCAAGCCTGGAAAAGGACGCAGCGGAGGCGCGAAGAGACCTTGCCGCCGCTAATGCGCGAGCAGCAGAAGCGAACCAAAAAGCTGAGGCGGAGCAAAAGGACGCAGCGGAGGCGCGAAGGGACCTTGCCGCCGCTAATGCGCGAGCAGCAGAAGCGAACCAAAAAGCTGAGGCGGAGCGGCTAGAGCGTCTCAAGTCAGAGCTACAAACCGGGCCTCAGGACTTGGCTGGGCAATCCCGCAATGAGTTAGTTGCGCTGTTCCGGAGCTTTGGCGTCCAATCAGTCGATGTGTTCGCATACGCCGAAGGCTCAAGACCGGATATGCACTCATTTGCGCAAACGATGATCGCTGTATTTACGGAGGCGGGGTGGCGAGCACGGTATTGGACAACGATTGGCGGAGCCGGGGTCGTAACAGGTGTAGTGGTAGCCACACGCCAAGGGTCCGACGAATATATCGAAAGCGCCGCAAATTCTATTGTGCTCGGGCTGCGCCATTGGGATTTTGCGGCATCTCGATGGGACCAGCATTTCACGACAAACGACGCCAAGGAAATACCTGGAGCGGCGGGAGTGAGCGGACCCACTTGGGACGCGAACGATGTTGCCCCAATCCGGGTCTTCGTCGGAACCAAGCCACCCTGATAAGGCCGGCGCGGGGCTCGACACTCGCGCCGACCGTGACTCCAACAGCCCCTTTACGAGTTCTCAAAGACGATTCGCCGTTCGGCTCTGTTGAAGAAAGACTTCGACGCCTAGACGCCAATGTCCTCCCAAACGACCCCCGAGGCAATCTACCTTTCCAACCCCAAGGTCTCCTAGCGCAACTGGCCGACCACACTCCCCGAGCCTAGTCATCAGTGTATAGAATTCGCCGACCCCTTTCGGTTGGAAGATTCCGAGATTCTTGGTGTCCCGTTCCCTCAACCCGAAGCACGGAAAGTCCTTCAAGGCGTGCAACTGAGCGTCTCGGTAGTATCCCTTATGAACCACGGCATCCTGTTCAAATTTCCGCCCATACTTCCGCAGAAGCCCTTTCAGGTCTCCGCTGTCGTCGGCATTCCCGAATATCAGGAAACCGTGCTCATCGACGTTTCTGGCGCGGGCAGTCCCATAGTCCTCGACATACCGCCCGCGTATATTCAGATGGCCGAAACCGTGCAACCTGATTTCGTGACGTAGTTCGGCGTTGCGGGCGGCGTTTTCGTTCGGCGTGAATTCACGGCGAGTGGCCGTGATGAGCCCTACATTCCACGCCTCGCTATCGGTGCAAAATTGCGTCGTTGCGCCAAGTGCAGCAAGTGCGGCCATGAGCGGGTGGTGGGCTAACTAGAGCGGATTCCGGTCATGTGGAAGCGTAGCCTGCATGTCGGAAGTAATTGGCGCATTCTTGCGGACTGAATTTGGCGGTGAGGGCACCGATCCTGC
>Ga0208034_1001735_pt1 | contig 12557 bp, 8 predicted proteins | sample June2015DPH_8_10_FD_184699 | JGI IMG/M metagenome (GOLD analysis project Ga0208034, IMG submission 184699) | Peatland microbial communities from SPRUCE experiment site at the Marcell Experimental Forest, Minnesota, USA - June2015DPH_8_100... | ecosystem: Environmental > Terrestrial > Soil >...
GGCAGTGCGTGAGGGCTTCGTGCATCTGGGCTGGAGACACCATCCAGACCGACGATTGGGGACGATTTGGTGAGCCCGCCATCTAGGTCAACTCGCCCGTCCAGCCCCCTTTTCGGCTTTCCGGCCAAGGTATGTTACGGTCGGAGGCAATCGTCATGGCATACAGGAGATGCAGGCACGGCCACGAAATGCGCCCGTCGAACGTCAACCCGAGCGGGCAGTGCAGGAAGTGCAAGCGCGCTGCGGCGGCGCGGTGGCTCAGGAAGCACGCCCGCAAGGTCCGGGGCAAAAGTACAGTGCCCGTCGCCCCCGCCGCCTAGCCGCTGGCGCTCCGGGCGGCTCGACAGTTTCCGGCCAACTCTAGCCTGTCGTTGAGCGTGGTAGGGGGACGGCTTGCCGTCCCCTCGGTCCTCCAGGCCTATATTTTCCTGCTGCCCATCCGGAGCCCGAAGGCTGAGTCTTAAGTCCCACTCAGACCCTGGCAGCCGGGCACGTCGCGCGGCAGCCGCCTGTTTCCGACCTCAAGTTTTTCCTTCTGCCAGCTTCGATTTTCCGTTCCTCGCAGTTTCGAATTTCTCATTTGGCCGCATCCGGAATCGGGAATCTGGATTCTAGAATCCGGGTCGCGGCACCGGCGCGCAGGACATTCAGCGGACAGGTTTCTTGACCACATACCAATACGATGGCTTGGGTAACTTGCTTGATGTGCACCAAAGCAACCAGCAGCAGGACCGGCAATTCAATTACGACAGCCTCTCCCGGCTCGTCGCCGTCCTATGTGCCGCCAGGCGGACCTGCGGAATCGTCCGGCCTGGTTACGTCACGAATAAGTGTGATGGCCGTCACTGACACAACCCGGCGCTAAGATTTAAGGTCCCGCCATTCAGTCATACTACGAACAGTGCAGTATCGGATGGCGCATCCGAAGCGCCTCTGCCGGAGGTGTTCTAATGACTCGCTTCATCGCTCCACTCCTTATCTCTTGTGCTCTTGCTTTTCCAGCCTTGCAGGCGCGCGCCCAAGCGCAGCGTGACCCGCGCGCGGTCAGCCTTTTGAACGCCGCAATGTCCGCGCTCTCGCGCGGAACGAACATCCGCGACGTCACGCTGAAAGGGACGGTCACGCGGACGGCGGGGTCGGAGGTTGAAACCGGCACCGCGACGCTCCAGGCGCTCGGCGGCGTGGCCGGCCGCATCCAGATGACACTCACCAACGGTTCCCGCAGCGAAGTCATCAACCAATCGCAAGGCGCGCTGGCCGGTCAGTGGTCCGGCCCGGACGGGACCGAACATGCTATGGCGCAGCACAATTCGCTTGCGCCGGCGGCGTGGTTCTTTCCGGCGCTCGTGCTGGCTGAGGCCCTCAATGACCCATCCGTGCAACTTGCCTATGTGGGCCAGGAGGTGAAAGGAGACGTCGCGGTCGAGCACATCCAGTTCTGGCGGGTTATCCCATCCGGCTTGAGCACCGACGCGGCGGTCAAGCTTTTCGCACATCTGACCACAGCGGATGTTTACCTTGCCGCGGGCAACTCATTGCCCGTGGCCCTCGATTTCAACGTTCACCCGGACAAAAGCGAATTGCTCGATATTCCTGTCGAGATTCAGTACAGCGACTATCAAAAGATCAACGGCACTCTTCTGCCCGCGCACGTGCAGAAGTTCATCAACAACTCGCTCCTGCTCGACTTGAACATGACCGGCGTGGCGGTTAACACCAATCTTTCGCCAGCCGAGTTCGGGACGAACTGAGGGTATCCGCAGATGACGCAGATTTCGCCGAGGGCGCAGCGCCCGGTTTGGAGGCTCTCATGCTGACGATGATGTTGACGCGATTGTTGTCATTCCCGCGGAAGCGGGAATCCACTCCGCTCTCACCACGGAGGGCGCAGACCGATTTTAGGTTTTCGATTGCCGATTTTCGATTGGGCTCGCGGCTTTCACCACGGAGGACACGGAGGCCTTGGTCACTTGCCACTGGCCACTCGGCACTCGCCACTGCTCTTCTGGCTGCTGTCTTCTTGCTCCTGGCTCCTGCTTCCCGCGCCCAGGTGGCCACGGGGACGCCGCTCTTTGGCAGCTTTTCCGGCGGGCCGTTTGACCCGATCAACAACGGCAATTTGAACGTCAACTTTTCGATTCCCGTAGTGAACAAGGCCGGCCGAGGGCTGCCATTCAACTACAATCTGACCTACGACACGTCCGTATGGTACCCGGTTTCGTCGGGCGTCACCACGAGCTGGCAGCCGGTGACTAACTGGGGATGGAGCCCCTGGACTGCACCCGAAAGCGGATATCTGTACTTCAGCCAACAGACGTCTTACTGCAGTTTCTGGACAGGGTATAACTGGGTGCAGGCGCCCTATGAAGTGGTGCTCAGTGGTTTCATTTATTACGATCAAGGGGGCACCCCGCATCCATTTCCGGGCGAGGACGACATCTGGAGCAACCCGGGACATGGGTGTCCGTCCGGGACCACGACCTATGACACGAACGCGATCGCGACCGATGGTTCGGGTTACATCTGGAACGGGCAGACCTGGACCGTGACGCCACCGAACGGCGGGGCGTTCAACCCACCGTCTCAGGCTATCACGGGCGCGTCATCGACTTCCGACGCCAACGGCAACACGATCTCGAACACCAATAACGGGGTTTATACGGACACGCTGGGCGTGACGGCACTGTCGGTTTCCGGCAGCGGCACGCCGTCGAGTCCCGTGACCTTCCAATACGCCGGCGCGGGCGGCTCGGCCACGGTCACGGTGAAGTACACGAGCTTCACGGTGGCCACTAATTTTGGGGCTTCGGGGATCTCCGAATACGGACGAAGCGCGCAAAATCTCGTTACGGAAATCGACCTGCCAGACCAGAACCAACACCCAACCGACAAATATACGATCACGTATGAGGCTACCCCGGCTACCCCCTCATCTGGGGCTTGCACGCCCTTGAGCGGCACATATCAGACAAATTGCGTCACTGCGCGAATAGCCACCATCACTCTGCCCACGGGTGGAGAAATCCAATACGGCTACTCTGGGGGATCCAACGGAATTCTGAGCGACGGCAGTACGGCGACGCTGACCCGCACCACGCCGGACGGCACCTGGACCTACGCTCACACGGAGAACGGCACCGCCTGGACCACGGACATCACCGCCCCGGCCGACCCGCAAGGAAACCAGGCGTACACGGTGATGAACTTCCAGGGCATCTACCCAACCGAGCGGAAGGTGTACGCCACCAACGGCGGCACGCAGCTTCTGGATGTGACCACGTGCTACGGCACGCCGACTTCATATACTGAGGGCGTCTGCAACAGTTGGGCGATCCAGCCTCCTCTCACCGTGAGGTTTGTGCTTACTACGCCCTACGCGAATGGCTCGCCGGGTTCTATGGCCGAGGTGGTGCAGTTGTTCTCCAACTACGCCTCCTACTCACTGCCCTATGAGGTCGACGAGTATGACTGGGGTCGCACGCTGTCCCGAAAGACTATCACCGCCTACGACTACAACACTTCCTGCGGAGTGCCCAGCGGAAGCAGCGTCGTCGACAAGCCGTGTAGCGTCACCGTCCAGAACAGCTCCGGCGGAACAGTCGCGAGCACAACCTACACCTACGACGCCAACGGAAACTTGTTGAAACAAACCCCCTCGGTGGGGCCGCAGCTCCAATTCACCTACAACTCAAACGGGACGATGGCCACGAGCAACGACGGCGCCGGAACCACCACTTGCAGCTACGGTTCAAACTCTTGTAACGCTTTTCCGGACACGGTCACGCCGCCCATTTCCGCCCTGGCCACCACGTCCGTTTGGAATTGCTACGGCGCTGTGCCGACCTCAACTACAGACGCCAACTCTAAGACGACCAACCTCGGGTACGACTTGATGAACCGCTTGACGAGCGGCGGTTATCCGGACGGCGGGTCGGTGACCGTTGCCTACACTCCAACCCAAGTTCAAACCACGACGAAGATCACCTCCAGCGTTTCGCGCACGGACACTGCCAGTCTCGACAGCCAAGGGCGCGTATCCAGCAAAACGGTGGCCGGTGTGACGACCAACACGACCTACGACCATCTTGGGCGTGTGTGGACAGTGGGCGTTTCCGGGAGCGGCGCGCAGGACACGTACCAGTACGACGCCTTGAGCCGCGTCACGCAGGTCACGCACGCGGACAGCACTTATGTCCAAACCAGCTACAGCAACAACTGCGCCACGACCACCGATGAGTCGGGCAAAGTGCGGCAAGTCTGTAGCGACGGTCTGGGCCGGGTGAACAGCGTGACCGAGGACCCCAGCGGGCTCGCCTACCAAACCACTTACGGGCATGATCCGCTCAAGGATTTGACCTCGGTGACGCAGGGCAGCCAATCCCGCAGCTATCAGTATGATTCGCTCGGGAGGCTGACTCAGGCCACCACGCCCGAGTCCGGCACAATTTATTTCACCTACGATTCGGACTCGACGTGCGGCACGTCGAAGGGCGACTTGGTGAAGCGCGTGGACGCGCGCGGCACTCGGACGTGCTACGCCTACGACACCATGCATCGGCCGACCCAGAAGAGCTATTCGGACGGCACGGCCAGCGCGAATTATTATTACGATCAATCGAGCTACAACGGGCTTACAATCAACAACGGCAAGGGACGGCGGACCGGAATGAGCGACGGATCGGGACAGACGGCGTGGAACTATGACGCGATGGGCCGGGCGCTGACGGAGGAGAGGACGATTGCCGGAATCACGGCGACGATTGGGGACACCTTCAACTACGACGGCTCGCTGGCCTCGCTGACCTATCCGAGCAGACGCACGATCACGTATGGCGTTGATTCGCTGGGTCGGCCGCAATCAGCCGTGGATTCGACGAACAACATCAACTATGCGCTCAGCGCCACTTATGCCGCGCAGGGAGCATTGGCCAGCGTGCTCAGCGGAAAGACCAGCAGCTTCGGCGGCATCACCTACAGCCTGGGGTACAACAACCGTCTCTTGCCGTCGAGCATTTCGGCGTCATCCTCGAACGGCACGGCGCTGAGCCTTTCCTACAGCTTCTACGGGAATGGCAGCCCGAACGTGATCACCAACAATCGCGACAACGGGCGGACGGTGACCTACGGGTACGACTCGCTGAATCGTTGGAACAGTGCTTCGAGCCAGGCCACGTCCGGGGCCGATTGTTGGGGGCAGAGCGTTCCGGCTCCAAACGCGAACCCGCCGGGCTACGATCGCTACGGAAATTTGCAGACCATCAATGTGTCGAAATGCTCGGCGCCGGCGCCTTCGATCAGCGTGAATGGGAACAACCAGGTGAGCGGGTTCGCTTACAACGCCGCTGGCGACGTGACCAACGACGGAAGTTACAGCTATAGCTGGGACGCGGAGAATCGGCTCACCACGGCGGCCGGTGTGACCTACACCTATGACGGCGACGGGCAGAGAGTCAAGAAATCGAGCGGGACGCTCTACTGGCGCGGGTCGAGCGGGAGCGTGCTGGCCGAGACAGATACGAGCGGGAACACGACGAACGAATACATTTTCTTTGGGGCGCGAATTGCGCGCCGGGATTCGAGCGGGAATGTCTACTACTACTTCGGCAACCACCTGGGTAGCGCGGCCATCACCAACGCCGCGGGCACGCTCTGTTACGACGCCGACTTTTATCCCATCGGCGGCGAATTGGCCTTCACCAACAACTGCTCCCAGAGCTATAAATTCGCGGGCATGGAGCAAGACTCCGAGACAGGTGAATACCACACCCAGTTCCGCCAGTACACCGCCAACCTCAGTCGGTGGCTGAGCCCCGACCCGTCGGGGACGGCGGCCGTTTCGTTGACGAACCCGCAGACGTGGAACATGTATGCTTACGTCACCAACAATCCGACGACGCTGACCGACGCGACGGGGCTGGACGGCGGTTACAGCGGGCCGCCGTGCGGCGCCTGGTGGATTTGCGAGGCGCAGTACCAGTCGATGGGCTGCATGGCGGGGGAGTACGGCTGCCCGGGAACGCCAAGCGAGGCGGACATCGGGGAGCAGGAGTATATCTACGACAACTGCATCGGCTGCGTGTCGTTCGATGGGTATACCTTCAGAAGCTTCGCCGCGTGGGCGGATTTCTCGACCAGCGAAGCGGTCTGGCAGCAGGAGTTAGATCGGGTGAATAACGGTGCCACGGCGGCGTTCGACGCGTTATTTGAGAATAATGGACGGTTAGACCCCAACGCCGCGTACAAGGTAACGGTGACTGACAGGGGCTTCTCCGTCGAGGACACGCTGACGGGGTACCTCCTTAATGTCGCCAACGCCGAGCAAAACGGTATAAACGACCCGTTCAGCCTCCTATTCCATCCTGGGGCGTCATGGTACGAAACCGACTTTCTCGGCCTCTTTGGAACGGACGTTACGCATCTCGTCTTGGGCCCGAATGGCGTTGCAATGGGGCACGTCGATCCGTGGGGCCCGCTGAATCCTCTTCACGGCATAATCCAGGTTCTTGGCGGGTTGATTGGCGGAACAAGTCAATGGGGTACGCTCACATGCTCGTACGCGAATGGCTGTCATCCGTAGGTTTGGCGAGGGAGGTGCGCGTGAACAGCACGCTCAGTGGCCCCCTGGCAAGGCTGGCGATCACGTGCTTCGCCGCATCGCTGATGGCGCCGGCCTCCGCGAGCAGGGCGCAGTCCGGGGAGGCGATCGAAGTTCAGGTTCTCGACGCCGAAACTCTACGCCCCATCCCGAACGTGAGGTTGGTCGTACCCCATGCGGACCCACTCAAGGTCCGGTTCGTCATGACAGGGGAGGACGGGGTAGCGCAGATGAGCGTCGCGGGAGACGTGCGCTACCCCGGCTTCGGGGCGGACGGTGCAGGGCTTACGCCCTGCGGGGACGCCTTCCTCAACGGCTCGGACTCCTTGACGAAAGGCGTTATCGCAGTCGATACGTGCGATCCTGAAGCGCCGGCGCGAGCGGGCCTCCAGCCGGTTCCGCGGCGGGTCATGGTGTTCGCGACCCCCTCGTGCTGCGTGGCGTGGACCGGCCCCCCTCCAGAGGTCCGCGTGCTGGTCCTCGACGGCTTCTCCGGGCGTCCGATGAGGCACGCCCCGGTTGACCTCATGTATTTGGGCGTCGGACAGCGATGGCCGGTGCGCGGCCTGACGGACCCCACTGGGGTGTTTCGCACGGTTCTGCACGATCCAATCGGAAGGGTAATCGCTGCGGGTCCTCCTGGTGGGATTTGGCGGTACTTCGGCTGCTCGGGTGGTACGGCCATGACTGAGGTGGTTTTGCAGAGGGGGTTCGCCGGCCACCCTGATCCGCGCTACGGTTGCCGTCCCAACGGCAGGTGGCCTGAACCGAGCGCGGAGCCCGGAGAGCTCATAATTTACGCTCGACAACCCTCCCTTTGGAAGCAACTATTGTTCTGGCCAGCCGCCTAATGCGGGGAACCCGCTGAAGCCATCAACGTCAACGGGAGCAACCAGGTGAGCGGGTTCTCTTACAACGCGGCGGGCGACCTGACCAACGACGGCAGTTACAGTTACTCTTGGGACGCCGAGAATCGCCTCACCTCCGCGGCCGGTGTGACGTACAGTTATGACGGCGATGGTCAGCGCGTGAAGAAATCGAGCGGGACCCTCTACTGGCGCGGAGGCGATGGGTCAGTGCTGGCCGAGACGGACACTTCGGGGAACACGACGAACGAGTACATTTTCTTTGGGGCTCGCATCGCCCGGCAGGATTCAAGCGGGAACGTTTACTATTACTTCGGCAACCACCTGGCGGGCTGGCGCAGACATCGTCTTTTGATGTCTGCGATTTCGCGAAGCGAAACTGTCTCCGAATCCGGGCAATCACTGAGGCTTGTATCCGGCGTCACGGGCAGGCCGCGGGCCACGCCACGGCGGAACTCAGATTGATCAGAAAATCAGGCGGGCGTGTCACGTGTCCCGAAGCGACGCGGTATTTTCAAAAATCAGCTTGACACGGCATCGCGCTTTCAGAGATGGCTACCAGCCGTGGCTACGAGCAGGGGTTGTATTTCGGTTGGGGTACGCGCACACCTGTTCACATATCTTGGCCTGCCTTGCCCAGCCCACTGCCCGAATGGCAATCCGCTGGTTCATTGACTGTAGTCAACGGCCCAGCGAAAAAGCGGCAAAACGTGAATTGCAACCCCCTCCGAAATCAGCCACTTGCGGCACCCCGATTTTCAGCCTTGCAAACCACCCCCCGAATGCCACCAGTTGAGGTTTTGTAGCTCCCGCTTCCTCCCCGTGCAGGGACCGCAGAATCCCGCAGAAAACCCCAAAATCCTATGTATTACATAAAGGAGGGGTCAGGATGCTGGCCGGGGGAGAAGGGATGACTAGCGAAGAGATGAAAGAAAGAATGCAGGCAGTCGCAGACCCGGTGCTTGCGACCGCCTGCCACCAAGCTGCGCACGCTGTCGCAGGCATACTGCTCGGAGTCCCCTTCGCCGGCGCCGAGATTGGCGCTTGCGGGGCTGCGGGGGGGGGCAGGCTCGTCGTGGACAGCAGGCCCGCCCCGGTGGCCCAGGAGCACTTGGTCTGCGCCATGGCGGGGGCGGCCTTCGACGCCCTGCTCCGCCCGAAGGCACCCTTGGTCTCCATCCTCGCCCGCTCCTGCCGGTGCGGCTTCTGCAAGTCAACCTGGCAGCCCACGTCCATCTGTTTCGGCGACGCCGGATGGAAGGGCAGGAAGAAAGTCATGCCAGCCTTCCTCCGCTCCAAGGGCCTCGTCCGGGAGAACTGGGGCACCATCGTCAGGGTCGGGCGGGTGCTTGCGGTGCGGGGGCGCATGGCATACGACGAGATTCTGGATGCCGCCACCGACCCGGAGGCAGCGTGCCCTCCTGGTCGGCGACCGCAAGCAGGGACCGCCACAAGCGCAGGCAAAAATAAAAACCTCAATCCCTTGGAGGATGTCGCACGCAGGCATTGGGACACCTGCCTCCATGAGGCGGCCCACGCCGTGATGTACACAAGGGACGGGCATGGCGTGTCCATGGCCGACATAGCGACTTGGCCCTCGGTCTTTGAGCGGGGCAGCGTTACCCGCTTGGGCGGCAAACCCCTCCTGTCGTCGCTCGTGGCGGGAAACCTGGCGCAGCGCCTGTGGGGAGTCGGCAAATATTGCCAGCTCGGCCGCAGGGGGAATGGGGCAGTAGGAGACTTTCGCACTGTCGCCCTTCTTGAGTCCCGAAAGCGTGGCAGCGAGAAAATCTCATGGGAAGATCACAAGGCGGCGATGCAAGTCTGGCAGGAGGAGGACCGGAAGCTGGAGTCCCGCTTCATGCTTGACCCGACTCTTGAACTACAAATCAAGGCCGTGGCGAAGGCGCTCAGCCTCCGTGGGATGCTGGACGGCGACGAAGTGCGGAGGGTCATGGACGAGGCGTTGCGGGCTTGCGGCAGCCCTGATGTCCCTGCCGCCGTTCCTGTTTGTGACCGTGGCGTGCTCGTCGGACGGCGGTAGGAGTCCTTGCTGGCTAGCCATCCCTCCTGCGCTTCTTTGCTCCCGGCCTTCGCCCTCTCAGGGCTTCTGCGATGGTGGCGTCAACACGACTCCAGAATTTCTCCTCTAGCTCCCAAGCGTTCATCGGGATGTCGATTTCGTTTTTGTCCACCCCCAGCGACTTCGACCAAAAGCAGCAAGCGAACTCCCAATAACGACGGGTGTCCTTCCTTGCGCTTGCGACCATCCTGGCGAAAGCCGGGCGGCTGAAGTCCTCAGCGGCGTGCTTCAACAAGCGGCGAACCACGAAGAAGAGCGGGGTTTCACGGATATTCTCGGGGGTGGCGACGGGCGGCTCCTCGCTGGGCGACGGGTCGTTTGCCCGGTGAACTTGGTCCTTGATGAACTCGGCCGCCAGTTCACGCAGGAACGCCTCGAACCCGAGAAGACTACTGGCGGTCGGTAATCCTCTTCGGCCGCAACGTCGCATCTTCCAAGTTTGCCCTTGCCAAGTCTCTGCTTGAACTCGCCCTCCGCGAGCCGAATTTCATACGGCTTGACGAGTTGGCGGTTCCGTTTTCTCGGCACGTCGCTGAGCATCTCGCTCGGGTGGACAAACAGGCACGCCTGCCGAGCGGAAGCAGTATGACCGCATGATGAACTCCCACGCGGCCATCGACACGATGCAGGAGCTGGTCAAGAACAACGCCGACCGGATCAATTCCGTGAAGCCCCGCACGAAGGCGGGGATTGCCACGGCGACCGGCAAGGCCGCCATCCCGGTCGTCGCCGGTGCGATGGTCCCGGGCCTCGGGCACGTCCTCGGAGGAATGTTCGGAGTTTTGGCGGACGCGGTCTACGGGCCGGGGGAAGGGCTCGTCCAGAGCCTGAAACGTTCCCCCACGCAGGCCCTCGAACGCTCCACGGCCAGGCTAAAGGCCAAGGGGACTCCTCCCGAGTATCCCATGACGCCGGAGGCCGTGTTGAAGCCCCTCGAAGAAGGCCCCTCGACCGGAGGCGCGCCCCCCGTGGTCAGCACCCCGCCCCCGGGAGGGCCCATAGGGACGGAGGCGAGCGCCAGGGCCGCCGCCGCGAAGCTCGGCCCCGAGGTCGCGGAACAAGTATATCCAAAGGCACAGGCCGAGGCGCAGGCGAAGAACCAGCCGATCTATACCCCCAAGGCCAAGGTCGCCGAAACGCCCAAGCCCGTGGCCGAGGCCGAAGCGCCGAAGGCCGGGGCCGCAAGGAAGCCCGGCGAGGTGGGGAGCCCCGTCGCACCCATCGCCCATCGTCCCGTGGAAGGCCGAGGCTTCAAGTCGTACGGGTACGATCCCGCGACGCAGACCCTTGAGGTCAAGCACAACGTCAAGCCGACGAAGTCCAGCCCCGGAAGCAAGGGCGGAGGAGGCATCTACCGCCACTTCCCCGTGACGCCGGAGCAGGCCGCCGAAATCCACAAGGCCGCCGACCTGTCCGACCGCATCGGCTACGACAAGGTGAAGGAGAACAGCTTCATCACGGCAGGGGAGGCCATCAACAAGGCCAAGTCGTCGCCCGGGATCAAGACGGAATGGTACAACCCCAAGACCGAAAAATGGGAGCCGCCCCCAGGTGCCGCCAGGCACGGGTTCCAGCCGAGGACGGCAGGCCCGGAGGAACCGCAGGCCCACCAGACCAGGACCGAGAAGGCAAGGGGGAACGAGCAGCGGAAGGTGAGCGGCTTCTCCGCCGAGGAAACGGAAGTAGGCGCTGGACTTGAGGGCAAGGAGCCGAAGCCAAAGGAGGCCCCGAAGGAGGGCCTCAAGGAGGAGAACGCCAGCGAGCGCGGGGCGCTGAACCTCGGCTTTTTCTTCGACCTACACGACAGGTTTACGGTAGACAAGGCCGTCCGCGCCAACGCCATGAAGGTCGCCGCGAAGCTGCACGAGGCCGCCCGGTACGGTGGCGAAAACGAGGGGCTGGTCGGGGAGAACGCGGAGGAATTTAACAGATTAGTAAACAAGTCAAGGGAGCGTGCCGCGGCCCTCGAAGGCAAGGGCGAGGTGGCTGCGGAGCCCGAGACGCCGAGGAATCCGATCCAGGCCCGCGAACAGAGGGAGATGGCTGCGGGCCAGCGGAGCGCCGCAAAAGTCGGGGAGCAGGTGCGCGAGGGAGAGGCGGGCAGCAAGCGCTACGCCACGGTGAGAACCCCGACCATCGACGAAATCAACGTGCCGCACGGCACGGCGTTCAACGAGGGAATTGCGGCAAAGCTGGAGCGGGGAACCGAGGCGAAGAAGGCCGCCCTGGCACGCCAGATCATCGAGGCAAGGGAGAAGCGTGCGCAGGCCGCCATGGAGGCGGCGAAGGCGTCGAAGGAGCGGGTCACGCTCATGGACGTCCCGGATCGCGGCGTGGCGATGACCGGAAAAATCCAGCCCGTGGAAAACCGCTCCGGGATGGGACTGGAAGGACGGCAGGCAATCTTGAAACAAAACTGGACGGAGGAGCAGCTCCGCTACATGACGCCGACCGAATCCAAGCTGGCGGTCCTGCACGGCCCCGACGAGAACCTGCCCGGGGTGCGCGACCTGAAGGAAAAGCTGAGGACGCGGATGGTGGCCAAAAAGCTCGGGGGGGATTAGTCGAACACCTTTTCGAGGTCAGGAAGGCCCTTCCCTTCGAGGCCCTTGGTTCCAATCTCGACCCTCCACCTGTCGTCCGGCAGCAAAACGATGTAATGGTTGCTATCCGGAATCTGGAACACGGCCTCCTTGGGCGTCGTCGAAACGAGCTTGTAACCGTTGTTTTCCAGGTAGCTTGCGTAATCCTCGATTTCTTCCTGGCCGAGGCCGCCGAGCACGGCCTGGAGGTCTTCCGCTTTGGTCTGCTGTTCCATTGGTTTTTCTCCCTATATATAGTATACTTTAGTGAGGACGCATGCTCCTGCCCTGGGCGTTGAACGCTGCCTAATCACATCACCCTTCCGTTTTGCCTCGAAAGCAATTCCGCTGCCTCGACCATCAACATGAAGTCACGGAATTTCTGGCATTTCGAGAGATGGTCGTCCTGGTCCGACTCGTCGCCATGCTGA
>Ga0208034_1001736_pt1 | contig 12550 bp, 8 predicted proteins | sample June2015DPH_8_10_FD_184699 | JGI IMG/M metagenome (GOLD analysis project Ga0208034, IMG submission 184699) | Peatland microbial communities from SPRUCE experiment site at the Marcell Experimental Forest, Minnesota, USA - June2015DPH_8_100... | ecosystem: Environmental > Terrestrial > Soil >...
CGCACTGCGAAAGCTTGGCGGCAAGGCGGCGCCTTCCGCCTTGATGTTCGCCAAATTCTCGCCCGACGGTTCTCGCGCGGCTTATGTGCGCGCCAACAATCTCTACGTTGAAGACTTGACCACGGGAGAGATCACTCCACTGACTTCGGACGGCTCCGAGACCGTCATCAATGGAACCTCCGACTGGGTCAGCGAAGAGGAACTCTTCCTCCGTGACGCATTTCGTTGGAGTCCCGATGGACGGTGGATCGCCTACTGGCAATTTGACACGAGCGGAGTCCAGGATTTCTCGCTCCTTTATAACACCGGCGATCAGCATCACGTGGTCACGCATATTCCTTATCCTCAACTCGGCGTCTATCCACTCGTCCAGCGTTTCCCTTACCCCAAACCCGGGACGACAAACTCCGCCGTGCGCGTGGGAGTGGTGAGTGCTGGAGGTGGGCCAACTCGGTGGATGGAAGTGCCCGGCGACCCGCGAGACAACTACATCGCGCGCATGGAATGGGCTGAAAACTCGGACGAACTCCTGCTCGAACATCTCAACCGCTTGCAGAATACCAATGACGTTTTGCTGGCGAACGCGGGGAACGGAGCGGTCAAGCGCATTTTTCGCGACCAGGATAGCGCCTGGGTCGATATTGTAGACGACGTTCGCTGGCTGACGGGCGGGCAGGAATTCCTGTGGCTCAGCGAGCGCGACGGATGGCGCCACGCCTATGCCGTCTCGCGCGCGGGAGGGGAAGCGCGCCTGCTCACGCCGGGAGAATTCGATGTCATCCAGCTCGAGCCGGTTGACTCCCATGGGGAGTGGCTCTATTTCATCGCCTCGCCGGACAATCCCACCGAGAAATACCTTTACCGAGTCCGACTGAGTGGAACGGGAGCGCCGGAGCGCGTCACGCCCTCGAATTCCGCCGGGACCCATTCCTACGAGATCGCGCCGAATGGGCTTTGGGCCCTTCACACGTACTCGACCTTCGACACGCCTCCAGCCACGGAGCTGGTTCACCTGCCCGACCACGCCGTAACGCGGACCCTCGAGGAAAACGGGGCGCTGCGGTCGAAAGTGGAAGAACTAAGGCCGAGCCAGACGGAATTCTTTCGCGTGGACATCGGCGGAGGAGTGGCGCTCGACGGTTGGATGATTCGCCCGGCGCATTTCGATCCCTCAAGAAAGTATCCTCTGCTGATCTACGTCTACGGCGAGCCTGCGGCACAAACCGTGGTCAACTCGTGGGGCGGCAAGCGCACGCTCTTTCATTACGCGCTGGCGAACGAGGGCTACCTCATCGCCAGCGTGGACAATCGGGGGACTCCCGCACCGCGCGGCCGCGATTGGCGCAAGGTCGTCTACGGATCGGTCGGCGTGCTTTCCTCCAAGGAACAAGCGGCGGCACTCATCGCGCTGGAGCGTGAGCGTCCGTATATCGACGCCTCTCGCGTCGCGGTCTGGGGATGGAGCGGCGGCGGGTCCAATACGCTGAACCTGATGTTCCGTTATCCCGACCTTTACAAGGTCGGTATGGCGGTGGCTTCGGTGCCGGATCAGCGCCTGTACGACACCATCTATCAGGAAAGGTTCATGGGATTGCCGCAGCAGAACGCGGAGGGATATCGGGCCGGCTCTCCCATCAATTTCGCCGAAGGATTGCGCGGGCGGCTTCTGGTTGTGCATGGGTCAGGCGATGATAACGTGCACTATCAGGGCGCCGAACTCCTCCTGAACAGGCTGATCGAGCTCGGAAAGCAATTCGACTTCATGGAGTATCCGAACCGCACGCACGGTTTGTCGGAAGGCGAAGGGACGGTGCTCCACGTTCACACGCTTCTGGCCCGATATTTGGAGGAACACATGCCGCCGGAACCTGTGGGGAGATAATCGACCTGCAACCAATTGACCTCAAGAGAGGAGCCAAAGCAAAACACATGAAAACGATTCTACGGCCCAGAAACCTGGTTGTCGTGGCCTGCGTGTTGCTCACATGGCGGCTCACTTATGCGCAAGGAACGCGCGCGGATTACGAGCGAGCAGAGCAATTCCTTGGGGGAAACTTGGACAAGCTTGTTCGGCCGGCGGACATCACTCCGCATTGGGTGGAAGAAAGCGACCAATTCTGGTATCGCAAGCCCGGCGCCGACAAGGAATTCGTGCTCGTCGATGCCGCCAAGAACACGCGCGGGCCCGCCTTCGACCACACGAAACTGGCCGCGGCCCTCTCGAGTTCGGCGGGGAAGGAGTATCGGCCGAATCGGCTGCCATTTGACACCTTCGAATTTGTCGAGAAGGGCACTGCCATTCGCTTTGTAGCGGAAGAGCAGCAGTGGACCTGCGACCTTGCATCGTACAAGTGCAAAAGGGAGAAAGTGCCGGCGATCGGGGAGTCAGTTTCCCCGGACGGCAAGTGGTCGGCGCTCGTGGACCATTACAATCTGTTCGTGCGTAATGTTTCCACGGGCACCCTCGTCCAGTTGACCCGCGATGGAGAAAAGTCCTGGGACTACGCCACGCCGCTTCCATCCTCCGATCTGATGATCCGGCAAGGCACCGAGGACGTGAAGCAAGGGGCCGCGGCGTTCTGGTCGCCGGATTCAACGAAATTCGTCACCTATCGAATCGATTCGCGGAATGCGGGTCGATTTGCCACCCTTCAGTTTGTGCCTCCGAACGAGCTTCGACCGAAAGTCTTTACGTATGTTTATCCCCTGCCGGGCGAAGTCGTTCCTACTGCCGCGCCCATCATCTTCGATCTTCCTTCCGGTAAGCGGATCGACGTCGAGACCGATCCGCTCGAGATTTATTTCCAGGACGGACCTGACTTCACTTGGTTTAAAGACGGCAAGAGATTCCACTACATGTTCCAGTCGCGGGGTTACAAGCGCTCCGAGTTCCGCGTCGTCGATGCCGAGACGGGCAAGCAGCACACCGTGATGGGAGAGGAATCCGAGAATTACATCGATCCGGGAGAGAACTCCGCTCAAATCGTCAAAGAGGGCGCTGAGATCTTGTGGACCTCCGAGCGCGACGGCTGGAACCATATCTACCTTTACAACGGGGAGACGGGCCAGCTCGAAAACCAGGTCACCAAGGGCTCCTGGCCGGTTCGCAGGATCGCGCATGTCGATGAGAAAGCCCGACAAGTGTATTTTCTCGCCGGCGGGCGTGAAGCCGGCGAAGACCCTTATCTGACCCACTTATACAGAGTCAATTTTGACGGCACGGGCTTGAAGTTGCTCACCGGCGAGCATGGGAATCACGCGGTCAACGTCTCGCCGGACAGCAAGTATTTCGTGGATAACTATTCTCGGCCCGATCTGCCCGGTGAAGCGAGGCTGTGCAACTCAACGGATGGCTCTCTCATCCAGACCCTGGAAAAACCGGATGTTGACGCTCTCATGAAAATGGGTTGGAAGTTTCCCGAGCCGTTTGAAGGAAAAGCGGCGGATGGGAAAACTGACATTTACGGATTGATATGGCGGCCCACGAACTTCGACGCCGCCAAGCAATATCCGGTCATCGAGCAGATTTACACGGGGCCGCAGGGTTTTTTCGTTCCGAAAACCTTCGCCAGCGCGATCTCCGGAGGTCGCGGCCTGCAAGCGATCGCCGAATTGGGTTTCATCGTGGTGATGGTGGACGGGCGCGGGACGACGGGGCGCTCGCGCGCTTTCCATGAATACTCCTATCGAAACCTGGGTGGAGTTTTCGACGACCATGTGGCGCTCATCCGCCAGATGGGCGCCAAGTATCCGTACATGGACCTGAATCGTGTGGGCATTTATGGGACCTCCGCCGGCGCTTACGGCGCCGCACACGCGATGCTCGTTCACCCGGAATTCTATAAAGTCTGCGTTTCGATTTCCGGGGACCACGACGCGCGGCTTGACAAGGCCTGGTGGAACGAGCTGTATCAAGGCTATCCGCTGGGCAAAGACTATGCCGAGCAATCGAACGTCACGATGGCGGACCGACTGCAGGGCCATCTTCTTCTCGTCCACGGGGATGTGGACAACAATGTGAATCCCGTGGAGACTATGCGTTTCGCCGACGCGCTGATAAAAGCCAACAAGGATTTTGACATGCTGCTTGTGCCCAACATGTTTCACGGTGAGGGAAGAAATCTCTATCTCGTCCGGCGACGCTGGGACTATTTCGTGCACCATTTGTTGGGCGTCGAGCCTCCGAAGGATTTCCAAATCAAGGTGGCGGAAAGCGGCGGCCCCATGGGTCTGTAGGCGGTATGGAGTGCGGCAGCTTGCTGCCGCTGTGGTTCATCGCACGCTTGCTTGCGATCTGTGCTGCGAAGGGAAGCGACTCCATAGAACGTGACCAGACCGGAAGCAAGCTTCCGGCAGGGACAGCGGCAGCAAGGTGCCGCACTCCAAGAAGGGTCAGAAATCGAATCACAAGGAGCGACTTTGCAACTACGAGGAGTCTTTTCGGTTCTCCCTACGCCCTTCACGACCAGCGGCGACGTCGACATTGAGAGTTTGCGTCGAGTGGTCGATCTGTTTCTGGGGGCCGGCGTCAACGGGGTGACGGCGCTCGGCGTCACCGGAGAGGTAGCGCGCCTGAACGAGCGCGAGCGCGCGCTTGTTCTGGACACGGTGCTCGCTCACGTCAACGGGCGGGTCCCGGTGATTGCGGGGACGAGCGCTGATGGATTGCAGACCTGCGTCGAATATACTCGGCAGGTCCGCTCGGCTGGGGCGGCCGCGGTGATGGTCAGCCCGCCACGGATGACGAAGCTCAATTCGGAGGCCGTGGTGGCGCATTTCGCGGCGCTTGCCTCCGCCGTGGACATCGAAATCGTGGTGCAGGACTATCCTCCCATCTCGGGATTCACCATGGAACCTTGGCTCCTGGCGCGCATCGCGCGGGAAGTTCCGCGGGCGCGCAACATCAAGCTCGAGGATCCGCCCACACCGCTGAAGACGGCGCGAATTCTGGAACAGACCAAGGGGATCGAAATCAGCATTCTGGGCGGGCTGGGCGGAGGATTCCTGATTGAGGAGTTGCTGGCCGGCGCTCAGGGCGCGATGACCGGATTCGCGTATCCCGAAATGCTGGTCGAGGTCGTGAGCCTTTTCAGCTCCGGAGATATTGACCGCGCTGCGGACGCGTTCTATCGTTATGTTCCGCTGATGCGCTTCGAGTTTCAGGAAGGGATCGGGATGGCGATTCGGAAAGAGGTCTTGCGGCGGCGCGGGGCTCTGGCTTGCGCCGATATCCGTCCGCCCGGCACGCGACTGGATTCATCCACTCGTGCCGCGCTCGACCGCCTGCTGAACTGGATGCGCACCAAACAGGGAGTTCCATGGATCTCGGGTTGACCGAAAAGGTCGCCATGGTGGCGGGGGCAAGCCGCGGGTTGGGGTTTGCTATCGCGAGGACTCTTGCCGCCGAAGGGGCGTGGGTTTCGATAGCGTCGCGCGATGCGAGCGCCATCGCCGCCGCCGCGCAGGCCATCGAGCAAGAGGGCAAAGGAAAGGTCTTCGGCTTTGCGGCCGACGTGCGCTCGCCGGAAGCGATTGTGGGATGGCACCGGGCCACGGTCGAGCGCTTCGGCGAGGTCAACCTGCTGGTTACAAATTCGGGCGGGCCACCCGCCGGGTCTGTGACATCGTTTGACGATGCGGCGTGGCGAGACGCATTTGAATTGTTGGTGCTGGGCGCGATTCGGACGATTCGCGCTGTGCTCCCCGCCATGACCAAACGAAAAAGCGGCAGCATCGTGATGCTGACTTCGTCTTCGGTCAAGGAGCCGATTGCGAACCTGGCGCTTTCCAACGTTTTGCGTCCCTCGATCGCGGCCTTCGCGAAAACCCTGGCCCTGGAGCTGGCGGGGCAGGGAGTTCGCGTGAATCACGTGATCCCCGGACGAATCGATACGGACCGCGTGCGGGAGCTCGACGAAATCGCCAGCCGAAAGCAGGGCATTACGGTGACCGAGCAACAGGCGCGCTCCCGGGCGAATATCCCGATGGGACGCTACGGCCGGCCGGAAGAATTTGCGCGCGCTGTCGTCTTCCTGCTCTCGGACGCGGCGTCTTACATTACCGGGGCTACACTGCAAGTCGATGGAGGACAGATCCGAAGTGTTCTTTAGGAATTCCAAACCTGCGACTCGCCTCATGAGCGCCATTGCCCTAATAGGTTCGATGGAGAATGCCGGCGGTTCGAGAGATACGCTCATGAGTCTCAGAGGCCAAGCAGCGAGCTTCAACAATAGACACTGAGCCATGGACTCCTTCATCGAAATGCGATAAGCTAACCTTCACCCATCGGGTCTCCTCGTGCGTGCTAGCGCACAGACGGAGGCCGCGTTGAATTGCGGAGGAAGATTCGCCAAATGACAGGTCCCCATGTCAGCGGTGACGTTACGAGTGCTGACCGGCAGGCTTCTGCGGATTCGGTCGCCTCACCCGTCAGCCAGAACATAAGCGGGGCCACCTTCCGCCGACTTCGAGACCTGATTGTTCACGGAAAGCTGGCGCCGGGGAGCCGTGTGATCGAGGCGGATCTTGCCGACAGGCTCGGGGTCAGCCGGACGCCCATTCGAGCCGCGCTTCACCGGTTGCAACAAGAAGGGTACATCCTTGTTAATTCGGGCAGCGGCAACAAAGCGCGCTTGTCCGTCGCCCCGCTGACTAAGGACGATGCTCGCGAACTCTATCGGATCGTGGGCCAATTGGAAGGGCTGGCCGCCCGGTCAAGTTCGCAACTGGAACCCCAGGCGCGAGCCGCCCTGGTCGAGAAACTCCGTGAATTCAATGAAGGTCTTCGAGGGCTTGCCGAAGCCAAGCGCGCCGACCCCAACCACACTTTTGACCTGGATATAAGTTTTCATCAGGCTATCGTGGATGCCGGTGCTGGTCCCCGCCTCCGAGCCATCCATGAAGCCGTCAAGCCTCAGACCGAGCGGTATTGGCGTCTCTACGCGAGTGCGATTATCGACCAACTCGGTCTTTCCGTCCGCGAACACCTGGACATTATCAGCAGTATCGAGCGCGGTGATTCCGATGGAGCCAAGCAGGCGACCCAGTTGAATTGGCAGAATGGCGCGGAGCGCCTGTGCCAGGTGATAGAGACCTTGGGTGAGCGCGGCAGTTGGTGAGCTACCACACAAAAACCAATTTAGGACTGGCTGAAATTCCGTGCATCTCGTGTATTCTGTCGTGGCGACGAAAGTATACAAATGTGGATACGGTTGCGGGGCGACAGAAAGCCGCGAGGGACCTTGTGGCTTGGCCCATGCCGTGTGGCGGCTTTAGATTAACTCATGGCGCACGAAGCTTTCTTGTGCCGAGTTCAAATTCTCTTGAAGGAGCACTTCTGGTTTTGATTTTGAAGGCACGCTTCTCTGGGGCTGATTGCAGGATGCCCGCCACATCCACTGTGAGGGGCTCCGTGCTTATGCGCGTTCGGCACAAGCCGTGTATTTCACCTGTCCGCCTCGTGCGCGTACCACAAGAGAACGGGGACAGCACATGGGACTGATGCGCAGTGTCTTCCTTGTCTGCTCGCAAAGCCAGTGGCTCCGCGAGCGAGCCACGCGCTACCGCTTTGTGCGGCGGGCGGTTTCGCGCTTCATGCCGGGTGAAACGGCGGAGGACGCCTTGGCGTCCGCCCGCCTGCTGAAGCAGGGGTCGATCGGCACAGTTTTTACCTATCTCGGTGAAAACGTCACGGATCCTATAGAGGCTGAGCGCGTCACGGATCATTATCTCGACGTGCTCGACCGCATACGAAGCCTCGGGCTGGACACGGAAGTCGCCGTTAAACTGACCCAGCTCGGATTGGACCTCAACCCCGTACTTTGTTACCAGAATTTGACCAAAATCATCGAGCGGGCTGGAACGGCGAGCGTCGTGTGGATCGACATGGAATCCAGCCAGTATGTCGATGCGACCCTGGATCTTTTCCGCCGTGCTCGCCTGGCGCACCCGAATGTTGGGGTGTGTTTGCAGGCGTACCTGTATCGAACCGCCGCTGACCTTGCGAGTCTTATTCCCCTGGGTTCGGCGATCCGTTTGGTGAAGGGGGCGTACAAAGAACCCTCTCATGTTGCCTTCCCCCACAAGAAACAGGTGGACGAGAACTTCTTCAACCTCGCCGTCCAAATGCTGAGCGACGAAGCTCGAACGGCCGGCGTGCGCGCCGCCATTGCCACGCACGATCTCAAACTCATTCAGCGGATCATCAGCTATGCCCAGTCCAGGAAACTGGGCAAGGACAACTTTGAATTCCAGATGCTGTATGGCATCCAACGACAAGAACAGCTTCGCCTGGCGCACGAGGGCTGGAAGACCATCGTTCTGGTGGCTTACGGCAGTTACTGGTTTCCTTGGTACATGAGGCGGCTGGCGGAGCGCCCTGCCAACGTCTGGTTTGTGCTTCGCAATCTGTTGGCAACTTGAGTTCACTGGCCAAGTGCTGGATTATCTCTTACGAGTTCGCCCCTAAAGATGCCGCAGCCCGTTCCATCCTCCCTCATCGAAGCCACTCCCGAGCGCGGCTTTGTCCGCGGGCTGGGACTGTTTGACTCGGTGATGATCGTGGCGGGAGTCATGATCGGTTCGGGCATCTTCATTGTCTCGGCCGACATGTCTCGGGATATCGGAAGTCCGGGCGGGCTGCTGGCCGCCTGGGCTTTCGCAGGAAGTCTGACCATTGCCGCCGCCCTTTCGTACGGAGAGCTGGCCTCGATGATGCCGCACGCCGGCGGCATGTATATTTATTTGCGTGAAGCGTTCTCGCCCCTGTGGGGATTCCTCTACGGTTGGACGCTGTTCGCCGTCATCCAGACCGGAACCATCGCCGCTGTGGCGGTGGCCTTCGCTCGATTCCTCGGCGTCCTGTGGCCGGCGATCGCGGAGGATCATTACTTGGTCGCACCTCTACATTTATCGACCGGCTACGCGGTTTCGCTTTCGACGGCACAGATCGCTGCCATCTTCGTGATTGCGCTGCTTTCCTGGACCAACATGCGAGGGCTGCAATACGGGAAGATCGTCCAGAACATCTTCACCACCGCCAAGACCGGCGCCTTGCTGGCACTGATTGCTGTAGGCCTGCTTCTGGGTTGGAATCACGATGCCGTGGCGGCGAACTTTCACCATTTGTGGTCTGCCCGTGGGTTCCACCCGATCGCCGCAGGGCTTGATGCCACCACCGCCATGGGTCTGGTGGTCGCCATTTGCGTATCTCAATCGGGCTCGCTCTTCGCGGCCGACTCGTGGCACGACATCACGTTCGCTGCCGACGAGGTGAAGGACCCTCGACGCACGCTTCCGCTGGCGCTGGCGATCGGGTCGGTGCTGGTGATCGCCCTCTATTTGTTGGCCAACGTGGCCTATCTGGTCACACTGCCGCTTCAGTCCATTCAAAACGCGCCTTATGACCGTGTGGGCACGGCAATGATTCAGACCATATTCCCGGGGCTTGGCCGGAATCTGATGGCGATTGCCATCATGGTTTCGACGTTCGGCTGCATCAACAGTCTCGTTCTGGCTGGGGCTCGAGCTTATTACGCCATGGCGCGAGATCAGCTCTTCTTTCCCCCAGCCGGCCGCTTGAACCGAGCGCGAGTTCCGGGGTGGTCGATCCTGGTTCAAGGAATCTGGTCGGTGGCCCTGGTGCTGCCGAGGACTTACAATCCGAGGACCAGAGCGTACGGCAACCTTTATAGTAACCTGCTGGACTATATTATCTCCGCCGCACTCATTTTCTATATTATGACCGTCGCGGGTCTGTTTCGACTGCGAGTCCGGCGGCCGGACGCGGAGCGGCCCTACAAGGCATTTGGTTATCCCGTCGTTCCTGCGTTTTACATCCTGGGAGCCGCTTCGGTGTTGGCAGCACTTTTCGCCTACCGTTCCCAGACGACTTGGCCGGGCTTGCTCATCGTGCTTGCGGGTTTGCCGGTCTATTGGTTCCTGTCGCGCCGGATTCGCGCCTAGTTAGGAATATAATGACTCTTCGCCGACAGCATGGCGGAACCAATCAGAGGAGGCGTCTTTCATGTCAAAGACAATCACCCGCCGAGGATTTGCAGGCAACGTTGCCGCCATCGCTCTTTCCTCGCTTCTACCGCGGAGAGCCTTCGCGGATTCTTCATCCCCACAACGAGTGATCGTTCACGGCGACTCGGAGCTGGGTGTGGTTCGTCCCGAATTTCATGGCCATTTCGCCGAGCACTTGGGGTCTTGCGTTTACGGCGGTCTCTGGGTGGGCAAGGACTCGCCAATCCCCAACATCGACGGATACCGCAAGGCCGCGGTCGAGTACCTTAGCGCGCTGGGCGTTCCTGTGCTGCGCTGGCCGGGCGGCTGTTTTGCCGACGACTACCACTGGCGGGACGGCATCGGTCCGGCCGCCAAACGCCCCAAGCGGGTGAACATCCATTGGGGAGGCTACGTCGAAGACAACAGCTTCGGCACGCACGAGTTCGTCGGCCTGTGCCGGAAAATCGGCGCGGAGCCTTATTTCGCGGGCAACGTCGGGAGCGGCTCTCCGGAAGAACTCCGGGACTGGATTGAGTACTGCAACTTTCCTTCCGGCAGCACCCTTGCCGATGAGCGCGCCGCCAACGGGTCGCCCGAGCCCTTTCGCGTGCGCTACTGGGGAGTGGGCAACGAAAGCTGGGGCTGTGGCGGCGCCATGCGGCCGGAAGAGTATGCGGATCTTTACCGGCGCTTTGCCGTCTACCTGCGCGAATTTGGCGGGACCAAGCCGTTCCTGGTGGCGAGCGGTCCGAATGGAAATGACGAGCGATGGTCGCGCCCCTTCATGGAAGGTCTGCGCTGGGAACGGCCGGACGGCATTTCCATGCACTACTATTCCGGCGGCGGGAATCGGGCCACGCAGTTTACGGTGGAGGAGATGAAGAAGCAATTGTCCTCGTTCGCTCTGGTCGAAAAGGCGGTGATTCAGCAGCGCGCGCTGCTCGACGGTTTCCAGAGGGGCTCGGAGGTGGGCTTGATTGTGGATGAGTGGGGCGTGTGGGATGAGATGGTCCCGGAGGAAGAGAAACGCAACGGCCGGTTGTGGCAGCAGAGTACGATGCGCAGCGCCCTGGCCGCCGGCCTCGGTCTGAACCTTTTCAACCGCCAGGCCGACAAGCTCTACATGTGCAACATCGCGCAGATGGTGAACGTCCTTCAGTCCGTGCTCCTGACGGACGGTCCGGAAGGGCAACACTGCGTTCGGACCACTACGTACTACGCCTACGAACTCTTCAAGCCTCACCGTTCGAAGACGGCCCTGCGCGCGGAGACCGCGGATTCCTCACCGCTGGGTCTCTCGGTCTCTGCTTCGAAAAGCGAACAGGATTTGGTGCTGAGCTTTGTGAATCCGCAGCATGACGCGGATATGCAAGTGGACTGCTCTTTAAGAAACATCTCGGCCGCAGAGGGAACAGCGCGAATCCTCCACGACAACGACTTCAACGCGTGCAATAGCTTCGACAACCCTGATCGGGTTACTCCGCGGCAACACCCCGTGACCGTCGAGGAGTCCAGAGTCCGCCTCGATCTTCCGAGGCTTTCCGTGGCCACGGTGACGCTGCGACGAAAAACGTAAGGAGAGCAGGCCCCGGGTTGGCCGGGCTTGTGACCGGCGACGGATGTCTTCGAATCACGAGATCAAAGCTGGAACTTCAAGGTTGCCGTCTTTCCGAACCTCCAGGACTTCGTGACCAGTGATCTGGGATTCCTCGCGCGATCGTTTGACGGGATTACTTCGCGTTGAGTAAAAATGGCCTCTACAAAAAATGGAATCGGTGGGGCAAAATGCCACACTTTTCCCAAAATCGAAAATTTCTGCAAATTTATTTTTTGCGCAAGTTTATTATTTGCGTCAGTTAGAAAAATTAGTTTCAGTAGTTTCAAAAGTTCCAATAGTTACATTCTCGAAGTCTTCTGGCGGCGTGTATTATTCATACGTTAATATATCATAGATAATATTCCGATCTCGCTGAAGTCCAAGCCCTGGCCCTCAACCTTAGCCCCCGCTCGATTCGGCTTGCGCTCCAAAGGAAGACTATCGACCGGCCATCCGCCGACCCTGGCAGGCAAAAGGCGCGAAGCGCCCTTATGGAGTCAGAAAGGCGCACGTCCGAGCTGCTTGCTTCGGAAGCGTGCCCACGTTTCGGTGGCCGCCTTTTCGGATTCGCTGCACGCGTCCTATGGGATCGCTGTGTGAGAGCGCGGCCGAGGCGGCGCCGCATCTTGACTCGGATCATCCCTCGGCTGACCCTGCGAGACGGGATGGCATTTCAGCAGGTTGGTCCCCGCTCATAGCGAATGCCCACGGTGGCTCGCGGAAGGCGGAACTCGGGCGGCCTCAATGCCCAACTGCGAAACCCGCACCGACCGCCTGGCCGAGGCCAACGACCTCAGGGGCGTGATCGATCTCGCCGACTTCGACGACGCCGACAAGCTGGGCGAGGGGAAGAGATGGTGGGCCGCCCAAAGGGCCGCCAGATTAGCTCAAACCCGAATTATGATATGATCCCTCCGGCAATCGTTGTCGAAGATGTTTATAAAG
>Ga0208034_1001744_pt1 | contig 12471 bp, 16 predicted proteins | sample June2015DPH_8_10_FD_184699 | JGI IMG/M metagenome (GOLD analysis project Ga0208034, IMG submission 184699) | Peatland microbial communities from SPRUCE experiment site at the Marcell Experimental Forest, Minnesota, USA - June2015DPH_8_100... | ecosystem: Environmental > Terrestrial > Soil >...
CGCCACCCGTCTCAACACGCCCCCATTCCTGCGCCCAATTCCCCTCGTCTCGCCGCTCCTGCCTCCCGCCAGCCTCGCGCCCTCCCCCACTGTCTGAATCGCAGGAGCTAAAAAATGATGTCTTGACAAGCCAATGGGAAATGAATTAAAAAGGCCCAAGAAGAGTGGCTGGTATGTCAGAATATGTCAGATTGATTTTGACGTGACCGGTTTTTTTGTACCAGATGAAATGAGAGAGAATCTGTCTGAAGAGGAGGACCGGTCATGTCAACGAAGAAGTACAAGCCGGAGCAGATTGTGAATCTGCTGCGGCAGATCGAGGTGGAGGTTGCTAACGGGAAGACCACACCCCAGGCCTGCTGGCAAGTCTACCGGGTTGCTCTGCCAATATCCGATCCCAGGTGGTCGGATCGGAGAAGATCTGGGAGCGCTGGGCTGCGGTGGATTCCCCGGCTGCAATCGTTCGAGGCAGAGCTGTTGACCCAAGCAGACAACGGGGCCGGTCTGTGCGATCAACCGGCAGCGGGTGGCGCTAGAGATGGACAGTACAGAAGGCGAGAGTCCGGCCAGCAGTAACTTAGCGCCGCAAGCATCCCGGAAGCTCCCGGCAGGCGGCGGAACTTACGCATCACACAGAAACCCCACGGAGTAAGTCTATGATCTCGAACTCTATCTTAGGTCGACGATCGTTCTTGAGATCTCTCGCAGTTGTTCCGTTTCTCCCTACCACACGTCCCGAAGAGCTCTCAGCAGTGCGCGCCATTACCCGTGGGCCAAAGTATCATTGGTTTGGCTACTACGACAAGCTTCAGTTTGATCCAACCGGTCGCTGTGTATTGGGAATGGAAGTTGATTTATAAGGTCGTCCTCCGGCGCCGACCGATGTCATTAAGGTTGGGATGGTCGACTTAGAGGAGAACGACCGGTGGATCGAATTGGGTGAAAGCCGCGCTTGGTGTTGGCAGCAAGGTTGCATGTTGCAGTGGTTGCCCGGATCGAAGATAGAAGTCATCTGGAATGACCGGCAGGGTGATCGTTTCGTTTCACACGTGCTCGGCGTCAAGACCCGCGAAAGACGCACCCTCCCCGGAGCAATCTACTGTATTAGCCCGGATGCGCGGTGGGCTGTAAGCCCGGATTTTCGCCGACTTAACGATTGTCGGCCGGGATACGGCTACACCGGGATACCCGATCCGAACAAGAAGGTGCTCGCACCACGAGACTCTGGCATCTGGCGTATGGATCTCCGGACAGGGCTGCAGACGTTTTTGTTCTCGGTAGCCGAAATAGCAGAGGTACCGATTACCCGTGGGGACCAGCGAGGCGCTAAGCATTATTTCAACCATCTGCTCTTCTCTCCTGACGGAAGCCGATTTATTTTCTTTCATCTGTGGGAATGAGAGGGAGCCAAGTGGAATCGGTGAAACGGAAGTGATGTCGTCGGGAGAAAAAGTGTATCCCCAGCACTTTTGGGCGCGCATGTTTACAGTAAACCCCGACGGGAAAAAACTCTATTTGCTCACTCCGGGAGACTCCTCTCACTTCTGGTGGCGTGATCCGCTACACATTTTGGCTTGGGCTTGGCATCCCTCCTGCGGCGATAGATTTTACCTGTTTGAGGACCGCACTCAGACAGCTCAAGTTATAGACCTGAATGTGATGACTCAGGACGGCCATTGCAGCTATCTACCTGACAAACGTTGGATCCTCTGCGACACCTACCCGGGCAAGGAACGTAACCAGAATCCTTACAATGTGGAGACGAGAAAACGGCATCCACTCGGGCATTTCTATTCGTCACCGCAATACGAGTGGGAGTGGCGCTGTGACACCCATCCGCGATTCAGCCCGGACGGCCGGAAAGTCGTGATTGATTCCCCGCACGGAGGGAATGGCCGACAGATGTACCTTATCGATATTTCTCGGATCGTTAAGGTGGGTGCATGACCGAAGGATGACGTCAGTCGTTAGAACGCTTCGAGAAGGCCGATCACGGCATATCCGAACGCGTTTCAAATCGGCACGTTCTAAGAAGCGCTGTCGGAAACACCCGACACCCCAACTTCCGATGGGAGGGCTATTATGCACAGAGTAACACGACGGGAATTTACTCGCATTGCGGGTCTTGCGACCGGTGGCTTGGGTGCGACCGTTGTGCACCCGGACTGGGTCTCGGCCGCGGGCGAACAACGAGGATCTCCAATTCCGTCCAACCAGCCGAAGGCAAATGGAAGTCTGTACTCCGAGCTCTTAAAAACCTGGTGCGACGGATTGGTGTCGTTGCAGGTGGTGGCGACTCGCAATCCTGCCCTTTACGGGGCAATTTTGTGTCCGGCCTGCGGAATCATCCATGGGCGCTGCGGCGACGCAGTTTACCCGCTCTTGCGAACGGCTCGAACCACCGGGGACTCCAAATACATCCAGGCTGCGCTTCTAGTGCACGAATGGTCGGAACAGCAGGTAAGCCAGCGCGACGGCAGTTGGATCAACGAGGTCAGCTTGGACGCGTGGAAAGGGATTACGGTTTTTCACGCCATCGCGCTGGCCGAAACTCTGCAGCACCACGGCTCGCTGGTGGATGCAAGTACGCGCCGACGCTGGCTTGATCGTCTAGCCCGGGCGGCGAAGTGGCTCGATCTCAACATGAATATTGAGATGGGGAATATCAATTACCCGGTAACCAGCGCCTTCTGCTTTGCGATCTGCGGTCAGGTGCTGGAGGATACGCACTATCTCGACCGCGCACGTCAAGTTGCACACACAACCCTGGAATATTTCACCCCCAACGGTTTGCTGTTCGGAGAAGGCCACCCGCTTAATGCCGTCAGCCCCAAGGGGTGTCGCCCTGTGGACCTCGGCTACAACGTTGAGGAATCGCTGCCCTCGCTGGCGCTCTATGCATTGGCCACAAACGACCAGCAAGTCCTTAACCGGGTGATCAGTTCGCTGCGAACGCACATGGAGTTTATGCTCCCCGACGGCGCATGGGACAACAGCTGGGGCACCCGCAACTTCAAGTGGACTTGGTGGGGAAGCCGCACCAGCGATGGTTGTCATCCGGCCTTTGTACTGCTGGCGCACCATGACCCAAGGTTCTGTGAGGTCGCGTGGCGCAATCTTCAATTGATGGCGGAGTGCACTCACAACGGCCTGCTTTATGGCGGGCCGCACTACTTTGCGCATGGGGACTTGCCATGTGTGCATCACACCTTCACTCACGCAAAAGCCCTGGCAACAGTACTGGATTGCGCTACCGACGCTTTACAACCCGCGCAGCGCCTGTCTCTGCCTCGAGAGGAAGCTTATGGCTTAAAGAGGTATCCCGAAGTCGGCACCTGGCTTGCGGCAATCGGCGCCTGGCGGGCCACCGTGACTGAGTATGACTGGGGTTATGTGGAACGCGAACAGGTCAGCGGCGGGAGCCCGGGTGGCGGGCACGCGAGTGGCGGAGCTTTGTCGCTGTTATATCACCGCGCGCTCGGCCCCATCCTGGTTGCCGGAATGACGAAGTACCAGATAATAGAAGTCTGCGACCAGCAGGCGTACCGTGACTATCCGCACATGACACTGACCCCACGGGTAGAGTGTGCTGCCGATGATCAGATCTACACCAGCTTAAGCGACTTCGAAGCGACTTTAACCGCAAGTGCTGACCAGCAGCAGATTACTTTCGTAGCTCAAGGCAAGCTGCTAACGGCTGCACACCAGAGTTGTGCTGAACGTGACGTGCACTATCACCTGGTCTACCGACTCACTGAAGGTACAGTGGAGATCGTCGCCACTACAGATGCTGCGGGACCCACTCCGGTGCGGTTCATCCTTCCGGTGGTCTCACCGCATGGGGAGGCTGCCGAGCAGGTCGATCCAAAGACGGTTCGGATGACGAAGCGAAACGGATATCTACTCGTTCGTACAGACGCACCTCAAGGCTTCGACATGCCGTCCAACGAACGCACCTTTGATCTGGCTCCGGGGTTCGAGTGCCTGCCGCTCGCAATCGCAATGCTGCCCGGCAGAGAAACTCGGGTGAAATTGAGCGTAGAGAGCGCGGGTTAGAATCCTATTACAAAGCGAGGTTTCCAGTGGATGAGTTTTCTCGCCGTGAATTCATGACGTGCGGTTCGGCAGCCGCCCTGAGCATCCTTTTCGGGGCGCAGAATTCCCGGGCTTCTGGCCAAGGGCCTCATGTGGAGTTCCCGACAGATCCGCTGGCGCGGCTGGCGGACCAAGCCCCTGGGCTTTTGATCGGGGATGTCACTGAGTGTACCTTGTCCGCTCAGTGCCTTCCCACGCCATAGTAGGCAGACCGCAGAAAATTCAATGGAGGAACCATGAAAGCACTTGTACTGCAAGAAAAGTTGAAGCTATCCCTTCAAGAAATCGATGTCCCGGAAGAATTGGGGCCCGGCGATGTCAGAATCAGGGTCATGCGTGTGGGCATATGTGGCAGCGACCTTCACTACTACAAGCACGGGAAAATCGGACACTATGTGATCACCGCGCCGATGGTTCTAGGTCACGAGGCAGCGGGAGTTGTAACTGAAACGGGCTGGGAGGTCAAACACCTAAGACCGGGCGATCGCGTGTGCATGGAGCCAGGCATCCCCGATGTGAGTTCAAGGGCTAGCCGCCTTGGACACTACAACATCGATCCTTCTGTCACGTTTTGGGCGACACCCCCAATCCACGGATGCTTGACCCCTTCCGTGGTCCATCCGGCGGCGTTCACCTATAAGCTTCCAGACAACGTGTCTTTTGCAGAAGGTGCAATGGTCGAGCCCTTTGCCATTGGTATGCAGGCGGCAACCAAGGCTGGGTTGAAGCCAGGAGACACCGCAGCGGTGGTGGGAGCCGGCACGATAGGGATCATGGTGGCCCTGGCCACCTTGGCAGGAGGTGCGGCACGAGTCATCCTTGCCGATCTGGCGACTGAAAAGCTCGCCGTCGCAGGGCGATACCAAGGCATTATTCCAGTCAATATCCGAGATACATCTCTGACTGAAACCGTTTCTGAGCTCACCGGCGGATGGGGCGCGGATGTTGTGTTTGAGGCAAGCGGGAGCCCGACGGCATATGACAATCTCATCGACTTGGTCGCTCCTGCTGGCACTCTAGTCCTTGTCGGCTGCCCAGTGAACCGCGTTCCTTTCGATGTGATTCGCGCACTGAGCAAGGAGATTCGAATCGAGACAGTTTTTCGTTACGCAAATGTCTACGACAAGGCAATTTCATTGATCTCGTCAGGCAGGGTTGATCTGAAACCGCTGCTTTCGGGCACCTTTCCCTTTGGGCAGGGTGTGCAGGCCTTCGAGCGTGCGGCTGAGGGACGACCGAGCGACATCAAGCTTCAGATCGACTTGGAGGATATCGGGTAATATCGAACCCTCGGGCACAGGATTCTGCAAGAGGGCTCTTCTTCCTCCACTTCAGTATCGCATCTTGCGGTGGCGAGACGACACGATGAATGTTCCGATCAAGAATCGCGCGTTCTTGGGTATGCCAGTTATCCTCTTGGGGGGATACATCGCAATCGTCTTCTGCATGACAGGAGACGGCATCGAGCAGGCGTTCCTTTCGAAGTACATTGTCAACCTCGGCTTTAGCGGAGGAGATGCATCCCTGGTATTCACGGTCTATGGCGCTACTGCGGCTCTTTCCAGTTGGGCCTCTGGCGTACTTGCCGAGGTTTTCGCACCGAGGAAGGTGATGTTAGTTGGGATCGCCTGGTGGTTGTTATTTCATGTCCTTTTCCTGCAGCTTGGACTGAGTCATCGCAACCTGAGACTCGCGCTGATTTTCTATGGAATGCGCGGCTTCGCATACCCCTTATTCTTCTATGCTTTTTTCGTCTGGGTTGTGAAGAAGACTCCAGGTCATCGATTGGCGTCGGCGATCGGCTGGGTGTGGGCGATGTTTACGATAGGGTATGGAATTGTCGGCTCTTACTTGCCCAGCTTCACGATTCCCGTGATCGGATTCATGGGAACTTTGTGGATGTCGATGGCTTGGGTGCTCGTGGGAGGGCTCGTCATTCTCTTCGCTACGAAGGAATCGACGGAAGAGAAGAGGCAGATTGCAGAACATGGCCTCGGCATCAACGGCAAACTGCGCGAGATGAGCAAAGGCTTAACCCTGATTTTTCAAAACAAGGACATTGCTCGGGCCCTCATTACTCGCATCATCTGTAATCTGTCACTCTTCGGATTCCCGGTAATCATGCCGTTGTATTACACCTCGGCTCGCATCGGCTTTACGACCCCGCAATGGCTCCAGATCTGGGGGACATTCTTCCTGTTACAACCTATTACGAATGTGATGTGGGGCGTTGTTGGGGACCGCATTGGCTGGATGAGGCAGATGCGTTGGGTAGGTTTCGTCGGCTGCGGAAGCGCGACATTGTTGTTCTACTATCTGCCTTCCCGCTTCCCCCACAACTTCGCCGTGGCTGTTGTGGCAGCGCTCCTATTTTCACTCACCATAACCTCCTTTGTTCCAATGGGCGCGATCTTTCCCATGATAGAGCCGGATCACAAGGGGGCCGCCATCTCAGTACAAAACCTGGGCGGAGGGTTAAGCAATTTTGTCGGACCGGCACTTGCCACCCTCCTTCTGCCAAAGTACGGATTTGAGGGAGTAGTCATCCTCTATGCAGCCTTATATTTCACAGCTTCCGGCATCACGTTCTTCATAAAGGTCGACCAGCCTGCACACTCGGACATTGTTGAGTTTGTGAGCCACTAGCGTAGAAATCTTGAGGTTTGGAACTTGACCTTTTTGATCAAGTTTTCAAAATCGCGCAGCTCAGGTTCGAGACCGACTTGCTGGCGCGCGAGGAGAATCTGACTGGTTTGGTGAAGCTCAATCGGCAACAGGTGGCCCGGGCAGAAGGAGTCGGCTCGTCGCAGCGGGTCGTGTTGAATATGGATAGCAGTGAGAGCCCGGTCTATGGAGAGCAGGAACAGAGCGCTTACAACGGATATTTCGAGTCGGTCTGCTATCATCCGCTATTTCTGTTCAACAGTCAGGGAGACTGCTTGGCGGCGAAGTTGTGACCTGACCGGGGTTTCTTGTGCCAGGTGAAATGAGAGAGAATTCACCTGAGGAGGAAGACCGGTCATGCCAAAGCAAAAGTACAAAGCGGAGCAGATTGTGAATCTGCTGCGGAAGATGGAAGTGGAGATTGCCAACGGCAAGACGACGTCAGAAGCGGCCCGGGAAGTGGGGATCACCGAACAGACGTACTACCGCTGGCGGAAGGAATTCGGAGGGCTGAAGCTGGACCAGGCGAAGCGGCTGAAGAAGCTGGAACAAGAGAATGGCCGATTGAAGCGGTTAGTGGCTGAGCTACCCCTCCAGAAGCAAGTGCTGCGCGATGTGGCGCAGGGAAACTTCTAAGCCCCGAGCGGCGGCGTTGTGCGGTTGAGCATGCGCGCGAGCAAGACGGATTGAGCGAACGGCATGCCTGCCGGCTGCTGGGGCAAGGGCGAGGCACACAACGGCATGCTCCGATTCTGCGCCGCGATGAGGATGTGTTGACACGGGCGATCATCACGCTGGCGAGCCGGTACGGGCGCTATGGCTATCGGCGGATCGCGGCGCTGCTGCGAACGGCGGGATGGCAGGTGGGCAAGGACCGGGTGCAGCGGATCTGGCGACGGGAAGGGCTGAAAGTGCCGCAGAAATAGAAGGCGCGAGGACGTTTATGGTTGAACGAAGGCTCCTGCGTCCGGCTACGGCCGGAACGAGCGAACCATGTTTGGAGCTACGACTTTGTGAGCGCGATAACGCACGATGGCAGGGCACTCCGATTGCTGACACTGATCGACGAGTTCACACGGGAGTGCCTGGCAATCCGAGTGGCGCGAAGACTGGGCAGCCAAGAAGTGATCGAGACGCTGGCGGAAGTGATGGTGTGGCGGGGAATCCCGGAGCATCTGCGCTCCGACAATGGTCCGGAGTTCATCGCCCAGGAGTTGCGGAAGTGGCTGGGGAGCTTAGGAACGGGAACGCTGTATATCGAACCGGGAAGTCCCTGGGAAAACGGCTACTGTGAGAGTTTCAACGGGAAGCTACGGGATGAATGCCTGAATGGAGAGATCTTCTACTCGCTGAAGGAGGCGCAGATCGTGATCGAGTTGTGGCGTGTGGAATACAACACCCGGCGACCCCATTCGGTGCTCGGCTACAGGCCGCCGGTACCGGCGGCCTGTAGCCCCCTGGTTTCACCAAATCCAGTTTCACAGCCCCAAGCTGTGATGTAGACTCTCTCACTTGGTTTGGTACAAAATCTCGGTCAGGTCATGTAGCTCGTGGTCGAACTTCAGGAATTTGATCACCCTTATGGCAAGGGGCCAGTATTGAGGCAACAGGATTCGTCTTCTGTTGGATTTTGGCGAGGTCTTTGGGTTGACGGCGCTTGCGACCCACCAAATCTACAAATCCTCAACGACCTCGGCGAGTGCTGAGGGAATCATGTAGAAGCCTTCATCGTTGCGGCCGAGTTGTTTCGATGAGACTTTGACGCCACAATCGGGGCAAATCTCTGCCTCGACGATTGTTCCGGGCTCCGCGTTACCGAATTTCACCAGCAGCTTAACTCGTCGCTTCTGATGCCCTTTACCGCATGACATCGTGTACCCCTATGAGAACCAACCATTCTACGAGTCGCTCCCAATTCAATGAGGCCGGTGGAAAAGGAAAAAGGGTCAAGGAGCGGACCCATCAGCGCCACAACGAAAGCCCCCGAAGTTGCCCCTGGTGGCGGGATTATCGCGGCCGCGGAACGATACACGGACGAGCCTGGGAATGTTGCCCCAGGACCCGCCACGCACTACGCGCAGCCTCCCGGTCGTTGGACCTCTGGGATCCTGGGACGGGCTGTTCTGGTAATAGTTCGTGTCATACCAGTCGTTCACCCATTGCCAAACATTCCCCAATATGTCGTAAATCCCGAATCCGCTGGCTCGCTTCAAGCCGACTTCGTGAAAACCGTTGCCGTTTTTGTACAAGTGCTTAAAGTAGTGAGATGGGTCGCGTATCGCAATGATGGCACTGTCCAACCATTCAATCCCACTGTTATCTGCATACCAGGCGATTTCACGCAGATCATCATACCGCGCTGCCGTGGTCCCCGCTCGCGCCGCGTACTCCCATTCGGCTTCCGTCGGCAGCCTCCCGCCCGCCCAACTGCAATAGGCTTGGGCTTCATCCCAGGTCACATTGACAATGGGCATGGCCGCGTCAACCCACCCAGGGTTTAAATGTCGTCCGCTAAAACTCGGCTCAGGTGGCATCGGCCTTCCTGTCGCTGCCGCGAAGTGTTTGTAGGCGCCCACCGTAACTTCTACTTGCCCCATCCAGAAGCCTCTCGTGATCGTCACTTGATGGGCGGGCCTCTCCCCAGGGCTGCACTCGATGTCTCCCGGCGAGCAACCCATCATAAAAGTCCCGGGCGATATCCAGACGTACTTGAGTCCGTCTTCAGGATTGACCCTCACCTCCCCCGTCGTGGGTCCAAGCGCTGCCAGCGGTGCCTCGACCTTGGCCTCTTGCCCAGCGGTCACCGTAATGTTCTGCTGATATACCTTTTTGCCCGCTGCCGCGATCCGCAGTTCGTGCGAGCCTGCGGCCACATTGTCGATAGATAGGTGCCCTGTCGCGTCCGCTGTGCCCCGGCTGGAACCGTCCAGGTACACCTCCGCCCCGGGCGAAGATTCAACTACGACAGTTCCGGCAAGATCCGTGGGAGGTGCTTCGACCCTGGCCTCTTGCCCGGCGGCCACGGAAATGGTCCGCCAGTATTCTGTCTTGCCCGGCGCCGTTACCCGCAACTCGTGCCAACCGGCGGCGGGCGCAAACTCAATCCCGCGCTGCTCGATCAGTTTCGCACCGGATTCGTCCCCGAATCTGTCCCGCACCATGTTGCTGACCTGCTGCTGCGTGAAGGGCTTCTGTTGCGCCCAGGCAGAAAGGGCAAAGACCAACCCCGTCGCCAGAATTAGAAGAGTAAGCGTTTTGCGGAATCTCATTTCGACCTCGCGAGGCCGTCGTGGACGAAGAAGGAACTATGGGGAGATTCTACGCCATTCTATTTGTGAGCGCGAGTCACGCAACCTAAACTTGTCAGGCTCTATGCTCCGGCTCATCGCCAAAACCAACCACGGTGCAGTCACGGATTGATACCGGCCGGTGCCGCCATCACCATCTCGAAATCGGTACTGTTCTGGTAAGCAGCACAGCGAACCGGGATGATAGTTGACACTAACGATGACCTGACCAAAACGCTCGGCGACATCGCCGGGCACTCCTTGTGCGATCAGCACCGCAGCCTTAGGTAGCACGATTCGCCTTCTCCTCCAATCGTGAGGTATGCCGGAATCACCGATCATGTATGGACTTTGGGCGAGCTACTGGCGTAGGATTTGATGCTAAAATCCTCTTAGGAAGCGGGTAACGATTCCCGCTTCAAAGGGAGGTGCGCAAGTGAAAAAAATCACTGGATACCTATTGAACCCTCTCCCCAAATACCCATGAACAGCGGGATAACCACAGGCCGGGGTGCTGGGATGCCAGCCATCCGATTGGCCCGGATGAATGGTGCAAGCAAAGATGTGGAATCGCGGCATGGAATGAAAAGGGAGCCAGAGGCCAAATCTGGCTCCCCCAATTCCCCAGCAACGCAATTTCCGCCTATTGCCTTGTAAGAGGACCACATGACAATCAATGAATTTGTGGATGTCCTAAGAAACCCTGAAACCGCCGTTGTTGATGCCGGTTCTTATTACAATGAAGCTGGCGAAGAGGGATACTTTGCCAAGCTGCGCCTAAATGGTCGCTTCTATGCCTTTTCCGTGTCTGGAACCAATGTCCCGTTTACGCCCGAGGAGGTTGCAAGCGCGATTACCTCGCCGGAAAGAAACATCCAGAGGGAAAGTTCATACAAAACGCATGAAGACACCTTGGAAGCGACAATCCGGGTGGCTGGACACTCCTACATGATTGGTGCGTTGACACCACCCAAAAGAACGTACGTAAAGATCGACCCTTCAGAATTTGAGGGACTTGAGTAAGTCCCAATTAATGCACCCTCACCGACCGCCTATGGTCGGGATTCAAGGCAAGACTGGAGGTCTTATGGCAGAGATGAAACCCCGCCTCATTAGGGTTGATGACTATGTAGCTGAAATCCTAGAAGGCGACGCAGACCGCTTGCCACCAAGCATGAAAGAACAGGCAGAAGTCTATCGTCAGATGGCACAACGCTTCCGCCAATCAGATAATCAGAAAATGGTGCGTATTTGGGAAGAGCCGGGCGCAATAGAGGGGCCTGATTTCATTATGTCTGACTCCGCTTCTCATTAAGGCCCTCAACGCGACTTTAAGACTCTACCAGTTTCTGCAATGACTTGCGCCAGAGATGTGGCCTAATTAATCATTCCCGCCTTGGCCACGCCCCCTTTTCTCGTACATACAGAGTTGCAAACGCCACCTTTTTATATGGTGCCGGGTCCCGATTAGGCGCACGATGCGTGCGCTATGGTTTGCGTACTACAACTTCTGCTGCGTTCATCAGACATTTGGCGCTACCAGAAGGATGTCGTCGAGGGTTTCGTCCATGACGAGATTTGCCATGACGTTCCCAATTCCAAAGAAACCTCACACATACCAGCAACCACCTCGATCAAACTGAAGCGGGGCCAGGAGATTCTCGCTGGCGATTAGTATGCCTGCTATGATTCAATAAAAAAAGGGAAACCGAGCAAGTAAGCCCCTCGCCACAGCATCATCCGGCTGCTTGCGGACGAGCGGTAGCGGCGCTGGACCTTCCCGGCCATATTTTTCTTCGGCTCATGGAAAACACGTGGCAGGGGGCGGATACTGGTCCAGCCGTCAAGAGGGACCTTATTGAGGATGTGCTAACGGGGGAGTCCAGATGCGTGCGAATTCCCGAGAAACCGAATGATGCGCCATGCATTGGATTGTGCCCTTAGTCCACTTCTTTGTAGGCTGGGGGGCGCTTCCCTCGGCTGAGTATTGGCGAGGAACAGGTTAAGGAACAATGGAAGAGCGCGGCATCAATATTACCAGTTGGTGCTTCGACGATCGATGCCCTGGCGCCGATCACGGCCCGAGCGGTGCTCGGGGGAAGTAAGGAACCAACTCGTGGTGATTCGACAAGTTGCGCAGTCCTTCTGGATCGAGGGCTTACATGCCTTTTCCTGTATTTCGCCTTCAAACGTAAGGAATGTCTTGTACGCCCCGCACCCTTCGCATTTGAACACGCTTGTTGGCATGGAAGCAGGGAGTTTAGCACGAGAAGAGGGAAAGTCGGCGAGATTTATGGTAATGGGTCTGCGATTCAGACAGTGGGGGAGGGCGCGAGGCTGGCGGGAGGCAGGAGCGGCGAGACGAGGGGAATTGGGCGCAGGAATGGGGGCGTGTTGAGACGGGTGGCGGCTGTGTCGTAGGGTG
>Ga0208034_1001745_pt1 | contig 12470 bp, 11 predicted proteins | sample June2015DPH_8_10_FD_184699 | JGI IMG/M metagenome (GOLD analysis project Ga0208034, IMG submission 184699) | Peatland microbial communities from SPRUCE experiment site at the Marcell Experimental Forest, Minnesota, USA - June2015DPH_8_100... | ecosystem: Environmental > Terrestrial > Soil >...
TTATCTAAGCGATTTTTCTCGTATGTCTGATTTGATTGGTTCGGATGTTCTAGGGTGTTGCCGGCCTGAGCCCAGATTTATATTTGGCAGCCGGTTTCCATGTTTAACCGAGATTTCACATATGTCTGCCTAGCGGTTCATCTGGGACGTGTCTTATGAGCTTATGCATGTGTTCTTCGACAACGACCGGCGGCCGTTTCTGCTGGATTCACAGATGAAATGGGAAGTCGAGCCGAACGCTTTTCTGTCGCGGTTGAGCGTGGTCAGCGGCAGGACCAGCTCAGCGAAGACCTGGAGGAGTTATGCCTATCAGTTCGCTGATTGGTTGAGCTTTTGCGAAAGGATCGGCCTGGAGTGGAGGCATGCCACGGAACTTAACCTTGCGACTTACCGGAACATTCTCGCAGCGGAAGTGAGCCCTCACACAGGCCGGGCCCTCAGGCGGAGCACTATCAATCATAAGTTGGGTGTGATTTGCCAATTCTACTCGTTCGCCCATCGGAGGGGCTGGATCAATGCGCTGCCGTTCGACCTGGAGGTGACTCGGATTCCGCACCGGTGCCAGGGGAACTCCAACCGCCAACCCAAGCTGGAACCCGGCTCGCTGGCGGGAAACAGCCTGCGGCTTCGTGAGGCGAAGGAGGAATTGCAAATTCCGCCGCGGCGCGAGGTGCGGCGATTCATAAAGAGCTTCCGGAGCTGGCGAGACCAATTGATAGCCGAGGTTCTGTGGGTGACTGGCATGCGGTCGGCTGAATTGTGTTCTCTGCCTCTCAATGCGCTTCCCGAGAACCCGGGAGCGCTTGAAAAGGAGACCGTTGCTATCAAGATCACGGGTAAGGGGCAGAAGCAGAGAGCCGTCCTCTTTCCGGCCCGATTGCTTCGCTCGATTGAGAGATATCGTCATATGGAACGTTCGCGTCGCGTGGGCAGCAGTGCGGAAAAGCCGGGCAGTGTGTTTGTGGGGCGGGCGGGAAAGCCGCTACGGACATCCGCGATCAATCGCGTGTTCTCGACCAATTGCAAACGGGCAGGCTTGCACATCTGGCCTCATCTTTTGAGGCACTGCTATGCCGTCGAGCGATTGGGCTACCTTCAGGATATTGGTGGCCCGAATCCGCTGAAGGTGGTGCAAATGGAACTGGGACACGCGCACATGGCAACCACGGAAAGGTATCTTCATCTCACCGAGCGAATGCGAAGCGAGGTACTTGAAACCCACAATAGCTTCGTGGACCGGTTATTGGGAGGATGACCGGTGCGGCAAAGTGGAGTCGGGCGGCGCTGGGATTTGGCGGACGAAGGGCTACTTCGAAGGCATGATGTCGCCCCGTTCCCGAGCGAAACCGTATCTCTGGTGCAAACCTTCGAGCCGCCGGGAGGAAGGCCGGTTTCCGTTAATCTGAGCTTTCTGTCCTCCCGCCCCAAGCTTGCGAAAGTTCTTGCCACCACGTTCAGGATGACGTATCAGCCGCGACCACGACGGAAAACAGTTCTGGCGGTGGCCTGGGTGCTTAAGATTTTCTGCTTATTTCTCAACGGCCGCGCAAAGACCATGCCCGATGTCCTGCAGGCAAGAGACCTCAGCGCCGACCTGATGAAGGAGTTTGCGGTTTGGCTGGTCGCCCGGCGCCGGCTGCAACGGAAGACGGCGGCGACCGTATATGTGACTTGTGCCTGTTTCCTGCGCCGAGCCAAGCGGGTTTTCGCGGAGGATTTTGATCCGTTCTTCCGTACGCCCCGGCACCTGTTTGACGGAGCAGATGGTGACCGTGCGGAGTCAAGGGCGCTCTCGGGAGCCGACTTTCAGAAGATCCTGGCTGCGGCGGAACGGGATGTCTGGCAAATCCGGCAAACCTATAAAATCGGAGACGTGCCTACCAGCGCGCAGCAACTCATCCCTTTCATGGTGCTGATGGCGGCGCGTACCGGCATCAATACATTTTCACTCTACGGCTTGGAGCGTGATTGCCTGAGGCCGCATGAGCTGGACGAGAATCTCTTTTACTGTGTCTGGGACAAGCCCCGAGCCGGGAAACAACAGCGTCAGCTTCATCGCGTCGGTGGGCACAACCAGACTGGCGTGGTGGAACTAACTCAGTTCATGCGGCAGTACACCGAGCCCCTGGCGTCCCGCGCGGGACCGGCTGAGCGGACAAAATTGTTCCTCTATCTCGGTCCGAGACAAGGTTCAGACCACATGATCGTATCGCCGAGCACGACGTCCGGGGACAGCTTCGTGCGCAACTTCCAGGAGTTTGTGGAGCGGCACGCGCTGGCCCACTTCACCCTGGTGAACATGCGCGCTTCGGCGGCTACGCAGTTGTATTTGGAAACAGGTGGCAACCTGCGCAAGGTTCAACAATTCCTCCAACACGCGCGCCTCTCGACAACGGTGAAATACCTGCTGAATAGCATCACCGAGCCCTTCCATGCGCGGGTGATGCAGAAGGCGCAGGAAAAAATGATGGAACGGATCACCGTCGTCCCGGAAGAGCGCGTGCGCGGCGTTGCTCGGCTGAACCTACCCAAGGCGCGCGCCCGCAAGATCGCCGCCGGCCGTTTCGATACCGGCAGTGGCAGTTGTCGCGATCCCTACGATTCGCCGCAACCGGGGGAGGAGAAGGGACGTCCCTGCACGTCCTTCCACGCGTGCTTCAGTTGCCCGAATGGCCTCTGGTTCCTGGATGACTTGCCCCAAGTTATCGCCACCCGCGATCGGCTGGTGGCCTTTCGATCTGACATGAAGACAGAAGACTGGGAGACGGATTACGGTGAAAGTGTGCGAATCATTAATGAGCAGATTATCGCCGCCTTTCGGCCGAAGCAGATTAAGGCTGCAACCGAGGAGGCGGCAAGGCTAAGGCAAGCTCCGGTGATCATCGCGAAGGGAGTTTTGGTGTGAACTGCGCAGTGGCGCGGGTCTCGGTGAAGGGGGTTGCCGCCAAGCTGATTGGATGCGAGGGCAGCAATCCGCAGGTTTCTTTGCTCTCCAGATTTCACGACGAGGTATGGGATTTTTCGAACGAAAATCAGAACCCGTCCACGGACAAGTCAACGAAGAGGATACGCTGGGGCTTTGCGACGCCGAAGGGAGGCCGATTCACCGATCCTGCCTTCCGGTACCTGTTGCTGGCCTCGAAGCAGTTCATTTACGCGTTGCGCTGGCATCCCATCGACGAGGTGCCCTTGGCGGCCAGTGCGGTAGTCCAAATGTTCGCGAGGACCAAGCGTTTCATCGATCATCTGCTCTCCTACCGGCATCCGATTCTCCGGTTCAAAGATGTCCTGCCCCACCATGGTGAAGACTATATTCAAGCCGTTCGGGGCGGCGCTTTCAGCGCGAGCTACAAATACAATGTGCTTCACGTCCTCCAGCGACTGTTTCAATATCGGGGGGTGATGATCGATAGTCTGGTTATGGATCCTTTTCAAGGGCGGTCGGTCCGCAAGTTGGTGGGCTACAGCCATGCGCTGCAGTTGGCAACCCAAACCCAGGTCATTCCCGATGATATTCTCGGTCCGTTGGTTCGAGGCGCGCTCGAATACGTGGATCGCTTTGCCGATTACTTACTGGACGCCTGCGACGCAGTCGAGGATATTCGGGACCGAGGGCGGAACTTTTTTTACAGGTCGAACCATTATGTACGCGAGCTCGGTCCATCCTCTTACGGGCTCGGCGGCAGCAGGTTCGCAAGTGGCCTGCGCTCTGTGCGCCAGTTGAACAAGGAACTGAACTATCTTCAGACCGCCTGCTTCGTGCTGATTGCGTTTGCAACCGGCATGCGAGTGAGCGAAATCCTCTCGCTGCGGGAAGGCTGTTGCGAAACACAAAAGGAATCCGGGCAGGCAGACCTGGTGTGGCTACGAAGCCGCGTGTTCAAAATGCAAGGAGTCCCCGAGGGGCGCCGTGCGAAGTGGTTGGGTGGACCGATCTGCGCCAAGGCCGTGCGAGTCCTGGAGAGACTGGGGCGGCGAGTGCGACGGAAGGTGAAAGCTCCCTATTTGTGGTTACCAATCCCATCTTTCAGTAAGCCGCGCGAGCCGGAGCCGTTGATCGCTCTGGCGATGAGGCTCCGGTTGAAGAGTTTCGTGGCCATGCTGGGGCTCAAGGACGAGAGTGGCCGTTCCTTCCACCTTCACACGCACATGTTTCGGCGCACTTTTGCCCGGCACGTGGCCCGGCACGATACGACCAACCTGCTCGCCCTTCAGGAGCACTTCAAGCATGCTTCCCTCTGGCTGACGGATTATTACGTGGGGAGCGATCTGGAACTATGGACCTTGATGATGGAGGAAGAAGAAAAACTCTTCTTCGAGAGCTTCGACAAGGCCCTGCGGGCGGAGCATCTGGCCGGCCCTGGGGGTATCGTTCTGAAGAAAAGGATTGACGAGGCGATGGCTCAAGGCCGGCTTCCCAGGGAATTCCGAGGAGAAGCCGGCAGCCACCTGCGCAAGGAGATGATCCGCAATCTGGTGGAATCGGGGCAGCGCGTTTATCCGTGCGCGGCGTCGAACTACTGCTGGTTCCGTCCGGAATCGGCGCTTTGCACCCAGGGGAATCAGCCGCTGCTCAGACGCTGCAACCCGGGGGCCTGCACGAACTCGATCATCGCGCCCGCGCACAAGCCTTATTGGGAAAAGGTCCAACGCGACTGCGAGGGACTGTTGGAGCTGAAGCCCCAGGCAGAACCTTACCAGAAGGCGTTGCGAGATATTCACGCGGTCAGCAGCAAAATCCTGCGGGATCTAACATGAAAGCTTCGGCGAAGAAACTGGCCGGCCTGCGCCGTTATCATGCGGAGCGTCCCGTCAAAACCCGTTTGAAACTGCTCGAAGCGCTGGACCGAATGGAGAGCGGTCGTACTGTCGTGGTGGGGTCGGAATTCAAGTGGAGCAAAACGACGCTGGCGCGGGAAGCGGGGGTCAACATCAATACCTTGGTTCGGAAGCTGCCGAACGGGGAATGGGTGTTCCCGGAGATCAACGACCGCTTCGAGGCGCTTCGACATAGACGACGGCCGGTGGTGGCCATTTCCGACGCGAAAGAAGAGAAAATCGCCGAGCTCCGAAATGAAGTGGAAAGGTTGCGGGAGCAAAACCGGCTGCTGGCCTTGGAAGTCCACCGCATCGGTCAGCAGGTCCTCGAGGAGAGGGGAAGAGCCGAGCGGATGACGGTTTACGAGCAGCAGAACGCCTCGCTCCGGGAGGAGATCAGCCGGATACAGGCCGGCAGAGGCACGCCAATGAAGGTGGTGGCCATGCATGAAGATTGATCAATTATCCGGCCGAGAGCGGGGTGAGGAGAATCTGGCGAAGGTTCGCCGCTATCTTGCCGGCCTGAGGGCGATCGGGCAATCGCTGCCGTTACAGGATGGCCACCCTAACATCACCGCCATTGCCGAAGCCTCGGGCGTGCTCCGGAATGTCTTCTACACCAATGCGGGTGTGAAGCGGCTGCTGGCTGAGTTCATCGGTGGCCCGGATGAAGGCAAGAAGCCGCCGACCGGCCTGGCCCGCGCCGAGCGCCAGTTGGAGATTAAGGAACGCCGTATTCTCCAGCTTGAGCAGCAACTGGCCAGCGTGAAGGCGGAGACCGCGGAACTGCGTAAGCGGCTGGCGGCAGCCGAGCAGAATCTCGCTCGCTACGCGGTCATTGAGGAAGAGATCCTCAAAGCCGGCAAGCGGGTGATCCCGTGACGGTCTCAGCGACGGTGACCGTCACCACGGTCTATCCCGGCCCGCGCGGCGGGGCGATCTTTTCGGGGCGTGATGCTGCGGGCAAGTCTCTGCGTTTTGTGGCCGGCTCCCACCGCATGTTCCGGGTTCCGGCTATAGGAGAAGTATGGTCGCTTAAAGGCGAGGGCCGGCGTCATCCAAAATATGGCGATCAGGTGCACGTGGAACAGGGGTCCTTGGTCCAGCCTACGGGGCAGCTCATCATCAACTTTCTTTCGAAGCATCCGGCCTTTGAAGGCCTCGGTATTGGAAAGGCCAAGGCTACGCGATTGTGGAAGAACTTCGGGTCAGATCTTTACGAAGTTCTCAGGCAAGGGGATCTCGAAAAACTCACTTATGTGCTGGCGGAAGAAAGTGCGCGGAGACTGGTAGAGGCGTGGCGGGCGGTCTCCGAAGAGGCCGCCATCGTTTCGTTTCTCGATGCCCACGGCTTCGATGCCCGCCTTGCCGATAAGGTTCGCAAGATCTGGCCCGGAGATGCGCCGACAAAATTGAACGAGAATCCTTACCGGATGCTGGCCTTTGCCGGCTGGGAGAAAGTGGACCGAATGGCGCATTCGCTGGGTGTAGCTCAGTGTGATCCGCGGCGGCAGGTGGCCGCTGTCGAAGCCTGCCTCTATCAACGTCTCGATGCCAAACACACGCTGACGCCGCATGCGATGCTTTTGGACGGGGTATGCGCCGCGATGGGAACGGGCGGCCGCGGCATGGGGCGTGCGGCCGTGGACCGGGCGCTCGGCGAGCATGCGATCGTTGCCACTGGGGATGGTTACCAGCCTCTCGGTGCTGCGGTGATGGAAAAAGCTATCACGAACTATCTCCACGAGCTGCTGACTGGCGCTCCCGGACCGGAGCGGAACCTGTTCTCAAGCAGCCTGTCGTCGATTATTGTCGAACCGATAGCCAGCTTTGAGGAAAGCGCGGGACTGCGACTGAACGCCGGGCAGCGGCGGGGTGTGGAGATGGCGCTCCATTACCCCCTTAGTGTTCTCACGGGCGGAGCGGGAACCGGTAAGACGACAGTGCTTCAGGTCATCCACAGAATCGCAGAGCAAGTCGCAGTGCCGGTTCTGCAGATGGCTCTCAGTGGGCGCGCGGCCCAACGCCTCCGTGAGGCGACCGGGCGCCCGGCATCGACCATCGCTGCCTTTCTGCTTGCCGCCGAGCAAGGGAGTGTCCATTCGGCAAGCGAACTGCTGGTCATCATCGATGAGTCCTCCATGCTGGACACACCAGTGATGTATAGCATCGTTCGGGCTCTGCCGGCCCATGCTCGTCTACTCCTGGTGGGCGATCCCTACCAACTGCCGCCGATCGGTTTCGGTCTGGTCTTTCAGGTGCTCGCCGCCAGCCCTCATATCCCGAAGGTTGAACTGGTTGAGGTTCACCGGCAGGCGCAATCGAGCGGCATCCCGCAGATCGCGCGCGAGATCCGGCACGGTATTGTGCCGTCCCTACCGGCTTTTGCCGGTCTCTCGGCAGGCGTGAGCTTTATCGAGGCTGATGACGGTGACGTGATGGATTACATCCTCGGCGTTCTCACGGCGTGGCGCGGATGTGAGGATACGCAAGTCCTCGGCGTGACCAAGCGCGGGGCCAGCGGGACGAGGAATATCAATGCCACGCTGCACGCGATGGCTTCCGCCGCGAAACCGAAGCTGGAAGGGTGGGCGTTCGCCGAGGGCGATCCCATCATTTATCTAATGAACGATTACCAGAAAGAGTTGTGGAACGGCTCGCTGGGTAGAATCGAGAGCATCCTGAGTTCGAATGGGAGACGTTCCCTGATGTGCTGTCTCGATGGTGCGAGGCGGGAAATCCCGGAGGAGGACTTCCACCGCATCGACTTGGCCTACGCCATCACGGTCCACAAAGCGCAGGGCAGCCAATTCAAAAGGGTGATCGTGCCCATCGTAAAGACCCGCTTGTTGGACCGCACCCTGATCTACACCGCGTTGACACGTGGAGTGGAACAGGTGGTGTTCGTCGGCGACCGGGGCGCATTCGACGCGGCCGTCACCGCGCCGCCTCGTTCGCAGGAGCGTCAGGTCGGCTTCTCCATCTGAAATCCGGGCCGCTCTTGTTCTCGTTGCTTCCCAAGAGGCTGCTTGAGAGCCATCTTGGCAACAAGGCGACAAATCCTGGGGGGTTGGGGGCAAAGCCCCCAAGTAAGGGAACTTCCAATGCCCGATTGGGCAACCCGGCGATCTGGTGTTTCGGCCGCCCTTCCCTTAGACTGGACACGGCCTGGGCGGAGGATAGGGCAATGCTGGGAAGCAACCCGAGCGCCGACCCAGGGGCCGAGATGGGCAAGGGCAGAGTTCGGCTCTGCCCTTGCTGGCTAAGGCATGGCCGGCTCTTGGGGGTGGCCTGAAACATTCCGTGTGGAAGAAGTCCTCTTCCGCCGTGACGCCGACTTCGCCTTGCAGATGCGAAGGTTCTCGCGTGCCAATTCATCGGACGGATTCATGGAGACCGCTCGCTCGAGCACGCTCTCGGCCTCTCCGCGACGACCCGCCTCGAAAAGACTCCAACCCAGATCGTTAAAGAACTTCTGATTGTCCGGCTCAAGCTGGACTGCATGCTCCAACGCCGCTACCGCCTCGTCGTGGTGACCTTCGTGGCCAGCACAGCACGCGAGACCCTGGTGCAACGCAGCGCGGGCAGGAAATCGCTCGATAGCTCCCCGGAACAATGCCAATCCGTCCTCATATGCTCCCATCTGGATGAGAAAACTTCCGGCCTCGTCGATAATCTCGCCAAGGTCCAGCGTGTTCTCGGGCAAGGCGAGCAATGATCGAAAAAGCCTTAGTCCCTCGGCACGCCTGCCGCGCTGATACTCGACCGATCCCATGCTTAGAATCGCTGGCGCATAATCTGGTTTCAATTCGAGGGCACGCCGTAGACGTGACAAAGCGCCTTCGCGGTCACCGAGAGCCGTACGAAATATGCTATCGGCATACTCCGCTTCCGCGTAGAAATCGGATGCTGTGTTGTTGGCCTTGCCGTGACGCGCCCTTGGCTTTTTCATACTTGATCCTTGTGGAGCCGTTCGCCGGGTCGAGCTTTTACAGGAAAGCGGCACGAGAACGGTAGCCGCCACCTCGATTTAACCTTCACTTCCGCCTCCAGGTCAAGACTACGTATCAAGTCAAAACGAACCGGCAAACGCAGACGATGTCCGCATGGAAAAGAAAACGCGACATCAAGGAGACTAATCGGGATGAGAAACCAAGGCAGGCTTCGACTCGGATATTTTCCGCTGCCTCTCAAAGAAGCCCAGCGAATCCGAACTCATTTACTCTTCCCCGCTTCCTCGTTCTCAGCGATCGATCCCTGTATCGGCAATGGGGCGGCCTTCCTCGCGATCACGGAGGCTCCGGGCGCACGACGGTACGGGATTGAGTTGGATGCGTATCGCGCAGAGCAGGCTTCCGCGGTGGTCAATCAAATGATCCAAGGTAGCTGCCTCGACGTGCACATTCCGGTCGAGTCGCTTTCCCTTCTGTTTTTGAATTCGCCTTTTGACTGGACCATCGGAGAAAGTCGAAACGAGCGCACGGAACGCGTCTTTCTGGCGCACACCCACCGTTGGCTAAGGCCTGGGGGTGTGTTGGTCCTTGTGGTGCCTGCGGAACGCGTCAGGGAATGCAGCGACATTCTGGCGTCACAGTTCAAAGAGACTCGGGTTTATCGTTTGACAGAGCCGGAGGCGGTGCGTTACGGCGAGGTGGTTGTTCTTGCGATCCGCCGCAACCGCCGCGAGCGCGAGCAGTTGAAGGACGCCGAGATCGTGAGGCGCCGTGTCCAATTCGCAAGCACTGGACGGCAATACGAACAGCTCGCCGTACTGACGGAAAGCAATGGCCCATTATATATAGTTCCTGCAAGCGACTCGGTCCGGCTTGAGTATCGCGGCCTTCCCCTCAATGAGATCGAGGATCTGCTGCCCAAGTCCGCTGCCTACCGCCAAACTTCGCACATTCTGTTCTCCCCTCCTGTCGAAATTCGCGGCAGGCCACTAACCCCTTTGCACTCCGGCCACGTGGCGCTCCTGGCTGTGAGTTCAATGCTCGACGGTCTTTTCGGCCTTGGGGACGGGCGTCACATTGCGGCATGGAGGTCCATTAAGGTCACGGATCGCACTGAGGAAGTGGAGGAGGATGGCACCATCATCCACCGGGAGCGAGAGAGATTCACCAATGAGTTAACATTGGTCTTCGCTTCGGGAAAAATCGCGATCCTGCACTGAGGCTCATTGTCGCTGGTACCGTCCTCGCCCCTCGACATACGCATACGCTTTTTCTTTCTGCTTGTGTGCCGAATGGCCGAAAACACTGAGCCTGTATCATACACATACGCGCCGTCGCTAATATAACCCCCTTACGACTGGACCATGGGACCGGCTGATAGCCGTCGCACGGAGCAGTCGTTCCTGAGCCACACCTATCGCTGGCTGAAACCCGGTGGTGTTCTGGTATTCGTTATCCCTGGCGACCGGCTGACGGAATGCAGTCAGATTCTCTCCACGCATTTCCGTGATGCCAGAGTTTACCGTCTGGAGGCACCTGAGTGTGTGCGCTATAAGCAGGTGGTGGTCATCGGAATCCGACGGAGCCGACGGGAGAAAGAGCGTCTTACGGACAGCGACGTTACCCGAGCACGCCTTTACTACGCCAGTCTTGTAAGGAATCCCTCCCAAATCCCAGCCCTGCCACATGAGCCCGATGCGCGGTACGAAGTACCTGTGAGTGGACCAGTTCAACTGGTCTATCGTGGATTGCCCCTGGATGATATCGAGGATCTGTTGCCACAGTCAGCGGCGTATCGACAAGCAGGACGCATTCTCTTTGCTGAGCCCGTTTCTGCCACCGGTCGTCCCCTCACACCTTTGCACGCTGGCCACGTCGGACTCCTGGCTTGCTCAGGTCTTTTGAACGGCATCTTTGGATGTGGAGATTTGCGACATATAGCCTTCTGGCAGGCGGTTAAGTTGGTGGATAAAACTGAAGAAGAGGACGAAAAGGGCATAATCACAGTCAGAGAGAAAGAACGGTTTTCCAATGAATTGACCGTTGTGTACAGCACAGGCCAGGTCGCAATACTGAAGTAACCCACCCATTCCACCCTCGCCCACGCCACCCACTACAGCCAAATCTCACAAGCCAGCAGAGGTCAACCATGAAGAATGCCCACGAGCGCTTCGGGGTATTGGAATACACGAAGCGGATGAAAGACACCACCACGCGAATTCGCCTTCGCTTGGATCGGTTTATTGGAGAAGTTGATGACGCAGGGAACAGTCGAGCCCACCTCATATCTGTTTTGGGAGGCGACTCCGACGTTGGCGCCATCTGGGCAGCCGTCATCGAGCAGAATCTCTTTACCGTGGAAGCCCCGGGAATCGAGCCGGTTACTGCAAGCCTGGGTGAAGACGCCCAATGCTTCCGCGGGACCATCACTATCGCCAGGCGCAAACCAATCCGCCATCTGGTGGCAATCTCGGCTGAACTGGCCAAAACGCGACCGGGCGCAGACCCACAAGGTGGGCGCACAGTCCTGTGTGATAACGACCCGACGTTCGTGCTTTACCGCATCGCCCAACGGTTTGGGCTGCCAGTTGTGCCGGAGTGGGCCGGCTGGTTCAACGACGAACTCAACCGCCGGGGCGCAATCAAACCGCTCATTGGCCTGGGATGCTCCCCCGTGCTGGTTGGCGGCACGAAGAAGTTGTTCCTGAAATGGATTCGAATTGCCCTACGGCAGAAACGGATCGAGGTTCCTGACTGCAATGGGCCGGTCCAATGGAGCCTGGCCCACAGTTTCTTCCGAATCAACCAGAGTGACCTGGAGGAGGAGACCCGCCAGGAGATAAGCGAGGAGGCTTCCGCTATCCCGGAGGAGGCACCGTTATGCGAATAGTCTTGAAGGTTTCAAGCAACAACGAGCATTGCGCTGGTCTTCCGCCGATCCGACAGAGCAGAATCATGCCGACAGCCAAAGCAGAGGCGTAAGACCTAGTGCGGCCAATCCCACCAAGAGACATAGGCTCCGCGTGCCTGTCTTGTGATCGGCCATGGCGTAAGAATAAATCCCTTTGACAACATTGTTACTAGCCGCTGCAATCAGAATACCTGCCGATGCCAATGTCAGAGGAGTAAGCGTGGGAGTCGCTTGCGTCATACCCATGATAAAGGGATCCACGTCCGACACTCCCATGATTGTGGCAAGAGTGTAAACCCCGGCTCTTCCCAGGTACACAACCGTGTAGTGCGTGGCCACCAGCATTGCCAGGAAAAGGACTGCGAAAAGTAGCGCCGCCTGTCGGCGCCCATTTAAAAACGTAGAAATTTGAACAGAGGCCGGTTTTCCGGGGTGGGGCGAAAGTCAGCCTGTGGTGGCGGTTGTTTTGCCGGCTGCGGGGTGAAGGGGAACTTTGTTGCGCAGGTAGGCAAGATAAGACTCCGGGACCGGCTGGGCGAGCAGTTCTTCGATCACGGGCAGGAAGTAATGCAGAGAGCGAATAGGTCCGAGGGGCATGGCGTCGGGGCGACGAGCGGCGCGGCGGGATGAGGCTAACAAGAAGGCTGTTTCTACGGTCGTCAGGGGAATCTGACGCTCCCAAAGTTGGCGGACCAGACGCAGGTCGAAGCGGCTCAGACGGCGCGGGGTATCGGGCAGGCGGAGATAGAGATCGATCAGGGTTTGGCGATAGGTTTCAAGATCGCTGG
>Ga0208034_1001748_pt1 | contig 12448 bp, 15 predicted proteins | sample June2015DPH_8_10_FD_184699 | JGI IMG/M metagenome (GOLD analysis project Ga0208034, IMG submission 184699) | Peatland microbial communities from SPRUCE experiment site at the Marcell Experimental Forest, Minnesota, USA - June2015DPH_8_100... | ecosystem: Environmental > Terrestrial > Soil >...
ATGCAGAGCTAAATCACGAATCGCGTCGAACGTGACAAAAGCCGCCAATGCAAAAAAACTAACGCCGACGAGCTTGAGGGCCGTATGCTCGCGTTCCTGACCCATCGAGCCTTCGCGCAAGCGCCAAAGGATCACAGCACTGGAGAAAATCTCAATAACCGAATCAGCGCCGAAACCGACGAGCGCGATGCTGCCTGCGAGAATGCCTGAAGCAATGCCGACCGCGGCCTCGACTACCATCCAAGCCACGCTAAGATACTCAAGCCAGCGTCCGCGCCTGATGGCGGTTTCGTGTGGCGTCAGCGTGGGAGTCTGTGTATTCATCCTCGTGAAAGAGAATATTCCCTTTGTGAATCCTGTAAAGCCAGTTCTGAGTCATTGGCGTTTGCGGCTGGAAAGTTAAAGCCTCGCTAAAACATCGGCGTTGGCACCTTGCCCCAGCCGCTTCCCCCAGGCAGATCCTGAACGTTGAGCACCTCTCCCGTGTGCAGATGCACATCCACAAAGAACAGCGGAGTGCGCTGGATGTTGATGCCGAACTCATCCACTGACGACCGCAGCGGCTCTGTTCCAAGCGAAACGTCGAGGAAGATGGCGCGCCGTTTCATCATCGGGCTTCATTCAATGCAAGAATAATTTTCCTGCCAGTGCACAGACAAGCTGCAAATCCCGGCGCGCGAATTTTCAAGGGGACGGCAAACGATTCTCCTTCTCCGTGGGGAGGCTTGAGCCGTTTGGGAAACGGCGAAAGGAATTTGGCGAAGCCAAAGGCCGCAAGGTCGAGCGAGCGGGCGCGCGCGAGTCCACGCCGGGTTGAGGGAGGGCGTTCATCTAATTTTCACCCTGGATATCAGTGGCCTTGCAAAGGCTCTATAGGGCGGAAACCTCCACAACCAACTGGCCTTGTTCGTCCGTATAGGTTGGCAGAGTCGGCAAGTCACGCCGCGCCGGGCCTTTGGTCACATGGCCAGCGGGATCGAAGGTCGAGCCGTGACATTGGCAGTAAAAGGAGCGATCCGGTTCAGCAGTGAGCTTGCACTTTCGATGCGTGCAAATGGCCGAGAGCGCAAACAGTTTATCGCCCAGGCGGATCACGAAAAATCCTTGGTCTCGAAAATTATTGTAAATTCCGTCAGCGGAATAATTGCTGGCCGGCCCGGCATTGACGGCGCGGGTTTTGCCGGCGGCGGACGAGCGGTCCTCGTTCACCGCCTGACAACCGGTGACCAGTCCCGCCGTCAGAAGCAAAAACTCTCGGCGGCTGATGATCATGCTTTGATGAAATTCCCGCGCACCCGGCTTCAATACTCAAACACAAAACTGGTGACAACTCCGCAATGAACATCCGCCCGCGCATTGCTGTTCATTGGAAAAATAAATCCCAGCCCCAGCCGTGGTTGCACCCGCCCGATGGTTTTGAGATTGAGGCGAAAGCAGGCGTTGCCGAGCACACTGTTCTGGCCGGCGGCATCCTTGTTCAATCCGGTTTCGCCAACCAGCTCAAACATCGGGATGAATTGCTGCACGCCGGGCAGCGGCAGTTCGCTGTGTTCAATCGAATAACCGAAAGTAAAACCGTATTCAAAGGTCTGCAAACCGCCGTCCGCGCCGCCGCCAGTCAGCGTCGAGTAGCCGAAGATGGATTGCGCGGTGAAATGTTCGCCGATCTTGGTGTCGTTGAAGATTTTTGGGACGAATTCGGGGTTCACACTGATGGCGGAACTGGCGGGGATGCCAACCTCCATCGCCCCGCCGAACGTCGTGTCAAAAAATCCGCGGCGGGAAACGTATTGGTAAAATGGATAACGCGCACCCAGATCAATGTTGCCGATGCCTTGCGTGGTTCCATCTGGTGACACGTCGCGCTCGTAGGGAACTTCGATTTCCAAAGTCAGCAGGCCGAAACCTTTTTCGACTTCCGCCGTGACCGTGTCGCTGTGTTGCGCCCCGGCCTTGGTGTGAACCCAATCCAGCCGGGCCTCGTTGATTTCCAAGCCGGAATCATCCACTAGGAAAGGCTCTGGAAAATCTCCCTGGCTATACCAACTGCGGTGGTCAAGCCCGTTGAAAAGTCCGTAGCGCGTATCCGGCGTGACGGATGAATTTGTCGTTGTCGTTGGCGCCGGCATCTGATCAGCCGCCAGAGCCGTGGTGTAAACCAATGCGGCGGTGGAGAGCCTTCCTAAAATGTGTGTATATGTTTTTATTTGCAACTTCATTGGGGCGAGAATAGCACACGGCCAAAGTCCTGTCTCCGTTAGTTCGTTGTTTATTAACGGACGATTGCGCTTTTGGAATTAATGGCTTTCAGTTTACGCCAGCTTCTTCGCAATGTGCTCATCCAAAATTTCCTTCACCGTCAGGGCGACGATGACTTTGTGGCTGCGCTTGAAGAACGATTCGATCTCCTGCAACGCGTCCGATGAATAATCGAATGACATGAGAAAGGCCGAGGTGCGGGAGGACATGGCTCAAATCTTCACTTTCGAGGCTGCTTTCCCAAATTCTTCGACGATTATGCCAGTCAGATCGGGGCCTTGTTTCCGTTCCTCTTTGCTCAAATTCATTTCTAGAGCTATTGAAAAATCGTCTCGCAGGTGGAAAGAATGCCACCTGAATCCGTCGAAAACAACAAACTCCCACCATGTCCAGTATCTATCTTCATCTTCCATGTAATACGGCTGTCCAAAAGACCTAACTAATTCCGGTGCTCCCTTTAGAATCTCTCGAACTTGATCATCCGTGGAGCCACTCCACACTCCGCTGACACGCAAACCTTTTGGTTGATAAAGCCTTTCCGTCAGTCGCCGTGCGCTCGGAAGATCGAAAATAGTAGGTGAAATGTAATCGAGTTCCGAAAACAGCCTTCCGGTTTCTTCTGCTGCTTCTCGTGCCTGTCCAGTTTCAGCGGCGTGTCGAAGACTGGCAGCCACAATTGATATGCCTTGTTTCTCTTCCGGAGTGGCTGACAAGCGAGCCGTGCCCTCGAAAACTGATATGAGATCATCCGCGTTCAAACCGTGTGTCGTGAAGTCTTCACTAGCTCTGTAAATGGCGCGGCGCTTATGCACAAGCGCACGCAATCCGAGAACGAGTGCTTTATCCCAATTTTGACCACGTGCCCGTCGGTAAAGTTCGTAAAGGGACAAATGAAAAGGATCCACATTTTTTGCTAATTCGTCCGGAAGAACTTGACCAAAAGTTTCATAGGATATTATAGAAAAAATGATGCGAAAGGCGGGCGTGATCAGTTCGAACTCCTTTGAATCTGGCATTTGGCCATGATGCTTTGCATCACCGCGCTTTTTTTGTATTGTCCGAATATAGCCGATCAGCGGAAGCGAAATCCCCCGCTTCTTGCACTCGTTGAGCGCGATGTCGAACCCGATTGTATTTTGACCTGTTGAATAAATGTCCACATCTTTTGCCAGTAAAATCTCGTAAAACAAAAACTCCAAGCAGTCATGCATTAGGCATAATGCTTGGCGTCTGTTTCCCTCTGGTTCAGCCAAGTTGAGTGCAAGGTGGTAGTCTTGAAGTGCTGCTGTAAGAAAACGGAATTCTGCTAATTGCATCTCCAGATTTTTAACAGAGGACGCTTGTTTCTGTTTAGACTTCGCATTTAACGGCAGCATATCCACGAGGGCGGAGGGTTTCGATTTCGTGGTGGGGATGCGCTGCTGCGTGTCCTGGCTGACCGGCAGGTCAGCCCTACCTTTTTGAGCAGCGGCCTTTTTTGCCATGCGGCGAGAATAATAGTTTTCAACCGGCTTGCAAGTTCGCGTCGCTGCCGGTTGCATTCCATGCCGCCGCTGGTTTAACGTTGTATCATGCAAAACGGCATCCGCGTCGCCACGCCGCCGGCCAGGCCGTTGCTGGTTTTTGACGGCGACTGCAATTTCTGCACGTTGTGGGTCCGCCGCTGGCAGCAAATGACCGGCGACAGCGTGGACTACCTGCCCGCCCAGGACCCGCATATCGCCGCGCAATTTCCCGAAATTCCCAGCCGGCAATTTGACACGGTCGTCGTGCTCATCGAAACCGACGGCGTGGTTTATTCCGGTGCGGAGGCCGTTTTCCGCACGTGGGCGCACAATCCCAACCGCCAATGGCCGCTGCATTGTTACGAAAAATTGCCGCCGCTGGCCAACCTCGCTGAATGGGGCTACCGCCTGGTCTCTGGAAATCGGTCCTGGTTCTCCCGGCTGACGCGCTGGTTCTGCAGACAGTCACCCAAGTATTGACACAAGTTCACTAATAAAAGACCTGCGGACAAGATTGTCCTCAGTCCTGGTTTTGCGCTGCTTGTGCATTTTGCAGCCAATTCCCTCTCGCGTGGCCGGCGTGGTTCGCGGTCGAATTCAACGTCTCTCCCCTGCTCTTTGCTTTCGTGCGATGATGTGCTAAATATGGCATTATGTATAAAGCCAAGGCTTATTCCGCTCAGACACAAACTTCGCCGCTTGCGCCGGCTTCCATTCAACGCCGTGATCCCGGTCCGCATGACGTGCAAATCAAGATTCTTTACTGCGGTGTTTGCCACTCGGATTTGCACACCGTCCGCAACGAATGGCACGGCACCACTTACCCGTGCGTGCCCGGCCATGAAATCATTGGCCGCGTCGTCAAGGCTGGCGCGAAGGTCAAAAAATTCAAGGAAGGGGACATCGCTGCGGTTGGTTGCATGGTGGATTCATGCCGCACATGCGAGAACTGCAAGGACGACCTCGAACAATTTTGCACAAACGGCACGGTCTTCACCTACAACAGTCCGGACAAACACATCGGCGGCATGACCTATGGCGGTTATTCCGAAGGCGTTGTCGTGGATGAGGCCTTTGTGCTGCGCGTGCCCCAAAACCTTGATTTGGCCGCGGCCGCACCGTTGCTTTGCGCCGGCATCACCACTTACTCGCCCCTGCGCCACTGGAAAGTGGGCAAAGGACAAAAAGTGGGCATAGTCGGTTTGGGCGGCCTTGGCCACATGGGCGTGAAGTTGGCCAACGCTCTTGGCGCGCACGTGGTCGTCTTTACCACTTCGCCGGGCAAAACGCAGGACGCCCTGCGGCTCGGCGCCCATGAAGTTGTTGTCTCCAAAAACAAGGATGAGATGAAGAAACACGCCAACAGCTTCCATTTCATCCTCGACGCTGTTTCGGCGCAACACGACGTCAACGCCTATCTGGAGTTGTTGAAACGCGATGGCACACTCACGCAGGTGGGCGTTCCTCCCGATCCATTGCCCGTCCAAGTCTTCAATCTTATCTTTGGCCGGCGTCAATTTGCCGGCTCGTTGATCGGTGGCATTCGCGAAACCCAGGAGATGCTCGATTTTTGCGGCGAACACAACATTACCTGCGACATCGAACTCATCCCCATCCAGAAGATCAACGAAGCCTACGAACGCCTCGTCAAGAACGACGTGAAATACCGTTTCGTGATTGATATGGCCTCCCTGAAATAAACGGGCGCAATGCAATCAAGTAAGAGGAAGTTTGCCAGCTAGAGCAGGAGCAAGGGCTTGCCTGTGGCATGGCGTTGCTCAAGCCGGATATTTTTTGTTTTTCTCCAGCACAATGATACGATGGTTTCCGATGAACAGGAACAGTGACAGTCCACCCCATCTCTTTCAATCGCTCACCATCAAATCGGTCACGTTGCGCAATCGCATCGGCGTGTCGCCCATGTGCCAGTATTCGTCGGATGACGGCGTGGCCACCGACTGGCATCTGGTGCATCTGGGTTCGCGCGCGGCCGGCGGCGCGGGACTGGTCATCGCCGAGGCGACGGCGGTTTCGCCCGAAGGCCGCATCACGCCGGGCGACGCGGGCATCTGGGCGGACAAACACGTTGAACCGATTGCGCGCATCAACCGTTTCGTCAAAGCGCACGGCGCGGTGCCGGGAATCCAGATCGCCCATGCAGGGCGCAAGGCGTCCGCGGCGCGTCCGTGGGAAAACGGCGCGCATCTGGCCGACAACGCGGGCGGCTGGCCGACGCTGGCGCCCAGTCCCCTGCCCTTCGGCGACGATTTGAACAAGGTTCCGCGCGCCATGAGCGAGGCGGATATTGTCCGTGTGCAAAATGAATTTGTGGCCGCAGCCAAACGTGCGCTGGCGGCCGGCTGCGAGTGGCTGGAATTGCATTCCGCGCACGGTTATTTGAGCCATGAATTTCTTTCGCCGCTCACCAACCAGCGCACGGACCAATACGGCGGCAGTTTTGAGAATCGCATCCGGTTTCTGCTGGAGACAACGCGGGCGGTCCGCACCTTGTGGCCGGAGCGGCTGCCGTTGACGGTGCGGATTTCCTGCACGGATTGGGTGGACGGCTGTTGGGACATCGAACAAAGCATCGAACTGGCGCGGCGATTGAAGGCGGAGGGCGTGGATTTGATTGATTGCAGTTCCGGTGGAACGGTGCCGGACGCGAGAATTCCCGTGGGCGCGGGTTATCAGGTGCCGTTTGCCGAACGCATCCGGCGGGAAGCGGACATTGCGACGGCGACGGTCGGCAGCATCACCGAGCCGACTCATGCCGACGAGATCATCCGCAATGGCCGGGCGGACGTGGTGTTGCTGGCGCGGGAATTTTTGCGGGAACCGTATTGGCCGCTCAAGGCCGCGCGCGCCCTGGGGCGGAAAGATTCACTGACAACGCCGGTTCAATACGGCCGGGCGTGGTGATTTTCCGGCGGGTGAACTAGGCTGAAACCAGGACGGCCTTGTTCTTTTTCAGATATTTCTCAACGGTCGCTATGCCGCTGCAGGAGTTGGAGCTTCTGACGGCGTCGGGTTTGGCGAGTTTGTAATGTACCAGCAATTTGCCGACCATTCCCACGCGGAGATTCAATTCTGCCATTCGCCAGATTTGACCCGTTTCCAGTGGTTTTAAACTAATCCGGCGCGTCGGCTTATTATTCTTCATAACGGAGTTTGCGCCGGAACTTTCAGTTAAACCAGTTAAATCGCACGTTTAAATCACACGGTTGTAGTGTCGGCGCTGTGCGCCGATTCTTTCGAGCCACAGGCTCGACGCTACAGCAAATTAAAACACTACCGAAAATTGCCCCCTCAAAGGCACACCAAGGGCGTTGATCGCGGCAGCCTGACCACAACTGTCCCGGCGATTTTGTCGTGCCAACCCTGCTTCTCCCGGTCCCAACCGATCCAAAAGAAGCCGAGAAAAAGCACGACGGCGGAAAATGCCGCGGCCAATCCGCGCACGAGCGCCACGAGAAAAGTAAGCGGCCCGCCATCGTGGCGCATCACCTGCAACCTGAGTACGATACCGCCAATCGTCGTTCCTTTCCATGCCCACAAGCCGGCGAAATAAGCCAGGGCGACAATAAAAAAGACCGGCGGGCCGTTCAGAAACGCCAACAATAATACGAGTGGTCTGTGCGCAATCCCGGTGATAAAACCCACAACCACCATATCCAGAAACGCCGCACCCATGCGCTCCCAAAAGCCGGCCCGGGGACAGGACAACACCGGTGGAAAGACCGGCAGCGCGGCGGGCGGTGCGCCAGCGACAGTTTGAGCTTGAGGCGTGGCGGGCGGTGGATTGCCCGGAACTTCCGTCGCGCCTGCCGTCGGCCCGGTTGGAACGACGCCCGGAGGGATGCCTGGCGCACTGGCTGTGGGCGCCGGGGCCGCCACCGCCATGACGGGGGGTGGTCCGTAGGCCGGGGGCGGAGCAGTTGGTTTCTCCGGCATTTCACGGCGCATGCTGCTGAAGGCGGCCGTAACCGCGCAACCCAGACCCCAAACACTGAGAATCGTATAGGTCAGCAGTCCCAAAATGGGGACCAGGTAAAGCAAGGTCAGAAGGATCGTGCCGATCAGAAATGCCACCAACGGCTTTTGAAACCCGCTTCCAAAGCGCCGTCCGATTTGCAATCCGAGCCATTCCAAAACAGCAACCTTGCCCACGACCGCGCCAAAAAACAAAGCGGCCATCAAAAACGGCACGACGATCAGGCCGATTCCCGTGACGGCCAGGATTAAAAACACCACCGGCACAAGTATTTTTGTCAGCAGTCCCATCAGGAACGTGGTGGCCGGCCGCTGGGTCAGACCATCAACACACACTTGAACCGGTCGTGGAAACACCGCCGCGACGAACAGGTAAAGCAGAAAGAACACGCCCGCAATGATCCACACAAAACCGACCTGTGGAGCCAGCGGTCGAAACTCAAACACGCAATACTTCAACCATTTGCCCAGCCATTCAACGTTCGAGAATGGCATTGGCAATCCCACGTTCACCTTCTGACCATGGATCTTTGCCCCATCCGCGATATTGAACTTGCCGCCGACCGACACCGCGTCGCCGGCTATCTTAACCCCGGAATCCACCGTGAGCGTGCCCATGACCGCCACGGCATCCTCGTTAATTTTAGCCCCCGGCTTCAAGTGAACGTTGCCCATGACCGCGACCACGCCTTCGCCCACCTCTCCATCCACCTCCGAATTGCCGCCGATTGTGACGACGGCTTTCCGGACTTTCCCGTGGATTTTTGCCGAACCACCGATGACCACCACCGCCTCGGCCGAATCTCCGGCTTTTAATTCCACATTCTGGCCGAACATCACTATTGGCTGTGGCTGGCCTCCGCTCTCGCCGGTTTCGTTTATCGCCGCTTCGTTCGTGACAGCAGCCGCTGGCGCGTTGGAAACGGCCGGAGTTTGCCCGCTGTCAGGGCTGTTCGCCGGCGCTGACATTTGTGAATCTGCGGCGACGTCCGTTTCCCGGGCCGTTACCAGTGGTGCGAGCAACAGGCCGCAAGTGACCGTCAATAAGACCAACCAGGTTCGTTTTGTTGTTTTCATAAACAGGATTCCTAACGTTTTGCGAAGGCGAGCCGGAAATACACGGTGCCCAGCCCAACGCACATGGCGTAGCCGATCCCCGCCGCGACCAGGCACGTGACGATGAAGCCCGTGCCGAGTTTTTTCACCACCAGGACTGTCGCACTCACGAGCACGTTGAATGTATTCTCAATCATGCTGAGTCCGGAAAACCATTCCCCCACCCGGTGCAGCGCGAACGTGGTGGCTTCGGCCTGCGACAACTCCCAGCCGGCCAGGCAAAGTCCGCCAAACAACGCCAGCAACACAACAAGCGACGCCGCCTGCCAGGCCACCGGCCACCTCTGCCACGAACGGCGATACCAGGGAACCCGGGCGCGTTGCTCGAGCGCTGCCATTACGCGACTCGCCAGCACACCCGGCGCCGCCAATTCCGGCAGCGCCTTCAGCTCACGACTGATCGCCGCTTCCAATCGCTTGTCGTAATCCGGATTCATGCGTTTTAAGTCAGACTGTTTTCCAGTTCCAAGGTGAGGCGAAGCTTTTTGCGCAACGCTTCGCGGCCGCGGGAAATGTCCGTCTTCACCTTGCCCAGCGACACCCCAAGTTTCCCGGCGATTTCCTCGTAGCGCAGTCCTTCGAGGTGATAGAGCACCAGCGGCACCCGTTGCGCCGTGGGCAGCTTTTGCAGTGCCTGCTCAACCACCGCGTGCCGGTCCCTTGCCTCCAGTTCTTCGCCCGCATTGCTTTCGTCGGCAAATTCCATTTCCTGCCCGCCGCCCGCGTCAGGGTCACCGGTGAAAATCTCGGAAAAGAAACTCCAGCGCGAACGGTAGCGGGAAAGATGATTCAAACTGAGATTGGTGGCCACGGTCTTAAGCCAGCCACCCGCCGTCGGACTGCCACGTAACTCGGCGAAGCGTTCATACGCGCGCAGAAACACTTCCTGGGTGACGTCTTCGGCTTCGGCTTGATTGGTGAGCAAACGCATGGCCGTGCTAAATACCATGTTCTGGTAATTCCGCATGAACGCCTCGAATTGTTGCGCATCTCTCATGGTCGGGCCGCAACTGCCGGCGGCTCATCCTACCCTCAAAACGTTGTGGAACGCAAAACCCTTGCATAACCGTTTGAAACGATGCTGTGTCATTGGCTGCTCAAGCGATCACCGAAACAATGCCCTGGCAACCCCGGCGCTGCCGCCGCGTGCAGCAAGGCGGCGCTGACCAGGCTCTGCCCGCAGTCGGGCCGGAGTTTTGTCGCCGCCCGGTTTTTCAACTCGTTGGCGCATCCCGGCGGCAGTGCCTTCCCGCCCGCAGAGGTTGGATGGCCGGGCAGCCTTGGCAGGGGCTGGGCCATTTTGAAGGCCGGATTCACATTTGTTCCCGCAGAAAAACTTTTCATATTCCAATTCCATAACCCGGCAGGCGCACGGATTGTTTCAAAAAAGTTCTGCCCATGAAAATCCGGCCGCGCTTGCGCCCATGGCTTTAAATCAAAACAATTCCAGGCAGATGCCCTGCGCTGGAAGGAGAGGAAATTTGCCGGCGAAGACGGCAAGCCGGCCTTGCAGGCTATTCTTGAATCAAGACCGCCTTGTTCTTTTTCAGATATTTCTCCACGACCCGCTTGCCGCTGACGGAAGTCTGGGTCCGGACGGCATCGGGCTTGGCGAGTTTGTAGTGCACCAGCAATTTGCCAACAAGTCCCACCTTGAGATTCAACTCCGCCATCCGCCAGATTTGACCGGTTTCCAGCGGTTGAAGGCTGATTCGGCGCGTTGGCTTGTGATTCTTCATGACGGAGTTTGTACCGGAACGTTTAATTTAACCAGATAAAAATTGTAACGCGTGTAAAGCAATTCGCCGGACACGGGCAACGATTCCTGCCCTTTCGGCATGAACCATCGAGAGCGCATCATGAAAGCCTTCCTGCTGCGGAACAAAGATTTCCTGTTCGTAGGTCAAAGGGTGGAAACGCCCCAATTTGAGGCAGGTATGACAAAAAGTGGACACTTGAAAAGTGTTTAGTGAGGTTGTTTTTGCCCAAAATGAAGCTCAACTCAGGTTAATTGAAGGATAAAAACAGTCATAATTTGCAAGAATCAGTTGGGGTACTGGCGACGCAGGTGGATTATATCTTTTTTTTGCTCCTTCCATTGGCATTATTATCGCTCATAAAACAGGCTGGCCGGACTGTTCGTTATCCGCACAGTCGTCGGGCCAGATGTTGGTTTGTTGGGTTAAGGTGGGTTGGAAGCGAAAGCTTCCAAGAGATCCCCGCAGCAATGCGGGGATTTTTAATGGTGCATCCGGCAGCGCGCACTGACTTGTGTTTATAGTCCAACGCTTATGACGCTCAAAGAATGAAATAAAAATCCCCGGCGCTTGAGCGGCCTTGCCTCAATCAGGCGCTGAATTCGGCGGCGAATTTTGTTTTGGCCAGCACGCCGCGTTATGGGGAAGAATCCCGGTAAGCCAGTTTGACTATCCAGTCGGCAAGGAAAAAACAAACGGCCCCCAGCACCAGCGCCGGGACACCAAACGCGAAATAAGAAAGGGACGAAGGCAGGTCGGCATCGCCGCTTTCATTCGTGGGCAGGATGTTTTCAAAGATGTTTTCAAAGCCCGCCCACACGTTCCACAGGCCGTAGAGGATGACCAGAAAACCGATCATCCGGACGACCACGCCAAAAAGTTCGGAAGGTTTCATGTTGTCAAAATAACGAATAGTTCACGGTTGCCTGCCGGCACCGGGCTTAATTTCAGCTTTCAGGTTTGTCCGGTTCGAGCGGCGCTGACTTTCGCCAGTGATCATCCAACCAGCGGTCCAACGGCAATAACACGATCAGGACGATGACCAAACCGCCGCCAGCCGCCATCATCCGGGAGTGGGTCCAGCGAGCGACCAGGAACGTTGCCAGTCCGGCAATGATCAACGCCACCAGCACCGCGATGGCAAGATACAACCATGAACATGACAGTTTGAACCGGCGCTTGCAGGCAACACAATTATGGCGACCCCAGATTTCTAGAAAATACTCCTTCCAGGTCAAAGCGAACGTATGATTGCAATGTGGACATTTCATCGTTTGTCGTGACACCTGACAGCCACAGGTTCAACCACCGCCGTCGAAAGTCAAGCTCCGCGGAATTTTAAGGCGGTGGCACAGTGAGTTTTGTTTTGGCAAGCGCGCCATTCACGGATTAACTAGACGCCATGCAAGTCGTGCTCGATTACTTGAAACGCAACCAGGCCCGCTTCGTGGCCGAATTGTGCGATTACCTCCGCTTTCCCAGCGTCTCCGCGCAACCGCAACACAAAAAGGATTTGCACGCCTGCGCCGGATGGCTCGTGGACCATTGCCGGCAAATCGGCCTCGAGGCGCGCCTGTGCCCGACCGCCGGCCATCCCATCGCCGTCGCCAAAACGCCGCGCGCCAAAGGGTCGCGCAAACCGCACTTCATGATTTACGGCCATTACGACGTCCAGCCGCCGGAGCCGCTCGAATTGTGGAAGTCGCCGCCGTTCGCGCCGCGCATCGTGGGCCGCTCGATTTACGCCCGCGGCAGCATGGACAACAAAGGCCAGAACTTCGCGCATTTGAAAGCCGTGGAGGCCTATCTCCAAACCGG
>Ga0208034_1001751_pt1 | contig 12422 bp, 14 predicted proteins | sample June2015DPH_8_10_FD_184699 | JGI IMG/M metagenome (GOLD analysis project Ga0208034, IMG submission 184699) | Peatland microbial communities from SPRUCE experiment site at the Marcell Experimental Forest, Minnesota, USA - June2015DPH_8_100... | ecosystem: Environmental > Terrestrial > Soil >...
TCAAAAAGCAAGCCAAGCTCATATTGCGGTGGCATCGCGAACGCCACTATCCCGTCGCCGCACAAATCCGCGGGCATTTGCCTCGTTTCCTGAATATGCCCGACTCCGAGATTCTTGCGGCGAGCTTTAAGCTCAGCGATGCGCAAGAAATGGTCGCAAGACAGCAAGGCTTCGATAGTTGGCAAGCCCTGAAAACCGGACTTTCCCCCACGCCGCGCAAGGCGAAGTCGTCGCCAATCAAAGCGACGATTGTCTGTGCAGAGCCGCAACTGCTCGTCGCTGATATCGAGAGATCATGCGAATTTTTCTGTAGGAAGTTAGGCTTTTCGCTTGTATTCAGTTACGGCAAACCTCCCTACTATGCACAGGTGGGTCGCGACGCGGCGCGTCTCAATCTAAGGTGTGTCGAGCGACCAGTCATCGAGTCGACGGTCCGTGATCGGGAGGAACTGTTGTCGGTATCTATGACCGTCGCTACAGCGGACGAGATCAAGCTGCTGTTTCTTGAGTTTCAGTCCGCCGGTGTTGCCTTTCACCAGACGCTGAAAAAGCAGCCTTGGGGCGCCAAGGATTTCGTCGTCAAGGATCCGGATGGGAATCTCCTGCTGTTTGCTGGACCCGCAAACTAACAGCTACTAAGCCGAAGAGTGCTGGTTTAAGGGGACGCTGGTGCCTGTCCCCTTCGCCTCCCTTCGCCTAGACCACAGGCCCGCGCTACCTTGCGGCGAACTGGCGTTGACTTACGCGGACCGCCCGTTATACACTTGTATGACGATGCGCTTCGAATGGGACGCGGCGAAGAGTCGAATCAACCAGAGGAAGCACAACGGTTTGGATTTCGAAACTGCGGCTCGCGTCTTCAGCGATGAGCGTTTAGTTCTGATCGAGGATCGTATCGTCGAGGGAGAAGAGCGATGGCATGCGATCGGGGCCGTCTCTGCGGCTCTCATTTTGGTAGTGCATGTTTACCGTGAGGACGAGGTCGATGGCGAAGAAATCATCCGCATCATCTCGGCGCGGGAAGCTAATCAGCGTGAGCGCCGAATCTATCTTCAGCAGGCCGCTGAATAAGCGGCAACAGGCGGTCCTGGCCCGGATCGCGAGGCGTCAGGCCGCCGGAGAGGATTCCGATATCGACTACTCGGACATCCCTCCGCTGACCGATGAACAACTGGCGCAATTCCGCCGTGGGCCCAAGGTGCTGATCGCCGCCCGCCTGGACCGCGACATTTACGACTGGCTCAGGCGGTATGGAGCTGGCTATTCCACCCGCATCAACAACATCCTGCGCGCGGTGATGTCCAGGATGCGATAGTGCGGCCCGCTTCCAGGATTTTCTAAAGAGCGAGCATCCGCCAGCGGCCGTGCAGTGGGTGTGATATGATTGTCGTGGAGGCCGGATTTGAAGACAAAAGTGCATCCCGTGCGGCGCCGAAATCGCAAGCGCGGCGCTCCCGCCGATCGTAAGGCCGGCATCATCGCGGGCAAGACGATTCAAGAACTAGCCCGGGAACGTGGTGCAAAGCCATTCGACCCGAACGCGTTCGCCCGCATCGTGCCGCCAGACGAGGATATCGGCGCATTCGTCGAAGAGATCTATCGCGCCCGGACGTAACCGTCTTTGATCAGCGACCCGCTAGACATCATCCTGCTCGACACGGACGTTTTCTCTTACCTGATGGAGCCGGGCGACCCGCGCGGTCGGCCATACCTCCGCCATGTGGAGGGTCGCACCACAGCTCTTTCATTCATCACGGTTGGCGAACTGCTCTTTGGGGCCTTCTGGCGTGGGTGGGGAGAACGACGAGCGGCCGAACGAAAGAGACGTCTTGAGGCGGCATTCATCCTTCCGCTTGACCACGAAACTTCGCTCGCGTACGGACGCCTGAAAAGCGAGTGTAGCGCGGACCTGTTCTGTAGGTCCGCGGCTCTTCTCTTCGGGCGTGTCTAAGGGCCGCGGACCTACAGAACAGGTCCGCGCTACACTCGCTCCTATGGCCGCAAATCCAATTCAAGCAAAGTGATCGTAAGCGGACCGAACGTATATTCAAACCGTGTCCCGCGGAGTTCCGCCGGCCGCGATACGAGTGAAATTCGCTCGTGATCATCGCGGCTGTTCATGACCTCGGACGTCCCGGCATGCGCGTGGTCTTCGAGGGTAATAACGGTCCCTCCCGCTACCACCGTGTTGAAGCCTTCCAATTGGAAGTTTCGGGGGAGAGGATCAAGTGTTGAGTTTACTGCATAGATTCGCAGCTTCTTTCCGTCCGCGCTGATACTCGCGCTCAGGTCAGGTTCTTGGAGATGCCAGGCGAGCTTCGAAGAACGCTCGACGCGGAGAGGATAAGCGCCGGCGGCGCGCGCGTACATCTGCTGCGCGTAGTAGGCAGGCGACTTGTAAATCCAGCCGGGGCCGGTGACCAGAAAGCCGGAGCCGCGGCTATCGGCAAAATTCGAGCGGTTGGCGATTTCAACCAGGTCGGCGTATCGCTGCATCAGGTTCAAAAAGCGCGAAATGCTCAGCGCGTTGCCGAGCGTCTGGAGCATGCCTCGCTCCAGGCCGAAGTTCCCTGCGGTGGTGTTCCACTCGGTCACGCCGACGCGAATGTCCTTGCCGCCGGCGCTCGCGGCAATCCAGTCCCCGATCTGCTTGAAACTGCGTTCCTCAGTGACAATGTCGTTGACCTCATAAAGGTGGGGACAGAGATAATCGAAGATAGTCCCCGCGGCGTCGAGCAAACCCTTGGTGGGGAAGGAGGACATGAGCTTGATGCTGGGATCGGCTTTCTTCATCGCCTCCGCGAAGGCGCGCACGGAATTGCCGTAGTCGGAGACATCAACCTCATTGCCAATCTGCCAGTACTTCACATGGTAGGGAGCGGGATGGCCATTCCTGGCGCGAAGGGCGCCCCAGCGCGTCTCGGTGCTGCCATTGGCGTATTCCACTTCCGCCGCGGCGTCCTCCGGCTTCTTGCCGGTCCAGCGCACACAGATGAGCGGCTCCGCTCCAATGTAATCGCAGAGCCGCACGAACTCATCGATGCTAACGAAATTCTCCTCCCAGCCGCCCCAGACGGTGGTAAAGGTCAGCCGGTCGTCCCAGGGCCCAATGGCGCGGTCCCACTCGTATTCTTCCGTGGTGCTGCCGCCGAAGCGAATGATCCCCGGATGCATGGCCTTGAGCGCAGCCACCACGTCGGGCCGCCAGATTCCCAGAACCGCGTCGGAGCCGATCAGGTAAACGCGGTCGAGCCAGAGAGTGCCCGGACCTTCAAAGTCGATAGTCAGGGTGGCATTGTCGGTGGTCCGGTTGGCGCGCAATTCGGCCTCAGCGGCAGCCCACTTTTCATCAGCGCGGCCAAGCAAAACCGGGCCGGCGATGATCCGGCCGCTGCCGTGGAGGGAAGCCCAAACGGGAACGTTCCCTTCCCCGCGCAGGTGCAGGCGCAGCTTGTAAGAAACTCCCTGCTTGAGGTAGAAGCCGTCTTGCGAGATGCCGGCGCGGGCGTGCGCTGCCGGCAACACAATCTTTTGCGAGCGAGCGCCACTGAAAGGATTCGTCGTGTCGAAGGAGTATTGCGCAACCTGCACTGCGCCATCCGGGTACCAAGGCCGATAGGGTTCGTCGACCTCCTTATTGTAGGCAACGTGACAGGGTGGCGCATCCTCGAAGCTCGTTGCGACGACTTGCTGGGAGATGATCATGGGAATCAGGTTGCAGAGCAGCTCAATGAACTGCCCTTGCTGCTTGCCATCAATCGGCCGCTTCGTCGCGTGCTCGGCAAAGATGTGAACATCCTCGCGCGCATCGGAGGGCAGAGATTCGAGTCTCACATCGTCAAACCAGGCTCTTCCCGTGCCGCCGCGCACCCCGACGAGGGTCAAATCAATGTAGCCCGGCGAAGGCACGCGGAATGTTACTTCCTCGTCCTGCCAGGGAGTTGTGCTCGATCGGCCCACACTCGGCGCAATTTCCGCTCCGGGCGTGTCGACCGCAATGCCCCCGCCCCGTTCACCACCCGCCTCGAGGTTTTCCGTTTTGATCCAAACGCGCACGCGCCAAAGCGAACCGACCGGGAGGAAAATCCTCTGCCTCACGGCGGCGTCGGCCGGATCCAGGGCTTCGATCAGCAGGGATTGAGCCCCTTCCTTCGCATCATTGGGATCGGCAGTCAGCGTGGGCATTCGCCCCTTGTCTTGCCGGAGGCGGGTCTCAACTTTCCATCCCGTTAAAACCGGGGCGGATTCGAAGCCGGGATTCTGCACTGCGGATGGGGTCCCCAGCGACGGAAATAGTGTGAAAAACGCGAGGGCGACGGAAAGCATGGGACCTCCTCGAGCGATGTCATTTCCAGAATTTTTCGCACGGCCTAGGCGGGATTATAACAACTTAGCATGGTGGAGGCGGGGGCTGTCAGACTGACTACCAAGCACCCGGGCCGGGCAAGGTGCGGGTGTGAATGAAAGTATACTCGCCGAGCAGACGCTCTCCGCCTGCTTCACGGGTGGGACGCAAGCGTGCTCCTCGAAGAGACACAAAAGACGTTGCTCTGCTCGGACCTCTTCCATCAAAATGGCGATGTCGAACCGCTCACCTCTTCTGATATTGTGGGCCGGTCGCATCAGTCCATGAAGGAATATCAGGTGGCCATTCTCGCGGAGTACGTGCCCTACACACCGCTCACGGCGCAGAACTTGCAGAAGCTCGCCGAGCTGAAGCCCAAAACGCTCGCCATCATGCACGGCTCGAGCTTCGCAGGTGACTGCGCCCGCGCCCCTGATGACCTCAATGTCGTGTTCCGCGAGGTCTTCGGTTGGCAGACATAGAGGCGGCTGAAGCGCCTCGCTCTGCCCCGCGGTCCCAGTCATGTGCCCGCTGATTCTTTGGTCTCTTTGGAGGAGGAACATTAGATGAGCGCAGATAAAGGAACCGGGACGAAAAACCCACTGAACGTCATCGCTGCGGTTGGCCTGGCTCTTGGCGGACTGTTTGGAATGCTGGGGACTCTGGTCGCAGCACGGAATCTTCAGTCGGCGTTCTGGGCGATCGACGGTGTTGGTGTGGTGGTGGGTACCGCCCTGCTTGGCATAAAACTGTTCAGAAAGGGAAATGACGTGGTCGCCGGCGGTTTTCTGGTATTCACGATTGGAGAGAGCGTGATGCTTGCCGGAACGGCGACGACCCTCGCAGGAAGCGTTCCTTCGTTTGCCGCAGGCACAGCCTTATGGTCTGCCGGCCTTCTGCTCACAAGTGCTCCCAGGGAATTTGCCGGTTGGGTTCGCGTGGCGGGGCTTATCGGTTCAGTCCTTTTCGCGACTACTTCGGCAAGAATATTTTGGGGAGAACAGGTTTTGCCCACCTCCTCTCCGCTGCCCTTTTTCGCCTACCCCTTCCTTGTCCTGACGTTCATCGGCTGGATTTGGACACTGCTGAAATCAGCTTGAGAAGATCAGATTGGAAGCGGCGCGGGTTGCGTTATGCGAGCAAATGAAGGCTCTACCCTCTTCGAGAATTGCGCGAACCTGTCAGGGGCAGACTCGATGCGACGCTTGCAGCATGAAATCAAGGCGCCCAAGAACGTGAGTGCGTTATTGATGCGAAGTACTTATGGTGGAGGCGGGGGGAGTCGAACCCCCGTCCGGACTGGATCGCCTATAACTTATTGATTCTGCGTGCCGCTACACACGCCAAAACCGCCCAAAACGCGGCAGTTCAGTACAATTTACGTACAATTTAGGTCACGCGACTTCGGCCTTATCCCAACACCTTGGGTCGCGAAGCCGACTTCATCCCTTGTGAGCTTGTCGCCCGATTGGCATCGCGTTGCGAGTGGAGAGATCATTTCTCCGGACTCTGTTCCGGGGCCGGTTTGAAGTGTTCTCGGGCGGCGCGAAGAGCTTGGTGCAGCCTACGTTCCAAGACTTCCCGGGGCGGCAACTCCGTCATGTACTGAGCGACTCGAATGCCGCTGCTTTCAAGCTCCAGGAGTTTCACGTGTTCGTCGGACTTGTCGGCGCAGAGGATTAGCCCCAGAGGGGATTCCTCTCCAGTCTGGCGTTCGTGCTTTGCGAGCCAGCGTAGATAGAGTTCCATCTGTCCCTTATCAGCGGCCCGAAACCGTCCGATCTTGAGGTCCACTGCGAGCAGCCGGCGCAAGCGCCGATGAAAGAAAAGCAAATCAAGGTAGTAATCCTCGTTATCGACGGTGATTCGTTTCTGACGAGCGACGAAGGTGAAATCCGAGCCCAGCTCCAGCAGAAAGTTCTCCAGGTCTCGTAGGATTGCGGTTTCAAGATCCTTCTCGCTGTAAGCGTCCTTCAATCCGAGAAAATCGAGGAGGTAGGGATCACGAAAGACCAAGTCCGGGGCCACCACATTGTCGCGCAGGGCGGCGAGATCCTTGCGGGCCAGTTGGCCGGGTTTTCTGCTGATCGCGGTTCGTTCATAGAGCATTCCCTGAATCTTATCCTGGAGAGTCCGCGTGCTCCAGCGCTCAATGCGGCACATCTCGGCGTAGAACTCGCGTTGGAGAGGGTCTTCCAGATAGATGATCTGCCTCAGGTGAGTCCAGGACAATTGTTCACTCAGTGCGTGGACAATTTGGCTGTCTGGGAAAACCTCGGCAAAGCGGATCATGTAAAACAGGTTGGTGCGGCCGAATCCAGAACCGTAATCTTCGCTCAATTGTCCACTCAGTGCGTGGACAATCTGCTCCCCATAAGCGGCTCTCTCGAACCCAAGAATGTCCTTGCGAATTCTCTCTCCGATCGACCAGTAAAGCCTGACCATCTCGGAGTTCACGGCGACAGCCGCACGGGCGCGCGCGCCCTCGATAAGTAACCTGACGTCACTCAATAGAGCGGGAGGAAAGATGTGGCCGGCGCTGGACGACACGGTACCGGTTTTCAGGGCGATGGCAGTCTCACTTTTCCTTTGTTTTCTCGATTTCTTTGTCATCATGAGCAGTAATTCCAAACCCGAACGGTGACATCGCGCGCCGCGATCGATCACAAGTGAACTTGATCCGAGTACGTTCAGCAAATACATGTCTCCGAAAGGCTGAACCAGGATTCTTTCCCCTACCCTTCGACAAGTATCAATCTTTTGTGGATTGAAGGCAAGAATCCGCAGGAAGGGCCTATCTTTGCGGCGCCCCGTGCGCCTACCGCGACATAATCGCTAAAGGAGAATAAACCCATGTCCCAGCCAGGGATCAATAAGCTCATAGTGTTAGGATACGCCGGCAACGACGCAGAGCTGAAATTCACGGCCGGCGGCAAGCCCGTCGCAAACTTTTCGGTGGCCGTAAATGAGTCGTTCAAGAACTGCAACGGCAAAAACGTTGAGCGGGTCGAATGGTTTAGATGCGTCGCGTGGAACGGTCTCGCCGAACTCTGCGGGCAGTACATTCTCCGCGGAAAGCAGGTGTATCTCGAAGGAAGGTTGCAAACGCGGAAGTACGATGACAGAAATGGAAACCCGAGGACGAGCACCGAGGTGGTCGTCAGCACGCTGCGATTGCTGGGCGGTCCGAAAGATGGAGCGAGCCATGCCGAAGCAGATCAAGGGAGACAGGCGTCGGCGATGGGAAATGGCTCAGCAGAGGATACCGAGGACATTCCCTTCTGATCGCTATCAATCGTGGGTTCGGGCTTGGGCATCCTTAACTGAGAGTAGGCGAACGTAATGGGACCACGGGAGGGGAAATCGCGGAAAGGCGTTAATTTGGGGAGGGCTGGATTTTCCAGACACCGTCTGGAGATTCTCTTGGTTCGTGCCACTCCCCAATTCTCCAGACAGCGTCTGGAGTTTTTGTTCGCCTCCCTGCGGCAAGCGCTTGCTTTCTAATTGTGCAGGCACTGCTTGCACAATTGGCCAGGCCATGTAAAAGTCCCACATTTGCCATAAGTTACTGCGAAAGAATCCCCTGCCAAACTTCGCTGTCAAGTCGGCGGCGACCCTCTTGATCAACGCCTCACCGTAACCCGCGCGCCTCCTGCCCTCTTGCTCGCGCTCGACTATCCGGTGACCAATCTCCCAGTAGGTGGCGGTCATAATGGCGTTGACCGATCGAGCTGAGGTTTTTCGCGCCTCTTCCAGCAGATGCACGACTCCATGAAGCAATCCGTCATAAGCCTCGGTGACCAATGGGTTCTTTTCTGTCATCAACGGCACCCGCGAGCCTGGCGGCACATCTGGAACTCAACCACCGCAGGGATTATAGTGCATGCCAGCCGAAAGGTTCGACCGGCTAAAATCTGTCGCCATTCCATCTCCCGAAAGCCCGCATTTTTCAGATTTCCAAATGTATCCAGCGCTTACTTCGATTGCAAAGCAAATCACAAAGGAGGACCAGAAAAGTGTTTGTTGAACTCATGCCAATGCTGGCGGGCCGCACGGTAATGATCACCGTGGCCCGCGAAAATGACAAAACGGTCCGGGTATGCGTAATCCCGAAGAAGGTGAAAGAGGACGACAACCCGGCGCTTACAACCCCGTTGAGTTACACCGGCACACCCGAGGAGCTCGACACGGAACTGGGAAAACACTTGGCGAGCTACGTCGAGTGCCACACGCAATTAGGCAGCACGTTGGCCCAGGCAAAAGCTGAAATGGAGGCTGCGGCCAAGGCTGCCCAGGAGGAAGCCCGCAAGGAGAACGCGGAGCGCAACAAGAAATCCGCCGAAAAGGCAGCAAATCCCACCGGCGACAATCTTGCCACTCCACAGCAAGGTGTGGATACCGCGGCGAGGGCCAACACACTGTTCGGAGACACCATGCCGACCGAACCCGCCGTTGCAACCAAACCGACAGGAGGTGAAAGCCCATGCAGGCTAGCATTGTAAGCCGCGAATTCACTTGGAATGGAGTCAAGATCCCGGACCCTGATCGTAAGCTCTCTCCGGAAGAAGTACGCGCCGTTCTGGCGACCATGTATCCGGATATTGCGACCGCGACGATCACCGGGCCCGAGGCCGTGGGCGACAAATTACTCTATCGGTTCGCGGTCGCCATTGGCACAAAAGGATAGGGCTAATGAGAGCCGAATCTAAAGTTCGAAGAGAGCAAGCGAAGCAGGCGGTCCTCGATGAACTCGCACGGCTGAGCGAGGACCGCCATCCCCGCAATCAAACCCTCCTCGCAAGGTTCGCCCGATGCACCCAACGTCAACAAACAGTCCTCATAATGTCGCGAGCGGTCGACGCCGAACGGCGCGCTTACAGCGCAACGCCACTTGCGCCCCCGCCCGGGTGGCTGCCACCGCTGGCGTGATGGGAAGCGGATCCCACTTGCTCATTCCATGCCTTGACCGCATTCCGCCTGAGTATCACTTTCACGCCGGCGAGCGCGCCGCGATTCGCTTGGGGCAGGCGTTGCTTGAGCTGGGTATCGCTGACCCGAGCGATTGGCGGCGCGTCCGCCGCGATCCTACCGACTATGTACAGGCGACTCTAAATCGCTGGATCGATGTCCATGGCGGAAAGACCGTTCGGCGGCGCTTTTGCCTGCGGTTGATGCTAAGCGAGGTTGTGGACGAGTATATGGACGCTAGCGAGTCCGACCCTGATGGCCGGCGGCTATACCTGTTTCTTCACCCCGACAGCGCCGCCTTTATTGTAGCCGGACCGACACTCGAACTGTTAGGGCAGGAGCACCCCCGGTTGCCGGTGACTTTCTACCATCTGTTTACGGGAGCCCTCAACCGGTGGGTAAATGTGTACGACTTTTGTTGTCGACAACAAAAATCGTATTGGACTAAACCGCTACGCGGTAGGTGCAACCCAACTTCCCGCGCTGAGATGTCGGGAGCCCACGAACCCACAACCTACCCCCCCAACCATTCCTTCCTGAGCATCTTTGCGAAATCATGGAGAGGCTGCTTGCAGCACATTCCCTTTCGCAAAGGAGCTTTCCATGACCTCGCTTCGTCAACGCATGATGGAAGACATGCAGGTGCGCAATCTCTCCCCACTTACGCAAACCTGTTACGTCCAACAGGTCTCATTATTCGCACGCCACTTCAGCAAGTCACCCGAAGTCCTGGGCCCGGAGGAGATTCGCTCCTACCAGGTGTATCTGACCAATGAAAAGAAGCTGGCTCCCGCTTCCATCCTCATCGCGGTGGCCGCCCTGCGTTTCCTCTACAAAGTTACCTTGCACAAGGGTTGGAGTTTGGAAGACATTATCCCCGCCCCCAAGAAACCCCAGAAACTGCCCATCGTTCTCAGCCCAGAAGAGGTTCGGCACTTTCTCAGTTGCGTGGCCAGCCCCAAGCACCGGACCATCCTGACGACTTGTTACGCCGCCGGGTTGCGGGTCTCCGAGGCCGCGGCCCTGCAAGTCACCGACATCGACAGCCAGCGCATGGTCATCCGCGTCGAGCAAGGCAAGGGGCAGAAAGACCGCTATGTCATGCTCTCCCCCAGGCTGCTGGAAATCCTGCGGGAATGGTGGCGGTCGCAGAAGCCCAAGCGGTGGCTCTTCCCCAGCGATATCCCGGGCCGGCACATCACACGGTACGCCGTGGAGCAGGCGTGCCAGGAAGCGCACCGAGCCTCCCGCCTCTCCAAACCGGTCACCCCGCACTCTTTACGGCACGCCTTCGCGGTACATCTCCTCGAGCAAGGAACCGACATCCGCCGCATCCAACTCCTGCTCGGTCATCGCAGCTTGGCCACGACGGCCCGCTATCTCCGCATCGCCACCAGCAAGGTTTGTTCGACCACCAGCCCCTTCGATCTGCTCCCGCAGCCGGTGGCCACTGAATCGAAGCCTGCGGCACCTCAGCGTTTCTGAGCCCCTGGGCCGATGGAGCGTCCGAAGCTCGAAGTGGCGGATGTCTTTCGCCGCTATGGTCCGGCGTACCGGCAGCAACACGCAGATTCGCTCTCGCGCGGGCAGCGGCGCGTGATGAGCGCCATCGAACTCTGCCGGACCGCCGCCCTCGGCGGCCACCTGGAGCAGTGTGACTCCTGCGGTCACCAACGTCCCGCCTACCATAGCTGCCGCAACCGCCATTGTCCAAAGTGCCAGTCCTTGGCTCGCGCCCAGTGGCTCCAAGACCGCCAAGCCGAACTCCTTCCGACCGAATACTTCCACGTGGTCTTCACCCTGCCGCAAGAGATTGCCGCCATCACCTATCAGAATAAGGAAGTGGTTTACGGTATTCTCTTCCGTGCGGTCGCCGAGACCTTACGCACGATTGCCGCTGATCCTCAACATCTGGGCGCCAAGATCGGCTTCCTTGCCATCCTGCACAGTTGGGGACAAAACTTGCTTTTCCACCCGCATCTCCATTGCGTCGTACCGGGCGGCGGTATCAGCCCGGACGGTCAACGCTGGATCGCCTGCCGTCCGGGATTCTTCCTGCCCGTACGCGTGCTGTCCTGTCTGTTCCGCCGCTTGTTTCTCGAATACTTGCAGGCCGCCTTTGACCAGGGCAAGCTCCAGTTCTTCTCCTCGCTGGAGCGACTCCGCGACCGGAAAACTCTCCTTCAGTATCTGGCGCCGCTTCGCAAAACCAGGTGGGTGGTGTATGCCAAACGGCCCTTCGGGGGTCCCGAACAGGTCCTCAACTACTTGGGCCGCTATACCCATCGCGTGGCCATCTCCAACAACCGACTGCTCGACATCGACCATGGCCACGTGAGTTTTCACTGGAAAGATTATCGGCATGGGGACCGGCAAAAAACCATGACGCTGCAGTCCGACGAATTCATTCGTCGTTTCCTGCTGCATGTCCTGCCGGACGGTTTCCAGCGCATCCGACACTACGGCTTCCTCGGTCACCGCTATCGCCAAGCCAAGCTCGCCCTGTGCCGCCAGCTGCTGGGCGTGGTCTTGACCTTAACCGGCGTCGTCCCACCCCAGGCCCCACCCGACTACCTCGATCTCTACGAAAAACTGACGGGAAGGTCGCTTCGCGATTGTCCGGTCTGCCACGCGGGGCATATGGTAGCGATCGCCGTCCTTCCCGCCTCGGATCGGGCACCGCCCTTCCGAACTCGATGAGATATCTGACTTACAATCCGTTGCGCCCTCCCTCCGCTTGCTTCCTTCAAGCCAACAGCGGAGTCACGTCCACGGAACGAAAAAGACCACAACTTCCGAGGCGGGGGGCAGATTCTCGGCCCTTACGCCGCGTCTTCCTGAGCACCCAGACTCCACCCGTCGAGAAGGATCAGCCCCCACCTAAACGCACGGCGCTCCTGCCCCGGCTTTGGCTGGCACTTAAGCGTTCTCCCAACCCCGCGCCACGGATTCAATACCCATAGGGCCGTCGTTGGCCCGCGGTTTAGTACAACCGATTTTTAGCTGAGCGGGCGCAGGCAACATTGAAGTGGAGTCCAACATTCCCCCGTCGCGCCCGCTCAGCTAAAAATCGGTTGGACTAAACCGCGGGCCTACGGAGACGCTATGG
>Ga0208034_1001758_pt1 | contig 12392 bp, 7 predicted proteins | sample June2015DPH_8_10_FD_184699 | JGI IMG/M metagenome (GOLD analysis project Ga0208034, IMG submission 184699) | Peatland microbial communities from SPRUCE experiment site at the Marcell Experimental Forest, Minnesota, USA - June2015DPH_8_100... | ecosystem: Environmental > Terrestrial > Soil >...
CCATCGCGCATAGCGCTCGAACGAAAACTCGGTGCGCCAACCGAGCTTGCGTGCGGCCGGAGCGAAGCCGTGCTCGAGCACCCGCCGCAATCCGGCCTCGGCGCCGACGCGACTGACCAGCACGATCTCGCCGCCCGGCTTCAAGACCCGGGCGAACTCGTCGAGCGTGGCCTCGGGATTGGGCACCGTGGTGACCACATATTGCGCCACGACGACGTCGAACGACTCATCGGGAAAGGACAGGTGTTCGGCGTCCATCACCCAAAGTCCCTCGACATTGCTCAGTGCGAGCTCGGCGACCCGCTCCTGCGCTTTGCGCAACATCGGCTCGGAAATGTCGACGCCGCAAAGCCGGCAGTCTTTCGAATAGTGCGGCAGCGACAGGCCGGTTCCAACCCCGACCTCAAGAATGCGCCCGCCGATGCGCTCGGCCGCCGCAATGGCGGCGTGGCGGCCGCGCTCGAACACGGCGCCAAAGACCAGATCGTAGACCGGCGCCCATCGCGCATAGGCCTTGGTGATCGTTTGTCTGTCGAGTTCCGCATGCGAAAGATTTGTCATGGAAGATCCTTTGGTTGCGGGCGGCACCCAAGACTGCCGCCACGGCAGCGTCAGCCGGGGGCGGTTTCCGTCACCGTCATTGCCGTTTCGAATTCGCGGCCGCCGCCGGTCGCCACCTTGCGGACGTGGCCAAGGAATTGACGCGCGCTGTTTTCCCAGGAGCACGCCAGCGCGAATTTGCGGCAGGCGTCGCGGGAAACCCCCAAGGCTTCGATGCAGGCGCGACCGAGGTCCTCGTGCAAAACTCCGATCGGGTTATTGCCGACGACGTCCTTCGGCCCGGTGACGGGAAAGGCGGCGATGGGAACGCCGCTCGCGAGCGCCTCGAGCTGCACGACGCCGAAAGTGTCCGTGCGGCTCGGAAACACGAACACGTCCGCCGCCGCCAGATGGCCGGCAAGAACGCCGTTCTCCAAAGCGCCGAGGAATTTGGCATCGGGAAAGCTGCGTTTGAGCTTCGCCTCCTGCGGGCCAGCGCCGATGACAACCTTGGTGCCGGGCAGCTCGAGCGAAAGGAAGGCTTCCAGGTTCTTTTCGACGGCGACGCGGCCCACCGTCATGAAGATCGGACGCGGGAAGGGAAGATCGATGGCACGGTCGGGGTGGAACAGATCGACGTCGACGCCGCGGGTCCACATGCCGAGATTGCCGAAGCCACGCTGCGTCAGCTCGCTCATCAGCGACGGCGTCGCCACCATGGTCACCGTCGCGCCGGCGTGGAACCAGCGCAGTGCCGCATAAATCCAGTCTTCCGAGATCGGCGATCGCGCCGAAATATATTCGGGGAATCGGGTGGTGTAGCTCGTCGTGAATGGCCGTCCGCGCCGGCGGCAGTAAGCGCGTACGGCCACGCCGATCGGTCCTTCGGTTGCGATATGAATGGCGTCGGGCCGCGCCGCTTCGATGCGCGCGGCGATCCGCCACCGGCTCGGCAAGGCCAGCCGCAGCCCCGGATAGGTCGGCACCGGAAACGAGCGAAAACCGTCCGGCGAGAGGAAATCGATTTCCACGCCGAGCTTTTTTGCCGCCCGTGCCACCGAACCAAGCGTGCGCACCACACCGTTGACCTGCGGACGCCAGGCATCGGTCGCGATCAGGACCTTCATCGAGCTTTGTTTCCCGCCGAGACCGCTCGGCCCTGGTGTTGTCGAATCGCGTGCGACAACAATTGCCATTTCATATCTCAACCGTGTGACGGCGCCGGTCCGACGGCCTTGAGAGATCGCTTCGGCACGTAACACTCCTGTTACAGTTCAATGAGAATTTGCAGCCGCGAATCGCGTGAGGGCGTTGTTGCCGGAGTTTTCATCGCCGCACGCTGAAACCGAATGTGACGAGCAGCATCGCGCAGAGCATCAAGTCCAGGCTCAGCCGCAGCAGGGTTAGCGCAGCGATCAGCCTGTTGATCCTCGCTATGGCTGGGTTTGCGCTTTATCAGCTGCTGCGCGACATCGACTTCGGCAAGGTCGTCGCGGCACTCGAGGCCCAATCGATACAAAGAATCGCAATCGCCGGCGCGTTTGTCGTCGCCGGCTACGTCACGCTGACTTTCTACGACCTGTTCGCGTTGCGCACGATCGGCCGACACCAGGTCCCCTACTCCGTCGCTGCGCTGGCGAGCTTCACCAGCTCCACGATCGGCCACAGTCTCGGCGCCGCCGTCGTGACCGGCGGCCTGGTCAGGCTGCGCATCTATTCGGTCTGGGGCTTGACCGTCGTCGACATCACCAAGATCGCCTTCGTCACCGGCATGACTTTTTGGCTGGGCAATGGGCTCCTGCTCGGCGGCGCGACGGCATACGCGCCGGAAGCCGCAAGCGCCGTCGATCACCTGCCGTCGTGGATCAACCGGGCCATCGGGCTGGCGGGATTATGCGCCATCGCCTGCTATCTGATCTGGCTCACCCCGCAGCCGCGGACCATCGGCCGCTCCGGCTGGCTCATCGTCCTGCCCAATCTGCGGTTCAGCCTCCTGCAGATTGGAATTGGCGCGATGGATCTCGCGCTGGTGACGCTGGCGATGTACGTCCTGCTGCCGCCGAGCCCAACAGCCGGCTTCGTGACCGTGCTGGTCGTTTTCCTCACTGCGACCCTCTTGGGAACCGTCAGCCATGCACCCGGAGGCCTTGGCGTCATCGAGGCCACGATGCTGGTCGGGCTAGCCCAATTTCAGCGGGAAGAGCTGCTGGCGGCATTGTTGACCTTCCGTGCGCTCTACTTCGTTCTTCCGCTTCTTCTCGCCTCACTCTCGCTGGGGCTGCGAGAGTTCCGGATGCTGGCGCGGCCCATAGCCGTGGGCCGCGATCGCCGCGCCGGCGATGATTGACGAAAGCTCCGACTGAGCTTTGCACGGTCGCAACCTGCGGCAGCGACCGCACACCGGACCGAGCGCCGCCGTCGCGGCGCTTGCCGCTTGCGCGTGATCTGTACGGAACGGAACCTTGTAACGCGGATGGGCCCACGTTAAGGTTTGGCCGCGCAGATTGAGGCAGATTGTGACGAGTAGAGTTATCGTTTCAGGGGCTCGAAAGCGATCGCAATCCCCGCCGGCATCCTCGCGGTCGACCCGCGATCTCCCTGACGCCGAACCAGGCCGGTTTATCGCTCGCGGCAGGCCTGCCATGCCACCAGCGCGGCTTTCGCGCGCGGTAACGGCAGCGATCCTGATCTTGCTGGCGCTTTTGGCGGCGCCGCGCCAACTTGCCGCGGAAACGATGGAGTCGGCGCTGGCGAAAGCCTATGAGGGCAACCCGCAACTCAACGCGCAACGGGCCATCGTCCGCCAGAACGACGAGGGCGTGTCACAGGCGCTGTCCGGGTATCGGCCTAACCTTTCCGCGGCTGCCTCAGTGGCAAAACAATATAGCAATGAAACGGGAGTTATCCCGCCGATTCCGCCCGCCTTGCCGAACGGCATTTCCTACGCGATCAAAGGCTACACCACCCCGACTTCGGTCGGGGTCAACGGCTCGCAAACGCTCTTTAACGGCGAACAGACCGCCAACAAGGTGCGCAAGGCGGAGAGCCAGGTCTCCGCCGCGCGCGAGACGCTGCGCGTGATGGAAGAGTCGGTGCTGCTGGCGGCCGCGACCGCCTACATGGACATGTCGCGCGATACCGCGAACCTCGAAGTGCAACAGAACAATATTCGCGTTCTACAGCGTACGCTCAAGGATACGCAGAATCGCTTCTCGGCCGGCCAAGTGACGACGACCGACGTCGCCCAGGCGGAAGCGCAATTGGCGGCCGGCGAAGCCAGCCTGCACGCGGCGGAATCGACGCTGATGACAACGCGAGCCAATTATCGGCGCATCATCGGGGTCGAGCCAGCCAATCTCGCTGCGGCCTCGCCGGTGGATCGGCTCTCGCCGACCACATTGAACGCCGCGATCGCGGTCGGCACGGTGGAGAATCCATCGGTGACAGCGGCGCTGTACGGCGTCGACGTCGCGCAACTGCAAGTGAAGATCGCGGAAGGCGCGCTGTGGCCGACGCTGGCGCTCCAGGGCAGCGTTCAGCAGCAAAACTACCCCAATATCCTCACGCCCAATCTGTTCCTTGGCACGGCGATGCTCAGCCTGACGGTTCCGATCTATCAGGGCGGCGCCGAATATTCGGCCATCCGCTTGGATAAGGAGACGGTCGGCCAGCAACGATTGAACGCGGATCAGGTGCGCGACCAGACCCGGGCCAACGTCGTTCAGGCCTGGGGCCAGCTGGTAGCGGCGAAGGCGCAGATTGAAGCCGCGCGGCGCCAGAACGACGCCGCCGAGCGGGCGCTGGAAGGCGTGCGCAACGAGGCCCAGGCCGGGCAACGCACGACGCTTGACGTGCTCAACGCCGAACAGGCTTTGGTGAATGCCCGGGTCAGCCTGATCGTCGCGCAGCACGATCGCGTCGTCGCCTCCTATAGTCTGTTGTCGGCCGTCGGCCGGCTGTCGGCCCGCGAGCTCCGACTGCCGGTCTCGATCTACGATCCGATGGTGCATTATCAGCAGGTCCGCGACGCCTGGTTCGGCCTGCGCACGCCCGACGGCCGCTAGGCCGGACGCACGCATGATCCGGCGCCTATCCAAGCTTTGAGCTACATCAACGCGGCCCGCTACGTTTCACGCCACGCTTGTATTGTACGAGCGGAAACGACGACGTTGAAGCGAGGCCATTTTGCTGCAGGTTTCATCCCCACCGACGGCAGCGAAGTCCCGGTGGCCGCGGATCGGGATGCGTAGCCGCTGGGTGCTGCTTGCTCTGCTTGTTCTTGCCGCAGCCGCCGCGCTGGCATGGTGGAGCATGCATCGCTCCACACCCGTGCATTACGTCACAACACCTGCCGCGCGCGGCACCATCACCCGCACGGCGACCGCCACGGGAACCGTCAATCCGGTGCTCACGATCATCGTCGGAGCCTACGACTCCGGCGTCATCCAGAACCTTTATTGCGACTACAACACGCAAGTGAGGGCGGGTCAGGTCTGCGCCAAGATCGATCCGCGTCCCTATCAGGCAACGCTCGATCAATATAAGGGCCAGCTCCTGCGCGATCAGGCGATACTCGACGAGGCCCGGGTCGATCTCGCGCGTTATCAGCAACTGGCGACACAGAACTCGATCGCGCGTCAGCAGGCCGAGGACCAAGCCTATATCGTCAAGCAGGACGAAGGGACCGTCAAGCTCGACCAGGCGTATGTGGACGGCGCCAAGCTCGGTCTCGACTACACCGACATCGTCTCGCCCGTAGACGGCATCGTGGTATCCCGCAGCGTTACCGGCGGGCAGACCGTCGCCTCCAGCTTCCAGACGCCGACGCTATTTCTCATCGCCAAGGATCTTAAGCAGCTGGAGGTGGACACCAATACCAGCGAAGCCGACATGGGCGGGGTCAAGGAAGGCGACAAGGCCACTTTCACCGTCGATGCCTTTCCGCAGCGGGTCTTCCAAGGCAGCGTGACTCAGAGGCGTCAGTCGCCGCAGACGGTGCAAAACGTCGTCACCTACGACGTCGTGATCGGCGTCGACAACAACGATTTGACGCTGGTGCCGGGCATGACCGCATCCACCACGATCATTATCGATCAAAGAAACGACGTGCTCCGCGTGCCGAACCAGGCGCTGCGATATGTCCCGGGCGGTCTTTTGGCGGTCGAAGCACCGGGCGCCGGCACGCCGACGAGCAGACAGCCGCAAGTCTGGGTGCTGCGCGACGGTCGGCCCGTTGCGGTCACCGTCGTTCCCGGCCTCAGCGACGACAATTTCACCGAGATCGTCAAGGGTGATCTCCATCCGGGCGATCAGGTCATCACCGCCGAAAGCCGCGGTCAGGCGGGCGGCCAATCCAGCCTGCCGCCGCCGCGCCTATGAGGCGGGTGCCGCGATGACGCGCGAAGGTTCCGGCGCGCCGCCGGTGATCAAGGTGGAGAATGTCGCCCGCACGTTCGTTGTCGGCGATGTCAAGGTTGAAGCGCTCCGCGGCATCAGCCTGACCGTCCAGCCCGGCGAGTTTGTCGCCATCATGGGCTCGTCGGGTTCGGGCAAATCGACGCTGATGAACATTCTCGGCTGCCTCGACCAGCCGACCAGCGGCCATTACTTCCTGGAGGGCCTCGACGTCGCCACGCTGCGCGAGCCGGAGCTCGCCCGCATCCGCAGCGAGCGGCTTGGCTTCGTCTTCCAGAGCTTCAACCTGCTGGCGCGCACCAGCGCGCTGGAGAATGTCAGCCTGCCGCTCTATTACGCCGCGGCGGGGCCGAAACGCCGCGCCGAGCGTGTGCAGCGGGCGCGCGCGGCGCTTGAACTGCTCGGCCTCGCAGACCGAGAACGCAATACACCCAACCAGCTTTCAGGCGGCCAACAGCAGCGGGTCGCCATCGCCCGCGCCTTGATCAACCAGCCGAGCCTGTTGCTGGCTGATGAGCCGACCGGCAATCTCGATACGCGAACCTCGCACGAGATCATGGAAGCGCTGCGCTCGCTCAATCGCGAACAAGGGGTCACTATCGTTCTAGTTACCCATGAGGCCGACATCGCCGCCTACGCTGATCGCATCGTCACCATGCGCGACGGCGAAATCGTCGCCGACGAACGGGTGACCAAACCGGCCGCGCCCGGCGCCGCGGCCGAAGGTGAACGCTCGGCGTTCTTGCACCCGCCGCAGCCGCACGACACTACGCTTCCGACCAGCGGATTTCTCGCTTTCGCGCTCATGATCCTCGCTGCTGCGGCTCAGGCGATCGGGCGCAACAAGATGCGTTCGGTACTCACCATGCTCGGGGTGTTTATCGGCGTCGCCGCGCTCATCGTTATGGTCGCTGTGGGCAACGGCGCCAGCGAGGCGGTCCGCAAGCAGATCGAGAGCCTCGGCACCAACGTCGTCGTGGTCCTGCCCGGTGCGCTGACCTTGGGCGGCATCCGCGCCGGCTACGGCAGCGCCTCCACGCTTACGGTCGGCGACGCGCGCGCGATCCGCCGCGACGATCCCGCGGTCGCGCAGGTCGGTTACCTCATCCGGCAGTCCGGGCAGGTACAGTACAGCCACCAGAACTGGACGACGACAATTCAAGGCGTGAGTGTCAATTACTCGTCGGTCACGAACTGGTACATCGCCGCCGGCCACGGCATCACGGCCGAGGATGAGAGCAAGGCCAACCTTGTGGTCGTCATCGGGCAGACAGTGTACCGCCAGCTGTTCAGTCCGGGCGAAAATCCAATCGGCGCCTTTATCCTGGTCAAGAGCGTGCCGCTGCAGGTGATCGGCGTGCTGGTCGCCAAGGGCCAGTCCGTCTTCGGCACCGATCAGGACGACCTTGTCATGACGCCTTTCACAACGGCCGAACGCAAGGTGCTGGGCGTCGCAGCGCCCACCACGCAGCAAACCCCGCTCAATTGGCCTTATCTGCCGTGGCCCAATCCGTACAATCTGCAAGCGCGAATGACCGGTTTTGCCAACCAGATCTACGTCCAGGCAGTTAGTCAGCCAATGGTGCAAACTGCTATCCATCAATTGACCGAAACGCTCATTCACCGTCACCGAATCAAGCCCGGTGCGATCAACGACTTCGACGTGCGCAACCTGAGCCAGTTCGTCGAAACCGCCGAGAGCAGCAGCCGCGTCATGGCGCTTCTGCTTGCCGCGGTGGCATCGATTTCCCTTCTCGTCGGCGGCATCGGCATCATGAATATCCTGCTGGTCTCGGTGACCGAACGCACGCGCGAGATCGGCTTGCGTATGGCGATCGGCGCACGCCGGCTGCATGTGCTGCTGCAGTTTCTCGCCGAGGCCATCTTTCTCAGTGTCAGCGGTGGGCTCGCCGGCATTGTCATGGGCGTCGCATTTTCCGCGGCGATCTCGCTGCTGTTCCACTGGGCCGCGCCGGTATCGCTGGCGGCCGTTGCCGGCGGCTTCCTGTTCGCCGCCGCGGTCGGCGTATTTTTTGGATTTTATCCGGCGCGCAAGGCGGCAAACCTGAACCCGATCGACGCGCTGCGCTACGAGTAAGCTCGCGTTGACCATTGTGATCGCCCATACGCGCGCGCGAGGCGCGCGCCGACACCATGAGCGAGCGCGTTTAGCTGAACGGAGCTCCCCGATGAACGCACTGCAACATGACGCAACATGGCCCTTGCGACAGATATTGCAGCGCAAGCGAATGTCGGCTTTCGGGGGAACTGCGGAAGTGGGCGGCGCTCGCTCGAAACGTCGAAGATGCCGAGTAGGCCCGGGGAATTTCACCCCGAGCCCCTCACAGAACCGTACGTGAACCTCTCGATTCATACGGCTCGCGCCACCGCACGAAGGCTGCCGCCTTCCATTGAGTATCGGGTTCCTCCCGTTGCCGGTTGACCCGATCCAAATGGCGATGGCCTGCTCCCTTCGCTCCACGGGCATTACACCCGCTTCATCACTACTACGGATGAGATCGACAAGTCTTTTCTGCTGCGCGATCTGCTATTCTGGAGGAGCACGGGTGACCGCGTGGCAAAGAGCCGGGCCCGAGGATGTCAACCCGGCCGCGCAGCCATCACCGTCGCTCCTCATTGGCGGCACCCGTGCGCCGCTTACCAGGGCCACGCGGCTGCCATCGCCTGACGAACTGTTCGTAGGCATGTTCGGCGTGGCGCGCGACATCGATCTCCCGATTGCGCAGTTCCTTGATATTGTAGGCATAGGCCGCGCCACGCTTGTTGCCCTTTCTCGCCGGCTGTCCAGCCTGTAGCTGCATCGCGCGTATCTTGTTGGCGACCAGCGCGGGACGCGCCCATTGGTAATCGGCATCCTTGGTCAGCAAATGCCAGCAGAGCACGGCGAGCTTGCGTGCCACGGCGACCGCTGCGACCTGGTGACCACGTCGGGCTCGGATACGCAGGAAGAACGAACGCAGCGGGCCTGGCGCCTTGGAGGCAGCCCAGGCCGCCTCGACCAGCATGGCGCGCGCGTGGCTACGACCGCGCTTGCTGATGCGGCCATGCTGCGCCAGACCAAGACCCGATTGGCGCACCCGCGGATTGAGTCCGACATAGCTCACGAGTTTCTGCGGCGAGGAGAAGCGTCGGATGTCGCCAATCGCGGCGATGAGGCCTGCCGCCACGATGATGTTGACGCCGGTGATGGTCAGGAGACGCTTGACTGACGGATCCTCGATCACCCGCTCGGCGATCTCGCGGTCGAGAAGCTCAAGATCCTCGCCCAGCCGGTCGAGTTCGCGCAAGTGCCGCTCGATGGCGGCTCGCTCGTCGACCGGCAGCTCCTGCCGTCCGAGCCAGCTCCGGCCCAGCCGGCCGAACAGGTCGGCATGCGGGCACGGCGGGATGAGATGCGCCTGCAGGATGGCATGCACCTCGTTCTTGATCCGGGTCCGATGCCGAACGACTTGGTTGCGGCGACTCACCAGTCGGCGCAGGCACTCGGTATCCGCGTCGGGTACCCAGACCTCCGGCAGGAAGCCCGCTGCCCGCAGCGACGCCAGCACGCCTGCGTCGATCTTGTCTGTCTTGACGTGAGCATGTGCGATCGCCTTCACTTGCAGCGGATTGGCTACGATCACTCGCGCAACATACGGGCTGAGCACCCGCACCACCGCCATCGCGTTGCCGGTTGCCTCGACGACGACCTCGTCTTCCTTGCTCAAGCTGCGACCAAACCCCTCAAGCCCCGAGCGGGTCATGTCAATCCGCCCAGCCGGCCGGAGCCGGCCTGTCTCCCAGAAAACCACCTCCGCGAAAGTGCGGTGGATGTCCATGCCGATCACACGTTGCATCTCCTGCTCCTTTTCCTCTCATTTTGGTTCGACGGGAGCAGTGGGCCACACGACAACTACGGATCCGCGCTCACGGCGCAACCGGGTGGGTCGCAGGGGCGGCCAGCTACTAACGCGAGCTCACGGCTCATCGTACGAATCGGCCTGCCCACTGACGTGCTCCCGGTGCCCCTCGTCCCGGATGGTCACAACCATACGCCAGGACCAAAGCGGTCCAAGCCGGATGAGCGGGCACCGCGATCCTCATACCGGTTACGAAGCAGTCCGCCCCTAACCGGCGCATCGGTACTTTCGGCCTCGCGGTTGTCGCCGCTTGTGCCTTTTCCCTTGGCATCGCCGTGTAGGTTCTCACGTTCCGTACAAGAGCCTGATCGAGCTTCGCGCCGCCTATATGCCGGATGCCGCTCGGGCCGTCTCAGGCATCCCCCGAGCTGATCCCGGAGGAAGGGTCACCCCCCGGTTTTGACATCACCTAATCTCATTTCGACACTTCATCAGCGGTTTGCTTGCGCTCGCCTCTCTCGACCATACCTGCCGGGATCATGTCCCGACGTTTCCGCAACGTTCACCACCGTCGCTTTTGACGACAGCAGCTTGCGGTGGCTTGAGATCAACACCTGATTGCCGAACCCGAAGGGCCCACCTCCATCTCTCGTACAGTTGCGCGTCGCCGTTTGGACCGGCGATACTCGTGACACACGACCCGAACGAGACATTCCGCTTCCAGAGTGACCGTCGACAGAGATTGATAATGAAGGACGGCGACAAGCGGCAACCCGCCGCGTTGATCCAACCGAATGTCCAGTCGGGCGCCGCCCTTGGGGTGTGGTCCATCGCCGCCGCGAGCGCGGCGCTGCACCTCGCGCTGGCCGGCAGATACGACGTCTTCCGCAACGAGCTCTATTTCATCGTCTGCGGCCGGCATCCGGACTTCGGCTATGTAGATCAACCGCCGCTGGTGCCTCTCTTGGCGGCGGCGACCCAGCTTATAGGCGACAACATCTGGATGCTGCGACTGCCATCAGTGATCGCGGCGGCCGCGCTGCCGTTGGTTACTGCTGCGCTCGCGCGGTTACTCGGGGGCGGCGCTATTTCGGCCGTGCTTGCGGCAGCCGCCGCAGCCTTGGCCCCGGCTCTCACCGGCTTCACAACGACGCTCACTACCTCGACATTCGAGCCGCTCGCGTGGACGATATGCAGCTACTTCCTCGCACGCGCTGTTGGCGGTGATGATAGGCGCACAGTCCTGTGGGCCGGTGCCGCGGCTGGTATCGCGATGGAGGCGAAGTACGGCATCGCCATGTGGCTGATCGGCCTTGCCGTCGGGATCATAGCGACCCCAGAACGCCGCATCTTGTTGTGGCGGCAGTGCTGGACGGCGGTGGCGCTGGCGGTTTTGTTGGCCGCGCCCAGTCTGGTGTGGCAGGCGATGCATGGATGGCCGTTCTTCTCGGCGGTGTTTCAACCGGCCGTGGCCGGCCGGGCTTATCTCGGCACGCCGGCGAGTTTCGCGTTCTGGCAGATCATCCGGATGAACCCAGTGCTTTGCCCGCTGTGGCTCGCTGGATTGGTTGCTCCCTTTCTGCTCGACCACCTCCGATCCGTGCGGTTCCTGTCGATCGCTGCGGCAGTTGCAACGCTGATCGACTATGGCGGCGGAGGCAAGGACTACTACCTGTTCCCCGTCTATCCGACGCTGCTGGCGGTCGGGGCCGTAGCCTTCGGCCGGATCGCGAGACGGATGGCAGCCATATGGCTGGCGGCGGCATTCGCTTCGTCCGCCGCAATGGCACCGGCAGTTCTGCCGATCCTCGCGCCCGAGACACTCGGCCCCTACCTCGATCGCACCGGACTGCGGCCGCCGCCGAACGAATGGGCCGCCATCGGGGCGCCGCTCACCCAGCTCTTTTCGGATGAATTAGGATGGCGCGAGTTGGAGCGTCAGGTAGCGTCCGTCTACCACTCGCTACCCGAGACGGACCGACGCCGAGCAGCGATCATGGCCTCAAACTACGGGGAAGCGGCAGCGATCGACGTTTATGGTCGATCCGACGGATTGCCGGCGGTGCTCAGCGGAGAAAATCAGTACTTTCTGTGGGGAACGCACGGCTTTGTCGGTGACATCGTAGTCCGCATTGGCGGTAACCCGGAGCGATGGCGAAGGATTTGCCGATCGGTCGAGACTGCAACGACCTTCGGCGTCTCCTATGCCATGCCATATGAAAACGGCCGGCCGATCTTTATCTGCCGCGGTTTGCAGGTGCCGCTCGACCAAATCTGGCCGAGGTTCAAACGATATTGATGGGGCAAGACAGCATCGTAATAAGCTGGAGTACGCGCAGTGGCCGAGAAGAGGAGTCGCGCTAATCAGGGCCGCTCAGCTGACGGGCCTGCGCCAGTGTCGTGTTATCCTACGTTCTCCTTCAATTAGAGGGTAGGACTAGTGGGAGACACTAGTACCGACTATCGCTGATGAATGAGTCGTGATTCAAGGATGCATGAGCGGCATCCCCGAGGCGACGATTATCATTCTGACGGCGGAGGAACGTGCCGAGCTTGAGAGCTTGGCGCGCTCGACGA
>Ga0208034_1001760_pt1 | contig 12383 bp, 7 predicted proteins | sample June2015DPH_8_10_FD_184699 | JGI IMG/M metagenome (GOLD analysis project Ga0208034, IMG submission 184699) | Peatland microbial communities from SPRUCE experiment site at the Marcell Experimental Forest, Minnesota, USA - June2015DPH_8_100... | ecosystem: Environmental > Terrestrial > Soil >...
CTACGGGGCGCGGGTCATCTCGATCAAAGGAACCTACGACGACGCTTTTCGCCTCTCGCTCGAATACACCGCCCGGCGCGGGGGATTAAACCGGAACACGGCGTATCATCCCCTGACAATAGAGGGGAAAAAGTCCGTCGGATTGGAAATTTTGCAGCAGAACAAATTCAAAACGCCCGATGTCATCCTGGTGCCCACCGGCGACGGCGTGATTCTCAGCGGAGTTTTTAAAGCGTTTTATGATGCCAAAGCGGCGGGGTTGATCCACAAACTCCCGCGGCTGATTTGTGTGCAGGCCGAAACCTCGGCGGCCATTCACCATTACATCATCAATGGAATTTACCGCAATGCCGACCGGCCGCATACGATCGCGGATTCGATTTCGGTGTCCATTCCTTCCAATGCTCACATGGCCCGCGCGGCTGTTCGCGAAAGCGGCGGGTTTTCTGTGACCGTGACGGATGAGGAGATTTTGGACGGACAACGGCTCCTGGCGGCGAAAGCCGGCGTGTTTGCGGAACCCGCTGCGTCGGCGACCGTCGCGGCGTTGAAAAAACTCCGGAAATCGCGGCTGCTGGGGCGGAAGGAGCAAATTGTTCTTCTGATCACGGGGAACGGCCTGAAGGACGTGGATGCCGCCCTGAAAAATGTCCCGCTGCCGGCTTCGGTGGAGCCAACGATGGAAGGAATCGCCTCACTCATGGCCCGGTCATGAAACTGCTGATTCGCAACGGAAAGGTCTGCTTCGAAAACGCCATCGAAACGGCAGACATTCTCGTCGAAAACGGAAAGGTCGCGGCCTTGGGCACTTTTCCCGACGCCATCCCCTCCGCCAGGATAATCGACGCGAAGGGATTGTTTGTCCTCCCGGGCTTCATTGACATCCACACCCACCTCGATGACCAGATTGGCAGGTTTTATCTCGCCGACACTTATCAGACGGGCACACAGGTTGCCGTGCAAAACGGGGTTACGACGATTTTCACGTTCATTACTCAAAACCAGCAGGAACGGCTGCCGGAAGGCATCGCGAACGCAAAAACAAAAGCCGAAGGCCATTGTTACTGCGATTACATGTGGCATCTCACCCCAACCGTCTTTGACGAGGACGGCCACCGCGAGATTGAAAAGGCCATTCAATCCGGCTTCCGATCCATCAAGCTTTACACGACGTACAAAAAGGCGGGAATTTTCAGCGATTACAAACAGATTGAAGAAGTCGTGAAGAGATATGCCCCGCGCGACGTCCAGTTCCTGGTGCATTGCGAAGATGAGGATGTTCTCAACCGGGTGGACGCCGACCGGCTGGATTTAAGCCAGCCCTTCACGCATTCCCTGATGCGGCGGAAGGAGGCCGAAATAAAAGCCATCGCCGAGGTTTTGAAGATCGCGACGAAATATCAGGCGCGTGTCCATATCGTTCACGTCTCCACCCCGGAAGGGGTGGAATTGGTTCAACGCGCCCGGCGCGAGGACCCGGTCACCTGTGAAACCGCACCGCATTATTTGTGGCTGAATGATTCCTGGTTGCAGAAACCGGACGGGCATCGCTGGCTATGCACGCCGCCGTTACGGAGCGAACCGGACCAGCAGCAATTGCGCGCAATGGCATGCCAGGGCGCCATCGATCTTTTTGCCACCGACCATTGCGCGTTCAGGAAGGCCGACAAGGACGACTGGCATTCGGACATTCGCGATGTGCCCAATGGCATCGCGGGAATCGGCGCCCTGCCGCACCTGGCCTATGCGCTCCTGCAACCGCATGGTGCCAACGCGCTCGTCGAACTGGCGCAACGCATCGCCACCGCCCCGGCGAAGGTCTTCCGGATTTATCCGCAAAAAGGGACCATCAAAGTGGGTTCCGACGCGGACCTGTCGATCGTTGATGTTCAGGGAAAAGCAAGAGCCATCCAATCGAGCCTGGCGGATTCCTACGAAACCTATCCCGGCCAGAGCAGCACGCTGGATTTTAAACATGTGCTTGTTCGCGGCGAGGTGGTAGTCTCCAACAACCAATTGCCCGAGCGCAGCCTGCCCGGCGGAGCGTGCTTATGCCGAAACTAGACAAAAAAGCTGGTAAGGACGGCGACCTGAAGGGCGGGGGCAAAACCAGAATCATTGGCAAGGGAGAGCGCCGGGTCGATGCCATCGGAAAGGTGACCGGACGGGCAAAGTTCGCTGCCGATTACATGGTCGGCCACCAACTCTACGGGAAAGTGCTCCGCTCGAAGCATCCTCATGCGCGTATCATACGGATCAACACCTCGAAAGCCGAACGGTTGGCGGGTGTCGAAGCTGTTCTCACGGCGCGCGATATTCCCGGCGAGAAGGTCTTCGGAATTGTGGTGAAGAATCAGGCAATCCTGGTTGTGGACAAAGTCCGCTATCTCGGAGACGGCGTGGCCCTGGTCGCTGCGCGCACGAAAGAAATCGCCGAGCAGGCGCTCTCGCTCATTAACGTTGACTACCAGCCGCTTCCCATCGTCTCCGACCCCGAAGCAGCGCTGAAGGCGAAGGCGCCGAAAATCCACGGCGCCAAAAACACGTTCGTCCATCACAAGGTGCGCAAAGGAGACATCCGGAAGGGATTTGCCCGGGCCGATTTCCTCATCGAGCGGAAGTTTAAAACGCAGTTTGTCGAGCACTCGTACCTCGAGCCGGAGGCGGTTCTGGCCGAACCGGGCGAGCACGGCGGCGTGATCGTCACCGGCAGCATTCAAAATCTTTTTTCCAGCCGACGCTCCGTTGCGGCCGCGCTCAAGCTCGATCTCAACCAGGTTCAGATTATTCAGAGGACCCTGGGGGGCTCGTTCGGCGGAAAAGATGAAGTCATGACGGCGATGTGTTGCCGCGCCGCGCTGTTGGCCCTCGCGACCGGCCAACCGGTGAAGATGGTCAACTCCCGCGAGGAGTCCATGCTCGAGTCGTACAAACGGCATCCCTATGTGCTCTACTACAAGTGGGGCGCCAAAAAGGACGGCTCGATTACGGCCATGGAAATCAGATGCATCGCGGATGGTGGCGCGTACGCCTCCATGAGTCCGTTCGTCACGTGGCGGTCGGTGGTGCAGGCGACGGGGCCGTACTACTGCGAGAACGTGAAAACCGACGTGTACGCCGTTTACACGAACAACAACTACACCGGTGCCATGCGCGGCTTCGGTTCACCGCAGGTGAATTTTGCCATCGAATCGATGATGGATGAGCTGGCTGAGAAAGTCGGAAAAGATCCGCTGGCGATTCGATTGCAGAACGGTTTCAAGTCGGGGGCGGTGACGGCCACCGGACAACGACTCACGCACAACGTGAGTTTAAGCGAAGTGCTGACGAAAGCCGCGGAGGCAGCGAACTTTCAACCGAATTGGAGGAAATATCGCCGGGCGGCGGACGCTCCCAGGAAGCGCGGCATCGGACTGGCGTGCAGCTACCGCGGCGTGTCGCTGGGCGCGGAAGGTGTGGACGCCGCGGGGACGATTGTTTCGGTGCAGACTGACGGCAGCGTGATTGTTTCCTCAGGCATTACGGATATGGGACAGGGTGCACAAACTCAGATGTCGCAAATCGCCGCCGAAGTGCTCGGCGTTTCCATGGATCGCATTCGCTTCCTGAACACGAACACCAGCCGGGTGCCGGACTCGGGACCGACCGTGGCTTCGCGGGGAACGATTATGGGCGGGTCGGCGGCCAAGAAAGCGGCGGAAATCGTCCGGGCGACCCTGCTCGAAGTTGCATCCAACATGCTGAAAATTGATCGGAAAGAGTGCGAATTTGCTGACAATTACCTCGTCAAGAAAAGCAGCGGGAAACGGCTGGCGTCATTTACCGAGGTCGCCACCGAGTGCTTCCATCGTGGCAAGCCGATGTATGGGTTTGGCTGGCATAAGGCGCCGCCCGCCTCCTGGCGCGAAAAAGAAGGAAAGGGCGAGGCCTACTTCACTTTCGTCTATGGCGCGAACGTGGCGGAAGTGGAAGTGGACACCGAAACCGGCAAGGTCAACGTTGTCAATTTTGTTTCCTGCCACGACGTTGGGAAAGCGATCAACCGGAATGCGGTGCTCGGGCAGTTTTATGGCGGCGCGGCGATGGGACTCGGCTATGGGTTGCTGGAGGAGTTCGATTTTGAGAGCGCCGTTCCCAAGCAGCTCAACTTCGACGAATACCTGATCCCGACCGCGCTGGACGTTCCGAAGATCCGGGGCATTATCGTCGAAAACGAAGACGCCGCGGGGCCATTCGGCGCGAAATCGGTGGGTGAGCCAACCAATGAGATCGCTGCGCCTGCCATCGTGAACGCGATCTACAACGCGACCGGCAAACGCATTTGCGAGATCCCGGCCACACTGGAGCGTGTGCTGCTTGGGCACAAGCTGTCGCGGAAAGGCGGGCGCGGCTTGCTCCAGAAGGAGCCGGTGGCGGGCGACTCGTGCAAGCTCGGACGGGGTGCGCAATGAAGCCTTTTGATTACATCCCGGTTGCGACCATCGCCGAGGCGTGCAGCCTCCTTTCCGAGCATGGTCCCGATGCTTCTGTCCTGGCCGGTGGAACTGATTTGTTGATCAAGTTACGGCGGGCATTAACGAAGCCGCCCAAGGTTCTCCTCGACACCTCCCGCGCGAACGAACTTGGCGGCATCATCGAATCCGATGGCGGCATTCTCATCCGGCCGCACACGACGCACAGCCAGCTGCTGCGTTCGAATGCATTGCGAACGTTTGCTCCGTGCCTCGTTTCAGCAGCCTCGACCATCGGTTCACCGCAAATCAGAAATCGCGGAACCATCGGCGGAAACATCATGAACGCCGCCACGTGCGCCGACACCGTCCCGCCACTGATCGCTCTGGGCGCAATCGTGACCCTGCAATCGAAGACCGGGCGCCGCGAGCTGGATCTGGCGGAACTGTTCCTCAAACCATATCAAACCAGGGCGAAACCGGATGAACTGCTGACGGCTGTCCACTTAGGCAAGCTGCCAGCAAACGCCCGAAGTGCATTCATCAAGCTCGGTCGCCGAAATGCGCTCTCGATTTCCCGGCTGAGTGTTGCCGCCATTCTTCAAATGAATGACGACGGAAGAATCGGTGATGCGCGCATCGTTCCCGGCTCGGTCTTCCCGGTGTGGAAACGAGTGACGGACGCCGAAGCGATGCTGGTCGGCGAAAAGCCGGCGGTGAAGCTGTTCGCTGCCGCCGGAAAGAAAGTTTCCGAGCAAATGATAAAAGAGGCCGGAAGGCGCTGGTCGTCGGAGTACAAGGAACCCGTCATTGCCGTGTTGGTGAGGAGAGCGCTGGAGCAATGCGCTCCCGGTTCCACCGCCTCATCCAAACTCTTGCCCACGCCCGAGACGAAGGGAAAGTTATATTCCGTTTCCACGCGGAACCGGAATGGAACGGTGAGAGCATCCAAATCATGCGCCATGGTCACGACCATCAACGGGCGCTCCCATTCACTTGTAGTTCCTGCCCATTGGACGCTGCTCGATCTGCTGCGCGACCAGCTCGGTTTTACTGGCACGAAATGCGGTTGCGAGATTGGCGAGTGTGGTGCGTGCACGGTGCTGCTCGACGGCGAGCCGGTGAACTCCTGTCTGGTTCTCGCACCACAAATCGCCGGGCGACACGTTCTAACCGTGGAAGGACTCAGGCAGCGCGGCAAGCTCCACCCTTTGCAGGAGTCCTTCATGGACTGCGATGCCGTTCACTGCGGATTCTGCACCCCAGGAATGCTGATGAGCGCAAAAGCACTGCTTGATCTGAATCCACATCCGACAGAAACACAAATCCGAACGGCAATCTCAGGAAATCTCTGCCGCTGTACGGGCTATCAACAGATCGTTGATGCTGTCGAGAAGGCTTCGGCTTGAAGCCAGGAAATTTACGAAAACATGAAGACACTGAAGCAACAACTGGATGAACTACAAAAGCTCAAATTCAACAGCTATGGCAGGGATTTCCTGCTGACGTGGGAAAAGTCCGAGAATGAACTGCGCGCCGTGGTCGCGCTGGCAGAGCTGTTTTCCGAAATGCACCGGACCGGCAAGTCTTTCCGCGCGTTCGACACCGGGCTGGCAATTTCCATTTTCCGCGACAACTCAACGCGAACGCGTTTCAGCTTCGCTTCGGCGGCGAATGCGCTGGGCCTGAGCCTGGCGGACCTTGACGAGGAGAAATCCCAGATCGCGCATGGCGAGATGGTGCGCGAGACGGCGAACATGATTTCGTTCATGGCGGAGGTCATTGGCATCCGCGATGACATGTATCTCGGCGAGGGCAACCGTTACATGCGCGAGGTTTCCACCGCGGTGCAGGAGGGATTCGAGAAGGGCGTGCTGCATCAGCGGCCCAACGTGATCAATCTGCAATGCGACATTGACCATCCAACACAGGCAATGGCGGATTTAACGCATTTAAAAAATTATTTCGGTTCGCTGGAAAATCTGCGCGGCAAAAAGATTGCCATGAGCTGGGCGTATTCGCCGAGTTACGGCAAGCCGCTGTCCGTCCCGCAGGGCATCATCGGTTTGATGTCGCGGTTCGGGATGAACGTGACGCTGGCGCATCCGGAGGGTTACGGCTTGATTCCGGACGTGGTTGAGCTGGCGAAGAAGCACAGCGCGAAGTGCGGCGGGAAATTTGAAGTGGTTTCGAGCATGGAGGACGCGTTCCGCGGCGCCGACGTGGTTTATCCGAAATCGTGGGCGCCTTACGCGGTGATGCAGAAGCGCACGCCCTTGTTAAAACAGGGCGACTGCGACGGGCTGAAGGCGCTGGAGCAGGAATGCCTGGCGAACAATGCGCGCTTCAAGAACTGGGAATGCGACGGGAAGAAAATGAAACTCACCAAAGGCGGCAAGGCGCTCTACCTGCACTGTCTGCCGGCGGACATCTCGGGCGTGAGCTGCGCGCAGGGCGAGGTCTCGGCAGCGGTGTTCGAGAAATACCGCATCGCGACGTATCGCGAAGCGAGCTTCAAGCCGTTCGTGATTGCGGCGATGATTTTCCTGGCGCGGGTGAAGGATTTTGCGGGCGTGCTGAAAAAACTGGCGAAGGATTGAATTGCCGCAAGGGAACGCAAAGACGCCAAGGCGCAAAGATCGAAACGAATTACGCGCATTCTTGCGAAGCTAAATTGGCTTGTGCTTTCAGCGCATTTCAATCGGTGGAAATTCGTGTTCATTCGTGTCCATTCGTGGTTGGTTTTCTGCCATTCCCTTTTGCAGCGTTTCTTCGTAAGATTCGCGTGCCATGTCCAAAATCATCAAACGCCTGCATCCGGAGGTCATCAGGAAAACTGCGGCGCGCTGCCGCGAGCGCGGCATTCTGCTGCCGACGTTCAAGCAATTGCGGAATCCGGAACTCATCCCGCCAGCCATCAAGCGGAAGCTCAAAGGCGTCGGGCTGTGGGACGTGAACCCGGTGAACCTCTTTCGCATCACGTGGAAGAACGACGTGAAGACGGGCCTCTATGGCAGCGTGAATTATCTGGAAATCCCGTCTGCGATCACCGGCGTGAAGGCGCGTATCATCGGGCTGGTCGGCAAATTTTTTCCCACCGGGGCGCACAAGGTCGGCGCGGCGTTTGGCTGTCTCGTGCCGAGACTCGTCAGCGGCGAGTTTGATCCCGAGAAACACAAGGCCGCGTGGCCGTCCACGGGCAATTATTGCCGCGGGGGCGCGTTCGATTGCGCCGTGCTGGACTGCACGGCCATCGCCATCCTCCCGGAAGGAATGTCCCGCGAACGTTTCGATTGGCTGAAGAAAATCGGCGCGGAAATCATCGCCACGCCAGGCTGCGAATCGAACGTCAAGGAAATCTACGACAAATGTTGGGAGCTGAAAAAGGACCCGCTGAACGTCATCTTCAACCAGTTTGAAGAATTTGGGAATCCGATCTTCCACTACAACGTGACTGGGCCGGCCATTGAGGAAGTGTTCGCCAAGCTTGGCAAAAATCTGCGTGCGGCGGCTTTCATTTCCGCGACGGGTTCAGCCGGCACAATTGCGGCGGGCGATTACCTGAAGAAGCAGCATCCGGTGCTGAAGATCGTCGCGACCGAGGCCCTGCAATGCCCAACGCTGCTGATGAACGGCTTCGGCGACCATCGCATCGAAGGCATCGGCGACAAACACGTTCCCTGGGTCCACAACGTCCGCAACACTGACGCCGTGGCGGCGATTGACGACGAGGATTGCATGAGAATTCTCCGCCTGTTCAACGAAGCCGCCGGCCGGAAGCATCTCGCCTCGCTCGGGGTGAAGGCGAAAGAGTTGGAATCGTTGCCGCTGCTGGGGATCTCGGGCATCTGCAACCTGCTTGCCGCCATCAAGACCGCAAAACATTTCGAACTGACCGCGCGCGACGTGATTTTCACCGTGTTTACAGACTCGACCGAACTCTACGGCTCGCGCGTCGAGGAATTGAAGCACGAGCGCGGCGCATACCGTGCGCAGGACGCCATCGCTGACTTCGCCGGCCCGCTCGCGCACCAAAGCGTGGATTACTTCAAGGAACTGACCTATCCGGAGCGAAAGGCGATTCACAACCTGAAATATTACACCTGGGTTGAGCAGCAGGGGAAAACTCCAGCCGAGCTGACGGAACAATGGAATCCGGAATACTGGCGGGCCTTGTTTGAGGACGAAGTCACGTATTTCGACCGGTTGATAGAAGCGTTCAACCAACAGGTCCGCTCGCGCGGGTAAGTTCTTTCCACAAGCCGGGGAACATTCAACGCTCAACATTCAACATCGAACATTCAAGGGAAGACGCCTTCGACGTTGGGTGTTGAATGTTGAATGTTGAATGTTTTCGGGTTCAACGAACCCAAAGCTCCGTGCGCTGCATTTTGACCGTGTCGATGAGCCCTTGATCGGTGAGCTTCAACTCCGGAATGGGTGAAAGGCTCAGGAACGAGAGAGTCATGAAGGGCGCCAGCAAATCGCAGCCCATCGCGCGGGCCGCCATGTTCAAATCCCCAATACCTTTGATGACTTCCGCCAACGGCCGGTCGGATACCAATCCCGCGATGGGCAGCCCCAGCCGGGCCTTAACCTTGCCGTTGGCCACCGCCACCTGGCCGCCTTGCAGTCGTGCCAGTTCGTCGATGGCCATCAGGATGTCGCCGTCCGTGACGCCCACCACCACAACGTTGTGGGCGTCATGGGCCACGGTGGACCCGAGCGCCCCGGTCTTTAATTTGAAGCCGCGTACGAACCCGACACCGACGTTGCCCGTGGCGCGGTGTCGTTCCACCACGACGAGCTTGAGAATATCACGCCTCGTGTCGGCAACAATTTCACCGTTTTCGACTTTCGGCGTGACGATGGCGGTCCGGGTGACAATTTGCTGCGGGACGATTTCGATGACCTTGATTTTCTTTCCACCGCTGGCCCGGACGCGGAAGTCTCCCGGCTGATAGCGCAAATTCATGGTGCTGCGGGGCAGGCCGATTTTGGCCGGCGTCCGGCCAAGATACCGCCCGTCTTCCGCAACCAGCACGCCCTTTTTGTACACCTGGCGGATGGAAAACTTTTTCAAGTCGTCGAACACGATGAAGTCCGCCCAGAAACGCGGCGCGATGGCGCCGAGGTTTTGCAGACGGTAATGCCGCGCGGGGTTGATGGTGGCGATTTGCAGCGCGCTGATGGGCGGCAGGCCGAGCCGGATGGCCTTGCGCACGCAATGGTCAATGTGACCTTCGTTCACCAGGTCGCCGGCGAGCTTGTCGTCGGTGGCGAAGGAGCAGTTTTGCGCGTTGTGCGAATTGATGAGCGGCAACAGGTGCGCCAGATTTCGCTCCGTGCTGCCTTCGCGCAACAGAATGTGCATGCCGAGGCGCAGCTTTTCCTTTGCTTCCTCGACCTCGACGGATTCGTGATCCGAGCGCACGCCGGCCAGCACGTAGGCGTTGAGATTTTTTCCGCGCAGGCCGGGTGCGTGCCCGTCCACGCATTTGCCCTTGCCCGCGTCAATCTTGGCCAGCTCGCTTTTGGCTCCGAGAAAAACGCCGGGGAAATCCATCATCTCCCCCACGCCTGCGATGCGGTCGTCGCCGATCATCAATCGCAAATCATCCGCCGTGATCCGCGCGCCCGCCGTCTCCAGCGGCGTCGCCGGGACGCACGAGGGCAGCATGATGAAAAAATCCAGCGGCAGTTTTTTGGACGACTCCAAAACGTAGCGGATGCCGTCGAGCCCGAGCACGTTGGCGTATTCGTGCGGGTCAATCACCGCGGCGCCCGTGCCGTGCGGCACGACCGCCCGCGCGAATTCCGGCACGGTCAGCATCGAGCTTTCGACGTGAAAATGCCCGTCAATCAAACTCGGCGCCAGATACGAGCCGCGCAGGTCAATCACCCGCCGCGCCCGGTAATCGCCGAGGCCGATGACCCGTCCGTCATCCACCGCCACGTTCGCGGGATGAATCTCGCCGCTCAAGACATTCACGAGCCGGGCGTTTTTGAAGAGCAGCTCCGCCGGCTGTTCGCCCCGCGCGATGCCGAGCTTTTGTTGGATGTTCCGCATGTGTTTTTTGCAGCTTCAACCCATTTTACTCCGCACGAAAATGAAATACAACACGAGCACGATGGCAAGAAGGTAAGTCAGCCAGCCCGCTTCGCGCCCGCGGCCGGTGAAAAATTTGATGATCGGGTAGCTGATGAAGCCCAGCGCGAGGCCGTCGGCAATCGAATACGACAGCGGAATGCCAATCATCACCAGGAACGCAGGCACGGATTCCGTGTAATCTTTCCAGTCAATCCGGGCGGCATTTTGCGCCATCATGGCGCCGACGATGACGAGCGCGGGCGCGGTGATGGGCGGGTAGCTGCCGACCATGGCAATCAGCGGACTGAAAAACAGCGCCAGCAAAAAAAGCGCGGCAACGACCAGGCCGGTCAGCCCCGTGCGTCCGCCCTGCTCCACGCCCGCTGCGCTCTCAACGAAGCTCGTCACCGTGCTGGTGCCCAACGCCGCGCCCGCCACCGTACCGACGGCATCGGACACCATCGCCTGTTTTGCGCGCGGCAGTTTGTTGTCGCGCATGAACCCGGCCTGTTCGCAAACGCCAATCAGCGTGCCGATGGCGTCAAACACGAGCATGAACAGAAACACGAAAACGAACGGCAGCATTTTCGGCGACAGCGCGTGAATGATGTCCATTTGGAAAAACGTCGGCGCGAGCGACGGTGGCGCGGCGACGACGCCTTGGGCGAAAACAAATTGTTTCACCAGCATCGAATTGGCGGCAAGGGGTGAGCCGGAGGGCGGCACAGTCAGTTTCAACGCGACGGCCAGCGCCGTGGCCGCGAAGATGCCCCACAGAATCGAGCCGCGGACTTTGCGGGCGTGCAGCACCGCCGTGGTCAGCAGGCCGGTGAAAAACACAATCAGGTCGGGCGAGGCGAAGTGCGCGTTCAACTTCACCGCTGAACCGGGGTCTTTGACGATGACGCCGGCGTTTTGCAGCCCGATGAACGCGATGAACAGGCCGATGCCGGCCGCAATCGCGCATTTCAGGCTGGGGCTGACGGCGTTGAAAATCATTTCGCGCAGACCGGCGAGCGACAGAATCAAAAATAAAATACCCGATACAAAAACGGTTCCGAGTGCAACCTGCCAGCTGTTGGTGAAACCGGCGGCGGCGGCGGCGGGGATGGCCGAGAACACAAAGAAGAAATTTTCGCCCATGCCCGGCGCTTGGGCGATGGGATAACGCGCCAGCAACGCCATGAGTGCCGTGGCCAGCGCGGCGGCGAGACACGTGGCCGTGGTCACCGCGCCAAAATCCATCCCGGTTGCCAGGCCGAACATTTTTCCCGACAACACCGCCGGTTGCACGACGATGATGTAGGCCATCGTCAGGAACGTCGTCACGCCGGCCAGCACCTCAGTGCGCGCCGTCGTGCTGTTTTCCGAAAGGCGGAAGAATCGTTCCAGCATAGTTACTTCGCAACCGACGCGGATTCCGCAGCCGCTTCCACTCGAGCCGGCGCGTTTTTGCGTTTCTGAATCGCCATCCAAATTGCCTCGCCGGTCGCGGGTACGGCGAGCGCAACTTCGCCTTTGCCGGAGCCAAACGCCGCCACCGCGTCACGGATCGCTTCGCGTGCAGAAATGGCCAGCATCAAGGGCGGTTCGCCAACGGCTTTGCTGCCGTGAATCACATTTTTTTGCGCGGCATTCCTGAGCAACGTCACGTTGAAAATCTGTGGCGTGTCGCCGACGGACGGGATTTTGTAAGTGTCCGGCGAGTGCGTCAGCAGTTGGCCCTCGTCATTCCACTTGAGTTCCTCGGTCGTCAGCCAGCCCAGGCCCTGCACAAAGCCGCCTTCGATCTGCCCGCGATTGACGCCTTCGTTGATCGAGTCGCCCGCGTCATGCAAAAT